>Ga0209382_10006404_pt1 | contig 15157 bp, 10 predicted proteins | sample SoiMetdeltSBSDD5_FD_187599 | JGI IMG/M metagenome (GOLD analysis project Ga0209382, IMG submission 187599) | Bulk soil microbial communities from a Populus tree surrounding site in Tennessee, USA - Soil MetaG P. deltoides SBSDD5 (SPAdes) (version 2) | ecosystem: Environmental > Terrestrial >... | reverse complement strand
GATCGAGCTGGGCCGGACGCGACCCGACGTGTTCCTGGAGAGCTCGCGGTACGGGCTGACCGCTCCCCGAGGCGACGAGGTGATCCTGGTGGATGCCACCGCGGCCAGCCCCCGGGGCCGGGCACGCTGTGGTCCCGACCTGCCGGCCGGAGTGCTGACGCTGAGGGGCGACTCGTGGCAGGCCGCTACCGGCCCGACCGTCGTGGCGGCCGGCCGGGTCGGCGATCCGCTCGACGCACGCCAGTCGGCCGCGCTGGCGCGGCTCGGCGCGGCCATTGTCGCCGGTGCTCCGGCGGACGTACCGCCCGCCGCACAGGCCGCCGCGCTGGCCCAGATCGCGATGACCGGCGTCGTCCTGCACGCGCCCGAGCTGGCCGAGCCGGCCGGCAAGCTACTGGCCCCGGAGCTGGCGGCGCTGCTGACCATGCCACTGCCCGACCGCGCGGCCGATCCCATCGAGTGGGAGCTGCGCAGCGTTGCCCAGCGCCGCGAGGCGTTGCGGGGGCACGCCGCGGCGTTCGCGATGCCGTACCCCACGCTGTCCCAGCCACCGCCGGTCAGCGCGCTGCTCGTGAGCCGGCGTCCCGGCAACGTCGTGCGGGCCGTGGCGACGCTGGCCGCTCAGACGTACCCGGCGCTCGAGATCGTGGTCGGCCTGCACGGCATCGACGCACCGGCGGACCTAGCCGCCGGCGACCGGCCGCTGCGGGTCCTGACCCTTCCGGCGGAGCTGAGCTTCGGCGAGGCCCTGGCCGCGGCGACCCGGGCGGCTGGCGGCAGCTTGGTCACCAAGGTGGACGACGACGACCGGTACGGGCCGGAGCACGTGTGGGACCTCGTGCTCGCCCGGCATTACTCGGGCGCCACGGTCGCCGGCAAGGCCGCGGAGTTCGTCCACCTCACGCCGTATGACGCGACGGTACGCCGGCGGATGGCCAGCGAGCTGTACACGGACGTGGTCGCCGGGGGCGCGCTGCTGATCTCCCGGGGAGACCTGGAGGACATCGGCGGCTGGCAGCCGGTACCGAAGTCGGTCGACCGCGCCTTGCTGGACCGGGTGCTCGCGGCGGGCGGGCTGATCTACCGCACCCACCCGTTCGGGTTCGTCTACACCCGGCATGCCGACGGCCACACCTGGGATCCGGGCCTGCGGTACTTCCTGCGCAACCCCCACCGGCACTGGCCCGGCCTGCCGCCGTACGCGGAGTTCGGCGCATGAGGGTGGTCCGTAACGACTGGTCTTCGGTGCGGGTACCGGAGCTGGGGCAGTGGACGCCCACGTTGCGGGTCAGCGTGGTGGTGCCGGCGTACGACTGCCAGCCCGGGCTGGACCTCGTGCTCGCCGCGCTGGCCAGGCAGAGCTACCCGCCGGACCTGCTCGAGGTCGTGGTGGTCGACGACGGCTCGCCGCGCCCGCTGGAGCTGCCGGCGGACCGGCCCGCGAACACGCGGCTGCTCCGGGTGCCGGACCACACCGACGAGTGGGGCATCGCGAGTGCCTGCCGCGTGGGCGTGCGGATGAGTACCGGCGACGTGATCCTGCGGCTCGACGCGGACATGGTCGTCTTTCCGGAGCACGTCGAGGCCCATGCGCGGTGGCATCACGAGGTCGGGTACGCCGTCACGCTCGGCTCGAAACGGTTCGTCGACGTTCACCCGGACCGACCCAGCTGGCCGTCACCGTCATCCCTGGCCGAGGTCGGTGCCGAGCGGCTCTTCGATCCCGTGGCCAGCGAACCGCACGCCTACGTCGAGAGCATCATCGCCCGAACCGACCGGCTGCGAGCGGCGGATCACCTCGCGTTCCTGGCGCACGTCGGGGCGACGGTCGGGATGCGCCGCGAGCTGTACGAGGCGGCCGGCGGCTACGACGCGTCGATCCGGCGCGGGTCCGATACCGAGTTCGGGTACCGGCTCGCGCAGGCGGGTGCGCTGTTCGTGCCCGAGCCCGCGGCCGGCGCGTGGCACCTCGGCCCGTCCAGCATGATGCGGGACCAGACTCGGCTGCAGCGGTACAGCCGGCCGTTCCTCGCCGACGCGATGCCGCTGCCGCGGTGGCTGCGGTCGAGCGGCGGATCGAGCTGGGCGGTACCGCTGGTCACCGTGGCCATGGACGTCGACGGGCAGCCGCTGGAACTCGTGCGCTCGGCCGTGGATGCCGTGCTCGGCGGCGACGAGCCGGACGTGCGGGTGTGCCTCGTCGGCGGCTGGGACAAGCTCGCTCACGAGCAGCGGATCGTTCTCGACGATCCGCTGCTCGATCTGCGGTTGGTGGCCGCGACGTACCGGTCCGAGCCGCGGGTCAGGCTGGTCGACCGCGCGCCGGAGACCCCGTTCCCGTCGCCGTACCTGGTGCGGATGCCGGTCACCGCCGGACTCGGCCGATCAGCCGTTCGCCGGCTGGTCGAGACGGCGGACCGGTACGGCGCCGGACTCGTCCGGGCATCGGTCGACGGCGCCGACGTCGAGCTGTGGCGTACCGCCGCGCTCGGGCGGGCCCGCTGGGTTCGGCAGGACGGCGAATCGCTCGCCGACGTGGTCGCCGCGACCTACGGCGTACGCACGTTGCGGAGCCTCGGCTCCGGCGGACTGCCCGCCACGGTCGAGGTCGGCGGGCTCCGATCCTGGGCCCGCGCGACGGCACTCGTCGCGGTGCTCGCCGCCCGCCGGGTCTGGGCGGCGGTCAGAGGCGGTACGCGTCGTCCACAGTAGACGCACCACGGGTGTCGAAGAAGCGCTTCGCCAGACCGGCCAGGTGATCCGCGTCGTACTCGCGATGGTGCTGAACGAGGATCACCAGGTCGGCGGCTGCCACCGCGGCCTCGAGGTCGTCGGCGCGCTCCGCGGCGAGATCCGGTACATCCCAGTGCCCCACGCGCGGATCGTGGTAGCTCAGCCGCGCACCGAGCGCCGCGAGCCGCCGAGCCAGCGGAATCGCCGGTGACTCGCGTTGGTCGGCGACGTTGGGCTTGTACGTCACGCCGAGCAGCAGTACCGACGCACCGTTGATCGCCTTGCCCGCGTCGTTGAGGATGTTCTGGGCGCGCCGGGCCACGTACGCCGGCATCGTGGCGTTGATTTCCTGGGCCAGCTCGACGAACCGGAACGGGTACCCGAGCTTGGCGCGGACGTTGTGGCTCAGGTAGTTCGGGTCGATCGGGATGCAGTGGCCGCCCACGCCGGGTCCGGGGTGGAACGCCTCGAAGCCGAACGGCTTGGTACCGGCGGCGCGGATCACGTCCCACAGGTCGATGCCGAGCTGGTGGCAGAACTTCGACATCTCGTTGACGAGGGCGATGTTGATGTGCCGGTACGTGTTCTCCAGCAGCTTGGCCATCTCGGCCTCGCGGGTGCCCTTGGTGGGGACCACAGTGGACACGAACTGGCCGTAGAACGCCGCGGCCCGTGCCGTACACGTGGCCGTGTGGCCACCCACGACCTTCGGGGTGTTGTGCGTGCCGTAGGTCTGGTTGCCCGGGTCGATGCGCTCGGGGGAGTACGCGAGGTGGAAGTCGGTACCGGCGGCCAGGCCGGACTTCTCCAGGATCGGCCGGACCACCTCGTCGGTCGTCCCCGGATAGGTCGTGGACTCGAGCACGACCAGCATCCCGGGGCGGAGGTTGCGCGCTACGGTCTCGGTGGCCGCCTCGATCGCGCGCAGATCCGGTCCGTGGTAGTTGGACAGCGGCGTCGGTACGCAGATGACCGCCGTCGCCGCCTCGGCGATCGCGGCCTCGTCCACCGTCGCCCGGAACCCCGACAGGAGCATGGCCGCGACGTCGTCGTCGGTCACATCGTCCACATGGGACTGTCCAGACTGGAGTCTCCCTACGACCGCCGGCTCGGTGTCGAGGCCGACCACGGACAGGCCGGCCGCGCTCGCCGCTCGAGCCAACGGCAGACCGACGTAGCCGAGTCCGAGCACCACGACATCAACGGTCATTGGTGGCTCCTCGTTCGCGCACATAAAGGAGGATCGCCTGCCGGCGGAACACCTCGGGCTCCCGCCGCAGACCGTCGCATGTGGACAGCCAGCGATCCACGATCTCCCGCTCGGCCGGGCGCTGGACGTCGTCGACCACGATGACGGCGCTCGGTGCCAGCCGTGGTTCGAGCACGGGGAAGGCCGGGTACCGGGCGGCGGGACCGGTCCGGCCGGGTGGGCCGTCGACGAGGACGAGATCGACATCGGCGATGTCGGCCAGGACGCCGGGGTCGTACCAGTCGAACTTCTCGCCATCGAGATCGAGCGGCGTGAGCGGGGCGAGCCGCACTTCGGCCACGTGCTCGAGGCCGTGCATCGCCAGCAGCGACCTGGTGCGGTCCACGTACTCCGGCTCGTGCTCGAGCGAGACCAGCCGGCCGCCGGACTTCTCCAGCGTGTAGCCGAGCCAGACGCTCGACGTACCGCTGCCGAGCTCCAGGACCAACCGGGGCTGGCGCTCCTCGACGAGGTGCCGCAGCATCAACAGCCCGGCCGGGTCGAGGGCCCAGCCACGGTCCGACGGCGGCATCGGCGCCCGCGGCTCGAACCCCCGGTACAGCTGCAGCAACGCCTCGACATCCTCGAAGGGCCGCCGTTGGGCGCCCTGTACGGTCTGCTCGACCAGTTGCAACAGGTCGCGCTGGCGCTCGTCCGCGGCCAGCCGCTCGTGCTCGATCGCGGCGAGCACGCGGCGCTGGATCGCCTCGGCGCGTTCCTGCGCGACATCGAGCAGCCGCGCGGTCTGCCGGGTCACCGCCTCCAGCTCCTGGTTCATCCGGCGCCGGACCTGGACCACAGCGACGAAGACCAGCACGCTCACCATCGCCACGGCGGCCAGGGCGACCGCCGGCCGGCCCGCCAGGGCGGCCACCGCCGCGGCCAGCCCGAGCAGCCCGGCTCCCGCCAGCGTGGCGGCCTGCCGAGGGGTCAGGCTCCGCCACCGCGCGACGAGGGCGACAAGGCGTTGACGCATGTGCCGACCTTACTGGAGGAGCGAAGACATCAGGTCGGCGTACGAGTCGTAGCCGAACCGTTCCCGGACCCGTTGCTGTGCAAGCCCGCTCTGCGCGAGAAACCCGGCGGAGTCGGCGTAGTACCGCCGAATGACATCCGGTACCTCGCGCGGATCGCAGTAGACCGCGGCGTCGCCGAAGACGCGTTCGAAGTGGTCGGGCAGGATCGTGACGCAACCCGATGCCAGCGCCTCGAGGACCGCCCGGCCGAACGCCTCGATCATGTTCGGGTGCGGGAAGTACACGTAGAAGTCGAGCTGGTGCAGGAAGCTGCGGACGTCGGTCTCGTTGAACCCGTACACCAGCCAGTTGTCCGGCGTATTCGCCATCTCGAGCACATTTCGGGCTACCTTCGCGCCGCCCATCACGCGCACGTCGATGTCTGGCGAGTCCGGGTAAGCGGCGAGCAGCGCCTCGGGATCGTCCGGCCACTTGGTCGGGTGGTCGCGGGAGTGCCGGCCGACCACCGGAACGTGGGACCGGAACCCGGTGCGCCGCAGGCCCCAGAGGTCGATGTCGATGATCCCGGGCATGTCCCGCTCGGCGATCGCCGAAGGGTCGAGGAGACCGGCCAGCGCCTCACGCACCGCAGGGCCTTGCGGCCACCACTCCGGCTCCACCGAGAACAGCTCGCGGGCGGTTTCGGTACAAGTGGCCGGCACATACCGCATGTCGCTGCCGTCGCGCTCGGCGGGCGCCTGGTTGGCCAGGATGACGACCCGCCGCGCCCGCAGCCGACTCACCGTGCTCGCGGCGAACTGCAGGATCGGGGGGTACCGGATGACGAGCACCGACACATCCACGTCGTCGGCGAGGAGGACGTGGTCGACGGTACCGGCGTTGACGATCTCCTGAATCTCCCGGCAGAGCGGCTGGCCGTGCTTGGTCATCAGGCGCAGGGCTTCGAGATGCGTGATCCCGACCCGCATGCCGCGCCGCGTCAGGGCCTGGATCTCCTCGAACATCGACTTCTGCGGTCCGCCGAACGAGCGCCAGTCACCGGCGAACACGACGTCGTACCGCGCCGGATCGTCCCGCCGCGTCAGGTGCCGCGGGGCCGCGAAGGCGCGTGTGGTACCGCGTTCGAGGCGGGGACTCACGCCGCCGGTCCTGATCTGCTCGTGCCAGAGCCCGTACGCGGACTGGTACGCCCACCGCGCGGGGTGCCGCCAACCGGCCCGGAACTCGTTGCGGGACAACGAGTCCGGCGTCTGCCGCAAGAGCATGTTGACGCCGTCGAGGCGGACGGCGGACGCGGGTCCGAAGACGGAACGGAGGCGCTCGAGGTACTCGGTGTCGGCACCCTTGCGCACCTCGTCGAGGTACCCGAGCCGGTCGAGGACCGGTGCCCTGCGCAACATCAGCGACGGCATGCACGGGATGCGGGGTTCCCGGCCCGGGACCGTCAGCGTCAGCTCGTCGGTGACCTTGAGCGCGTGCGAGACCGTCGCCATCAGGTCCGGGTCCGCGAGCATCGGGGTGACGTGCTGTTCGATCCGTCGGGGATGCGACCAGTCGTCGGAGTCCTGGAACGTGACGAACTCGCCCCGGGCCTTCGTCAACGCCACGTTCCGGGCGACGTACGTGCCGGCGTTGGTTTCGAGCCGGATCACCGAGATCCGCGGGTCGAGGCCGGCGCACTCGTCGAGGACGGCGTCGTAGCCGGCCCCGGACCCGTCGTCGACGATCAGGATTTCCAGGTTGTCCCAGGACTGTTCGACTACCGATCGCACGGCGGTCGACAGGTACGCGCTCGGCTGGAAGCAGGTGACGACGACCGAAACCGTGGCCGTCGCATCAACTCGCGGCACCCCGTCGGCGCGCAGGCGGTCGAACAGCGGTACGCCGGACTCGTCGGCCAGCGTGAAGCAGGCGTCGTCGAACAGCTTCTGGAAGGCGGGGAACCAACCGGAGGTACCGGCCGCCAGGTCCAGCTCGAGGCCGGCCCGGACCCGGGCCGGGATGCGCCGGTACGTCGACAGCAGCGCCCGCGCACGGTCGAGGTCGCCGCGGCAGTAGGCGAGCTGGGCGTGGATCCCTTGGTGGTTCGGCGCCACCCGGGTAGGCCCGAACAGGGCGAGCGCGAGGTCGTACAAGGCGAGCGCGTCCGCCGAGTCGGTGTCGAGAAGGCCCTGCAACCCGATGACGCGGGCCAGATCGGCGAGCGCGTCCGGGTCGAGCGTGCGGGGATCGAGCCCGGACGGCGACCGGTACGCCGCCGCCAGCAACTCCTCGAGGGACGCCGACGGGCCGACTGCCGCGTACGCCAGCAGATGGCGTGCGCTCAGCGATCCCATGCGTAGCGTGGTGGACGGAAGGGCGTCCGGCGTACGGCGACGAGCGACCGCGAGGTAGTCCTCGAGAAGCCGCGGAGGGTGTGCTGGATCCGGCACCTGCTTAGTATCTTCGTCGAGTTCCATCGACAGCACCCCGGGGAGTGCGAGTGTCCCAGCGCACACGATTGCGCGCCAGAGCTAGAAGCGTCGTGTCCAAATTGCCCCTTGGCTTGGACCGTGGGGTGTTTTGGCTATACCGGCGCGCGCGTTCGACGTTCAGGCACAGCCAGGCATCGGTGCGCACCATTCGCTGGCGGAGGTCCGAGAAGCGGGACAAGAACTGGTGGAACGCCAAACGGTACGCGCTGGCATACCGGCGCCTGCGTGCCGCGATCGAAGACCGGGATCCGCTGGAGCTGGGGCTGGCGAGCCGGATCGCGCCGACGCTCGAGGAGCAACGGGCACACGTCTCGGCAGCCCGGGCGCTGCGCCAGCGCACCCAGTTCGTGAGCCTCCTGCTCGCCGGCGAGCCGCTCGAGGACGTGGTGGTCACGTTCGTCCGGGACCGGATCGCGGCCCGGGACCACGTGCTGGGCCGCTCGCTGTCCCAGTCGCTGCAGGCGCACCCGACGACGCACGCGGTGGGCAGCCTGGGGTCGGCGATCGTCGCTACCGCGATGGGCCTACCCGATCTGGCGTGGGCGAGCTTCCGGGACGTCCCGGCAGCGTTGTGGCGCCGGCTGGCTCCGGGAGATTTCATCCGTACCGCGTTCCAGGTCGACCGGATCGCAGCGGTCGACGAGGTGGGTCGGCTGATCCGCGACATGCCGACCGAGCTGCGCCCAGACGGTTGGCTGACCGTCGTGCGGATCGCCTTCGGGGCGCGCGAGGAGCGGCTGGCCGCCGAGGTGTTCGAGGTCGCCGAGGCGTTGGCCCGCAAGTCACCCGACGCGTGGGCGCACACCCAGGCCGACCGGGACTGGCTACGACCGTGGTTCGACAAGGTTCTGCGCCCGGCCCTGCCGGTGGAGGTACCGGCGGCACACGTGTCGCTCGCCGTCCTGGACTACAAGCAGCCGGACAGCGGGCAGACCTCGGCGAACATCGGCGACTACGTACAGACGCTGGCGAGCCTCGGGCACGCCGTGCGGCACCGGGACGTTCGGTTCCACGGCCCACGGGACCTGGTCGACCTGATGGCGGAGCTGCGGGCCCGGGTCCGGCCCGAGTCACGGCTGGACGGCGCCGCGCGGGACGTGATGCTGGTACCGGTCCATCGCGACGCGACCGGCTACGACCCGGTGCCCGAGGACACCTGGGCGATCGCGTTCGGCTGGTACATGCAGAGCATCTTCGGCCGGTACGACTTCCCGCTGCACCCCAACCTGCGGCCCATCTTCATCTCCTTCCACTGCAACCGGGCGGAGTTGCTGACACCGGAGGCGATCGCGTACCTGCGGACGTACGGTCCGGTCGGCTGCCGCGACTGGACCACGGTCGACCTGTTGACCAGTGCCGGCGTACCGGCGTTCTTCAGCGGCTGCATCACGACGACAGCCCGCACGCTGTTCCCCGAACTGGATCCCGGCGAGCGGCCGGACCCGAAGGCGCCGATCGCGTACGTGGACACGCCCGCGGCGGACGGGACCACCGAGCTGACCCAGGCCGCACCGGAGGTACGCCACACCGATCTGGCGACCAATCTGCGAGACGCGATCGCGCGGCTGGAGGCGTACCGCCGCCGGTACTCGGCCGTGGTGACCTCGCGGCTGCACTGCTACCTGCCGGCACGGTCGATCGGCGCGGCGGCGCGGTTCGTGCCGAAGAACCCTGCCGACATCCGGTTCAACGGCCTGTTGGAGCTGACGGACGACGACTTCGACCGGATGCGACGAGGCATCGACGACAAGCTCGCCGCCGTCTTCGAGGCGATTCTCGCCGGGCGCGGCGCCGCCGAGGTCTACGCGGCGTGGCGGACGGTGTGCGCGCGGGATGTGTCCGCGGCGCAGGCGCGGCTGGCCGGCGTACCCCCGATGCCTCTGCCGTCGTTCGACGTCGCGGAAGCCTGCGCGGCGATCAGGTCCCGCGCGGTCGGGCCCGGGCCCGCGGACAATGAGGTGCACGTCGCCCTTGCCCTGGACGGCAACCTGAAGGACGAGCTGACCGTCGTCGTCGAGGCGATGGCGAGCAACTGCTCCCGCCCGCTGCACCTGTGGATCCTCTGCCGCGACCACGGCCCGGAGGACTTCGCGCGCATCGCCCGGCTGTTCCCCGAGGTCGGGACGACCTGGCTGCCCTGCGACGCGGTGGACTACGGCCCGATCCTGGGCATGCTCAACCACATCACGGTGTCCACAATGGACCGTTTGCTGCTGCCGGAGCTGTTGCCGGAGCTGGACCGCATCGTCTATCACGACCTCGACGCGCTGCCGCTCGGCGATGTCGCGCAGCTGTACGGCTGGGACCTGCACGGAAACCCGCTGGCCGCGCGCTCCGCGATCGCCACCCATGTGCTGTCCGGCTTCTCGAACGTCGGGCGCAGCGCGAAGCGGTTCCGCGAGGACCCGACGGTGGCGTACGAGCTGCTGCAGCGGATGTACGCGCGACACGAGTACGACTACCGGTCGTTCAACGCCGGCATCCTCGTCCTCGATCTGAGCCGGATGCGGGCCGACGGATTCTGCCGGGAGTTCATCCCGTTCGTCGAGCGGTACGGGATGAACGACCAGGAGGTGCTGAACTGCTACGCGGGTCCGCACCGGGCCGTGCTGCCGCCGCGGTGGAACGCGATCCCGACGCAGGAGCCGGTCACCGACCCGCTCGTCATCCACTGGGCCGGCCCGCTCAAGCCGTGGAAGCGGGACTACGTCGTGCTGCGCGAGGTGTGGGCGGAGTACGCCGAGCGAGTGCGGCGCAAGGCATGACTGTCGTGCTTTCGGTCGTCGTGCCGTGCTACCGGGCCGAGGCGCACCTGGCGCGGTGCCTGGACTCGGTCCTCGACCATTCCGGCGACGACATCGAGCTGATCGCGGTCGACGACGGGTCGCCGGACTCGACCGGCGCGCTGCTCGACGCCTGTCCGGATCCCCGGTTGCGCGTGATCCATGCGGAGGCGAACGGCGGCCCGGGTCCGGCCCGCAACACCGGGTTGGCGAAGGCGAGCGGGGAGTACGTCTGGTTCGTCGACGCCGACGACTGGCTGGCGCCGGGTGCCGTGGCCGCGGTCCTGGCCCGGCTCGCGGTGGACCGGCCCGACGTGCTGGTCGTGGGCCACGCCGCGGTGTTCGACTCGGGCGTCTCGGCGCAGGGGTCGCTGGCCCAGTCGGCCTGTACCAAGGTGATCCGGCGCGGTCTGCTCGACGAGCAGGACATCCGGTTCCCGCCCGGCTGGTACGAGGACGTGTACTTCTCCCTCGCCGTGATGGCGGTCGCGCCGCGCATCGAGGTGCTCGACACGGTCTGCTATTGCTACCGGCAGCGGACCTCGGGCAGCATCACCACCTCTCGCAGCGACCGGCACTTCGACGTGTTCGACCAGTACGGCCGGCTGCTGTCCCGGGCGTCCGGCGAGGGCCGGCGCGCGCTGTTCGGGGCCATGCTCGACCACTACCTGGTGATCCTCGGCAACCGGTACCGGTTACCGGCCGGCTCGCGCAAGGCGTTCTTCCGGCGGATCGTCGAGGACTACCGGCGCTGGCTGCCCGATGCCGGATACCCGCGGCCGAGCGGAACGAACCGGCTCAAGCACTGGCTGGTTCGGCGCGATGCTTACCGCTCGTATGCTGCTCTGCGACTGGCGTACCGGATCCTGCCGCGCCGTTCGCTTTCCCGCCGCGGCCGCTAGTCGCCTTCACGAACTCCTCGTACGCGGCCACCACCTCGTCGGTGGGCCCATCCATCCGGATCACGCCTGCCTCGAGCCAGATCGTCCGCTCGCAGCTGCCGCGCAAGGTGTTCAGCTGGTGGCTGACCAGGAACACCGTGCCGGCCCCGGCACGCAGCTCCTGCACCCGCTCCTCGCTGCGCCGGCGGAAGTGCGCGTCGCCGGTCGCCAGCGCCTCGTCGATCAGCAGCACGTCGTGACTCTTCGCGGCCGCGATGGCGAACCGCAGCCGGGCCGCCATGCCCGAGGAGTACGTGCGCATCGGCAGCGAGCTGAAGTCGCCCTGCTCGTTGATGCCGGAGAACTCGACGATCTCGCCGGCCTTGGCCCGGACCTCGGACCGCGACATGCCCATCGCCAGGCAGCCGAGCACGACGTTGCGGTCGCCGGAAAGATCGTTCAACAGGACGGCGTTGACGCCGAGCAGCGACGGTTGTCGTTTCGTGTACACCGTGCCCCGGGAGGCGGGCAGCAGTCCGGCGATCGCCCGCAGCAGCGTCGACTTGCCCGAGCCGTTGCTGCCGATCAGGCCGATCGCGTCGCCCTCGTACGCCGCGAAGCTCACCCCGCGGATCGCGTGCACCTCGCGGATCGCGCCGGACCGCCGGCCGGTGACGATCCGCTTCAACGCGGCGACCGGGCTGCTGGCGACCGGACCCAGCACCCGGTACACCACGTGCAGGTCGTCCACCACGACACTGGGTACCCGGGTGTAGGTCTGACCCGTCCGCGGCTCACCCACGGCCGTACTCCGGTTCACCGCGCCAGAAGAAGACGTACCCGCCGAAGCAGGCCAGTGCCGCCCAGCCCACGGCCAGCACCCAGAGCTGCATCGGCGAGGATGCGAGCGGTGGCGAGACGAGCAGTGCGTCCCGCGCCAGCTCGATGTAGACGAGCATCGGGTTGGCCCGTACCAGCGTGGCGGCGACCGGCGGCAGGTGCTCGGCGAAGACCGCGACGCTGTAGAACACGCCGGAGCCGTACATCCAGGTCCGCATCACGTACGGCATCAGCTGCCGCAGGTCGGTGAGCCGGGCGCCCAGCCGGGCCACTGTCAACGCCAGCCCCGTGTTGAAGACGGCCTGCAGCAGCAGCGCCGGGATCAGGTAGAGCCAGTCGATCGTCACCGGGTCGCCGGTGAGCACCACGATGCCCGCCAGCACCGCGATCGAGGCCACCAACGTCTGTAGATGCGTCAATGTCAACGCGATCGGCAGGGCGGCACGCGGGAACTGCACGGCCCGCACCAGCCCGAGCTGGCCGCTGATCGCCTGGACCCCGGAGAGCACCACGTGCTGGGTGAACGTGAAGACGAATAGGCCGGTGCACAGGTACGCGATGAAGTTCGGGACGCCGTCTCGAGTGTCGAGAATCACGCCGAAGATCAGGTAGTACACCGCGGCGTTGGTCAGCGGGGTCAACACCTGCCAGAGCCGGCCGAGGCGGGCGGTGTTGAACGACGCGGCGAGCCGGGCGTTCGCGTACGAGAAGATGAAATGCCGGTACCGCCACAGCTGCCGGGTGTAGGCACGCAGGCTCGGCCGGGTGCCGGCGGGGATCAGGCCGTAGCCGTTGGCCAGGTCGGCCAGCGAAGGCGGTGTCTCGACTGGTGGGACCACGACCGGCGGCATCATGATCGTGTCGTCGTTCGGCTGCGGTCGCCAGGAACGGGCAGCCTCCTGGCCCCACGTCACGCGTGACCTCCTTGCCGGCAGCCGCCCGGCTCGCGGCAGCCGTCGGGAGGCTAACAGCGCCCGCACACCGCCGGCAACCGTGCCTGTACGGTCTCTCACATGACCGCTGCCGCTGACTTCCTCGCGCAGCGCCGTGGGGGAGGGCTGTTCACGGAGTTCGTGAGCCAGCGGATCGGTTCGTGGCTGGCGTCGACCGGCTACCGGCTCGGCCTCTCGCCGACCGCGTTGACGATGGCCGGGCTGGCGGTTGGAGTCGGCGGCTCGGGCTTTCTCGCGCTGGCGGGGCCGGGGGTCGTTGGCGGGCTGGTTGCCCTGATCGCTTGGCAGGTCGCGTACGGGCTGGACTGTGCCGACGGTCAGCTGGCCCGGTACACCGGACGGACCAGCCCGGCCGGGGCCCGGCTCGACATTCTCTGCGATGTGGCGGTACAGATATCCGTCGTCACCGCCCTCGGCGTGACCGCTCCCTCGTGGCTGGCGGCGCTGTTCGCCGGTACCTGGATGGTCAACGTCGTCACGTCGGTGCTGGCCACCGGGCCGGCGGCGGCCAGCCTGGTCCGGTCGCGGTCGGCGCCGGTCGCCGTCGTCAAGCTGGTCCGGGACTACGGGTTCGTGGTGTTCGTCTGCGGCCTGGTCGTGGCGCTGGTGCCGGGCCGCACCACCTGGCTGCTGGTCGCGTTGACCGTTGTCAACGGTGGGTTTCTGGTCGCCAGCGTGCTGGCCGGCGCCTACGCCAGCCTCGCCCAGGCGGCCCGACCCGGCATCGACGTGGCAGACTGTCGATCCGCAGTAGCAGCCTCTCGCGACCACGTGGACTCACATGACTGACCCCAGGACAGCGTTCATCACCGGAATTACCGGGCAAGACGGTTCGTACCTGGCCGAACTGCTCCTTGCCAAGGGGTACGAGGTCCATGGCGTCATCAGACGTGCGTCGATGTTCAACACCCACCGGCTGGACAACATCTACCAGGATCCGCACGAGAGCCACCGCCGGCTGTTCCTGCACTACGGCGACATCACCGACGCGAGCCGGCTGGGCAACCTGATCCGCGAGGTGCGGCCGGACGAGGTCTACCACCTGGCCGCGCAGAGTCACGTCATGGTCAGCTTCGAGGTGCCCGAGTACACCGGCGAGGCGACCGCCCTCGGCACGATCCGCCTGCTCGAGGCGATCCGCGCGTCCGGCATCGAGACCAGGTACTTCCAGGCCGCCACCTCCGAGATGTTCGGTTCGACGCCGCCGCCGCAGAACGAGCAGAGCGGCTTCCAGCCACGTAGCCCGTACGGCGTCTCGAAGCTGTACTCGTACTGGTCGACGGTCAACTACCGGATGGCGTACGGGCTGCACGCGTCCAACGGAATCCTGTTCAACCACGAGTCCGAGCGGCGGGGCGAGACGTTCGTCACCCGCAAGATCACTCGTGCGGTGGCGCGGATCCGGGCCGGCATGCAGGACCGGCTCTACATCGGCAACCTGGACGCGACGCGGGACTGGGGCTACGCGCCCGAGTACGTCGAGGGCATGTGGCTGATGCTGCAACAGGACACGCCCGACGACTACGTGCTGGCGACCGGGGTACCGGCCACGGTCCGCGAGTTCTGCAGTGCCGCTTTCAGCCACGCCGACCTCGACTGGGAGCGGTACGTCGAGGTGGATCCGCGGTACAAGCGGCCGGTCGAGGTACCGTCGCTGATCGGTGATGCCCGCAAGGCGCGGGCCCAGCTGGGTTGGATTCCCAAGGCCGACTGGCGGGACGTGGCCCGGCGGATGGTCGAGGCCGACATCGCGCTGCTCGACGACGAGCTGTCCGGCCGGACGGTCCGCATCGACCGTTAACCCACCAGGCTTTCGTACACCGAAATCAATTCTCCCGTGACGACCGCGGGGCTGAACTCGCGTTCGTAGCGCGACCTCGCCGTGGCGGCCAGCCCGCCAGCCTCGGCAGTCGCGCGAAGTAGGCCCTCGGCGAGCGCATCGGCCTCCGGATCGCAGATCCAGCCGGCCCCACCGATGAGCCACGGCAGTCCACCGCGAGCGGTACCCAACACCGGCCGCCCATTGGCCAGCGCCTCCAACGCCACCATCGGACACACCTCGTCCCACGTCGACGGCACAACAACCACCGCCGCACGACGCATCGCCTCGCGTACCCCCGCCTGGTCCAGGTGCCCGAGCACGACGATGTCGGAGCGCTCCGCGGCGGCCGCGTGAACGCGACCTCGCAGCGGCCCGTCCCCAGCGATCCACAGTGGACCGAGTGCACCGTCCGGATGCCGCGTCCAAGCGTCGAGCAGCAGATCGA
>Ga0209382_10006403_pt1 | contig 15158 bp, 10 predicted proteins | sample SoiMetdeltSBSDD5_FD_187599 | JGI IMG/M metagenome (GOLD analysis project Ga0209382, IMG submission 187599) | Bulk soil microbial communities from a Populus tree surrounding site in Tennessee, USA - Soil MetaG P. deltoides SBSDD5 (SPAdes) (version 2) | ecosystem: Environmental > Terrestrial >... | reverse complement strand
CAACTGACTCCAATGTATTCAGTAATGAATCCGATGCCCGCCGCCGCCATTAAACCGCCCAGATTCGCCGGGCTGGCCGTGGCGAGCACGATCAACCCGGCCAAAAGCAGGAAAACGGAGGCCGCCCATTGGGCGTCAGGCGGCGGACCGCCATACAGGATGTGCGAACTCACGCCGCCGACCCACAGCGTGATGTACGCGCCGGCGAGCGCAGTAAGGATGACTTTGCCTTTCCAGCGCGAGAGAGTGTCAATCCAGTTCATATCGCTCGATCAGCTCGCTGGTGATCTTTGCCGAGAGCAGAACGGTCGGAGTCCCGCCGCCCGGATGCGTGCTGCCGCCGACGTAATAGAGGCCCTGGTAGCGGGGATCCTTGTTCGGTGGGCGCAGGAAAGCATGCCGCCAGCCGTGCGAATGCGTGCCGTAGATCGCGCCGCCCGGCATCGCGTAACGGCGGGCGATGCGGCGCGGCGTCCAAACGTCGCTCACCACGACGTCAGTCTCGATCTCGGGGAACCCGCCGCAACGCAGCCGCGCGAAAACGCGCCGCCGCGCCTCGGCGATCCTTTCTTCATTCCATTCATCTTCATCATCGTTGGCCGGGGCGTTGGCCATGACGAAGAGCGTTTCGCCTTCGTCCGGCGCGAGTGAGCGGTCGTTGCGCGAAGGCGCGCTGACGTAAACCGTCGGGTCGTCTGGAAACCTCCGCTCGTCAAACAACTCTGCGAACTCTCGCCGGTAATCGGCCGAGAAATAAATGGTGTGATGCCGAAGTTGTGGAAGGTTGCGCCTGACGCCGAGCAGGAAGATCAGGCCGGAGAGCGAGCGTTCGGAAGGCGGCAGGCGCGACGCCCGCTCTTCGCCTAACAACGCCGGGGCGTCCGACGCGTCGCCATTCATCACGACTACATCCGCCGCGATGCGCGTGTCGTCAATTAGCCGCACGCCGCACGCCCTGTTTCGCTCGCGCTCGATGCGCGCGACGCGCGCTCGGGGCAGCAGCTCGACGCCCGCTCGCATGGCCAGTTCAATCAGGCTTTCCACGATGCGATAGAGGCCGCCTTTGACGTGCCAGCCGCCGAACGCGTATTCGAGGTAAGGGATGACGGCGAGAGTCGCGGGCGACTGGTAAGGCGATGAGCCGACGTAGGTCGGATAGCGGTCATACAGTTGTCGCATGTGCGGGCTTTTGAAGTGCGCCGCGACGGCGCGGTGATAATTGCCCCAGCCGTAGCGTATGGGGAGATACGGCAGGATCGCGGACGCTTTCACGGAGGGCCAGTCAAGCGGGCGGCGGCGGAGGAAAGTCTCTTTGGAAACCTCGTAGAGCCGCGCTCCGAGCTCGAGAAATTTCAGGAATCCGCGCTCATCGCGCGCCTCGATCTGGCGCACTGTCTGAAGCCACTCCGGTAGCGAGGTCGAATATGTGAAGCGCGCGCCGTCGTCATAAACGTAATCGCAGAGCGGGCTCACGGGCGCGAGCGTTAAGTGTTCCTGCAAGGAGCCGCCCGCGGCTTGAAAGAGGTCTTCGAAGACCCAGGGCATCGTAATCAGCGACGGTCCGGTGTCGAAGCGAAATCCGCGATCGGCCCAAAAATTCATCTTGCCGCCGAAGCTGGCGCCCTGCTCGCAGACGGTGACGCGCCAATTGCGCGCCGCCAGGCGCAAAGCGATTGCCAATCCGCCCAGCCCGCCGCCGATGATGACCACATGTTTCATATCGAGGATCGAGGATAGAAGATCGAGGATAGAAGATCGAGGATCGAGAATCGACCTGTGTGAATGGCGCTATCCTCTATCCTCTATTCTCGATCCTCGAACCTCAAGGTATCGCCTGCCTTTCCAATCGACGCCCCTGCCGCTCTTGCAGCGCAGCCATGAGTAGAGGCCGATGGCGAGCAGGATCGCTTCGGCCAGCGGGTGCAGCAGGACGGACAGCCAGGGATGTCCGAAACGTATAACAGCATGGCGCGAACTGCGAGCGCGCATGCAACGGCTATCAAAATTGGCCACATTGGCCACGCGCGAATCCAGACGAGCATGACGAAAGGCGCGAGAAACATCGTCGCGTGCAGCAGGAGGAAGCCCCAGAAGCTCGACTCACGGCGGAAGGCCGGGAAGAAATTCTTCTGAAAGCCGCTCCATATCCCTGCCAGCGAGATGTACATCCGCACGCCGACGACGCCCTGACCGTCGAGGCACAGCCCGCGTCCGCCCCGCGCGCGCCACAAATGAGCCAGGCGCTGGTCCTCGAAAATTTCATCGCGCACAGCAGCGTGCCCGCCCACGGCTTGATAGCCGGCGCGCTCTACAAGGATGCACGCGCCATGAACCAGGCCGAGCGAGGCGTCGTCGCGCACGAGCGAGAGCGGGGCGGGGAAGAGGCTGAAAACGACGAAATTGAGCATCGGCATGAGCGCCCTCTCCCAGAAGCTCACCAGGGTGAGCGACGGCCAGGCCGAAAGCAGCGTCACTTCGCGTTTGCCCGCTTCTTCGACCATCCTGGCGACGGCCTCCTCGTCCAGCCTCGCGTCGGCGTCGAGAAAGAGCAGCCACGCGCCGCGCGCTTCCTCGGCGAGTCGCGCGCAGGCGAAATTTTTGCCGCACCAGCCGTCCGGTAGCGGGCGCGGATCAACGGCGCGCACACGGGCGTCGCGCGCCGCGTAGGCGGCGAGAATGCGCGGCGTCGCGTCCGTCGAATGATCGTCGTAAACTAGCGCCTCGCCCACCGTCGCGTCCTGCCGCAGCACGCTGTCGAGGCAAGCCGCGAGGTTCGCCTCTTCGTTGCGCGCCGGGATCAAAACCGAAACCAGGCCCGGCCTGACGCGCGCAGCTGCGGTGAACTTCGGCCAGGCCACCGCGTTCCATAGCGTCACGGCCAGGATGATCGCCAGCGGCGAGAAAAGAATGAACAGCCAGATCATACGTTCAAGACTCAGAGCAGATTCGCGAGCGGATCGCGTCCGCGCCATTTGCCCTCCGACCTGATTGGCGCGAAGCGGGCGAAGAGTTCTTCGCCGTACCAGTTCTCTGCGCGGCGGCGACGGATGACTTCCTGATGCGCGGGCGCGCCGTAAGCGAAAGCTTTCATCTCGGTCTCGCTGCGCCAGAGACTGAAAGTCGCAGGGCGGATGAACGGCATTTCCCCGGTTCCGATTGAAGCGAGTAAGCCCGGCGCGGCGTTCAGCGCGCGGCTCGTCGCGGGCGTCGCGCGCCAGAAAGCGACCAAGCGGCTCCAGCGAATGCTCGCTCGCGTCAGGACGGCGACGGGCGCGCCGGGCTGCGGCGGAGCGGCCACAGGGAGAAACGGATTTACGCATGACCACGCCCCGTGCGCTTGCACCGGCAGCAATCGTAACGACCAGATCTCTTCGGCATGACGGCGATAGCTCGCCATCACAGGCGAATCCGCTAAGAATCGATCAGCCGTCTCCGCGTCCTCCCACACCGCGAGCAGGCCGTAGCGCGAGAAATCTGGCCGCAGGCCAAAGCCGCCGCCGTGGCCCACTCCGAGCAATTTCCAGAAACGCAGTCCCGCGACGCGGCTGATTTCCCGCCGCGCGCTGCCCATGCGGTTGAAGGCCCAGAGGCGCTCACCGGGGCTGTAGCCACAAAGCGTCAACGTGACGAGCGGCGTACCGGGACTCGCCTGGCATTCGCAACTTTTCGGCGAAGATTGATTCAATGTTTCACTTCGGCGCGCCAACTCGCCGCATTCGTCAATGTTCTCAACGGCCCGGCCCCGCTAATTACCAGATCAGCCGCCTCGATCAGCAAGCTCGCGGTCTGGCGTTCGCCGAATCTATCCCGCAGCGCCTGCTTGCCTTCGGCCAGAAAGTCGAGCGCCAGACGTCGCGCCCCATCGGCGCCGAACTGCGCCGTGACGGTCGAGCGCAGGTGGCGCGCGTCCTGCCCGACGTTCTTGCCGATCGTCGCGCTCTCGCCCAACTCGTCGAGCAGGTCGTCGCAGATTTGATAAGCCGCGCCGAGGCATTCGCCGTAGCGGGCGAGCGCCGCGACGTCGCGCTCGTCAGCGCCGGAGGCGATGGCTCCGGCGCTGATCGTCAAGCGCGCCAGCGCGGTGGTTTTGAGTTGGCGGCTTGCGAGCGCGTGAGAATCTCCGCGAGACGCCCGGATGTCGAGGTCGGCGGCCTGACCGCCGATCATCCCGTCAGTCCCGATGCAGCGCGCGGCCTCCGCGGTCAGTCGCCCGGTTCCGGCTCTCGCCAGGAGCGCGTAGGCCTGGTTGAGCAAAGCGAGCGCCGCGAGCATGGCGAGGCCTTCGCCGTATATCAAATGCAGCGCCGCGCGTCCGCGCCGCAACTGGGCGTCATCCATCGCGGGCAAATCGTCGAGGATTAGCGAACTCGTGTGCAGGAATTCGATCGCGCAAGCGATTGGCAGCGCTGATTGCGCGGAGCCGCCGGCAGTCATTGTCCCAAGCAGAGTCAGGATCGGCCGCCATCGCTTACCTCCGGGAAAGACGGCCGCGCGCAGAGCCTCGTTCAGCCGCTCGACGCCGTGTTGCGCGCTGAACGGCAGCGATTGCTCAAGCGCCGCTTCAATCATCGGCATGGCGCCGTCAATGAAATTCGTTAACCTGTCAAGCATATGTTCATGCGGTTCGTAGTCCCGCCTTTAGGCGGAAGCGTTTGGCGGTTCGTAGTCCCGCCTTTAGGCGGAAGCGTTTGACGTCACGGAATGGGTCTGCGTCTGGCGCCTCCGCCTAAAGGCGGGACTACGAACCGCCAACTTTCATCGTTTCATGGCGCCGCAATGCGACTCGAAGCCCCAAAGACAATTTCGCTCAACTGCCCGGTGGCTTCCTGGATCGGCAAGTGTCCCGCGCCCGCGAGTTCGTGGCATCGGGCGTGAGGCCAGACGCCGCGCCACAGGGCGATCGATTCTTTGACCGCCCCGAATGTGCGCGCGCCGTAGATCAAATCAACCGGCAAGCGCAGGCCGCTGAACCGAGCGACCTCACCAAGCTCGCCCAGAAGCGCCAGGTAACGATAAGCCACGTCATGACTGACCGAGACAAAAGACTCGGTCAGGTTTGTGTCCGCCGCGCGATGCTTGCTGAGCGACAGGTTGGTCAACCACCGCCCCACCGGGTTGGCGAAGGTCGAATAGTAGGCGTAACGTCCGATGCGCTTATTGAGAAAGATTTTGAAGTACCAGGGCAGATAGGCGAAGGGGTCGATCAGGATCATCCGCTCGATGCGATGGGGCAGCCGCTCCGCGGCCAGGAGGGCGAAGACGGCTCCGCTGCAATTGCCGATGACGGTAGCGGGCGAATCGGCGCCTGCGATCGCGCCTGCAATTTCATCCGTGATCGCCGCCAACTCCCAACTTCGGGGCGCGGGCGAACGGCCATAGCCGGGCAGGTCGGCGCTGTAGAGAGCGGCGCCCGCCGGCAAGTAGCGGGTGAGCGGCGCGAACGTGGCGTGATCGCCGCTCCACCCGTGCAAGCCGAAATAGACTCGCGATCCTGAACCGTAACACTCGACGTACATCTATTCGGGTTTTCAGCTAAACAGAGTTCATTGTTCGTCGTTCATTGTTCATTTGTCATTTCGGAATGGCGCGGATCTGGCTATGACAAATGAACGATGAACGACGAACGACGAACGATTAATAATGAAAGCGCTAATGTCTGTCCCACTTCTGTCGAATGCGCTCAGCTACGAGCTTGCCGCTGAGCGCGACCATCGGCAGGCCCGTGCCAGGCGTCGTGCTCGCGCCGACGTAGAAGAGTCCGTCCACTTCCTTGTCGTAATTGCTAGCGCGGAACGGACCGACTTGAAAAAAGGTGTGCGCCGCGCCGAAGGCCGAGCCGTCGTAAAGGCCGAACCGCCGCCGCCATTCCTGTGGCGTGTAGACTTCCTCAATCATGATGCGTTCGGGCGCAAGATCGAGTCCATGCCGCCGCAGTCGCTCCAAGACTTGCGCCTTGACCGCCCGCGTGGTTTCGGCCCAGTCGAGGCCCGGCATTTGACTCAGCAGGGGCGTAGGCGCCAGGACGAAAATCACACTGTCGCCCGCGGGCGCGAGCGTCGGATCGGTGGCCGACGGCACACTCACATAGAATGGCAAATCGCGCGGGATGCGCTTCGCCTGAAACAGATCGGCGAAAGCCGCCCGGCAGTCGCGCGGCAGGAAGATGGTGTGATGCCCGATCTCCTCCACCCGTCCTCGAACCCCCCAGTAGAAGGTCAGCACGCCAGGCGTCATCTTCGTCTTCACACGCATTCGCGCGGCGAGCGATGGATCGCCGATCAATTCCGTCTTTGTCGTGGGCGCGTCCACGTTTGAAACCACGAGCCGCGAATGATGCCTGCGGCCGTCGGCGAGTTCGACGCCCGTCACCTGCCGCCCTTGCGTGATGATGCGGCGCACGCGCTGACTGGCGTGAATGACGACGCCCAAATCGCGCGCCAATCGTTCAACGCCTTCGACCAAACTGTAAATGCCGCCTGCGGGCAGCCAGAGGCCGTAGGCCAGCTCGCCGTAAGGCAAGATGGAAAACATGCCCGGCAACTCGTACGGCGAGCCCCCGAGGTACATCGCATAAGAGCCTAAGGCCTCGCGCAGATAACGGCTACGGAAGAAGCGGCCCAATTCGCCGTCGAGCGACCGCCACACGCCGAGCCGCGCGAGTTCGCCGAGCGAGAGTCGCCCGAGCCAGGCCAACGGATCATCAGCGTTGCCGCTTATCAGCTTTTCAAAGGCCGTTCGATACTTCGCCCCCGCGTCGCGAAGAAAAGCGAGCATGGCGGGGCGCGAGCCGGGTTCGACGCGCTCACATTCGGCGAGCAATCGCCGCACGTCGCTCGAGAGCGTCAATCGCTCGCCGTCGGCCCATTGAAAGCTCACCGAAGGGTCAACCGCGAGCAACCTCACGTAATCTCCCAGCCGGCGTCCCGCCGCCTCAAAAAGCCGTTCGAAGACCCATGGGTAGTTGAGCAGCGAGGGGCCGGTGTCGAAGCGAAAGCCGTCGCGCTCAATCAGGTTGGCTCGCCCCCCGACGCGCTCGTTCGCCTCGTAGACCGTCACCTCATAACCGGCCAGGCGCAGGTGAATCGCGGCGCTCAGGCCGCCCATGCCGCCGCCAATGATGACGACGGCGGCGGGCGACTGTGCGGCGCGCGGCGCGGTTAGCCTCTCGCTTGGAACTTCTCGCATGAAATCTTTCTTTCTAAAACACTCGCGGTTCGCTCATTTCAAAAAGGGTTTGTAATTGCTCTAGCCTCCCTGCCACGCTCGGCGGCGCTTGAACTTAGCCGTGGGTTTTTGGCCTTTGAGAAATAAATGTAACAACTGTCTTACCGGTCGCCGCAGCGACCACGTGAGCTTAGCCCGGCTTTTCAAAGCCAATGGCATTAAGTTAGGCCTATAACGCTGGATTTCATTGGCCATCGCGCATTGCGCATTGCCAATTGAATTGCAGGGGAAAGGGTTGGGCAAGAACTTCCCTGCGAAACAATGGGCGATGTGGAATTGGCGATGGGCAATGTAAATCCGCTATCTTAATGCCATTGGCTTTGAAAAGCCGGGCTAAGCTCAACCGTCGCTGCGGCGACGAGGAGGTGTTGTCGCATTTATTTTTCAAAGACCATCAACCCACGGTAGACGTATGAGATTGTCCTCCACGTCGCGTCAGCGACGGTTGATTTCAGGCGTCGCCGACGCGACGCGGGGCTTTTCCACAGCTTTCCCGGCGTTGAAACGCCGGGCTAAATTCAGATGCCGCTATCGCGGCATAGTGGCTGAGTAGTTACTTTCTTGAATTCTATTCATTCCCCTTTTTCTACCGCGCCAGATAAGCAAGAGGCAAACGCCAGTATTTGCTCGGCGGAAGCGCCCTGAATTTCTCGCCCAGCGGGACGCTCTCACGGTGCAGCAACCCGCGCGGGCTGCTGCGAATGCGTTCGTTGAGCCGGCGGTAAACGTCAATGCAGGCGCGAATCGCCGTTTGACTGTCGGCGGAAAAAGCGTCGAGGTCGGCGAGCGCGCGGGCATAGTAATCTTCGGCGACGGCGGCCATCCGCCGCGACACGCGACGGAGCGCCGCCTGCTGGCGTGGGTCGGAGGCGTCCGCCTCCAGGACGCCTTCATCACGCAGCAGATCGAGCGGCAAATAAAGCCGCCCGCGCCGCTGGTCCTCGCCCACGTCGCGCAAAAAGTTCGTCAATTGCAGCGCGACGCCGAGATGGCGGGCGCTCGCCAGCGCACGAGCGAAGTCGCCTTCGCTCGACGCGCCGTAGATGTAAGCCAGAAAGTACCCGACGACAATCGCGCTGCCGTAAACGTAAGACTCGATCAAATCATCGAGCGCGCTGAAGCGGCGCGGACAGACGTCGAGCCGCATAGCGGCGATGAAGGAGCGGTAATGTTCTGGCGGAATCGCGGCTTCGCGCACGACGCGGCTGAAGCTCGCCAGGAAACACGGGGTTCGGCGGCGCAGCGCGTCCTTGATCGAATCGGCGGCCAAGGCTTCTTCGTACTGCGCGGCCCAGGCGTCGAGACGGCGCATCCGTTCGGCGGGAGCGATCGGAAAGCTGTCCACGATCTCGTCAGGGTAGCGAACCGCGGCGTAAACGGCTTCGACCTGGGCGCGTTTGCGTGGGGGGAGAAAACGGGTGACGATGAAGAAACTCGTGCTGTAGACGCGCAACACTGCGCGCGCCTGCCGGATGATGATCTCCCAGGCCGCATCTTCAGAGCTCGCCCGGAGCGCGCGGGCGCAGGTTTGCCGCTCAAGCCGGTTCCAATCACTTTCACTCCAAACGCCGGCGGGGACAGGCGTTATTCCATAATCAACAGACTCAGGCATAAATCGCTACAGGCGCCTCGCGCCAGTCCTGCGCTCGATGACGCGGCGCGAGCAGTGGCGCGGTCATTTCTACGCGGTAATCAAATATTTGCTTGAGCCAGCGCGCGACGATAAAGCTGATGCGTCAGGCGGCCAGGGCTCGCCGGGGCGGCGGTACTCGACCCGGTCGCGCACAAGCGCGCGTTCGGGCCTCAGAAATGCAGGAAGGGCGGCTTGATGCGCAAGGTTGAACGCGCCGTAGAAGATAGCAAAGGCCTCACGGCGCGAGCGCAATCTCATACTCGCGTTCGTGTATGTAAATTCGCATCGCCTTACCGCCCTTAAATGCCCTTAAATGTCGGAGAGCGGTTGCATCCTAAACATCAAAAGATATCAGGTCAAGATAGACGTCTTGACTTCTCTTAGGCAGGAAACACATGGGCTGTGTGGGGCCATCTCAGAGTTTCCGGTTTTTTAGCGCGCAAAGGTTGCGCGCCTGCCGGCTGTTGTTCAATGGAATGGGACGGAAAGAGGAGCGCAACGCAGCCGGCGTACAGTCCGTGATGTGACTGCGGGTTGCAATTTCCATGGCTGTTGTTAGTGTAGATGTTCGTCTGAAATAAAAATCTAAATACATATTCCGTTAATAACGCGCGTTAGGGGTATACGCTTATGAATTTATCTTACGAAAAATTTCTTCAAACATTTCCTCACGCGTCCGGCCGGACGGCTCGATATGGCATAGCCGTTGTGAGCAGCGTGAGCGCCCTATTAGTCTGTCTTCTTCTTGAAGGGGCGCTCAGCGAGCGCCTGCCCCTCGCATTATTTATGATTCCGGTCATGGTGAGCGCCTGGTTCGGCGGTTTAGGGCCTGGGCTGTTGGCCGCGCTGCTAAGCGGACTGGCGGGCGATTATTTTCTGACGAAGCCACACTTCCCGTTCTCCAATTTCGACATGGCGGATCGGCAGCGCCTGGCGCTATTTCTGACTATAAGTGGACTACTGGCCTGGCTGATCGAGACGACGCGTGTCGCTCGTCAAAGAGTCGGGGCCGGGGCGCGAGACGCCGTACAAAGACACATTGAATTGGAAGAGCAGATCGTCGAACGTGATCGGGCAAGGGAGGAGCGCGAGTTGTTGATCACGGAGCGCGAGCGGTTGATCGCAGAGCTTGAGACGGAACGCGCGCGCTTGAAAGCCATCGTCGAGCACATTCCGGCCGGCGTCATACTGGCCGAAGCGCCAGCAGGGCAGATTGTCATGGTCAATCCGCAAGTGGAGCAGATTCTCGGTCGCACGGTAGGTATGTCGCCGGACATCGAATCTTATCGGGAGTGGCTCACTTATGAAGTGAACGATCGGCCTGTCCAGGGGCATGAATCCGTGTTGGCGAGGACGCTTCAGGGAGAAGACCTGCCCAGCAGGGAAATCCTTTATCATCGGGGCGATGGGAAAAAAGCCTGGATTCGTGTCCGCGGCGCTCCGATCAATGACCCCAGCGGCAAGATCGTGGGAGGCGTCGACCTGATCACGGACATTGACGAGGAGAAGCGGGCGCGTGAAGCGCTCCGCGTAAATCAGGAGCGACTCAACCTCGCTCAAAAGGTGGCCCGGCTCGGCAGCTTCGAGTGGAATCTCCAAACCGATGAGGTCATCCGGTCTGAAGGGACCGAAGCGCTATACGGCCTGCCGCCCGGCGGCTTCAGGGGCGGCTACGAGGCTTGGTTGAAATGCGTGCACCCCGAAGACCGGCCACATGCCGAACAGGCCGTGCGGCGCGCGCTCGTAGACGGCGAATATGATATTGATGCCGAATGGCGAGTAGTTTGGCCGGACGGCAGCAATCACTGGATCCATGCGCGGGGGAAAGTCTTCTTCGACGATGCGGGCCGGCCTCTGCGTTTGATCGGCGTTGATATAGATGTCACCGAGCGCAAGCGCGCGGAAGAGGAACTGTGCGAGAGCGAGCAACGGTTGGAGACGGCTCTGGAAGCGGCCAAATTGGGAAGCTGTCATTTAGATTTCCGCACCAACGAGTTTACTAGTTCCGCCGCCCACAAGGCGAACTTCGGTCGAGCGCCGGACGACCATTTCACATACGAAGATCTGATTGAAACGATACATCCCGATGACCGTGAACGCGTCATTGAGCGCATTGAGCAAACAATCCAGAATCGCGAGGTGTATCAGGATGAATATCGGGTGATCTGGCCTGACGGCAGCCTTCATTGGATCGCCGCCCGTGGCCGTCGCGCATATGGCGCCGATGGCCAGCCGTTGTACTGTGACGGGGTGACACTGGATCTCACCGAACTCAAGCAAATGGAGGAGTCACTGCGCCGCCAGACAGAGGCGTTGCGGGAGGCTGACCGCCGCAAAGATGACTTCCTGGCGACGCTGGCCCATGAGTTGCGCAACCCACTCGCTCCCCTCCGCAACGCCGTCCAGATTCTCTCGTTGCGCGGCGACGATTCGGCGGTGGTGGCGCAAACCAACGACCTGATGGATCGACAAATCCAGCAAATGGCCCGGCTGGTGGACGATCTGCTGGAAGTTTCGCGCATCGGCCAGGGCAAAATCAGCTTGCAGAAAGCGCCTGTAGACCTGGCCGATGTCGTCGCCACTGCGGTCGAAACCAGCCGGCCGCTGATCGAGTCTCATCGCCACAGACTGACGGTTTTGCTGCCTGATCGTCCAGTGCGCGTTGAGGCGGACGCCGCCCGTCTTGCTCAAGTGCTCTCCAACTTGCTCAACAACGCCGCTAAATATACCGAGGACGGCGGGCGCATTGATCTGATCGTCGAGCGGACGCCAAAAGAGGCGGTGCTGCGGGTGCGAGACAACGGGGTCGGCATTGCTCGGGAGATGCTGCCGCAAGTGTTCGACATGTTCATGCAGGTCGAAAGCTCGACGGATCGTTCACAGGGCGGCCTGGGAATCGGATTAACGCTTGTGCGCCGCCTGGTCGAGATGCACGGCGGCAAGATCGAGGTCCGCAGCGCGGGGCTGGGAAAGGGTAGCGAGTTCCTGGTGCGTCTGCCCACGCTCGCTGAGCCAGCGCCCGAGTCTGCACGGAAAACTCCTGAAGCGTCTTCCGCGTCTTCCGCCAAAGGCCCGCGACGTATGCTGGTCGTGGACGACAACGTGGATTCGGCAGAGAGCATGGCCTTGGTGCTCCGGTTGCAAGGCCACGAAGTCAGGCTCGCTTACGACGGCCAGTCCGCTTTGGAAGAGGCGCAGTCCTTCCGGCCCGAGGTAATGTTTCTCGACCTCGACTTGCCTAAGATGGATGGTTACGAGGTGGCGAGGCGTTTGCGCCTCGAGCCGGCGATGAGATACATGACGTTGGTGGCGATGACCGGCTACGGTCAGGAGGAGGACCGCCAGCGCACGCAGGAAGCCGGTTTCCAATTACATCTGGTCAAGCCGGTGGACTTCAGCAAGGTCGAAGAATTATTGTCATCGGCGCTGGAAAAGTACGCGCTATGAAATTTGGATTCCATAAAAAGTACGCCATTTTATCCGCCGGACTGTTTATGGTCGAAATTTCCATCGCATTGTTTATCCATGACCGCTTAGTAAGACCGTTTGTTGGCGACATGTTAGTCGTCATCTTGATCTTTACCATTTGCAGAAGCTTTATCAACGCCAACTATTTCTGGCTTGCATTCTGTGTGTTGATTTTCTCCTTCGCCGTCGAGATTGGGCAATATTTCAACTTGGTATCGATACTCGGTTTACAACACTGCGACCTGGCAAGAACTATCATTGGTACGACGTTTGATTATCATGATTTGCTTGCTTACAGCGCCGGCGTCCTGCTCATATTCATGATCGGATTACTGGCGAAATACCATTCGGGTCGCCATCTCGTGGCTCCAAATCCTGCGGGGACATATAAAACAGGGGAGACTGATGAGTGAGGGCTCCATTGATCGTTTCGCTAGCGTCCTTCCACCGTACGCCGCGCCTGCCATAGTCGACGTGGCGATCCAGAGATCATCGGCGCAATGATCACCCGTTGTTCGTCAGTTAATTATTCTCGTCCCGCTAAAAGTCCATTGTAATCAACACCGAGTGGCGCAAACCTGGGTACGCATCGCTTCCGGCGTGCAGTCTCGGCGAGTCGCTCCATGAAAGCGCTATTCGGGGCTACTCGCTCGAATGCAAAAAATTCTGCGCCCCACAAACAAATCGGCGCCGCCGAGGCATCTTCTATTATGGACGGGCAAGTTTCATTAACAGAGATGGACCAGACCTGATCGAGTTGTTCAGCCGCTGTTCTTCGTTGCTCTGTTTGAGATGCGTTATCGATCTGATAGACATCCGCCTTGTAACGATCTCATCCGGCTCGACGCCTTTCAAGTCTACGTGACGTGGTTGCCGTAACTTCGCGATTTCCGCTTTCTGCTAAACGATCCGCTTCTGCTGTTGTCAGCTCGCGCCTTGTGAGTAATTACCGGCGGAGTTTGCGCCGCGCAAAGGAAGAGGGTCCGACTGCGCATGCGTTGCGCGCCGCGCCCCCGATAGCTCTCCAGCCCATATTCTTTGAATCCGTCTCAGACCTTCAGGCAAGCTCAACTGCCTGTCCAATGTAATTCATGCTTGCTCGCGGGCGCCCGCTGTCGGTTCTTTGTCCAATTGGATCAATCTCGCCTGCTTCGATGTAAATAAACAGAGGCGCCTTTGCGGTAGCCGTGCGCCGGACTGCGCAGGCGTCCATGAAACAGACCATTCAGGAGCGACTTCACATGACTAAGCACATGACTCAACGCATTCTCAACGAAGCGCCGTTTCCCATCCCCGTCGTCGCCGCGCTCATGGTAGTCCTGTTTGCCGCGCTGCCGGCGCTCGCGCAGTCCGGCAATCTTGCATTGGGACGAAGCGTCACGCGCAGCTCGGACGTTTCGAGTGGCCGCGCGCCGAACGCGGTGGACGGCAATGTGACCACGTTTTGGCAGCCGTTGATGAGTGACCGGCAGGACGATTCCATGGTGTGGCTGGGCGTCGATCTCGGCGGCGTCACGCGGTTCAACGAGATCGTCCTCAACTTCCGAACCAATGTGGCGAACGTAAACGGCTTCCGCGTCCTCAGCTCGAACGACAACGCTACCTGGCAGCCGGCGTTCACGAAGTTCCGGCCGGACCAGACATTTACGAGCATCGACAGGTCGTCGTTCCCGGACGTTACGGCGCGCTTTGTGCGTGTGGAGATCGTCCTCAACAATCCCACCGCCAATTTCCAATTGAACGAGCTTGAGCTGTACTCGTCTACGCCGTCGCTCTCGCGCGTGTTCTTCACCGCCGCCGACGGGCGCGCGCTCTCGCCGGCCGAGACGATAACCCTGTCCGTAGGCGCCTCGGTCTCGCTCACGCTGCGCGGGCGACTCACGAACGGCCAGGACCTCACGCTGGAAAATGCGACTGTCACGGTGTCGAGCAACAAACCGGCGATCGCCTCCGTGACCTCCACGGGCGCCGACGCCGCGATTGCGGCCTCGGGACAAGGCGTCGCCCTGATCACCGCCGCCGCGTCACTTGACGGCGTCAGCAAGGACGTCACTCTCTGGATCGACAGCTTCGATCCGGCGACGGTCGTGGCCGATCTCACTCTGACGCATGCATCGATGGAGATCGCGATCGGCCGGCCGGCGGTGATCCCGGTGGGCTCGGCGTATCCGTCGCTGAAGGCGTACGCGTACGAGAAGCTCGCGCTGAGCGGCAAGTTAACGCGCTCTGCCCACACAGACGTCGAAGGGGTCAAGGGCGAGACGGCGCTAGAACTGCCGACGATAACCCTCTCGCCGGGCGTTCCAACAGAGATCGCCCTTCCGGGCGCCGCCGCTCAGGCTGGTCTATACCGACTTAGCCTGTCGCTGCAGCGATCGGGCCGGCCGGTTGACTACGACGCCTTCACCTTTAGCGTGCTCGACTCCGCGCAAACCCCGCCGGGGCAGAGTCGCATCGTGTTCGCCGGCCCAGACGGCAGGCTGGGGTACGCGCCCGATTTCAAGGGCAATCGCCCGCTCGATTTTTCGAACGCCGGTTACGCTGGCGGTGGCGTCGCGTTGCCGAACGTGCAGGCGCGCGTCGTGCTCGAGCCGGCCGATGGAGACACCAGCGCCCGCATCCAGGCGGCCATCGACCAGGTTTCGGCGATGCCACAGAACGCCGAAGGCATTCGCGGCGCCGTTCTGCTCAAACGAGGCCGCTATGAAGTGGGAACGACGCTCGTGATTCGCACAAGCGGCGTGGTCTTGCGCGGCGAAGGCCAAGGCGAGGATGGAACGGTCCTGTTCGCTACGGGCACGGCCAAGCGGAATGTTCTGGAAATTCGCGGTTC
>Ga0209382_10006399_pt1 | contig 15163 bp, 10 predicted proteins | sample SoiMetdeltSBSDD5_FD_187599 | JGI IMG/M metagenome (GOLD analysis project Ga0209382, IMG submission 187599) | Bulk soil microbial communities from a Populus tree surrounding site in Tennessee, USA - Soil MetaG P. deltoides SBSDD5 (SPAdes) (version 2) | ecosystem: Environmental > Terrestrial >... | reverse complement strand
GCCGACGTGGTCATACAGCTCAAGCTGATCGCGGAGCTTGGATCGAGGGTGACGACTCCGGCGTTGCGGTCGAAGCGTGGCGTTGTCGCGGCATGGTCTGTCGCCGCCGCCGCTGTCGCGATTGCGATCGTCCTGGGCGCGCTCGCCATGCAAAACCGCCGCAGCCCTGACGGTGCGAAATTCACCTTCGAGATCGACGCTCCAGCATTGGTCGGTGTCGGTGCGCCGTTGCAGTTTGCGTTATCGCCGAACGGGACACATCTCGTCAGCGTGGTGGGTACGGACAAGGGGAACGTGTTGTGGCTGCGTACGCTCGAGCATCAGGCGGGTCAGATTCTTCCTGGGACGGACGGCGCATCGCACCCCTTCTGGTCACCAGATAGTCGCTTCATCGCCTTTTTCGCGGGTGGCGCGCTGAGGACCGTGGACCTGTTTGGATCGCCTCCGCAGTCGGTGTGCGACGCCACCGGATTCGCCGGCGGCACATGGAACCGCGACGGCGTGATCGTGTTTTCGCAAAACCGCGGTCCCTTGTTCCGCGTCGCAGCGGCCGGCGGCAAGCCGGTGGCGGTGACCCAGGTCGACCCATCACGCTCGGAGGTCGCACACCGCTTTCCAAGTTTTCTCCCGGACGGCCGTCGGTTCCTCTACTCGGCTGTCAGCACCCGGGCCGACGACTCGGGTGTGTTCGTCGGCTCGCTCTCGTCCATGGAATCGACGCGAATCGTCGGAGGCGGAATCAAGGCGCTGTTCGCACCGCCGGATCGCATCCTCTTCATGCGCGACGACACCTTGATGGCGCAACGGCTGGATCCCGATCGCCTTGCCCTCGCGGGCGACCCCATTCCAATTGCGGATCCGGTCGGCGCGAACGTTCAGAACAGCGCAGCCGGTTTCACGGTGTCGGAAACGGGTGTGCTCGGGTATCGATCGCGCGACGCGCGCAATCGGACTTTGACGATGTTCGATCGGTCCGGCGCACAACTCGGCACGTTTGGCGCCGTGGGGTTTCATCGCAACCCGGCAGTCTCTCCAGACTTCTCAAAGGTCGCCGTCCAGGACGGCGCGACGAACGACATCTGGATCTTCGACCGCGCGCGCGCAACGTCATTGCGGTTCACCGTCGACCGTGCGACCGACGATGCGCCGTTGTGGTCGCCCGATGGGCGTCGCGTCGCGTTTTCGTCGAACCGAAGCGGCACCGTCGATCTGTACCAGAAGGCCACCGACGGCACCGGGAAGGATGAGGCGCTCTTTCAGTCCGAACGTTTCAAGATTCCCGAGGATTGGTCGCCGGATGGACGCCTCCTCCTTTTCAGAGAGACCGGGCAGCAGACCAACGCGGATCTCTGGGTCCTTCCACTCGACGGGATCAGGACGCCGCGCCCCGTGCTCAACAGCCCGTTCGTGGAGCGCGAAGGCCGACTCTCGCGCGACGGCCGCTGGATCGCCTACGTGTCGAACGAGCCGGGCGCCCTCGAGGTGTTCGTCACGGCGTTCCCCATGGCTGGCACCAAGTGGCGGATCTCGACCGAGGGGGGCCATCAGCCACGCTGGCGAGGCGACGGCAAGGAGCTCTTCTTCCTGAACGAGTCGCGTGAGGTCATGGCGGTCAGCATTGAGGTCGCGAGCGATGGCTCGTTGAAGCCGGGGACCCCGCAGCAGCTGTTCGCGACAACGGCCGCGAGTTTTGCTGAACGCAACAGTTGGGATGTGGCGGCTGATGGTCAGCGTTTTCTCGTGAATTCCGTTCCCGTGCAGCGTGCGCCGATCACGGTGGTCGTCAATTGGCTCCAGGGCCTTGGCGCGGCGGCACGCTAGCGATCATCAACGGATATACTCCCCCGCATGAAAGCCTTCCTGACGGTCGTCGTGACGACGGTGTTCGTGACCGGCCTCATGACCGGCCCCGTGATCGGCCCCGTGATCGGCGTAGTGCGGACGCACGGTCAGCAGCTCCAGAGCATCACGCTCAACTATCCGACGAGGAGCGGCGCGTCGTGGCCGTTGTTCATTGCCAAGGAGGGTGGCTACTACCAGAAGTACGGCCTCGACGCCACGCTCGTCTTTGCCGGCCATCCGGCCGGCATCGCCATGGTCGTGAGCGATCAGGCGCAGATGAGCAGCTACAACCTCGAGTCAGTGATGCAGGCGAGCTCCCGCGGCGACGCCCCGTTTGCCGTCGTCGGCGCCTCGCTCAACAAAGCCTACTTCGCCCTCATGACGCGGAAGGAGATTACGCGCGTCGCCGACCTCAAGGGCAAGACGCTCGCGGTGAGCCAGATCGGCGATCCTCCCTACAACTACACGAGCGCGTTTCTCCGCAAGTTCGGACTGACTCCACGTGATGTGCAATGGATCGCCGCCGGCGCCGACGCGACCGGCCGCGCCGCGGCGCTGCAGGCCGGGCGCGCGGACGCGACGCTGCTGACGCCGCCCGCGTACTTTCGGCTCGAGGAAGCAGGCTTCACCAGCCTGGGCAATCTCGCCGATCACGACGACATCTTCGCCGCGACGACCTACCTGATGAAGCGAAGCACAATCGCGACACACCCGCGGTTGCCCGAGCAGCTCATCAAGGCTCACGCCGAAGCGATCAAGCGGTTCTATGACGACAAGGCGTTTGCGGTGAAGGCCTATCAGGCCTACGACAAGCAATCGACCACCGACGTCGAGCGCCTTTACGATGGCTACGCGAAAGCAAACGTGCTCGAACGCGTTCCGTTCGTGCTGGCGCCCGCGCTTCAGGCGGTGATCGAACAACAGAGAGACGACAAGCTGATCACCCAGATGAAAGCGTTCGATTTCCGGACCGTCATCGACAACAGCATCGTGACCAGGCTCGTGAAGGAAGGCTTCTTCCAGAAGCTATTTGGCCCTGCGGTCAAGGCCGAAGAGGATCGCAAGTCGAAGATTGCGTTTCGGTAATGGACTCCCGACCTCGATTTCGGGCAGATCAAGTCGGGAGTGTTCTCCGACCGGCGGAACTGCTGGCCGCGCGCAAGGACCCGGATGTCCACCCGGACCGACTGCGCGAGATCGAGGACCGATGCATCCTGCGTTCACTCCAACGACAGCAGGACCTCGGTTTCAGGATCTTCACCGACGGCGAACTGCGCCGAAGCCAGTTCATGGGCGACTTCTACGAATCGGTCGACGGTCTCGACACCGATGGTTCGATCGCGCGCGCGTGGAAGGGGCAGTCGGCAGGAGGGGGAACGGCAACCGCGCCACCGACAGGCCTGGTCGTCGGCAAGATCAGGCAGACGAAACGTCTGACCAAACACGAGGTCGACTTTCTGCTCTCGCAGAGCCCAGGCGACAGCAAGATGACATTGCCCACGGCGAATCAGTTTCCCGCCATCGCATACCGAAAGGGATTGAGCGAGCAGGCCTACCCGACGTATTCCGATTTCCTCTGGGATGTCGTGCCCATCATCAAATCCGAGATTCAGGCGCTCGTCCACGATGGGATCAAGTACGTGCAGCTCGACGCGCCGCGCTACAGCTACTACCTCGATCCGAAGTGGCGCGAGTACATCCGAAAAGAGATGGGCCGCTCCGTGGACGAGGCACTCGACGAAGCGATCCGGGTCGACAACGCTTGTCTCGAGGGCGCGCGAAGGGACGGGATCGTGCTCGCGATTCATCTGTGCCGTGGCAACAGCCGCAGCCAGTGGTACGCCGAGGGCGGATACGATCCGATCGCCGAACGGCTCTTTAACGAGCTCGACGTCGACGTATTCCTGCTCGAATATGATTCCGAGCGGGCAGGAACGTTCGAGCCGTTGCGCTTCGTGCCGCGCACCAAAGCCGTCGTCCTGGGACTGGTCAGCAGCAAGGTTCCGGAGCTCGAGTCGCAGGAGCTGCTCATTCGCCGAATCGACGAAGCCAGCCGATACCTACCTCTCGAGAACCTCGCCCTGAGTACACAGTGCGGTTTCGCCTCGTCGCTCGAGGGCAATCTGTTGACCGAGGACGAGCAATGGACGAAGCTGCAGCTCGTCGCCGACACGGCACGCACAGTGTGGCAGACGACATGACGATGAACACTGACGGACTCCACTGACCGACGTATCGGAGGTGAGGGATGATGACATTCCAAACACGCACTGGCGCGACGCTCTCCGCGGCAGCCCTCGCCACCGGGATTACGGCGATTACCCTGAGCGGGCAGACCCCCACCCCGAACACGGTCGACGCGCACGTCGCGGCTGCCAAGGCCGCCGCGGGCACGGAGCACACATCGGTCTTCAACGGGCTGTGCGCCGCTCCGGCTGCTCCCGGGCAGACTCCTGCACGGGGGCGGGGTGCGGGGCCGCAGCAGGGCCCACCGCCGCGCGCGCAGTGGCACGCGGAGCCGGCCAAGGTGTTCGACAACCTCCTGTTCGTTGGCCAGACGGAATACACCGCATGGGCCGTGACGACGTCCGACGGGATCATCGTGATCGACCCTCTTTGGGATTACTCCGTCGAAGATGAAATCGTGGAAGGCTTGAAGAAGCTCGGCCACGATCCGCGCACGATCAAGTACGTGCTCGTGAGTCACGGACATCTTGACCACGTTGGCGGCGCGCGGCTCCTGCAGGAGCGGTTCGGCGCGCGGGTGGTCATGTCCGAGGCCGACTGGGATCTCGTCGAACGCACCAGCGGCTCGTGGCCAAAACCAAAGCGCGACGTCGTGGCCACCGATGGCCAGCGGCTCACGCTCGGCGACACCACCCTCACACTGACGCTGACGCCCGGCCATACGCCCGGCACCATCTCCACGATCGTTCCGGTGAAGGACCAGGGACGCGCGCACGTCGCGGCGCTCTGGGGCGGCACCGGGTTCAATTTCACTATCACGCCAGACAAGCCGCGCAAGTACTGGTTCGAGCAGTACATCAACTCCGCGCAGCGCTTCCGCGACGTGGTCGCGAAGGCGGGCGCCGACGTGCTGATCGCCAATCACCCGAACCAGGACAACGCGAAGGCGAAGCTGGCGGCACTCGCCGCGCGCAAGCCGGGCGATCGTCACCCGTTCGTCGTCGGCAACGACAGCGTCACGCGCTACGTGACGATGGTCGGCGAGTGCGCGCGCGCGGGACTGCTGCGGCTGCAGTGACGCAAGGAACGATTCGCGGCGGATATGCTCCCTGTACAATCCTGGCGGGCCGATGCGGCGCCAACTCTCCTCGAGATTTGGCGGCGTCAAATTCCTCGAGACTTCAAGAAAGGTCATCTCCGCGGAGAGCGTCCTCGGACCCGCCCGCAACGGTTTTCGACGGGGACGCAGCTCTCCTCACGGCGCAGGTGTACGAGTGCCTCGCGTACTCCGATGATTGGAGAACGCCAGTCATGTGCGCGTCTGGGATCCAGGGTCCCACTTTCGAACATCTCCACCTACGTCTAGAGGTCCGGCTCCCGCCTTCGCGCTGGCGCGCCCGCTCCCGCAGTCGTGGCACTCCTTTTGATTCCATTTGATGTTCGAATAGAGCGATGCGCGACCTTCGAGAATGGATTCATCGCCTGCTCGCAACGCTGCGTCCAGATCGGCGCGACCTTGACCTGCAGGAGGAGCTCCGGCTGCACATGGAGCTCGCCGCGGATGACGCGCGAAGACAGGGTGAGAATCCGCGTGATGCTGCACGCCTGGCGCGAATGAAAGTCGGCGGCGCCTCGCAGGCGATGGACGCCCTCCGCGATCAGCGCGGGCTCCTCTGGCTCGACGACCTGGCGCGCGACGCGAGCCATGCGCTCCGCGCTCTCAGACGCAGTCCGGGGTTCACGCTCATCACGCTGCTCACGCTTGCGCTCGGGATCGGCGCCAACACCGCCATCTTCTCGATCGTCAACGGCGTGATCCTGCGCCCTCTGGGTTATCCGAAGCCCGAGCAGTTAATGTATCTGACGACGCGATGGGCAAACGACGGGCCTGGCGACTGGTTCGCGGCGCCGGAATACCTGGAGTTTCGCGAGATCAACAGATCGTTTTCAGCCGTTGGCGCGTACGGCGCCGGTGAAGTGAACCTGATGGCCGGCGATCGCCCGTGGCGGGTGCGCGCGGCGGTCGTCGACGCGCCACTGCTCGGGGCTCTTGGGATTAAGCCCTCACAGGGACGACTGTTTACCGACAGTGAGACGGAACAGGTCACTCCGGCACAGCCTGTCCCCGTGCCGGGAAGTCCCTCTGCGATCGTGATTCTCTCCTACGAATTGTGGCAGAGCGCGCTCGGAGGACGCCCGATCGTGGGCCAGACCGTTGACGTGAACGGCGAGCGCCGCGAGGTCATCGGCATCATGCCGCCTGGCGCCGACCTCATGGACCAGCGCCCCGAAATCTGGCTGCCTCTCGGCCTCGACGAGGCCGACCGTCGCGACCGCGGCAGCCACTCCCTCTATCTCATCGGACGGCTGAAGGACGGCGTCACGGCGCAGTCCGCGCAATCCGAGCTCGACGCGTTGATGCAGAACTGGAGCGAGCGTGTAGGTCTCAGTCCCAAGGACCATGTCTTCCGCCCGCTGACCAAGGATGCCGGCCACGTCATTGCGATGAAAGGTTTGCAAGAGAGAATTCTTGGCGATGCGGGTCGCTCGATCTGGGTGTTACAGGTCGGCGTCGGTCTGGTGCTGCTGATCGTCTGCGCGAATCTCGCGAACCTGCTGCTGGCCCGTGCCGAAGCACGTCGTCATGAATTGGCGATGCGCGCGGCGCTCGGCGCGAGCCGCGGCCGGCTGCTCCGGCAGTTCATCACCGAAGGCGTGCTGTTGTCGTTCTCAGGCGGTCTGCTCGGGTTGTGGATCGCCGCGCTCGGTGTGGAGGCCCTGATCCACGCCTACCCTACGAGCCTCCCTAGGACCAATGAGGTGACCATCGACGTGCCCGTCCTGCTCTTTGCCTTCACGGTGTCGATGCTGACAGGCGTACTCTTCGGCCTCGCGCCAGCCTCGCGCAGACGGGTGACCGATCTCGTGACCACGCTCAAGGAGGCCGGTGACCGGCGGACCGGCAGCACCAGTCGTCATCACGTTCGCCGCGCGCTCGTCATCGCCGAAGTCGCCCTGGCCGTGATGCTCGTCATCGGTGCGGGTTTGCTCGTACGCACGGTCTACAACCTTGCGAGTGTCGATGCGGGATTCGAGCCGTCGCGCTTGGTGACGTTCCTGACGACACTGCCACAGCCATCAGCGGCGCGCAAACAGATGTATCAACGGCTGCTGGATGATCTTCGCGCCATACCCGGGGTGCAGGCGGCAACGGCGGTGTGGGGCTTGCCGCCGGATCGCCCCGCCAATTTCAACAACACCGAGTACGACGGCGACACGCCTCTATCCGGCGGACGAGAGCGGCCGCAGTACCAGATCGTGGACTACGACCAGTTCGTCATGTCCGACTATTTCGAGACGATGGGCATCCCGATCGTGGACGGGCGCGGCTTTCAACGAACCGATGCAGGGCCTGACACGACGGTGGTCGTGGTCAACGAAACACTGGCAAAGAGATTCTGGCCAGGACTGAACCCGATCGGCCGTCGGCTACGGCGCTGTTGCGGCGACCGGATGCCGTGGTTGACGGTGATCGGCATGGCCAGGGACGTCAAGCAGGGCGGCGTCGATCACGACGTCGGGACCGAGTATTACATCTTCGCCGAACAACAGCGCAATCCGCCGCAGACAATGAACCTGGTGCTGCGGACGACGCTGCCGCCGGCGGCGCTGTCACAGACCATCGAGCGGGTCGTCCGAAACGTCGACCCCACCGTTCCCATCGTGCGGCTTCGGGACATGGACACCGTGTTCGCCGACTCGATTCGCCGGCCGCGTCTCCTGGCCCAGCTGCTAGGCATGTTCGCAGGCCTGGCGCTGCTGCTCGCGGCCATTGGCACTTACGGCGTCGTCTCCTACATGGTCACGGAGCGCCGGCGCGAGATCGGTATTCGCATGGCGCTCGGCGCGGGCCGTTCGCGCGTACTCGCTCAGGTGATGAAGCAGGGCCTCACGCTCACATCGATCGGTGTCGTCGTCGGGGTCACCGGCGCCGTTTGGCTGAACTGGCTGATTGCGTCGCTGCTTTTCGGCGTAGAACCGACCGACGAAGCAACGATGGTGGCCGTGATTGCGACCATTACCATCGTGGCCACGATCGCCTGCGGTCTCCCCGCATTCCGCGCATCGCGGTTGGATCCGAATGTGGTGCTCAGAACCAACTAAGAGGCGGCCGCCATGCTGTTTCCCGCCCTTGGAACGTCCTCCGCGGCGTCGCGTGCGGCAACGTCGATCGCCGCGACATTCCTCATCTTCGGAAGACTCGTGATCCTTCCTCGTCGATGAACCGGGGAGGTTCGGGCATTCGTCAACGTGCTCCGCTGTACAATCCTGGGCGCCGATGCGGCGTCAATTCCTCGAGATTTCGAGAAAGGTCATCTCATGCGCAGAGCGGGTGGAATCGTCTCGCTAACGGGAATTGCAGTGGCGATCGCGTCCTTCGGCTCGCCCTTCGGGCTCGCTCAGGACAGGCTGGCGGCGCAGTTGCGACCCTTCGACGCGCGCCTTGCGTTCGCTCAGGGCGGGCCGGCTAGCACGAGCCGTGCGTCGGCGAAGCCGTACACGACGTGGCAGTCGTACGCGGGCGGTGCGCATTCTTCGCAATACTCCGCTCTGGATCAGATCAACAAGAAGAACGTGGCGAAGCTCCAGGTGGCCTGGAGCGTTCCGATCGCCGGCAACAGCATCTTCAATCCCGTTGTCGTCGATGGCGTGATGTACGCCCCGGTTGGGGGCGGCGCGCTCGCCGCGATCGATGCGGCGACCGGTAAAGAGATCTGGCGGAAGGAAGGCGTGGCGCCGTCGGGCGCGCGCGGGATGAACTACTGGGAGAGTCCCGATCGATCCGACCGCCGGTTCATCTTCCTGCAGCGGGGCGACGTCATCGCCGTGAACGCACAGAACGGTGAGCTCATCACGTCCTTCGGCAACAACGGTCGCGTCGATCTCCGCGACGCGATGGAGCGGAAGCCGGCCGGCCCTGTCGGCACCAGCAACCCGGGGCGGATCTTCGAGAACCTCTTCATCCTTCCGCTGCCCGGTGGACCGAGCTACGGCGGCCCGCCCTCCGACGTTCACGCCTACGACGTGCGGACCGGAAAGCTCGCCTGGATCTTCCACGTCATTCCGCACGAAGGCGAGTTCGGATACGACACGTGGCCGGAAGGCCACTGGACACGAGGCGGCGGCGGGCACAACTGGAGCGAGTTCACCGTTGACGAGGAGAACGGCATCGCGTTCGTCGGCTTCGGCAGCCCGCGCTACGACTTCTACGGCGGCGATCGCAAGGGCAACAACCTGTTCGCCAACTCGCTCGTCGCGATCGACGCCCGCACGGGCAAGCGGATCTGGCATCAGCAGCTCATTCACCACGACCTGTGGGACTGGGACATTCCGCAGTCGGCCAAGTTGCTGACGATTCGCCAGAACGGCAAGCCGCGGCAGGTCGTCGCGCAGGCGACGAAGCAGGGATTCCTCTACGTCTTCGATCGCAAGACCGGCCAGCCGATCTGGCCGATCGAGGAACGGCCGGTTCCTCAGACCGACGTGCCGGGCGAGTGGAGCTCGCCCACGCAGCCCTTCCCCACCAAGCCGGCGCCATTTGCCAAGCAGTCGTTCACCGAGAAGGACATCAATCCGTACTTGCCCAAGGAGGCACAGGAGGAGCTGCGCGCGCGGCTGCGGTCGTATCGCAACGAGGGACTGTTCACTCCCCCGAGCTTCGAAGGCTCGGTGCAGATGCCGGGGCACAACGGCGGCGCCAATTTCGGTACGAGTGCGGTCGATCCCGACCGCGGCGAGTTCTACGTCGTCCACAAGTCGCTGCCGACGATGATCCGGCTTGCGCTGCCGCGTGGAGGTGGAGCCGGACCGGGCGATGGACGCGGCGGCGGTGGCGGTGGTCGCGGCGGCGGTAATACCATCGTGACGTCCGAGCAGAAGGCGGAACTGATGGCGAAAGCCAAAGAGCTCGTGGACGCGGCCAAAGGCGGACAGGTCCAGTTCACATCACCCGTCAGCTTCATGAACGTCAACTTCACGGGCGGATCGATGACCGCGGCGGCGCCGCCCTGGTCGGAGATGGTGAAGTACGACCTCAACACCGGCGAGATCGTGTGGCGGATTCCCACGGGCGTCCAAGAGGCGCCGCCCGAGTACAAGATCCCGAACAACACGGGCGTGCAGTTTCCGCGGAACGCACCGCTCGTGACGGCCGGCGGGTTGATCTTCCTCGCCACCGGTCCCGAGCGAAAAGTACATGCGTACGACCGTGACACGGGGAAGGAACTCTGGCAGCACGGTCTGCCCAACGGTGCCGAAGGGATGATGGCTACCTATCAGGTGAACGGACGGCAGTTCGTCGTGCTACCGGTGGCACAGGCGAACGCGACGTTCCCCGCCACGTTCGGCAACCCTGGCGCGGCGCGAGCCGCAGGGCCGTCCCCGGGGGTGCCTCAAGGGCAAAGGCCGGGTGGCCCCCCTGCGGAGGGCGCCGCGCCGGGCGGGCAACCCGGAGCTGCCGGAGGCCGTCAAGGTCGGGGCGGCGGCGGACCATCGTTACCGGGTGCGTACATCGCGTTCGCGTTGCCGCAATAACCCGTACTCCGTTTGGAGCGTCCGAGGTCACCATGTCTTACGTTGCTGTGGTCTCCGTCGTTGGTCTCGTGATCGCGATTCACAAGTGTGGCCACCTACTCGCCGCGAAATGGTGTGGGATTCCGGTCGAGAGATTCTCCATCGGGTTTGGACCAAAGCTGTTTGGATTCAGGCGTGGAGAGACATCGTACTGGCTGTCGATCGTTCCGATAGGCGGATACGTTCTGCCGGCGCTCGACGCGAACGCGTTCCGTCGTCTCCCGCTCCGCAAGAACATTCTCTTCGCACTGGGTGGACCCGTGGCGAACGTGGCCGCGGCGTATCTCGGTCTGATCGCCTTCGGCGCCGTGCAGTTCAACCTATCCGCGTTCGACGCCGTGTCGTTCGCCACGACACGGCTGTGGCTCGATGTGCAATCGATGGTTCAGGCCGTCGCCACGCTGTTTTCGGGAATGGGTGAGCTCAGCGGCATCGTTGGAATCGTGGCCATTGGTGCCTCGCAGTTCGGGTCCACCGCGGCTGGCCTGCTGGCGTTTTCGGTGGCGATCAACCTGAATCTCGCACTCTTCAACCTCTTGCCCTTCCCGCCGCTCGACGGTGGGCGTATCGCTTTTTCGCTTCTCGAGAAGATCTATCAGCCCCTTTATCGGATTCAGGCTCCAGTCACTCTGGCGGGGTGGGTGTTGATGCTGTTGCTGATGGTCTATGCGACCATTCAGGACCTCGGACGACTCGGTCTCACCCTTCTCTCCTGACGTGACACGTCCAGAACCAGCAGGAGGCCGCCTATGCGCAAGCGATTGATCGTCAGATCCGTGCTGAATGCGATCGGAGTGGCGGCGGCGTTCTCGGTGCTTCATGCACAGTCGCCGTCGTTCACGGTGCCAAAAACGCCATGGGGTGATCCGGATATTTCCGGCACCTGGTCGAGCGATGACCTGCGCAACGTGCCGCTCCAGCGGCCCGCGGAATTCGGCACTCGCGCACAACTGACCGACGAAGAGTTCGCCAAGCGCCGATCGGCCAATGACGACGCAAGAACCCGCGAGCTCAATCGCGTCGGCGCCTTTCGCAACGACGTCGGCACGCGCACGTTCCGTCAGACCTCGCTCGTCGTGGAGCCGGCCGACGGACGACTGCCACCCCTGACGGCCGACGCACAGCGCGAAGTGGCGAGCCGCCAGCAGCAGCGCAGCAATCCGCCGAGCTCGTGGACCGATCGCAGCCTGTACGACCGGTGCATCACCCGCGGCGTGTTCGGCTCTGTCTTACCGGTGATCTACGGCAATGGCAACTTCATCTTCCAGGCACCCGGCGTCGTGTCGATCACCTACGAGATGGTGCACGATACGCGCATCATCCCGCTCGACGGCCGCCCGCACCTCGGTGCCGGCATCCGTCAGTACATGGGCGATGCCCGCGGCCGCTTCGAAGGCAACACGCTGGTCGTCGAGACGACGAACTTCATCGGCAACACGACTGGAGTTGGCGGCAACGGCGGCGGCCCGCCGACCAGTGACGTCCTGCACGTCGTCGAACGCTTCACTCGTGTCGCGCCTGACACGCTGAACTACGAGGTATCGATCACCGATCCAAAGACCTTCACCAAGGCGGTGAAGCTGTTGTTGCCGCTCACGTCACAGCCTGGATATCAGGTGCTGCCGTACGAGTGCCACGAGGGCAACCACGCACTGTTCAACATCCTCAGCGCCGCACGCGCCGAGGACCGTGCCATCGAGGATGCGGTCAAGAAAGGCCTGCCACGGCCCAAGCCGTCGACGTGGCAAGGTGGTCTGGCACCCGGCGCGCCCGACCAATAGAGGGGGTGCGGGTCGTGGTCGTGGGTCGCCGGCTGGGAGCGCTGTTCGTCGCCTGTCTGCTGCTGCAGGCGCAGACGAAACCGCTCGAGCTCGTCGTGATGACGTCGGGCACATTTACCGCCGCTCATCTCGAGCTCGCGGTCGATTTCGAGCGCTCGAACAACACGAAGGTGACGACCGCAACGACGTCAATGGGCGTGGGCGCCGATTCCATTCCCAGTCGATTGAAACGCGGCGAGATCGCGGACGTGGTGATCGTGGCCGCCGATTCGCTTGACGATCTGATCAAGCAGGGCGTGGTGATCGCAGCGAGCCGCGTCGACCTCGGGCGGTCCCGTATCGGAATGGCTGTGCGAGCGGGTGCACGCAAGCCCGACATCAGCTCGGTCGAGGCACTGAAGCGTGCGCTGCTCGCCGCGAAGTCAGTGGCGATCTCTTCCAGCGTCAGCGGCGACTACTTCTCCAAGGAGCTCTTCCCGCAACTCGGCATCGCCGAGCAGATGGCCGCCAAGATCAGACGAAGTGGCGGCGAGCGCGTCGGGGCGCTGATCGTGCGAGGTGAGGCTGAGATTGGCTTTCAGCAGATGAGTGAATTGCTGTCGGTCAAAGGCATCGACATCGTCGGGCCGTTGCCGTCAGAAGTTCAGCGCGTGACCATCTTCGCCGCCGGGGTCGCCGCACACTCGAGGCACCCTGACGCGGCGCGGGCCTACATCCGATTCCTTGCCTCCCCGGCGGCATCGGACGCCGTCAGGAGGAGTGGATTGGAGTCGCCCGGCACACGGTGAGCGTGATGATTCAAAGGAAGGAGCTCGTGATGAAGCGACTCGTATCGATCGCGATTGTCTTCGCAGCGGCTGCGACGATTCACGCCGCCGACCCGTTCGCAGGCACATGGAAACTGAACGCCGCGAAGTCGAAGGATGCGAACTTACCTAAGGAGGTGATCGCGATTGCCACTGAAAAAGGCGATCAGCTCGAGCTCACGGTGAAGGGGACCGAGGCAGACGGCAGCTCGTTTACCGAGCGCTCGACCGTCTCCGTCAAAGGCGGCGTAGTCAAGTACCTCGAGGGCGGACCGCCTGCCGGCATGACGGCGACGATCAAAGTCGTCGATGCGATGACACGGGAGCAGACGATGACGCGCGAGGGCAAAGTGGTCGGAACCTCCAGGCTCGTGCTGAGCAAGGATGGCAAGACCATTACGCAGACCGGCGACTTCGTCGATCCGCAGGGAAAGCCACTCAAGTTCCTCAGGGTGTACGAGAAGCAATAAGGCGTGTCGGACAGGCACGATCGCGCACTACAATCGGTGTCGTGAACGGACTTCAGGCACTGGTCGTGGACGATTCGCCGCTCCATCTTCACGTGCTCGAGCGGACGCTGTCGCGCGAGTTCGAGTCGGTGCACAAGGCGCGCAACGGCCAGGAAGCGATGGCGATCTTCGAACGCGAGCGGCCGTCGCTCATCATCACCGATTGCATGATGCCTGACTTCAGCGGCTTCGAGCTGTGTCAGCGCATCCGCGCGGCGCAGACCTCGTACGTCTACATCATCATGGTGACCAGCATCACCGAGAAGGACAACATCGTGAAGGGCCTGGCCGCGGGCGCCGACGACTATCTGACCAAGCCGTTTCACGGCGAAGAGCTCCTGGCGCGCGTCAAGGTCGGCCGGCGGCTGCTCGACCTGCATCGTCAGCTGGAGGAGAAGAATCGCCTCCTCGAACAGGCGGCGCTGACGGATGCGCTGACCGGGCTGCCCAACCGCCGCGCCATCGAAGCCTGGGCGGCTCACCAGCTGGCTGCCGCGGCCCGACACGGCTTCTCGTTCTGGGTGGTGCTGATCGACTTGGATCACTTCAAGCGCGTCAACGACAGCTATGGCCACGAGGCCGGCGACAGCGTGCTCAAGGCGTTTGCCGAGATCCTGCAATCGCATACGCGTTCGTCGGACATCTCGGGGCGGATCGGCGGCGAGGAATTCCTCCATGCGGTGACATACGCCGACGAAGAGCGCATGCCGATGCTCGTCGAGCGCACCCGCGAGAAGTTGATGACGCGGGCGTTTTCCTTCAGCGGCTCGCAGGTGACCGTGACGGCCAGCTTGGGTGTGGCAGGTTTTCGTGGCGAGACCGCGCCAGCATTCGGCGAGTTGATCAGCCGCGCCGACCGGGCGCTCTACCGGGCCAAGCAGCTGGGACGCAACCGGGCCGAGTTCGAGCCAATGTTGCGCTCGTGATGCGACTCGTGCTCGAGATCGTTGCAACCGTCAGGGCATGAGCCGTTCGACGTGTGTTCCCGGAGGGCACGGATCTGACCCGGGGATCGTCTCTGTCCTCGGCATCGCCGGTTGCGACGGCCTTGCCGGTGCCGATACCGACGGCATCGTCTGTCCAGAGGACGGCGGCAGCGGTCTTTGGACACGGATCGGCGGGTCGATCCGGCCCAGCGGAGTGTAGAACGTCAACGGCGGAGGCGGGAACGAACTCGGGTTGTAGAAGGTCAACGTCGGAGTCGATGCCATCGTCGGATTGTAGAAGGTCACGGTCGCAGAAGGCGTCACAGTTTCCCGCGTGGCAGTCGTGGTTGGTACGCACACGGGGACGGATTCAGTCGATCGTTGTTGAGACGCCTCGGGGTTCGTCTGAGCAGCTACTGGTGTTGAAAGAGCGAACGCGGCAGTAAAGATGACAATCAAAACCGGAAAGCTCTTCGACA
>Ga0209382_10006398_pt1 | contig 15163 bp, 13 predicted proteins | sample SoiMetdeltSBSDD5_FD_187599 | JGI IMG/M metagenome (GOLD analysis project Ga0209382, IMG submission 187599) | Bulk soil microbial communities from a Populus tree surrounding site in Tennessee, USA - Soil MetaG P. deltoides SBSDD5 (SPAdes) (version 2) | ecosystem: Environmental > Terrestrial >... | reverse complement strand
CCTGGTCGCGCTGGGGACGCCGGCGCTGGCGGCGCTGGAGGCCGCCAGGGACCGGCCGTCCTGGAGCGTGCTGGACGCGCGCTTCGCCGCGCCGCTGGACCGCGAGGCGGTGCTGGAGGCGGCCCGGTGCGGGCGGGTGGTGACGGTGGAGGAGGGGACCCGGCGCGGCGGGCTGGGGAGCGCGGTGCTGGAGGCGCTGGCGGAGGCGGGCGCCTCGGCGCGGGTGCGCGTGCTGGGGTTGCCCGACCAGCCGGTGCGCCACGGCGACGCCCGCGCCCAGCGCGCGGAGCTGGGGCTGGACGCGGCCGGCATCCGCAGGGCCGCGGAGGAGCTGCTCTAGGTGAGCGGGCAGGGGCCCCCTCCCGGCGGCGGCAAGCGCCCGAAGAAGGAGCGCCTGGACGTGCTCCTGGTGGAGCGGCAGCTGGCGGAGTCGCGCGCGCGGGCGCAGGCCCTGGTGCTGGCGGGCGAGGTGGTGGTGGACGACCAGCGGGTGGACAAGCCCGGCGCGCTGGTCCCGCGCGACGCCGGGCTGCGGCTGAAGGGCGAGGTGATGCCCTACGTCTCGCGCGGCGGGCTGAAGCTGAAGGCGGCGCTGGACCGGTTCGCGCTCGACGTGCGCGGGGCGGTGTGCGCGGACATCGGCGCGTCCACCGGCGGCTTCACCGACTGCCTGCTCCAGGCGGGGGCGGCGAAGGTCTACGCCATCGACGTGGGCTACGGGCAGCTCCACCACAAGCTGCAGTCGGACCCGCGGGTCATCTCGCGCGAGCGGGTGAACGCCCGGCACCTCACCGGGGCGGAGCTCCCGGAGCCGGTGTCGCTGATGGCCGTGGACGTGAGCTTCATCTCCCTCAAGCTGGTGCTGCCGGCGGCGCTGCCGCGCCTGTCCAGCGGCGGCGTGCTGGTGGCGCTGGTGAAGCCGCAGTTCGAGGCCGGCAAGGAGAAGGTGGGGAAGGGCGGCGTGGTGCGCGACCCGGCGGCGCGGGCGGAGGCGATCGACGGCATCCGCGCCTTCGTGGCGGCGGCGGGGCTCGACGTGGCCGGGGTGATCGACTCGCCCATCGCCGGGCCGGCCGGGAACGTGGAGGCGCTGCTGGTGGCGCGGAAGTGACGCCGCCCCGCCGCCTCCGGGCTCACCTGATCTGCAGCGCCATCCGGTACTCGTTCAGCGGGAACGGCCGGACGATCCGGGTGGCCAGCCGGAACCACACCTCGCCCGCGTCGTCGACGGCGGCGGTGAGGCCCCCGGAGGGCAGCGCGTAGCGGTACAGCTCGCCGGCCTCGGCGGACTCCATCCCCACGATCTCCTGCGGCTCGGCGCCGTACAGGTTGGGGCCGTTGAGCTGGAAGAACTCGCGCCCCGCGCCGAGCTGGAACGCCAGCGTCACCATCTGCCCGCCGGCGGTGACCACCCCGTTGGTGGGCGAGCCCACCGTCTGCCCGGTGTCCGCGTTGATGAAGTACGTGGCGGTGGAGGTGACGGCGGCGATGCGCGAGTACTTCGCGTACGGGTAGGCCACCGCGATGATCCCGGGGATGGGCGCGCTCTGCCACTTGCGCCCCGGCGCGGTGTCGTACGAGCAGTCCGGCACCGTGGTCGAGCAGGCGAACACCGCGGAGGTGCCGTTGGGGAACTGCCCCGGGAAGTAGACGATGCTGCCGCTGGCGTTGAGCTGCGCGGGCGGCGCGGGGCTGCTGGCGAACTCGGCGAAGGTGGTCTGGATCAGATCGTTGTGCGCCGACCGGGTGCCGGGCGCGTTGTAGTTGTAGCGTTCGACGTACATCATCCCGGACTGCCCGGTCTGGAACTGCCAGCCGGGGACGACGACGGACTGGCTGGCGTCCACCACCGGCACGGCGTTGAGCCGGTTGGGCAACACCTGCGACCACCTGGGCTGCACGTTGAGCCCGCCCTGGTGCGGGATGCGCCGGAGCATGTACCCCAGCAGCTCGCCGGTGTCGAAGACGACGGCGTCCCCGTCCGGGCCCACGCCCAGCGCGGGGATGGCGGCCGGGTTGAGGCCGCTGCCGGAGAAGGTGGCGGTGACCGCCAGGGTGGTGGGGTTGAAGGCCAGGGCCCCGTTCCACTTCGCGGGCTGGTTGCCGTCCGGCGGGTCGTAGAGCCAGCGCTTCTTGGTGATGGGGTGCTTGTCGGTGATGATCGCCCCGTCGCTGCAGCCGGGGACCTGGGCGCTGGCGATCAGGTTCCCGACGCGGTCCACCTTCGCCAGCACGCGCACCCCGTTGGCGCCGGCCATGCAGCCGATGAAGCGGACGCCGACGCCGCTGGCCTCCGCCACGAAGCTCCGCGGGAGCGCGCCGACCGGGTTGTTCACCTCCTTGAGCGGCCAGAAGTTCCCCGAGGCCGCCAGCGACTGCGCGGTCCGCCCGTCCGTGCAGGTGAGGGACGCGGTCAGGCTGAGGCCCTCCGCGAACTTGTAGAACTTGATCTGCGTGGGGTGGAGCTCCACCCGCATCGGGTTGCCGGCGAAGGCGACGTTCTGGACGAAGACGCCGCGGTCGTACAGCTCCAGCTTCTTCACCTCGCAGCCGGTGACGGAGATGTCGATCGGGAAGGTGGGCGCGGCCACGTTCCCGTTGGGGATGGAGATGGAGACCACCGCGGTGTCCACCGGGGGGCCCCCGCCGCCGCACCCCGAGGCGGCCAGCGCGAGCGCCGCGGCGGCGGCGGCGAGGGTGGGGGGAAGCCTCATCACGGCCCCGCAGCCTACGTCAGCGTTCGATGATCAGGAACTCCACCCGGCGGTTCAGCTGGCGCCCGCGGGCGGTCATGTTGGGGGCCACCGGCCGGGTGTCTCCGAAGCCGGCGGTGTCCAGGCGCGCCCGGTCGATCCCCGCCTTCGCCAGCCAGTCCGCCACCGACGAGGCGCGGTCCTGGGAGAGCTTGAGGTTGAACGCCTTGTCGCCCTTGTTGTCGGTGTGGCCCTCGATCCGGAGCTTCTTCAGGTCGCTGGTGACGATGGCGTCCACCACCTGCGCCAGCAGCGGCCCGCTGTCCGGGAGGATGGTGGCCTTCCCGGTGGCGAAGTGCACCTGCTGGAGGATCTGGATCTTGTTCTCCTTCACGATCACCAGCTTCTTCTTCGGCACCGGCTGGAGGTCGAACTGGAGCGGCAGCTCCGCGTTCTCCGAGACCTGCACCTCGCGCGCCTGGGCCAGGTGGCCGGGCGAGGTGACGTTGACCTGGTAGTGGCCCGCCGCGGTCTCCAGCGGGACCGGCTCCTTCGCCGAGTCGGGCACCGAGACCTGCTGCTCCTGCGCGCCGCGGAGCGCCACCGTGGCGGCGATCTTCTTCTTCCCCGAGGTGACGCCGATCAGGAAGCGCGCCTTGCGCGCCACCGCCTCCAGCGCCAGCTCCACCGTCTCGTTCCGGCCCGGCTCCAGGTTCAGCTCGCGCGACACCTCCTTGTAGCCGTCCTTCGACGCCTGGAGGCGGACCGGGCCGAACGGCAGCTCGTGGGTGAGGAAGCGGCCGGTGCCGGAGTCGGTGGCCACCGGCGGCAGGCCCGCGCCCACCATGGCCACGATCACCCCGGGCACCGGCTTGCTGGTGGCGGCGTCCACCACCACGCCCTCCACGCGCGCCGTCTTCGGGGCCGCGGACGCGACGTCCCGCTTGCGCTCCCGCACCGTCTCCACCAGCTTCGTCTCGGCGCGCAGCGCCGGATCCACGGTGAAGGAGGCGGCGACCATCAGGTTGTACGGCGGCGTGGCCGGCACGCCCAGGCCCACCCGCTGGGTGAGGCCGATCTCCCCGCCGGCGCTCACGGTGAGGTCGCGGAAGGCGGTGAGGCGCACGCCCACGCCGATCTTCTGCGGCATCGCCTCCGCCACCGCGATGTTGGTCCCGTCCGGCGACACCAGCGTCAGGTCGGGGACGCCGACCGGCACCCCCAGCGTGTACTCGACGAAGGGCGTCACCGCCGGGAGCGGCGCCTCCAGCGCCACCCCGCCGGTGACCCGCCAGAAGCGGTTCACGCCGAGCGCGAACTCCTCGCCCGCGGTCAGCGTGTGCTGCCGGACCAGGTCCCCGCTGCCGTCGATGATGAAGCCGGCGTTGGCGTGCACCCGCAGCGGGAAGCTGGGCGCGAGCACCCGGAAGTCGTAGGTGGCCAGCAGCCCGGGCCAGAAGCCCAGCGCGTACCCGCGGACGTCCTGGCTGCCCACGCCGGAGAAGGTGAGGAACCGGGCCTCCAGCCCGGCGCGGAAGCCCGGCGTCCACTCCACGGCGAGCTTCGCGCCCAGCGTGAGGTCGCCCAGCGCCTCGATCAGCCTGGGCGAGGTGAGGGAGTTGGTGTTCGCCGACGCGCTGTAGGCCAGGTACGTCTCCAGGAACTCCAGGGGGACGTAGGAGATCGCGAAGGTGCCGCTGCTGTGGACGTTGGTGGCGTTCAGCACCGGGAAGTTGCGGGAGAGGAAGTAGTCGCCGTACCCGGAGAAGCGGAGCAGGCCGCGCCCGCCCAGGTCCGCGGACCCCACCCGGAGCAGGCCCAGCCCGCCCAGCAGGCCGGGCGCGTGGCGGAGGGTGCGCGGGTCCGCCAGCGAGCGGCCCCAGGTGCCCGGGCTGTGCGGCTCGCTGCCGGGGAGGAAGCGCTCCTGGGTGGAGATGACCGTCGCCTCCTCCGGCTCCACCTCCGCCTCGGCGGGAGCGGCGGCCGGCTTCGCCACCTGCGCCGTCGCGGGTGCCGCCGGGGAGGTGGCCGGCGGCGGTGGCTTCACCTCGGGCGTCCGGGTCGCCTCTACCGGCCTGGCCGGGGCGGGTGCCGGGGCCGGGGCGGGCTTCGGCGGAGCGTCGGCTGCCCTGGCCGGAGCCGGAGCAGGCGGCGGCGGTTTCGCTGTTTCCGGCTTAGGAGGAGCCGGCGCGGGTGTCCGGACCGCCTCCGCGGGCCTCCCCGCGTCCGCGGCTGGCGCCAGGGGAAACGGCAGATCCCACTCCGCGGGATTGGAAGCCTGGGCCCTCGCAATCACGGCGAGGACCAAGCTCCCACTGGCCAACACTGCAACGTACCCTGAGCGCATTCGAGCTTTGTCGTTGGGCCCTTGGATAGCCCAGTATCCCACCTGGGAAGCTGGCGCGCGACCCTGTGTCACCGGCATAATCCAAGTTAGCGCCCTGCGGTAATTACGGGTCCTCCTTGGAAAATGGTGTGAGCGCACGTGTGGTATCCCCGGGGGTAGGCCGGGTCTTGGTCGTCGGAGGCCCGGACGGCGCCCAGCAGGCGGTGGCGGCCCTGGAGGCGGCCGGCTACAAGACCGCCTCGGTCCCCGGCGCGCAGGGTCTGGCCGCCGCCGCCGCGCAGCTCAAGGCGGACGCCATCCTCTTCACCGCCGGCACGGTGCCGCAGCACGAGGCGCTGGCCGCCATGCGCCGCGAGCCCGCGCTCCGCGACCTCCCGCTCATCGGCGACCTCACCGGCGCGGAGAAGGTGAGCGCCATCACCCAGGTCCGGCTGGACGACTGGGTCCACTCCTCCGACGAGCTGGCCTTCCGGATCGAGTCCTCCATCCGCGCCCGCAAGATGATCGCCCGCGAGGAGCAGGCGCGGCTGCGGATGGAGATCCTGCTCGACATCACCCAGGCGGCCACCAGCAGCCTGGAGCTGGAAGAGGTGATGCGGATCGCGGTGGACAAGATCTGCAAGGGGATCACCGCGGACCGCTGCTCGGTGGTGCTGGTGGAGGGGCAGGGGCCGCGCTCGGCGCGGGTGGTGGCCACCCGCGAGAACGCCGCCATCACCGCGCTCTCGCTGGACCTGGTGAAGTACCCGGAGCTGCGCCGCGCGCTGGAGACGCGGCAGACCATCTACGTGGAGGACGCCCGCGAGGACCCGCTGATGGACGAGGTCCGCCCGGAGATCGCCCCGCTGGGGGTCAAGTCCATCCTCGTCCAGCCGCTGATCTGCCAGGACGACCTGCTGGGCGCGCTCTTCCTCCGCCTCTCCCGCCAGGAGGGCGAGTTCGGCCGCGAGGAGCAGGAGTTCCTCAAGGCGATCTCCGGCGCGCTGGCCAACTCCATCCGCAACAGCCGGCTCCACAGCGCGCTCCGGCGCAAGCGCGACGACCTGGAGTCCGCCTACGTCGACCGCTACCGCGAGCTGAACGAGGCCAACCGCCGCCTCAAGGAGCTCAACCGGGTCAAGGACGAGATCATCGCCGTGGTGAGCCACGACCTGCGCGCGCCGCTCCAGGTCCTGCTGGGCCACGCCAGGCTGCTGCTCTCCAGCAAGCTGGACAGCGACCAGCAGCTCTCCTCGGAGGCCATCATGCGCCAGGGCCGGAAGATCCTGGACCTGGTGGAGTCCTTGCTGGAGCGCGGCCGCGGCGAACAGGCGCGCGTCTCGCTGGACCCGGTGCAGCTGGACGTGGCGGAGCTGTGCAAGGAGACCGCCAGCGACCTGTCGATCATCGCCCACGAGAAGGGGATCCAGCTCCGCGCCGAGACGCCGGAGAGCCTCTACGTGCTGGGCGACGAGGTGAAGCTGCGCGAGGTGCTGCAGAACCTGATCGGCAACGCCATCCAGCACGCCAAGCGCAAGGTGGTGGTGCGCGCCCAGCGCCTGCGCCGCCCGGACGGCGAGGCGGCCCGGGTGCTGGTGCAGGACGACGGCTCCGGGCTGCCGGCCAGCCAGGTCCACCTGGTGTTCGACCGCTACCGCCACGGGCCCGGCGGCGTCGGCCTGGGCCTGGCCATCTGCAAGGAGTTCATCGAGCTGCACGGCGGGGAGATCTGGGCCGAGTCGCCCCAGGACGGCGGCTGCTGGTTCATCTTCACCATCCCGCTGGTGCACATGGTGGTGCAGCGCCGCAACCAGGCGCTGGTCCCCCCGCCCACCGCCGACTCCGCCGAGCCCATCCGGGTGCTGGTGGTGGAGGACGAGCCGCAGATCGCCGCCGTGCTGGAGGAGATCCTCAAGTCCCGCTACCGGGTGGAGGTGGCGCGCGACGGCGCCGAGGGCCTGGCCAAGGCGCGCGCGCTGCACCCGGACCTGGTGGTGATGGACGTCTTCTTGCCCAAGCTGGACGGCCTGGACGCCGCGGTGGCGCTCAAGTCCACGCCCGACACCGCCGACATCCCGGTGATCCTCCTCTCCGCCCACCAGGGCGTGGCGGAGAAGGTGCGGGCGCTGAACCTGGGCGCCATCGACTACATGCACAAGCCCTTCCAGGCGCTGGAGCTGCTCACGCGCACCGAGCGCGCGCTCACGCTCCGCAACGCCGAGCGCGAGGTGGAGCGCAGCCACCACCTCCTCCGCCGCGCCGGGAGCGACCCGGAGACCGGCCTGTTCGACCGCATCGGCCTGGTGGCGCGGCTGGAGCAGGAGCGGTCCAGGGCCAAGCGCTACGGCCGGCCGCTCTCGCTGGCGGTGCTCCAGCCGACCCTCGCCGTGCCCAAGGACCTCCTCCGCGGCGGCGCCTCGCTGGTCCGCGCCCGGCTCCGCGCCCCCGACGTGGTGGGCCACCTGGGCAACGGAATCCTGGGGGTGGCCCTGCCGGAGTGCTCGCCGGAGGACGCCCGCACCGTGCTGGGCCGCCTGCTCCCCGAGCTCCAGGAGCAGACCTCCGTCCCCTACCGCATCCAGGTGGTGGACCTGATGGCCCAGGAGCGCGCCTCGGACCAGGTGTTCGACGCGCTGCTGGCGGACACGACCCCGGGCGGTCCCCCGGCAGGCCAGAAGGAAGAGCGTTAGAATCGAGGCCGGATGTTTCGCAGGGCGCTGCTCCTCGCCGCGGTGGTGTTCGGCTGTGCCGCCGGGCCTCCGCCCAGGCGGCCCAAGGTCGACGTCTCCGCCATGAAGGAGGCGATGGACGCGGCCGGGATCACCGAGGACTTCGCCAGCTCCGCCTCCTACGCGCACTACCTCAAGTCGCGGCTGCACCACCAGGAGGGTGACGCCAGGAAGGCGATCGAGGAGCTGCGCCTGGCGCTGGCCACCGACGACGGCAACCCCTTCCTGCTCACCGCCCTGGCCGAGGAGTACGCGCGCGCCTCGGACCTGACGCGGGCCGAGGTGGAGCTGAAGAAGGTGATCTCGCTGCACCCGCGCTACCAGCCCGCGCAGCTGCTTTTGGGCCGGGTGCTCTACGAGGGCAAGAAGCTGAGCCGGGCGCAGATCGCGCTCCGCCGGGCGATCAAGCTCCGCCCGCGCGACCCGGACGCGTACCTGGTGCTGGCCCAGCTGTTCGTGGACTCGGACCAGCCGGAGCAGGCGGTGAAGGTGGTGGAGCAGCTGGGCAAGGCGCTGCCGGGCGAGGCCTCCGGGTACCGGCGGCTGGGGCTGGCGCTGGCCGAGCGCGGCGACTTCGACCGCGCCGAGCCGATGCTGCTCCGCGCCTCCGAGCGCGACCCGGGCGACTTCGACGTCTGGGTGATGCTGGCCCAGCTCTACGAGAGCACCAGGCGCCCGGCGAAGGCGGAGGACTCCTACGACAAGGCGCTGGAGCGGGACCCGGACAACCACGAGGTGCTGCTGCACGCGGGGCGGCTGGCGCTCAAGTCCGGCTCCACCGTCCGCGCCCGCGCCTACTTCGACCGGCTGCTCTCCCTCTCCGACGACCCGGAGCTGGCGGTGAAGGTGGCCTTCTCGTACCTGGCCACCCGGCAGCTGGAGGAGGCGGCGGAGGTGCTGGACGGCTCGCGCGCCGGCGGGCGGGGGGAGCCGCGGCTGGCCTTCTACGCCGGCCTGGTGCACGAGAAGCTGCGCCGCTTCGCGAAGGCGGCGGACGCCTACGGCGCGGTGCCCGAGGACTCGGAGCTGTTCCACGAGTCGCGGCTCCACCAGGCCAGCTGCCTGTCGCTGGCGGGGCAGCACCCCAAGGCGCTGGAGCTGTTCAAGAAGGGGGTGGCGGAGAAGCCGGAGTACGTCCTCCTCTATCCGGCCTACGCGCGCGCGCTGGAGCGGGCGGGCAACGACCGCGAGGCGGAGGCGCTGCTGCGCAGGGCGGTGCAGAAGTACCCGCTGGCGGAGCTGTTCGACGCGCTCTCCCAGACGCTGCAGAAGCGCGGCCGGCTGGCGGAGGCCATCGACCTCCTCGTCCAGGCGCTGGCTTCCCGCCCGCGCGACGAGTCGCTGCTCTACACGCTGGGCGCGGCCTACGAGCGCAAGGGCGACCACGACCGCTCCATCGCCCAGATGCGGGCGGTCCTGGAGGTCAACCCGGAGAACCCGGACGCGATGAACTTCATCGGCTACACGCTGGCCGAGTCCGGGAAGAACCTGGAGGAGGCGGAGAAGCTGCTGCTCAAGGCGCTGGAGCTGCGGCCGGACAGCGGCGCCTTCCTCGACTCCCTGGGGTGGATCTACTACCAGCGCGGCGAGCCCGAGCGCGCGGTGAAGACGCTGGAGAAGGCCGTCCAGCTCGCCCAGGGCGAACCGGTGATCATCGAGCACCTGGGCGACGCCTACCACCGCGCCTCCCGGCCGCAGGACGCGGAGAAGGCGTACCTGCGCGCGCTGGAGGCGCTCCGGCTGGCGCCCGAGTCGTCCGACGATCCGAAGGCGCAGCAGAAATCGCTCGAGCGCAAGCTGAAAGCTTTGTCCTCGGGGGCCGCCTCCCGCTAACGTGCCGCGTCGGGATGGGCGTCCGACATGACGAGGGATTTTTCTCCGCCCGCGACAACCTTCGCCTCTTCTGGGCCTCCGACGTTCCGGACGCGCCGAGGGCGTGGGTGGGCGTGGTCCACGGGTACGCGGACCACTGCGGCCGCTACAAAGGACCCATCGGCCACCTCGCCCAGCAGGGCCTCGGGGTGATGGCGCTGGATTACCGGGGCCACGGCCAGGCCGACGGGCGGCGCGGCTACTGCGAGCGCTTCTCCGACTTCGTGGGCGACCTGGACGCCTTCTGGCAGCGGCTGCGGGAGGCCGCCGCCGGGAAGAAGGCGTTCCTGCTTTTGCACTCCAACGGGGCGCTGGTGGGGCTGAAGTGGGCCGTGGGCGGCAAGCCGGAGGGGCTGGCGGGCTGGATCCTCTCCGCGCCCTACCTGAAGCTGGCGCTCAAGCCGCCGGCGGCGAAGGTGCTGGGGGCGAAGGTGGTGGGGAAGCTGGTGCCGTGGATGCCGATCAAGACGGAGATCTCCCCCCGGGACCTCACCCGCGACGAGGAGTTCCAGCGGACCACCGCGCAGGACCCGCTGTACCTGAAGATCGTCACCCCGCGCTGGTTCAACGAGTCCAACCGCGCGCAGGAGGAGGTGGCGAGGGCGGGCGCGGCGGTGACCTGGCCCACCTACCTGTTCTGCGGGGCGGAGGACCCGCTGGCGTCCACGCCGGCCGCGCGCGAATTCTTCGACACCATCGCGGCGCCCGACAAGACGATCAAGGTGTACCCGGGCATGCGGCACGAGTGCATGAACGAGCTGGGCAAGGAGGAAGTGTGGCGGGACGTTGCTGGCTGGATCTCCGCGCATCTCTGAAATAGCGTTTCCGGGCACTCGTCTGGAGGGGCTTCTTCGCATGGCGCAGAACGAGCAGACGGGCATCATCGGCAAGGGGATCGTGATCAAGGGGAACCTCACCGGGGGTGGGGACCTGATCATCGAGGGGCGGGTCGAGGGGCAGATCGCGCTCAAGAACCATCTCACCATAGAGGGCACAGGGAAGGTGCAGGCGGACATCCGCGCGGAGGAGCTGACCATCAACGGGGAGGCGGCCGGCAACATCGACGCGTCCACGCGGGTGGCGATCAACGCCTCCGCCCGGGTCCAGGGGGACATCAAGGCACCGCGGGTGGTGATCGAGGACGGCGCGGTGTTCAACGGCTCGGTGGAGATGGACGTCAAGCTGCCGGACGACATCTGATTCCGGCCAGGGTCTAACCGTTTCGGGGAGGGGACAAGGACAACATGGCGAATACGGTCATTGGTTCGAGCATCGTGATCGATGGGGAGATCTCCGGGGACGAGGACCTCGTCATCCAGGGGACCGTGAAGGGGAAGATCGCCCTCAAGGAGTCCCTCTACGTGGAGGGGTCCGGCGTCGTCGAGGCGGACATCGAGACGCAGAACGTGGAGATCGCCGGCCGGGTCACCGGGAACATCGTGGCCTCGGACAAGGTGGAGCTGAAGAGCGAGTGCCGGGTGGTGGGCGACATCAAGGCCCCGCGCATCCTCATCGCCGACGGCGCGTCCTTCAAGGGCAACGTCGACATGGACGAGAAGGCGCGCTGACCCATGGCCGCCAAGGATCTGGGAGGCGGGGCCGGCAACAACACGGTCATCGGCCAGTCGATCCTGATCAGCGGAAAGCTGACGGGCGACGAGGACCTGACCGTACAGGGACGGGTGGAAGGTGAGCTGACGCTCACCCGGACCCTGATCGTCGAGCCCACCGGGGTGGTGAAGGCCAACGTCGCGGTCAAGAACGCGATCATCTCCGGCGTGGTGGTGGGGAACATCAACGCCACCGAGAGCGTGGAGCTGACCCGCGAGGGCCGGATGGTGGGAGACATCCGCTCGCCGCGGGTGATCATCGTGGACGGCGCGTCCTTCCGCGGGCGCGTGGACATGGGAGACGTGGAGCCGGGGAGGCTCCCCGCCGAACGACCGGCGCGCCCGGTGGTCCGGCCCCAGGTGAGGCCGGGTGCCGCGCCGCCGCGCCCGCCGCCGCCGCCCGCCCGCGCGACGGCCCCGCCCAGCAGGCCCGCCGCGCTGCCCGCGGCGTCCGCTCCGCCCAGGCCGCCACCTCCACCGCCGGCGCCGGCCTCCGCCGCCGCCACCGTGGTGGAGAAGAAGGAGGCGCCCGCGCCGCCGCTGGTGGGCGCCGCCGCGAAGAAGAAGGTCATCATCAAGAAGAAGACCAAGTAGGAGCGCGCGGAGGGTCCCGGGTCCGGGGTCGCCATGGTGTGAACCCGGACCCGCGGAGGCGCTTGACGCTCCTGCGGGCGTGAGGCTTCCTCAGGGTCATGGGGGTGGAATCGCAGATGCCGGACACGCCGGACACGCAATCCTCACCCGCGCCGCTGGAGAACGCCGAGGTGGCGGAGGAGACGGAGACCTCGGTGCCGGGAGTGATGCCGGCGCTGGAGGCGGTGGCGCCACCGCTCCCGGCGGAGTTGCCCTCGCCGCCGCCGCCGAGGGCGGTCGTTCCGGTGGCCCCGATGGCCCCGGTAGCTCCGATGGCTCCGGTGACGCCACGCGCGCCGCCCGCGCCGCCGCCTGCGCCCCCGGAGCTGCCGGCGTTCGCGGCGGCGGCCACGGCCACGGCCGTCGCCGGGGCGGCGGAGCGGTTGAAGCGGCACCACGTGGCGCCGGCGCTGATCGCGCTGGACCGCGTCGACCCCGACGAGGTGTTCCGGGTCCGCCCGGCGGGGGAGATCGACCGGCTGGCGCAGAACATCGCCCGGCTGGGGCAGCTGTTCCCGGTGGACCTGAAGCTCAAGCCGCCCGACCGGTTCCAGATCATCTGCGGCTTCCGCCGCGTGGAGGCCCTCCGCTTCCTCCAGCGCGACCGGGTGCTGGCCCGGCTGCACACCGACCTCACCGACGAGGACGCGCTGCTGATGGCCCTCACCGCCGCCATCGACCAGGTGCCGGTGTCGGCGGAGGAGCTGGCGGCGCTGCAGGAGAAGCTGGAGGCGCAAGGGAGGCTGACCCCGGCGGCGCGGGACATGCTGGAGAAGGCCGCGGGCGAGGACGAGCTGGCCCCGGAGACGGTGGAGGCGGGTGGGGAGGAGGTCGCCGGCGGGGAGGAGGAAGAGGAGGAGGTCGACGCGGACGAGCTGGCGCAGGACGTGACCCTGCGCATGGCCGCGCTGAACCAGGACCTGGCGCTGCTGGCGGACGTGTTCAGCTCGCTGGAGCCGGAGCGCAAGCGCGAGCTGCTGCAGCAGCTGGGCTACTCGGCCGACCTGGTCGCCTACCTGGAGTCGAAGTAGATGGTGGACGGGCTCGCGCGCGACCGCGCCCGGCTGCTGGAGCTGCTCACCCAGCTCTCCTTCGAGCGGCGCCAGGTGGTGCTCTCCTCCGGGAAGTCGTCGGACTTCTACATCGACTGCAAGCGCACCGCGCTCACCGCCGAGGGCCACTTCCTGATCGGCCGGCTGCTCTGGGACGCCATCCGGCGGGAGCTGCCCGACGCGCGCGCCGTGGGCGGCCTCACCCTGGGCGCGGACCCGCTGGCCTCGGCGATCAGCCTCTCCTCGTACCTGGCCGGACAGCCCATCCCCGCCTTCATCGTCCGCAAGGAGCCCAAGGGCCACGGCACCGGCGCGTGGATCGAGGGGCGGATGCTGATCGAGACCGGCGCCCCGGTGGCCATCGTGGAGGACGTGGTCACCACCGGCGCGTCCACCCTCCGCGCCTTCGAGCGCGCCGAGGCAGAAGGGCTGAAGCCGCGCCGCGCCTTCGCCCTGGTGGACCGGCTGGAGGGCGGGCGCGAGGCGGTGGAGGCGAAGGGGTACCCGCTCACCGCGCTGTTCACCCGCAAGGACTTCATCCCCTCGTGAGCGCGCGGGCCCCGGCCGCAGCCGCGGTGGTGGCGCTGGCGCTGTCGCTGGGCGGCGGGTGTACCGGGCCAGCCCCGGGGCCCGGGTGGAAGGTGCCGCGGGTGGGTGACCGGCCGCCGGCGGCCCAGGAGGATGGGCAGGAGCGCGAGTACCAGGCGCTGGTCGCCCGCTACAGCGACCACCGCGAGCTGTACGACCGCTTCGACACCCGCTTCTTCTGCTGGGCCACCTTCCAGAGCTGGACCTTCCGCGAGGCGCGCGTCCGCCGCGCCGCCGGGTTCCGGAGGCTGCCGGCGGCGGAGGTGGAGCGGCTGCTGGGGGAGGAGAGAGCCGCGGCCGCCGCCGCCCACGAGGTCTTCCTCGCCGCCCACTTCCCCGACCCGCGCTTCGACGACCTGGACCGGCCCCGCGGCCAGTGGCGGCTGGCCCTGGTGACGCCGCGCGGGGAGGTGGCGCCGTCGAAGGTGGAGCGCATCGGGCGGTCGACCATGGACCTGCGGTCGCTGTACCCATACTTCGACGAGTTCTGGGTGGGGTTCAAGGTGAGCTTCCCGAGGACGCTCCAGGATGGGTCGGAGGTGGTCCCGGAGGGGACGGAGGCGGTGACGCTGCGGATGGCGTCCGCGCTGGGGAACGCGGAGCTGCAGCTGCCGGCGCGCTAGGGAGCGCGGAGCGCCGGGTGGGCGACCGCCAGCGCCGCGCCCACCGAGGCGATGGCGAGGAACGGCGCCACCGCCCAGAAGGGCTTCCGCCCCAGCTTGAGCAGCAGCCCGCAGGCCAGCCCGAAGAGGAACCCGCCCAGGTGGCCCTGCCAGCTCACCCCGGGGAGGAAGCTGATGATCGCCACCTGCGCCAGCCAGGTGCCGAGCGCGCGCCGCGCCTGCTGGGTGGCGATGGGCAGGATCGCCCCGGCCCAGCCGAGGATCATCCCCGACGCGCCCAGCATGTGGACGTCGAAGGAGAAGAGCAGCGAGAGGGTGGCCGACCCCATGGCGGTGATGAGGGAGATCACCGCGAAGAGGCCGGAGCCGGTGGCGCGCTCGAAGGACATCCCCAGCGTCATCACCACCGACATGTTGAGGAGCAGGTGGAGGGGGTCGCCGTGCTCGAAGACGTGGGTCACCAGGCGCCACAGATCGCCCGCCTGGACGTCCGGGCCGTGGAGCATGCCGAAGTGGTTGGGCCGGACCAGGTTGCCCCCCGACAGCACCAGGCCCTCGAATAGGTAGAGGCCGACGGAGAGGGCGATGACGGCGCCGCAGACGATGGGCGTCCGGCCGGCCTGCATCGGTGGCGCGTCGAACGGCCCTCCGGGCGCGGGGCGGGTGCGGTGCCCCGGGCCGGGGCCTGCGCCGAACGGTGGACGATCCTCGAGGCTCATGGCGCTCGTGAGACCACCGTGTCCTGGCTCCAGTTGTGGTCGTCCCGGTTGGGGTAGTCCAGCGTGTAGTGGAGGCCGCGGCTCTCCTTCCGGCGGGAGGCGCACTCGACGATCAGCGCCGCGACGTCGGCGATGTTGCGCAGCTCGATCACGTCCCGGGTGACCTTGAACCGCCAGTAGTAGTCGCGAATCTCCTCGCGGAGCAGCTCCAGGCGGCGGCGGGCGCGCATCAGCCGCTTGTCGGTGCGGACGATGCCGACGTAGTTCCACATCAGCCGGCGGATCTCGTCCCAGTTGTGGGTGACCACCACGCTCTCG
>Ga0209382_10006397_pt1 | contig 15164 bp, 9 predicted proteins | sample SoiMetdeltSBSDD5_FD_187599 | JGI IMG/M metagenome (GOLD analysis project Ga0209382, IMG submission 187599) | Bulk soil microbial communities from a Populus tree surrounding site in Tennessee, USA - Soil MetaG P. deltoides SBSDD5 (SPAdes) (version 2) | ecosystem: Environmental > Terrestrial >... | reverse complement strand
TGGCTCTTGCCCTTCGGGGTCGTCCGAAGCGATGGTGGGCCAGTTCATGGGTTCTCCTGTGGCCACGACTGCGTGCCCGGCCGTGCTTGCAGTTCATTCATCGAGGCACGACCCGATTGCGCGCGGACACCCTCTTAAGCCTGAGCAGGGCGATCGGGCTCCACTCGGTTTCGTCGTCTGTGGGATAGACGAGCGTTTTGCTTCTTGGCATCCGTTTCCCAATTCCGCCTAACGGACCTGCCCGCTCAGCCGTCGAGCGGCGTTCACCACTATTGTCGAATCAGCTCTGCGAGCGCGCGCCCCTCGTCGGCTGCAGCGGCGTGTTAGCCACCGTCCATCTTCGTGCCCGCGAGAGGGTTCACACGAGACCCAAAATCCGGAGGAGGTGTTCGCGTTCCTTCTGGTTGATTTTCGCTGCGCCTTTACCCGGTACATACCGGACGTACTTGGCACTGATGCTCAGGGAGCCAACCGATGCCTTGTTTCGGACCAGTTGCACTGTGTACTGGGGCGTGCCCGATGCGCCGAAGATGTCATCGAACCAGCGATCGATCTGATCAACCGCGGAATCAAAGGCTTTGATCGTGTTGGGATCGCTGATGGTCTTTAGCAGCGCCCCGGAAGAGTCGAGAACGTTCAATTCCGCCGCGCCGGATCCTGGAAGATCGAATCGGTGATTGACGAAGTCTCCGGCGCAAGACGCTGTCGTAATAAAAGCGATTACAGCTGAGCGTCGCAACACCGTTGAAGTCACCTGCTCGATCCTCAGATTGACGCGGCCTGCCGGTCACGTGTGTCTAACGACTTGGCGTTCAGCCGCGGCGCTCACGATCGCCAAGGCGCTGTCGGCTGCAAGGCCCTGTCAGCCGGCGCACGAAGACTAGTTGACCGGCCTTGGATCATCGGTTGGTGTTCGCCACCCCGAACTCGGAGCATGAGTAGGGGAACCAAGGCTCCGATAAGGCAGCAGAAGCCAAATACGAGCAGAACAAACCCGGCGTGATAACGGCGCCATCCGTATCGAATCTCGTCGCGCCAGGCATTCAAACGCCTGCGCGTCGCCTCTCCTTCGCGTCCATCCAAGCAAATGTCCCCATAGATCCGTAGCAACAGCGACCGCTGAAGATAAAAGAGGAGGGCGGCACCCAACAAGACATGGAGCCAGCGATCAGAAGGCCGAAGCTGACCCATTCACCCTGCAGATCATCAAATAGACTGTCTGCACTTGCGTCACCGATAGCCTTCCAAACCAGCCCGAGCGCTGCGAGACAAAAACCGCTCAGGAGGCCCATGACGGTCCCCTCTTTGTCGAGATAGGTGAGAAAAGCCTCGGCTCGTTTGTCCATCGATCTTCCGCTTCGCCACCAACCAGAACGATGAATCGTGGCGCCTGAGGTGTAGTAACCCGCAAACACAGACCGCCCCCACAGCCTAATCGACACCGACGTTCTGAATGGAGCGCCGCGCAAACCGCTCACCCCGGCCGAGATGCACGACAAACCCGCGGGCACACGCGTCGCGTTAGGCTGGTCTGTGTCGTCGGATATGCTCCACACATCAGGACAGATCGTCAAGCGGGCTCCTCACCCCGTGGGCTCTTGTACGCTTTTGTGGGCGCCGAAGGGCCACTACTCGGTCCGGACCGAGCTCGGTGTGAGGGGCGAAATCAAGGCTGGGCGACCTGGCCGAGGAGCGCGTCCAGAGCGCGCTCAAGCCGAACGCCGAGGCCAGCCAGATCAGAACCACAACACCGACGCCGATCGCGCTGACGTCCTTCCGGCTGAAGCCGGAAGCCACGGGAGGCCAGAAAGAGCCGCCCAAAAAAGAAAGGCCGGGTCTAAAGACCCGGCCCTACAGCACTCAATCGATCCACCGGCCTCGCGAATCCGCAAGGTATCGAACCGCGAACCCGCGGCTCTATTCGATCTCGTCCCTCGTGAACGCCTCGTCCGGCTCCACCCGCCTTCGCGCTTCGCGCTTCGGCGAGGCAGGCTGACTACTCGATCTCGTCGCGCGTAAAGGCCTCTTCACTTCGCCAGGCGCCTCCGCTCGCGGGGTCCCTTTGCTCCGCTCCGCTCCGGCGCGATGAACCGGAAGCGGTCCACCTGCTCCTCGAACAGGAACTCGGTGTCGCCCACATCCTCGATCTTCACCCACCGCATCATCTGACGAACGATGACCTCGATGTGCTTGTCGTTGATGTTGACGCCCTGGAGCCGGTAGACCTCCTGGATCTCGTTGACCAGGTGGGCGTGCAGCGCCTTCCCTCACATGTCAGTTGCCTGGAATGGAAGGGCCCGCACATGGTCGGACGACTCGGGGATCCGTCGTCACATCCTCATGGCTGGCGCCATCGTTCAGAAAACGCAGCGCCAGCGCCACGATGTCGTCGACACAGCGACAGATGACACACACCTTTCGACCCTCACCGAAACATTCGAGAATCGTTTCGGCCACCGAGCACTGTCGTGGAGGGACTATCAACCATACGTCACTCGACGAACCGCGGCGGATGATTCGCGGTTGAATTGCGCTTCCGTGACGGCCGAGCGACTCAGCTAGCAGGGTGGCCTCGTAGTCTGTCGCCGAACCGAAGAAGGGTTCGATCGACGATGCCGCTAGCGCCGATTCGATCCTCGCGACAGCATCCTGCAAGGAGCAGGGCACGTCATCGACAAAATACTTGCCATCCGGCCCCGGGTAGACCACTGGGTACTGACCAACAAAGGGATAGTGTGAGCTCGCAGAGAAACACAAGCGATTCAGACTCGAAAAACTGTAGAACCGCGAGGCAATCGGACTCGCGATGACCAGGCTGATAAGGGGGGCCAACGGAGCCAGCACGTCATCTGGATTCGCAACACGGTCGCGTACGCGACGCCAGTGCCACCGAGCGGCGTCGCCGCTCTCGAGCACTTCCGCGTGCCGCCCGAGCTCAACACCTCGGCCGGCGAGCTCGGCCAGTGTTGCGCCTTCCAGAAGCCACGCAGCGACGTGGTCGGGAAAATCGATCGGGTCCAGAGCCTGCGCGATGGCTGCGTCGCCAATGAAGAACGTGCACGAATCGGTCTCCAGACGACAGGATCGCCGTTCACCGTAGGCCCAAATCGCTGGCGGATAGCCGAAGGCTTCCCAGCGCAGCCTGGGGTCGAAGCGAGCGCCGAGCGCGCGTAATTCTCGAAAGGCCCGATCGACGAAGGGTACGACGGCGGCAAGTTCCTCCACAGAGCCACCACTCAACCAGCTCTTCACGGCGAAGGCTGCCTCTTGAATGAGGCTGGTGCGTCCGTCCCGGCGGTCGCCACCGCGCTCCGCGATGACCACCTCAAACTCAGGACCTACGTTGAAAGCCGTTTTCTTGCGAAGACTGCTGGCCGAGTTCGCGGGATTCATTCCAAGCAGGAGGCCCGAGAGCGCGGCTTCGTACCAATAACAGTGCACGCGGGCCGATCGGTCACGAACAGGCGCGACGTCCACGCGCCAGTGCACGCCGCCGCCGTTAACCTGCGCGTCGAAACCGTCTGCCGTCAGCAGTGCGGCGAGCCGCCGCGCTTGAGTCTTGTTCTTGGGCATCCGCCACGCTCAACGAGCCGGCTCGAACCAGCGAAGGGCTTCCACACAGACGCACCACCCAAGTGCTCGTCGTTGATGTTGACGTCCTGGAGCCGGTAGACCTCCTGGATCTCATTGACCAGATACGCGTGCAGCGCCTTTCTCGCCGAGGACCGACAGGACGCCACCCCAACCGCATAAAACCCGCGTCGGAGACGCCGGCACGTCGTGCGGGTTGCTCGGTCCGTCCATCAGCGGCATGCCCGCGCGGACACGGTCGCCCCCCTGGACGTTCAGCTTCGAACAGCTCGACCACGCGCGGCAGACCGCCGGTCTTGATGGTCTCGCCCGGAGTCTTCGCGAGCACGTGGCCGGCATACACCGCCTCGCCGTCCTCCACCACGAGGTGCGCGTGCGACGGCATCTGCTGCTACGGCGCGCGAGCGACGCGGGTGGCGTTGCGATGACGATCGATCCGGAGCACCCATCTTGAACCGTGACCTGTCTAGCCCTCCAGCGTGCCGAGACGGATTTGCCAAGCACTGATCTGTTTCGTGACGAGGAGGCCGTTGATCGTCCATGGATCTAAAGCAAGGCGGTCCTGAATCTCTGATGCGCTCGTTGCACGGAGAATGAGGAGCGCATCGCGGGTGCCCTCCAACGGACCGACCAGGGCGGCGAATCCCTGCTCGAACAAGGCGTCCATGAACGCGGCATGGGCCGCCCAGCCGGACTGACCTTCCAACGGCTTCGAGTCATCCCACGCCGGACCACGTGACCTCAAGACAACGAACGCGCGTTCCATTGCGTTGTGCCAACCTCCGGCGACCAGCGCTTGCGCAGCCTCCATACCGTCCGCTATCGAGTCCGCCGAACGCACGACATCAGCTGCCGTGCGCAGCGCCGTCAGCTGCCTGCCTCCCATGTTAACCGGCTCGCGAGTTGCGCGGTTCCGCGGACGAGGGGTGTGGGTCTGATGCCTCGGCGGACAAGCGCGTTAATTGTTGCTCGTCCGACCTGACCCGTCGCACCGGTGATGACCAGAGAGCCCTCTTCCATTCGGTTCTCAGCCGACTTGTGTCCGGCTAACGTCTTGCCGCTCAGCCGCGACCGCGAATCAGCAACTCGTTCCGGCCCGGAACGAGTTGAATGCTCGCACAACGACGGTGCCGCTCGCCGGCTGCAGCGGCATGTTCGGATCCACTGTCAGCAGGGGGGACGGCTCCATCGCGATGTTAGGCGGGCGCTTCACCGCGACGAGCGTTTCTGTGCAAAGAGCCAGTCGGAAAGAGTTCGCTCACGTACGCAACAGTCCAGTGACGGTCTGGAGCCGTTAGATCTTCTGGATCTCGTTAACCAGATACGCGTTCAGCGCCTTTGTTTGGCGGCAGAGTCGTAGCCACAGTCGCAGCGAACCGCCTCAGGGGATTGAAGAGAAAGGCAGTTACTTGCTCAGGTCGTCCCGGGCCTGGACTACGCGAACATGCGTCCGCGCTCGCTGTCTATCTCGCGTATCCAGTTCCTTCGCACGCGAGACACCACCTGGAAACATCGGGTACGGTGGGATGGCGATCCGTTGTGCGACCGTCGCCCCCACATCGCTTGCACAAAGCAGCCGGATCAGCTGCCGTCACATACCCGTCACCTCCACAGCCGAGGCACCAGTCACTTTGTCTCGGTTTCCAGGGATTAGGGTCAGGGCCTCTACCGTCGCCGTTGCACCGCCGGCATCGGTGGAGCGGCGCGTCGCCCCGTGCGTGTCCGGTCCCCTCGCAGGCGAGACACCACGTCGTGACACCGCTGGCAGAGGGATGATCGTCGTGTTTTCGGCCATCGCCTCCGCAGCGTTGGCAAACTGCAGCCGGATCCGCAACGTTCACCTGTCCGTCCCCACGACAGCCGAAACACCAATTCAGCCCACCGCTCGTAGGATGCCGGTCTCCCCTTCCTCTTCCTCTACAACGTGGACACTCTATCGTGGGCATGCCTGATGTCCTCGATCTGCGACCGCGCCAGTTCGCGGCAGTTCCAACTTGAGAAGTTGTCTAGCGCCGATGGGCGACACCCGTATAACACATATTGACCTGTCGGTGGTCTGACGACTGTCGCGACGAACTCCTCCGTCTCTCGCTCGACCTCAAGTTCCTCCCGCGAACCGGGATGGTCGTGCAGACCATAATTACCAGGACCTGTCCGGGCTTGTGACCTTTCGCGACCGGACGGCGTTCCCGACGTCGTCGATCCCCACCAGACCGCCTGGCGCGGCGCCGCCCGACTCGAAGCGAGTCGCATCCGGGCCCCAGTAAAACAGGGCAATGCGCCAGGTGGGAACGTTGCCTCCTCGCTGGTAGTAGACGAGGCAAGGGTCCGTCGAGCAGATGGCCGGCTGCTCTATGGCCTGAGGCCGCAGACGGACCCCAGGTGTTGTTCTCGCTCGAACTCGCCAGCGGCACGGAAATAACGCTCGGCGCCTCCGGACTGATTCTCGTCCCCAGCAGCAACATCAACCGGTCGATCAGGCTGAGCCTGTCACCCGACGGCCGAAGCATTCTTTACGGAAGCGGCGAGTTCACCGGGAACCTGTGGATCCTCCAAGGGTTGCGCCGACGCGCAGCATCTGGTCGCGGCTTGGATTGGCCCGCTGATCTTGCGCAACCTCGGAGCGCCGCATCTTTGGTTGAAGCTGAAGGCCAACGGAAAAAAAGGCCCCGGGTCTGAATTCGGATCAGGTAGACACGTCTACCCTCAGTCAGTGACGCACGCGGCAGGATGTGGCGTGGAGCAGGGCTCGCCGACAGAGACATCGCTCAAGACGCCGCTCGGGAGGAGCACGGTGCCAATGCTCGTGTCGGTGGTCCAGTAGCCACAACTCAGTTCCGGAAACACCCGGTTACCCGCGGCGTCGTAGAAGAACGGCGCCGTGCCGGGCGTGAACTGACCAAAGGCAATTCTTGGCTGCACCCACGCAGCCTCCGGAATTGGAGCAGGATTGAATGACAGCGCATATTCATCCGAAAACGCCATGCGCGCCCCGCGAAACTGGTGGCTGCACGCGCGGGTCATCGCCGCCCGCGTGCCGCTGCCGGTGAAGCGTTCGGTCGTCACCCCAACGAAGCGGACTGATCGTGTCGCAGAAACCCCGTTCCGATCTCGGTCATCGTTCCGTCCCGAGCTTCCTGGCGAATTATGTTGGGCGTTCGGGAGTGACGACCAGGCCACCACCAGGCCGATCAATACCAGTGCGGATCCTGGAGGCTTCATACTGCACTCCTGTTGCGATTGAGAAACAAACTGCAGAACCCCAATAACATCTCAGACTTGGCCAGCCTCGCCGGTCGTCGGCTAGAGACTCATCCCGCCAGGATTAGACGGCCACTCGAACTGTCTTCTCAGTCTGTAGCCGAAACCTTCGTTCGAACGCGGAGTTCAATCGCTTGAAGAGCCCATCGAAGCCGGCGCTCCCGGGAGGCAGCTACACAGGGCCAGCGACTGAACACATCAGGGCGCGTACCCACATTCAGGCTGAAGCTGACGCGCGAAATGTCTTTGTGCCCGGCGCCCGACCCACCTCCCAGTGCAATCGCGTCACGCCAGGTGTGGGTATCCGGTCGCTCGTCCGAGGTCGTCCGATTTTCGAGGCACAACGCCTCTACGGACGCTCGTCGGGTACCACCAGCCGCGGGGGTCTGAACCCGCAGAGCGGCTAGCGTAGCGCGTTGCCGCGGGCTCTACTGAGGTGAAGACAAGGGAGTCGAACCCGGTGCGTTTCCAGGCGCCGTGGAGCGCGATGCGCAGCGACTGCGGCCGACGACGTCGAAACAGCTGCTTCGACCTGCACGCCAATAGTTTAGAGAATTCCGCTCGTGTGATCGGCGCGAGTAGAAAGCGTCGGAACGCCGCCGCCCTGCACGGGCACACCGGCAGCCGAAGAGTTGACGACCATCGTCACACTCGGTGAGTGCCTTCGGTACGGTTCTGGAGACGCGCCTTTCGCAGCCGATCCAACGCACGTTCAACTCGCTTGTTCCGCCTGCTTCTTGCGGCCCCAAATGCTGCCCGGCTTGATGTCGGTGAGCGTCGCCACCGGGGTCGTGCCGGTCATCACGTCGGCCAGAGCCGACCGTTGCGAACACATCGTGGTTTCTCGGTCGGCGAGCGAGGAAATGGTACGATCCGGTGATCGCCGCCAAGAACGCCCACCCTGTCTCAACGTCGCCACCGATTCCGATGGCTCCACCTGGCAGGACCCAGTCCAGGCCGCCGTTGAGATCAGTCGCCCCAGCGCCGAGAGAAACGTAGCCGTGGCTTTTTCCCTGAGCGCTCAGAGAAGCGGGGAAAAGCAGGATAGGCCAGACGCCGGAAGCCACGGAAGGCAACAAAAGCCGCCCAAAAAAGAAAGGCCGGGTCTAAAGACCCGGCCCTACAGCACTCAATCGATCCACCGGCCTCGCGAATCCGCAAGGTATCGAACCGCGAACCCGCGAACCGCGAACCCGCGGCTCTATTCGATCTCGTCCCTCGTGAACGCCTCTTCCGGCTCCACCCGCCTTCGCGCTTCGCGCTTCGGCGAGGCAGGCTGGCTACTCGATCTCGTCGCGCGTAAAGGCTTCCTCCGGCTCGACGAAGTACTCCATTTCTCGTTCGAGCTCGAGCTCCTCCGGCGTCGGCGGCGGTGGTGGCGGCGGCTCGTCCGCCGGGATCCGCACGTGCCGGTAGTACTCGAACCCGGTGCCCGCCGGGATCAGGCGGCCCATGGTGACGTTCTCCTTCAGGCCGCGCAGGTGGTCGACCTTGCCGGAGATGGACGCCTCGGTGAGCACCCGCGTCGTTTCCTGGAACGACGCCGCCGAGATGAACGAGTCGGTCGAGAGCGACGCCTTGGTGATCCCGAGCAGCAGCGGCCGGCCTGACGCCGGACGTCCGCCGTTCATGATCACCCGCTCGTTCTCTTCCATGAACCGGAAGCGATCGACCTGCTCCTCGATCAGGAACTCGGTGTCGCCCACATCCTCGATCTTTACCCACCGCATCATCTGACGAACGATGACCTCGATGTGCTTGTCGTTGATGTTGACGCCCTGCAGCCGGTAGACCTCCTGGATCTCGTTGACCAGGTAGGCGTGCAGCGCCTTCTCGCCGAGGACCGACAGGATGTCGTGCGGGTTGCTCGGGCCGTCCATCAGCGGTTCGCCCGCGCGGACGCGGTCGCTTTCCTGGACGTTCACGTGCACGCCGCGCGGCAGCGAGTACTCTCTCGGCTCGCCGCCGTCCTCCGGCACGATGATGATCTTGCGCTGCCCCTTCACCACGCCGCCGTGCTTCACGACGCCGTCGATCTCCGAGATCACCGCGGTTTCACGCGGTTTGCGCGCCTCGAACAGCTCGACCACGCGCGGCAGACCGCCGGTGATGTCCTTGGTCTTGGTGGTCTCGCGCGGAATCTTCGCGAGCACCTGGCCGGCATACACCGCCTCGCCGTCCTCCACCATGAGGTGGGCGTGCGAGGGCATGTGGTATTTCCGCGCGACCTTGCCCGCCTTGTCGCGGATCTCGATCTGCGGCTGCTTCTTCTCGTCCGGGCTGTCGACGACGATCTTCCGCGACAGGCCCGTCACCTCGTCCAGTTCCTCGTGATACGTGAGGTCGGTGATGAGGTCCTTGTACTTCACCGAGCCCGCATCCTCGGTGAGGATCGAGAACGTGTACGGATCCCACTCGACGAGAATCTGCCCGGGCTCGACCGCCTGGGCGTCGCGCACCTTGAGGCGCGCACCGTAGACGATCGGGTAGCGCTCGCGGTCGCGCCCCTTGTTGTCCTGGACCACCAGCGATCCGGTGCGGTTCATGACGATGAGCTCGCCCGGCTTCGCATCGTCTCCGCCACCACCCTTCGCCTCGACCACCTGCAGGCCCTGGTAGCGGACCGTGCCGGCGTGCTTCGCATCGAGAGTGGACTGCTCCGAGACTCGCGACGCCGTGCCGCCGATGTGGAACGTGCGCATCGTCAGCTGCGTGCCCGGCTCGCCGATGGACTGCGCGGCGATGACGCCGACCGCGAGACCCAGCTCGACCAGCCGTCCGGTCGCGAGGTCGCGGCCGTAGCACTTCGCGCAGCAGCCGCGGCGGCTCGCGCAGGTCAGCACCGAGCGGATCCGGACCTTCTCGATGCCGCCTTCCTGGATCGCCTCGGCCTTCTCCTCGTCGATGTCGTCGTTGACGTCGACGATGAGGTTGCCGCTCAGGGGATCGACGATCTTCTCGAGCGTGACGCGGCCGATGATGCGGTCGCGCAGCGGCTCGATGACCTCGCCGCTTTCGATGATCGCCCGCGCCTCGATGCCGTCCATCGTGCCGCAATCGATCTCGTGGATGATGACGTCCTGCGCAACGTCGACGAGTCGACGCGTCAGGTAGCCCGAATCCGCGGTCTTCAGCGCCGTGTCGGCGAGACCCTTGCGGGCGCCGTGCGTGGAGATGAAGTACTCCATGACCGCGAGGCCTTCACGGAAGTTCGCGGTGATCGGCGTCTCGATGATCTCGCCCGACGGCTTGGCCATCAGGCCGCGCATGCCCGCCAGCTGGCGGATCTGCTGCTTGGAACCGCGCGCGCCCGAGTCGGCCATGATGTAGACCGGGTTGAAGTTCCTGCCTGACTGATCCAGGTCCTCCATCTCGGCGAACATCTCGTCGGCGATCTTCTCGGTGACGTCCGACCACACGGCGATGACCTTGTTGTAGCGCTCGCCGTTGGTGATCGCGCCTTCGAGGTACTGGCCTTCGACCTTGATCACCTCGTCGCGCGCCCGGTCCACGAGCGCGTGCTTCTCCTGCGGAATGATCAGGTCGTCGATGCCGATCGACAGGCCCGAACGGGTCGCGTAGGTGAAGCCGAGGTTCTTCAGGCTGTCGAGCATCTCGACCGTCCGCTCGAGCCCGAAGTGCAGGTGGCAGTACTGCACCACCTGCTGCAGCCCCTTCTTCTTCAGGAGACCGTTGACATACGGCATCACCGACGGGAGCGACGTGTTGAACAGCACCCGGCCGACGGTGGTGTTGATGATCTTGTTCTTGACCTCCTGCACTTCCGCCTGCAGAACCGCCTGGTCGTCGCGCGCCACGGTCAGATCGAGGATCTGGCCGCTGTAACGCAGACGGATCGGCGTCAGCGTCTCGAGCTCACCCCCTTCGAGCGCCAGCACTACGTCGTCGGTATTGCCGAAGACGCGGCCTTCGCCCTTGGCCCCGGCGCGTGCCTTGGTCAGGTAGTAGCACCCGAGCACGATGTCCTGCGACGGAATCGCGATCGGCGCGCCGCTCGCCGGCGACAGGATGTTGTTCGAGGACATCATCAGCACCGATGCCTCGATCTGCGCTTCCGGCGCGAGCGGGATGTGGACCGCCATCTGGTCGCCGTCGAAGTCCGCGTTGAACGCGGTGCAGACGAGCGGATGGATCCGGATCGCCTTGCCCTCGACCAGCACCGGCTCGAACGCCTGGATGCCGAGACGATGGAGCGTCGGCGCGCGGTTCAGAAGAACCGGGTGCTCGCGGATGACCTCTTCGAGCACGTCCCACACTTCGGGACGCTGCTGCTCGACCATCTCCTTCGCCTGCTTGATCGTGGCGACGAGCTGCCGCTCCTCGAGCTTGTTGTAGATGAACGGCTTGAACAGCTCCAGCGCCATCTTCTTGGGAAGACCGCACTGGTGCAGCTTCAGCTCGGGGCCGACGACGATGACCGAGCGGCCGGAGTAGTCGACGCGCTTCCCGAGCAGGTTCTGACGGAAGCGTCCCTGCTTGCCCTTCAGGGTGTCGGACAGCGACTTGAGCGGACGGTTGTTCGCGCCACGCAGCACGCGGCCGCGACGGCCGTTGTCGAACAGCGCATCGACCGCTTCCTGCAGCATGCGCTTCTCGTTGCGGATGATGACGTCCGGCGCCTTCAGCTCGATCAGCTTCTTCAACCGGTTGTTGCGGTTGATGACGCGGCGATAGAGGTCATTGAGGTCGGAGGTCGCGAACCGGCCGCCGTCGAGCGGCACCAGCGGGCGCAGCTCTGGTGGAATGACCGGGATGACGTCGAGGATCATCCATTCCGGCTTGTTCGTGGACTTCCGGAACGAGTCGACCACGCGCAGCCGCTTGGCGTACTTCAGCTTCTTCTGCGCCGACGGCTCCGCGCGCATCTTGTCGCGCAGCTCCTGCGCGAGCTTGTCGACGTTGACGCGCCTGAGCAGCTCCTTGATCGCCTCCGCGCCCATCTGCGCGCGGAACTTGACCGGGCCGTGCTCTTCACGCGCTTTGCGATAGAGCTCCTCGGTCAGCAGCTGGTTCTGCTTGAGATCGGTGTCCCCCGGTTCGATGACGACGTAGGCCTCGAAGTAGAGGACGCGCTCGAGATCGCGCAGCGAGATGTCGAGCAGGTGGCCGATGCGGCTGGGCAGGCCCTTGAAGAACCACACGTGACTGACCGGGGTCGCCAGCGTGATGTGCCCGAGCCGCTCGCGCCGCACCTTGGCCTGGGTGACCTCGACGCCGCACTTGTCGCAGATCACGCCGCGGTGCTTCATGCGCTTGTACTTGCCGCAGAGGCACTCCCAGTCGGTGACCGGGCCGAAGATTTTTGCGCAGAACAGCCCGTCGCGCTCGGGTTTGAACGTCCGGTAGTTGATCGTCTCCGGCTTGGTGACCTCGCCGTGCGACCACGACTGGATCTTCTCGGGCGACGCAAGGCTGATCCGGATGGCGTCGAAATCGCTGGTCAGTGAACCGCGAGTGTCGAAGCTTGGTCTCATGTTTTCAGTTTCCAGTTTCCAGTTATCAGTGCGAATCAATTCGGCCGCTGGGGTTTGCCGTGGCGCCAGTCGCCAGTTCCGACTGGGAACTGGCGACTGGCAACTGGCAACTGACTAGCTTTCAGCAAGCGCCGGCGTCTCTTCCGTCGGCGCCTCGACCGCCGGCTTCTTCTTCGTCTTCATCAGCTCGACGTCCAGGCACAGCGCCTGGAGCTCGCGGATGAGGACGTTGAACGATTCCGGCAGGCCCGGCTGGAACGACGCATCCCCCTTGACGATCGCCTCGTAGATCTTGGCGCGCCCGGTGACGTCGTCGGACTTGGCCGTGAGCAGCTCCTGGAGGATGTGCGCGGCGCCGTAGGCTTCGAGCGCCCACACTTCCATTTCTCCGAAGCGCTGACCGCCGAACTGCGCCTTGCCGCCGAGCGGCTGCTGCGTGATCAGCGAGTACGGCCCGATCGAGCGCGCGTGGATCTTGTCGTCGACCAGGTGCGACAGCTTCAGCATGTAGATGTAGCCGACCGTCACGTCCTGCTCGAACGCCTGGCCGGTCATGCCGTCGAAGAGCTCGGTCTTGCCGCTCTTCGGCAGACCCGCCTTTTCGAGCCAGTTCTTGATCTCGTTCTCGGTCGCACCGTCGAAGACCGGCGTCGCGAACCACAGGCCGAGCGCGTGCGCGGCCCAGCCGAGGTGAGTCTCGAGAATCTGGCCGACGTTCATACGGGACGGAACGCCGAGCGGGTTCAGCACGATTTCCACCGGCGTGCCATCCGGCAGGTACGGCATGTCCTCCTCGGGGAGGATGCGTGCGATGACGCCCTTGTTGCCGTGGCGGCCGGCCATCTTGTCGCCGACCGACAGCTTGCGCTTCATCGCCACGTAGACCTTGACCAGCTTGATGACGCCCGGAGGCAGCTCGTCGCCGCGACGAACCTTCTCCTTCTTCTCCTCGAACTGGTTGCGGATCACTTCCACCTGGCGCTCGGTGCGCTCTTCGATCTCGCGGAGGTCTTCCTCCAGCCGCGGATCGTCGCTCGCCACCTTCAGCCGCACGATCGCCTCGTAGGGAAGCGCCTGCAGCACGTCGGCGGTCAGGTCGGTGCCCTTCCGGAGCAGCCGCTCGCGCCCGTGCTCGTCGTAGAGATCGGCGCGCGACTGTTGCCCCTGCAGCATGCCGACCACGCGCTTCTTCACTTCGTCGTGAAGAATGCGGATCTCGTCCTGCAGGTTCTTCTCCATCATGTCGAGCTCTTCCTGCTCGATCGCCTTGGCGCGGTCGTCCTTCTCGATGCCCTTCCTCGAGAAGATCTTCACCCCGACGATGATCCCCTCGATGCCCGGCGGGCAGATGAGCGACGCATCGCGAACGTCGCCGGCCTTCTCGCCGAAGATCGCGCGGAGCAGCTTCTCTTCGGGAGTGAGCTGCGTCTCGCCCTTGGGCGTGACCTTGCCGACCAGGATGTCGCCCGGCTTCACCGAGGCACCGATGCGGATGATCCCGCTCTCGTCCAGATCGCGCAGGTAGCCCTCACCCACGTTCGGAATGTCGCGGGTGATCTCTTCCGGCCCGAGCTTGGTGTCGCGCGCCTCGATCTCGAACTCTTCGATGTGGATCGACGTGTAGTAGTCGTCCTTCACCATCCGTTCCGACACCAGGATGGCGTCCTCGAAGTTGTAGCCCCGCCACGGCATGAACGCGACCAGCACGTTCCGGCCGAGCGCCAGCTCGCCGAGCTCGGTGCAGGGACCGTCCGCGAGGATCTGTCCCTTCTGCACCTTCTGCCCGTCCCGCACAATCGCCTTCTGATTGATGCAGGTGTTCTGGTTCGAGCGCTTGAACTTGGTCATCGGGTAGATGTCGGCGCCCATCTCACGCGAGGTCGCCTCGGTCTCCCCTTCGACGCGCACCACGATGCGCTGGCTGTCGACGTAGTCCACGGTGCCCGAGCGGCGCGCCACGACGACGGCCCCCGAGTCGCGCGCGGTGATGTACTCCATGCCGGTGCCGACGTAGGGCGACCGGGCGCGGAGCAGCGGCACCGCCTGGCGCTGCATGTTCGATCCCATCAGCGCGCGGTTCGCGTCGTCGTTCTCGAGGAACGGCACCAGCGACGCGGCGACGGACACCAGCTGCTTCGGCGACACGTCGATGAACTCCACCTTGTCGCGCGGCGACAGGATGAAGTTGCCGGCCTGGCGGGCGTTGACACGCTCGCTGGTGAACCGGCCGTTGTCGTCCACCTTCGCGTTGGCCTGGGCGATGATGTACTGATCCTCTTCCCACGCCGAGAGGTAGTACGAGTACGGCTCGTATTCGAGGCCGCGGCGCCGCCGCCCCTTGCCCTCGTCGGCGTTCTTCACGTCAGCGCCGATCTCCGACGCCTCGACGATGTCGCCGACCTTGAACTTGCCGCTGCCGCCGGCGTTCGTGATGATCACGAAGTCGACCACGCGGCCGTCCTTGACCTTCCGGTACGGCGACTCGATGAACCCGAACTCGTTGATCCGCGCGTAGCACGAGAGCGACGAGATCAGGCCGATGTTCGGACCTTCCGGCGTCTCAATCGGGCAGATGCGGCCGTAGTGGGTCGGGTGCACGTCGCGCACCTCGAACCCGGCGCGTTCGCGCGACAGGCCGCCGGGCCCGAGCGCCGAGAGACGCCGCTTGTGCGTCACTTCGGAGAGCGGGTTGGTCTGGTCCATGAACTGCGACAGCTGCGACGACCCGAAGAACTCGCGAATCGCGGCCATGACCGGCTTCGCGTTGATCAGGTCGTGCGGCATGGCGGTCGCCATTTCCTGGTAGACCGACATCTT
>Ga0209382_10006395_pt1 | contig 15168 bp, 15 predicted proteins | sample SoiMetdeltSBSDD5_FD_187599 | JGI IMG/M metagenome (GOLD analysis project Ga0209382, IMG submission 187599) | Bulk soil microbial communities from a Populus tree surrounding site in Tennessee, USA - Soil MetaG P. deltoides SBSDD5 (SPAdes) (version 2) | ecosystem: Environmental > Terrestrial >... | reverse complement strand
GAGAGCACCTCTGCCGCTCCCAAATTGAGTACAGGCCCTAGGAGCGGAGGGCGGCGGTTGCGGCGGCGCGGATGGCGGCGATGTTGTCGCGGTAGCGGCCGTTCTGGAACACGGCCGAGCCGGCCACCAGCACGTCGGCGCCGGCCTCGGCACAGGCGCCCGCCGTTGCCGGTGCGACGCCGCCGTCCACCTCGAGATGGATGGGCCGCGCGCCGATCATGGCCCGCACGCGGCGCATCTTGTCGACCATGGCCGGGATGAAGGCCTGGCCGCCGAAGCCCGGATTGACGGTCATCACCAGGATGAGGTCGACCCGGTCGAGCACGTAGGCGACGGCGCTCTCGGGGGTATGGGGATTGAGCGACACCCCGGCCTTCTTGCCCAGCGACCGGATGAGCTGCAGCGACCGGTCGAGATGCGGCCCCGCTTCCGCATGCACGGTGATTATGTCGGCGCCGGCCTCGGCGAAGGCCTCGATGAACGGATCGGCCGGCGCAATCATCAGGTGCACGTCGAGCACCTTGTTTGTGTGGGGACGGATGGCTTTGACGACACCGGGCCCGATGGTGATGTTGGGCACGAAATGGCCGTCCATCACGTCGACGTGCACCCAGTCGCAGCCGGCGGCGTCGATGGCGCGCACCTCCTCGCCGAGCCGCGCGAAGTCGGCCGCGAGGATCGAGGGCGCGATCAGGATGTCCCGGTTCATCTGTGCTCCGTTTCTCCCTCTCCCCGCTTGAGGGTCGGGGTGAGGGGCAGAGGTAAACTCCAACGTCGGAGATTGCCACTGCCCCTCACCCTAACCCTCTCCCCACGCCGAAGTGGCGTGGGGAGAGGGGAGCCTCAGCCCACGCCGCGCGTCCGGGTCTCGCCCCGTCGCGCGCGCCCCTCCAGGAATGCGATCATGGCGCCGGCGACATCGACGCCGGTCGCCTGCTCCATCCCCTCGATGCCCGGCGAGGAGTTCACCTCCATCACCACGGGACCGCGGTTGGAGCGCAGCATGTCGACGCCGGCGACATTGAGGCCCAGCACCTCGGCCGAGCGGATCGCTGTGCGCCGCTCGTCCTGCGAGACGACGACCGGCTCGGCCTTGCCGCCGCGGTGCAGGTTGGCGCGGAACTCGCCCACCCCGCAGGTGCGCCTGATGCTCGCCACCACCTCGCCGCCGACCACCAGCGCGCGGATATCGGCGCCGCCGGCCTCCTTGATGTACTCCTGCACCAGGATGTTCAGATTCGCGGCGCTGAACGCCTCGATGATCGACCGGGCGGAGGCCGCGGTCTCGGCAAGGATCACGCCGCGCCCCTGGGTGCCCTCCAGCAGCTTGATGACGCAGGGCGTGCCGCCCACAGCCTCGATCACGTCCTCGGCGCCGCGCGGCCCGTGGGCGAACGCGGTCACGGGCAGGCCGATGCCCTCGCGCGCTAACAGCTGCAGGGCGCGCAGCTTGTCGCGCGAGCGGCCGATCGCCACGCTCTCGTTGAGCGGGAAGACGCCCTGCATCTCGAACTGGCGCAGCACGGCGAGGCCGTAGTGGGTGATGGAGGCGCCGATGCGCGGAATGACCGCGTCGTAGTGCGGGAGCGTCCGGCCCCCGTGCATCAGGGTCTGCCGGCTGGATGTGATGTTCATGTGCAGGTGCAACGTGTTGATCACGTCGATCTCGTGCCGGCGGAGGGTCGCTGCCTCGACGATGCGCCGATGCGAATAGAGGCGCGGATTGCGGGCCAGCATCACGAGCTTCATGGGGATCTCTTCGGGCTTCACGCCCACCGGAGCCTGCGCCACGCCACCGGCGGCGACCGGGCCTCCGCTGATACCCTACCGGCCGGGTGCGGCAAAGTCACGGGGACAGCCGCGTCCACAGAGGCGGCTACACAATTGCTCCGAGGGTTAAGATTGCCTCGAGGACAAGGGGACCTCAGCCCGGCGGGATGGCGTACCCGCCGTGGGAGCCGACGCCGGCCGTCGAGCCATCGGGCTCGAGGCTGGCATAGAGCAGCAAGGCGCTGGCGAGCGTCACGATGAGCAGGATCGCCAAGCCGAGCGCCGCGCGGCGGAGCGCCCACCCGAGCGTGGCAAGCTGCCGCTCGCGTTGCCCATCCAGCTGCCCGTCCAGGGAAGCATGTGGAACGCTCGGCGAAGCCATCGGGCCTGTCCTCCTCACCATGTACGCATTACGCCCCGTTGCGGATCGGACCCCGCCCTGCAGACCGCGCTCGCATCGACGCTTCCCGGCCGAGTTCACCGCCGCGGCCTGTCCTCGATGCGAAGGGGCCAGGATTGACCCTCAGGCGTGGGCGGCGTCAAGGCGGCGGTGGGCGCGGCAGCGTTGTGCCTGCCCTGTCTGTGGCGCAGATGCGACAAAAGACGCCACCGGCTCAGCGCATCCGGCGGCCGAAGACGGCGATGGCCGCCAGCGGCAGCACCAAGCCCAGCGTCATGACGGTCACGACGAGCGCAGGCAGGTTGCCGTAGGCGCCGCGCGCGATCGGGAACAGGAGATTGAGGTACTTGGTCTGCAGGGCGCCTGCCTGCAGCGCCAGGTTCATCAGCGAGGCCATCAGGGAGAACCAGATGGCCCGGTGGCCGGCCGGCGCATAGATGGCGATCAGGGTCAGCAGCGGCACCATGCTCAGCTGGAGGAACGGCGAGACGCCGACGGTCTCCAGCAGGGCGATGGTGCGGGGACCGACGCCGAACAGCTCGCCGACCACCTTGTACCATTCGAATACGAGCAGGAGCCGCGGCAGGGCCAGCGCCGTGCCCAGGAGGGTGATCCACAACAGCACCTGCGCCACCGGCCGGCGCGTGATCGTGTCGGACAGCATCCAGAGCGTGACGATGCCGACGCCGGCGGCGATCTGCTGCAGCAACCCGAAGAAGGCCTCGTTGAAGCCGAGCGCGTCGATCTCGAACCAGGTGTAGCCGTCGCCGACGAGGGGCGTGGCGCGGAAGGCGAAGATGATCACGGCCGCGAACGCGATCTGAACGCGGGTCGTATGGTCGATGGAGCGGGTTACGCGGTCGAGCATCCAGACGACCACGGCCATCGAGAACACGAAGATGATCTCCTGGGCATAGGGGACGCCGCCGAGCGCGAGCCCCATGACGGCGGCACCGAAGGCGAGCCCGCCCCCCAGGATGCGCCAGTCGATCGCGCGGCGCTCGGTCGTCTCCAGGCGCACCAGGATGGCCCCGGTGACGGAGACGACCGGCACAATCAGGCCCAGCAGGAACACCTTGTCGTAGGAGAGGTAGTTGGCGAGCACCCCGGAGACGCCGGCCACGGCGAACACGCCGAACAGCAGCGCCAGGCGTCCCAGCACCTGCACCATGCCGAGCTCCCGGTCGATCTCCGCCTTGGGACGCGGTGTGCCGTCGGCATCGGTGCGCGGCACCACCTCGCTGCTCATGGCATCGGCAACCACGTCCTGCAGGACGAGGCCCGTCGCGCCCAGGAGGCCGGCTACGACATAGGCCTGGTCGGGCGTCACCGCCGTGATCCAGCCGCCCGCGCTGCCTGCCTCCAGAACGAGCGACGCAGCGAGCAGGGCGGCACCCGCGAACACGTAGGTGCGGCGCTGTGAGCCCAGGAGCGGCACGGTATCGACGAGCTCGCCGAACACCATCTTGACGGTCCAGGGCAGGTTGAACCACACCGCCAGCGACGCCAGCTCGGCAGGGCTGAAGGACAGGGATTTCCTGACCCAGAAGGTCTCGGCGACCAGGACGAGACCCGTGGCCCCGTAGGCGAAATAGACCATCAGCAGCGGCAGGTGCGACCGCCTGACCGCGCGGATCGGCGTGAGCAGAGCCTTCTCGATCTGCTGGCGCCAGTACGGCGCGGGTGCCGGCTGGGCGGCGTCCATGCCACGCGTCTATCCGCTGCATCGAGGCAGGCCAAAAACGGCCATCAGACTTCGTTAACCGTGCTGCGGGAGTGAACCGTACCGGGGATGTGGCGAGGGCGATATGAGCTGGATCAAAGCCGCGCGGTTGGCGGGAGCAGGCCTCATGGCCCTCTCGGCGACCTTGCTCGCATCAGGCGTGCGAGCTCCGCCTCTCCACGCGCAATCTGTCGAAAGGGCTCAGCTGCACGGCTGCTGGAAGCACGACGAGCGTTGGAAGCACGATGAGCTGCGAAGCAGTGGAAAGGGGGTCGCCTTCTCGGTGATCTGTTTCAATCCCGATCAGACTACGTATCTCTATTCGGTCTCACCTTTTGGGGGGACGGAGCAGCGCCTGGACTGGCGCCTTGCAGACAGGGACCTCGTTGTCATTGATGCCCAAAGTTGTGACGTGGTGAACTTCAGCGGGTCCCACTTGTGGCTGAGCCGGTGCCTCTACGCGGGAGCGTGGATTCGGCAATGCACGCTCATGAACGAGGGCGGCAAGGGTTGCGCGGGGACTGCCGAGCCTCACACTCTTCTCGGCCATCGGCTGCTTGGGTGCTGGAAACGAGACGGCCCGAGAGGGAGCTTGGTGGAGCTGTGCTTCAAGGGCGATCAATCGATCGACAGGATATCCATTCTGCTGGATGGGGACGCGCTCGACGGAGTGTCCGACGCACTCGATTGGCGCGTCGCTCTCCCGGACCAGATCGTCATCGACGAGCAGAGCTGCAGAGTGTTGCCCGGGTCCGATGACAAGCAGCTGCTCATGTCGCGCTGCGCCTTCATGGGCGTCTGGCTGCGGCAGCCGGAGCGCAAGAGCGCGGACGACAAAGCCGGCTCGAAGTAGGCAGGCGCAGAGTCTGTCGAAGTGTGGCCCAGGGACGGTCAGTAGCCCAGCAGCCAGGCCTCCAGGGGCCCTTTGGGCAGCGGCACCAGGAACCACTTCTCGAACATGAGGAACAGGAGCGTGGGCGTAATGACCGAGACGCCCAGCGCTTTGATGATTCTCTCACGTCCGACGTAGATCATGAATCCGAACATGAAGATCGCCGAGGCCACATAGATCCCGAGGCGCGGAATTCCGATCGGAACCTCGAGCGACTCCGAGAGGCCGAAGATGGAGACTACGTTCTGCGGGATCGTCACCGAGAACCCGAACGAAAGCCCGCCGATGAGGGCCACATAGATGACCGTTGGAACGAGCACCGTGAGGACACGGCCGAATGCCTGCGTGGTGACGAAGATGCCCTCTCCGCCCGACTCCAAGCGGAGTGCGGCGCGCACCAGGTTGACGACGCTGGCCACCGCCAGCATGAGCCCGATGTAGAACGGGAAATAGCCGGGTGCGGGCCCCTCGCCTTCCAGCCATCCGAATCCCAGCCGCACCGAATCGTAGATGACGATGCCGCTGCCGAGGAGGAACAGCACTGCCACGGCCATATCCATGGTGCGCATGGAGACAAGCGTGCGTTCCTGGGCGCTCTGGTTGTCGTCGTGCATGGACTTGGCCGCTCTACTCGGTCTCTTGCTCGGTCGCTGTGGGTGCTGCAGAAGAAGGAAGCCGGCGTAGCAACGGCCGCCGGCTTCCCGTCGTGTGTGCTACTTCGTGGCGAGGAAGCCCGCTTCCTTCATCAGGTCGACATGGAGCTTCTCGTTGCCTTCCACCCACTTGCGGAAGTCGGCTCCCGTCATGAAGGTCTGGTTGAACGCGCCCCGCTCCATGAACTCCTGCCAGTCCGCGGTCGCCATCACCTTCTTGAAGAGGTCGACGTAGAAATCGACCTGGGCCTGCGACACGCCGCCCGGCATGAAGATGCCGCGCAGCATCTGGTACTGGGTGTCGACCCCCGCTTCCTTGCAGGTCGGGATGTCGGACCAGGCCATCGTGTCAGTCACCTTCTTGGTGTAGGTGCTGCGCTTGGAGTCGAAGATGCAAAGCGGCCTGAGCTTGCCGCCGCGCCACTGTGCCACCGCCTCGATCGGGTTGTTGACGGTCGAGTCGACGTGCTTGCCGACGAGCTGCACGGCCACGTCGCCGCCGCCCTTGAAGGGCACGTAGGTGAACTTCTTGGGTGCCGTCAGGCGCTCGAGGGCAGCGGTGATGATCTGGTCCTCCTGCTTCACGCCGGTGCCGGCCATCTTGAACTGCTTGTCGGCCCCGCCCTTGACCGCGGCCATGTACTCCTGCGCCGACTTGTAGGGAGCCTCGGCATTCACCCAGAGCACGAACTGGTCGAGAGCCAGCATGGCCACCGGCGTCAGGTCCTTCCAGTTGAAAGGCGTCCCCTGCGCCAGCGGCGTGGTGAACAGATTGGAGAGCGTGATGATGATCTTGTGCGGGTCCTTGGCGGCTCCCTTCACGTCGAGGAAGCCCTCGGCGCCGGCACCCGCCGACTTGTTGACCACCACGATCGCCTGCTTCGACAGGTTGTGCTTGGCGACGACGCTCTGAATGAAGCGGGCCATCTGGTCGGCACCGCCGCCGGTACCGGCGGGGATGACGAACTCGACCGGCTTGGTCGGCTCCCATTTACCCTGCGCGGCGACTGTCCCCGAGAGCGCGAGGAAGCCCAAGATGGCAGCGCAGCTTGCCAACCCCCCGAACCCAGCTCCGGCTGTTCCAGTCCAAGACTTTGCAGTCATCTCCTCCTCCAAGTGCTGGTTCCCGTCTTCAGGCACGCTTCACCGCGACTGATCCCGCAACCTTGTGGGCGCCGGCCGGCCTGCATCGCGAAGCGTTTCACGGCTGCAGACTGCGTCTCCCAATCCCGTTTCAGCGTGCCTATGCTCCCTTCATGGCCGGCGCAGTCCTCGCTCGTGCCCGCAACCAGCTGACCAACGGCCAGAGCAGGACGAGAATTCCAAGACCGATAATGAGCGAAACGAGCCAGTTTGCCCAGAAGATCGACAGGCTTCCCTGCGACAGCAGCATCGACTGCCGGAACGAGCTTTCCGCGAGGTCGCCGAGCACCAGCGCGAGAACCAGGGGTGCGATCGGGTAGCCGAGCTTCACCATTGCGTAGCCGGCGATGCCGAAGATTACCATCAGCCAAACGTCGAACATGGCGTTGGACACGGTATACGCGCCGACCGCGCACGCGACCAGGATGATCGGCGCGATGATGCTGAACGGCACCCGCAGGATTGCGGCGAACAGGGGCACGCAAGTGAGCACGATGATGAGCCCCACGACGTTGCCGAGGTACATGCTGGCGATGAGGCCCCAGACGAAGTCCTTCTGCTCCACGAACAGCATCGGGCCCGGCTGCAGGCCCCAGATCAGCAGGCCCCCGAGCAGCACGGCCGCCGTCGGCGAGCCCGGGACGCCGAGCGTTAGCATCGGCAGCAGCGCCGACGTGCCTGCGGCGTGCGCGGCGGTCTCCGGCGCCACCACGCCCTCGATCTCGCCCTTGCCGAAATGCTGCCCCCGCTTGGAGAAGCGCTTCGCGATGCCGTAGCTCATGAAAGACGCCGGTGTCGCACCTCCCGGCTTGATCCCCATGAAGCAGCCGATCAACGTGCCGCGCAGGGCGGTGGCCCAGTAGCGCCCGAGCTTCGCCCAGGTCTGAAGCACGATCCGGAAGTTGATGTCCGCCTTGGCGCCCCGGAAGGTGAGGCCCTGCTCCATCGAGATCAGGATCTCGCCGATGCCGAACAGGCCGATGACGGCGATCAGGAACCCGAAGCCGCGCAGAAGCTCCACGCTTCCGAACGTCATGCGCAGCTGCCCCGTCACGTTGTCGAGGCCAACCGACGCGAGGGCAAACCCCACCATCATCGATGCCAGGCTCTTGAACGGCGAGGCCCGGTCGAGTCCGACGAAGCTCGCAAAGGTCAGAAACTGCACCGCGAACAGTTCCGCCGGACCGAACTTCAGTGCAAAATCGGCAACGATCGGCGCGAAAAAGGTGATGAGGATGACAGCAAAGAGGGCGCCGACGAACGACGAGGTGAACGCCGCCGTCAGGGCCTCTCCGGCGCGCCCCTGCTGGGCCATGGGATGGCCGTCGAAGGTGGTCGCCACCGACCAGGGTTCACCGGGGATGTTGAACAGGATCGAGGTGATGGCGCCGCCGAAGAGCGCACCCCAGTAGATGCACGAGAGCAGGATGATGGCCGAGGTGGCGCCACCCGGCTGATTGGCGAGCGAGAACGTGAGCGGCAGCAGGATCGCCACCCCGTTCGCACCTCCGAGGCCCGGCAGCACGCCAATGATGACGCCGAGTACAACGCCGACCACCATGAGAGCCAAGTTGAACCAGGTGAACGCAACCTGGAATCCGCCGATCAGCGAGTTGATCTCGTCCACGCGTACTCACCTTCCCCACGTTTCCCCACCGGCGGCTAGACCCTGGATCCGGGTCCCCTGCCCCCTATTTCTTCTGCGCGCCCCGTTCTACATTCAGCATGTCCGGGGCTTGTGCAATATGGCAGTTCGGCAAGCCGGCTCGGAGATTAGAGTGAGACGCCCGACTCTTGATATGATCAGCGCATCTCCGATACGCGCCCCCGTGCACCTCGCCGTGTGCCCCGGCATGCTGCTCGGACGTGATATCCGATCACGCCCTCCCCGCTCGCATGTTTTCGCGTTTGCCCGGGCACTGGTGTATGGTATACCATACACCATGACGAATTGCCAGCCCTTGATCGGTCACCGGCATACTTAGGTCTGACGTGGTGGACACCCAGCTCAAAATTACGCCGATCGGCGAAGGTCTGAGCTTGAAGGCGCGGGCGTACGAGGCGCTCAAGGCCGCCATTACCAACATGAACATCTACGCCGACGACGCGGAGCTGCGCCTCGACGAGCGCGATTTGTCGCAGCGCTTCGGCGTGAGCCGGACGCCGCTGCGCGAGGCGCTGGCGCAGCTCGATCAGGAAGGCCTCGTCAGGATCGTGGCGCGCCGCGGCATCTTCATCGTGCGCAAGACCAAGGCCGAGATCCTCGACATGATCACGGTGTGGGCAGCGCTCGAGAGCATGGCGGCACGCCTGGCGACCAAGGAGGCGAGCGCGCGCGAGCTGGCCGGTCTGCACACTCTGGTCGATCAGTTCTCGCAGGACAAGATCGCCACCAAGATGGGCGAGTACTCGGACGCCAACATCGAGTTCCATCAGGCCATCATCGCGCTCGGCAAATGCCCGCTGATCGCGGACATCACTGACGGCCTGTTCTTCCATGTGCGCGCCATCCGCCAGCGTACGATCTTCGAGCAGGACCGCGCCAGGCGCTCGATCGTGGATCACAAGGAGATCATTGCCGCCCTCGAGGCGCGCGATACCGAGCGCGCGGAGCGCCTCGTGCGCGAGCACACGCTGCGGCTGCGAGACCACGTCGATCGCTTCGTCTCGCTGGATTGACCGGGCAGAGCGTCTCGAACGCGCAAGGGATGCGGCCCAACGGGAGAGCCCATGGGTGAGAGCAAGTCGATGGGGGAAACGAGGAATGCCAGTGCGGTTTTGGACGTGGGCGAGCGGCAGGTCGCGGTCCCCGCGCTCTGAGACGAGCAGCCGAGCCGAGAACGAAAAGCACAGCGGGAAAGGGAGCGAGATGTCCGCAGCAGCGCAAAGCGTCGATTCGAGAGCAGGGGCGGAGCAGGATCTCACGGACGGCTTTCACCTCGTCATCGACGCGATCAAGCTCAACGGCATCGACACGATCTACGGCGTGCCCGGCATCCCGATCACCGATCTCGGCCGCATGGCCCAGGCCGCCGGCATGCGCGTCATCTCCTTCCGGCACGAGCAGAATGCCGGCAATGCCGCGGCCATCGCCGGCTTCCTGAACCGGAAGCCCGGCATCTGCCTCACCGTTTCCGCGCCCGGCTTCCTCAACGGGCTCACTGCCCTCGCCAACGCCACCACCAACTGCTTCCCGATGATCCTGATCTCGGGCTCGTCCGAGCGCGAGGTCGTCGATCTGCAGCAGGGCGACTACGAGGAGATGGATCAGCTGGCGATCGCCAAGCCGCTCTGCAAGGCCGCCTTCCGGGTGCTGCATGCTGGCGACATCGGCACCGGCGTCGCCCGCGCGATCCGCGCCGCCGTCTCGGGCCGCCCCGGCGGCGTCTATCTCGATCTGCCGGCCAAGCTGTTCTCCCAGGTGATGAACGCGGACGCCGGGCGGAGATCCCTCGTCGAGGTGGTCGATGCCGCACCGGTGCAGATTCCTGCGCCCGCCGCGGTCAGGCGCGCGCTCGATCTCATCAAGGGCGCCAAGCGGCCCCTCATCGTCCTCGGCAAGGGCGCGGCCTACGCGCAGGCCGACGATGCGATCCGTGCACTAGTTGAGAAGAGCGGCATCCCGTTCCTGCCGATGAGCATGGCCAAGGGTCTCCTGCCCGACACGCATCCCCAGTGCGCCGGCGCGGCGCGCTCGCTCGTGCTCAAGGACGCCGACGTGGTGATGCTGATCGGCGCCCGCCTCAACTGGCTCCTGTCGCACGGTAAGGGCAGGACCTGGGGCGAGCCCGGCTCGAAGACCTTCATCCAGGTTGACATCGAGCCCAGGGAGATGGACTCCAACGTGGCGATCACCGCGCCGGTGGTCGGCGACATCGGCTCGTGCGTAGCCGCGCTCGTCGAGGGCATGGGCGGCAGCTGGCCGGGGGCTCCCGCCGAATGGACCGGCACCGTCAAGGCAAAGCGCGAGGAGAATATCGCCAAGATGGCGCCGCGCCTCATGAAGAACTCGGCGCCGATGGACTTCCACGCCGCGCTGGGCGTGCTGCGCACCGTCGTCAAAGACCGCCCGGACGCCATCCTCGTCAACGAGGGCGCCAACACCCTCGATCTGGCCCGCGGCGTCATCGACATGTACCAGCCGAGGAAGCGCCTCGATGTCGGCACCTGGGGCGTGATGGGCGTCGGCATGGGCTTTGCCATCGCGGCGGCCATCGAGACCGGCAAGCCGGTGCTGGCGGTCGTCGGCGACAGCGCCTTCGGCTTCTCCGGCATGGAGGTGGAGACCGTCTGCCGCTACAAGCTCCCGGTTTGTGTCGTGGTCTTCAACAACGACGGCATCTATCGCGGCACCGACGTGAACCCGACGGGCGGCGCGGATCCTGCAACGACGGTGTTCGTCAAGGGCTCGCGCTACGACCGCATGATGGAGGCCTTCGGCGGCGCCGGCGTGCACGCGACGACGCCCGACGAGCTGCGTCGCGCCGTGACCGAGGCGATGGCCTCCGGCCGGCCGACCCTCGTCAATGCCGCGATCGACCCAGCGGCCGGCAGCGAGAGCGGCAGGATCGGCAATCTGAACCCGCAGAGCGTGCTGAAGAAGAAGTAAGCGGCATGTCGCAGACCGCGCGCAAATTCACACATGTCTCGGCGGCCGAGTATCTGGCTGCCGAGAACGACGGATCGTGGCGGCACGAGTTCGTCAACGGCGTTGTTTTTGCGATGGCTGGCGCAAGCCGGTGGCACAATCTCATTCGCAGCCGCCTGGCCGCGACACTGCTGGGCCACGCGGCACAGGGTTGTCGTGTGTTCAGCGCCGAGATGAAGCTGCTGATACGGGATAACAACGACGAGCGCTACTACTACCCAGACGTATTCGTCTCCTGCGATCCGAACGACCGCGAGCCTTACTCGTGTAGCACAGCGGTGCTGGCGGTGGAGGTCTTGTCGCCCAGCACGGAACGCATCGACCGCACCGAGAAGTTCGAGGCTTACAAGCGTATTCCCTCGCTCGTTGAATACGGCCTGCTCACGCAGGACGCCATGGAGCTGGAGCTGTTCCGCCGGCGTACCGACTGGCAGCGCGAGTTCTATCAGCGCGACAACACCGTCACCTTCGAGAGCGTCGGCCTCACGATCAACGTGTCGCAGCTCTATCGCGACATCGATTTCGAGGACCCGACGCTGCCCGCGACGGCGGGGCACGCGACATAGGTGGACTAGCGATGGGCAGGGGCCGAGGGTTCGGCACGGACGGAGCGGGAGATCGTCGATGACGTGGTTCGACAGGTTGAGAGGAAAGCCGAGAGGCGGAGCGGATGCGACAAGGGAGACCCTGATGGGAAAGGCACTCGAAGGCGTCAAGATCCTGGACATGAGCCACGTGCAGGCGGGCCCCACCTGCACGCAGCTGCTCGCCTGGTTCGGCGCCGACGTGATCAAGGTCGAGCGCCCCGGCGTCGGTGACATCACGCGCGGCCAGCTGCGCGACGTTCCCAATGCGGACAGCCTCTACTTCACGATGCTGAACCACAACAAGCGGTCGATCACGCTCGACACCAAGAACCCCAAGGGCAAGGAGGTGTTGGAGCGCCTGATCAAGACCTGCGACGTGCTGGTGGAGAACTTCGGCCCCGGTGTGCTCGACCGCATGGGCTACACCTGGGAGCGCATCCAGCAGCTCAACCCGGCCATGATCTATGCCTCGATCAAGGGCTTCGGGCCGGGCCCGTACGCGGACTGCAAGGTTTACGAGAACGTGGCGCAGTGCACGGGCGGCGCCGCCTCCACCACCGGCTTCCGCGACGGCCCGCCCCTGGTGACGGGCGCCCAGATCGGCGATTCCGGCACCGGGCTGCATCTGGGGCTCGGCATCGTCACTGCCCTCTACCATCGCACCCGGACCGGCAAGGGCCAGCGGGTGACGGTCGCCATGCAGGACGGCGTGTTGAACCTGACCCGGGTCAAAATGCGCGACCAGCAGCGTCTGCGGCGCGGGCCGCTCGCCGAGTACAGCCAGTACGGCGAGGGCATCCCCTTCGGCGAGGCGGTGCCGCGCGCCGGCAACGATTCGGGCGGCGGCCAGCCGGGCCGCATCCTCAAGTGCAAGGGCTGGGAGACCGATCCCAACGCCTACATCTACTTCATCACCCAGGCGCCGGTGTGGGAGGCGATCTGCGACGTGATCGGCGAGCCCGGCTGGAAGACCCACGCGGACTATGCCAAGCCGCCGGCGCGCCTGCCGCGGCTCAACGAGATCTTCGCCCGCATCGAGCAATGGACCATGACCAAGACCAAGTTCGAGGCCATGGACATTCTCAACGAGTACGACATCCCCTGCGGGCCGATCTTGTCGATGAAGGAGCTGGCCGAGGATCAGTCGCTGTTCGCCACCGGCACCATGGTCGAGGTCGATCATCCGACCCGCGGCAAGTACCTCTCCGTCGGCAACCCGATCAAGCTGTCGGCCTCGCCGTCGGAGGTCGAGCGCTCGCCGCTGCTCGGCGAGCACACCGACGAGGTGCTGCGCGATGTGCTCGGCTACTCCGATCAGGAGATCGCCGCGATCAAGGCCGCGGGCGCCACCGAGCCGGCGCCGAAGAAAGCCGCGGCGGAATGACGGCCGGGCGACCATGAGCTGGCGTGGATGCCCACCTTCGCGGGCATGACGCCAAGGGAGAGAGCAGCGTCACCCCCGCGAAGGCGGGGGCCCACGCAAGGAGCAGTAGAGGCATCACGGTCAGTCCAATGCCGATCCCGCGTCCCCCAAAGCAGCCGTGCGTCTATATTCTCGCCAGCAAGCGGGACGGCATTCTCTACATCGGCGTGACGAGCAACCTCGCCAACCGTGTCAGTCTGCACAAGCAGGACCTGATCGAGGGCTTCACCAAGAAGTATGGCGTGCACGTCCTGGTGTACTACGAGATGCATCACGCGATGCCCGATGCGATCCGCCGCGAGAAGCAGCTGAAGAAGTGGAACCGCGCGTGGAAGGTCAGGCTCATCGAGCAGCTCAACCCGGAGTGGTGTGACCTGTGGCTCGAGACCGGCGAGATACTGATGAGTGGCATGGGCGGGCAGGAGTTGCCGGATGAGAACGTGGAGAGGATATAGGCTGGCGTGGGTCCCCGCCTTCGCGGGGATGACGCCCTTCCCCGCCTTCGCGGGGATGACGCCCTTTGCAAGGTTGACGTCATGCCCGCGCAGTCGGGCATCCACGCAAGCACCCAGGTAAGGAACCGAGGAACAAGAAGATGCGGATCGTCGTGCATGGGCAGGAGGCCTTCGGCAAGGCCGTGCTCGAGAAGCTGTTGGAGCGCAAGGAGAACGTGGTCGCGGTCTTCTGCGCGCCGGACAAGGCGGGCCGGCCGGAGGACCCGCTCAAGGTGTTCGCGCGCGAGAAGGGGCTTCCCGTGCATCAGCCGAAAAGCTGGCGCACCCCCGAGGCGCTGGAGCTGATGAAGTCGACCAATGCCGACCTGTGCGTCATGGCCTATGTGACGCTGTTCGTGCCGCAACCCGTGATCGACACCCCCAAGCTCGGCACCATCCAGTACCACCCTTCGCTGCTGCCGCTGCACCGCGGGCCGTCGTCGATCAACTGGCCGATCGCGATGGGCAGGACCGAGACCGGGCTCTCCATCTTCTGGCCCGACGAAGGGCTCGATGAAGGGCCGATCCTGCTGCAGAAGACGGTCGCGATCGGCCCCGACGAGACGCTGGGCGACGTCTACTTCAAGAAGCTGTTCCCGCTCGGCGTCGACGCCATGATGGAGGCGGTCGACCTGGTGCGGGCGGGCAAGGCCCCGAAGGCGGCGCAGGACCATTCCAGGAAGACCTACGAGAGCTGGTTCAAGAAGGACGTGGCCGAGATCGACTGGTCGAAGCCGGCGGGCGAGGTCTACAACCTAATCCGCGCCGCCAACCCGGCACCCGGCGCCTGGGGCACCATCAATGGCGCCAAGGTCGACATCTTCGACAGCGCCAGGGTTGCGGGCTCCGGCAAGGCGGGCGAGGTGCTCTCCATCGGCGACCAGGGCATCGCCATCGCCGCGGGCGGCGATGCCATCCTCGCCAGGCGCGTGCGCGGCGCGGACGGCAAGAAGGTCGCCGCGGCAGAATGGGCTGCGGCCGCAGGGGTGAAGGCCGGCGACACGTTCGAGAAGCCCGCACCGAAGTCAAACTGATGTTCAAACGTCTGCGCGAGCTCGCGGGAGGGAAGAAGAGCATGGCCGTGAAGTCGGATATCGAGATCGCTCGCGAAGCGAGCATGAAGCCGATCGCCGAGGTCGGCAAGAAAGTGGGCGTGCCGGCCGATGCGCTCCTCAACTACGGCCCGTACAAGGCGAAGATCTCCTTCGACTTCATCGACTCGGTGCAGAAGCACAAGGACGGCAAGCTGATCCTGGTCACGGCCATCACGCCGACGCCGGCGGGCGAGGGCAAGACCACGACCACGGTCGGGCTCGGCGACGGCCTCAACCGCATCGGCAAGCGCGCCATGAGCTGCCTGCGCGAGCCCTCGCTGGGGCCGTGCTTCGGCGTCAAGGGCGGTGCCGCCGGCGGCGGCTATGCCCAGGTCGTGCCG
>Ga0209382_10006393_pt1 | contig 15171 bp, 10 predicted proteins | sample SoiMetdeltSBSDD5_FD_187599 | JGI IMG/M metagenome (GOLD analysis project Ga0209382, IMG submission 187599) | Bulk soil microbial communities from a Populus tree surrounding site in Tennessee, USA - Soil MetaG P. deltoides SBSDD5 (SPAdes) (version 2) | ecosystem: Environmental > Terrestrial >... | reverse complement strand
ACGACGGCTGGACTCGTGTTGACGAGCGCAGCCCAGGAGGCCGTCGCCAATCGAACGGCCGCGGAGAGCTCCGTGCTCGAGGCGGAGTTGGGGGCGCACATCGCGCGGGCCGAGCTGGCGCGGGCGGTAGGGGAGAGTCGGTCGCGCGGGCAGGTCGTTGCGTCGGGCGATCGTTGATTCCCGTTCATTGAAGACATTGAACCGCAGAGGACGCAGAGGGACGCAGAGGACTGCCTAACAGGGACACTGGCGCCCGCAACGAGCGGGAATTGAAGGGGAACTGCCTCGGGAAGCACAAACCTCCCGAGGCAGTTCACTCTCATTCCGGCTGCTGGCACGTTGCAGCGTCCCGGTAGGGTTCCCTCTGCGTTCCTCCGCGTCCTCCGCGGTTCATTGTTTCAACGAGCATCCCGATAGAGGGACCGACCAACGCGCGAACAAGCCAACGCTTACCAGCCAACCCCGTAATCCTCCCCGTGGTTGCTTACGCCACCCCACATGGATCGGTGCTTCCGATCGAAGAGGATCGCGGTGATGGGCCCGGATGTCCGCTCGTTGAATTCCAGCGTGTACCCCATCCCCCGCAGTGCCTGACGAGTCGCCTCGGGGAGCGACGTCGCCGCCGTCATGCGGCCGGGTCGACTCTCGTGCGCCCCGAACGAGCTCCGCATCTGGTAGCTGTTGATGTTCGGCGCTTCCACCGCCTGCTGAACCGTCATCCCGAATTCCACGACGTTCAGGAAGAACTGCAGGAGGTTCTGGTCCTGCGAGTCCCCGCCTTGCACGGAGAACGCCATGAACGGCTCGCCATCCTTCAGCGCGAGCGTCGGCGTCAGCGTCACGCGCGGGCGCTTGCCGGGCTCGATGACGTTGTAGGGACCGTCCTTCGGGTCGGTCACGAAGCTCTGCGCCCGCTGACTCAGCCCGATCCCCGTTCGCCCCGCGATCACCGCGGGATTCCAGCCACCACTCGGCGTGATCGACACCACCCACCCTTCGGCGTCGGCCGACTGGATGGACGTCGTCCCGGCGTAGAACCCTTCCCGGAATGCGGAGTCGGCATCGGCGCCTAACGGTGGACGCGTAGTCGCCGAGTCGCCGGGGACGACGCGCCGGTCCTGCTGGCCGCTCGCGGGCACCGAGTCAGGAATGATGAAGTCGCTGTTCTTCCACTGCGCGAGCAGCGAGGCGAACGGATTTGTCCCGCCTTGATACGGATACGGGTCGCCCGGCTTGGCGTTGGGATCGTTCTTCGTCCAGTCGATCTGCGCAAAGCGCGCCTTCGCATATTCCTTCGACAGCAGTCCCCTCACCGGCTCCTCCGGCGAGAAAGCGGGGTCGCCGTAGTAGAAGTCGCGGTCAGCGAACGCGAGGTTCATCGTTTGGTAGACCGCATGGATGTAGCGCGGCGAGTTGTATTCCATGCTCTTCACGTCGGCGTTCTCCAGGATGTTGAGCGCCTGGAGCATCGCCGCGCCCTGCTGCCAGAGCGGGAGCTTGTAGACGGTCACCCCCTTGTACGTCGTCGACAGCGGCTCCTCGATCTTCACCTTCCAGGTCGCGAGGTCCTGCATGGTGATGAGGCCGCCGTCCTCCTGCACGCCGCGCACGAGCTCGCGCGCGATGTCTCCTTTATAGAAGCGGTCGTACGCCGCGTAGATTGCCGCCTTTCTCCCCTTCCCCGCCGCCAGCGCCTGTTTCTCGGCTTCGACGAGCTTGCGCCACGTCGTCGCGAGGTCCTTCTGCACGAGGATCTCCCCCGCTTCGGGCGCTTCGCGCGCCTGCCCCGCGTGTGGAAGGAAGATCGCGGGCGAATACTTCCACCGCTTGATCCAGCTCTTCTGGCGCTCGATGCCGTTCGCGAGCTGTGCCTCGATCGGATAGCCGTCCGCCATCTGGATGGCCGGTCCCAGTACGTCCGCCACCGACAGCTTCCCGTACTCGGCAAGCATCGTCAGGAGCCCACCGACCGTGCCGGGCGTGACGGCCGCGAGTGGGCCGTATTCGGGCGGATGCTTGTAGCCTTTGCTCTTGTAGAACTCGGCCGTCGCGCCTGTGGGCGCCGCACCTAACGCGTTGATCCCGATGACCTTCTTCGTCTTCGGGTTGTAGATGAGCGCCTGCGTCTCTCCACCGCAGCCGAGCGTGTCCCACATGGTGCAGCCGGCGGCGAGCATGGCCGCGGCGGCGTCCACGGCGTTGCCGCCCTTCTGGAACATCATGGCGCCAGCGGTCGCCGACAGCGGCTTACCGGTGATGGCGAGCCAATGCTTGGCGTGAAGTGGCGGCTTCTGGGTAGTCGAGTTGCGCGGATCGACGGGCCCGATCGGTTGACCTGGACCGCGCTGGCGTTGGGCACCGAGGGTGGACAAACTGGCGGCCACGCCGAGCAGGGCGACGACGGCAGTCGTAAAGCGACGTGCGAACATGAGCACCTTCCCGGGATGTCGAACTCGGAACCAACTTCTGCTGGGTATACGGGTTCCGCAATCACAATGCTGGGGGCTTCATGCGACCGGTCGTAATCAGCGCAGTCGTGGCGCTCGCCTTGCCGGGGGTGGCCGGCACCCAATCCGCGCCCAGTACGGCGACCGGCCCGGCGTCAGCGATCGACCAGCGCGTGGATGGATTCGTCCGCACGGAGATGGCGCGCCAGAAGGTGCCAGGCATCGGGCTCGCCATCGTGAAGGGCGGCCAGGTCCTGAAGATGAGCGGCTACGGTGAGGCGAATGTGGAGCACCACGTGCCCGTTACGCCCGAGACCATCTTCCAGTCGGGATCGCTCGGCAAGCAGTTCACGTCGACACTCATCATGTTGCTTGTCGAGGACGGAAAGCTCGAGCTCGACCGATCGATCGCCACGTACCTCCCGAATGCACCAGACGCATTCAAGGCGATCACCGTGCGGCATCTGCTCACGCACACCTCGGGGATTCCGGACTACACCGAGGACCTGCTCGACTATCGGCGCGACTACACGGAGGACGAGCTCGTCGCGAAGGCATTCACACTCAAGCTCGAGTTCCCGCCCGGCTCACGCTGGAACTACAGCAACACGGGCTACGTGCTGCTCGGCGTGATCGCGAGCAAGGTCGGCGGCAAGTTCTACGGCGATCAATTGCGGGAGCGCCTGTTCGCGCCCGCGGGGATGACGACCGCGCGCATCATCACCGAGGAAGACATCGTGCCGAACCGCGCCGCCGGCTACCGACTCGCGCGCGGAGAGCTCAAGAACCAGAACTGGGTCGCGCCCAAGCTCAATACCACCGCCGACGGCTCGCTCTACTTCAGCGTGCGCGACCTCGTCGCGTGGGAGCGTGTCGTGCGCACGGGCGCCATCCTGAAACGCGAGAGCTGGGCGCAGGTGTTCGCGCCGGCACGTCTGACGAGTGGTCGTCCGTACCCGTACGGCATGGGTTGGGCGCTCGACACCGTCGGCCGGCAGCCAGTGCGACAGCACGGCGGCGCGTGGCAGGGGTTCAAGACGCAGCTCACGCGCTATCTGGGCGATGACATGACGATCATCGTGCTGGCGAATGCATCGCAGGCCAATCCGGGCCGCTTCGTCGACAGCATCGCCCCGATCTACAATCCAATGCTCGTGCGGCCGAAGCCCGCCCCCATCGCGGACCGCGATCCCGCCATCGCCGAACGCGTCAAGACGTTGCTCGCCTCGACCGCCGCGGGCACGCTCGACCCGGCGCAGTTCGCGTACGTACGGGCCGGATTCTTTCCGAACGCGGCCCGCGCATACGCGGCCATCCTCCGCGACCTCGGCACGCCGACGAAGATCACGCTCATGGACCGTGAGCAGGTCGGCGATGACGTCGTGTCGAGCTTCGTCGTGTCGTACGGATCGACGGAGTTCGACGTCTTGCTCGGTCTGGCGCCGGACGGCAAGGTCGCACAGTTTGCCCTGCGACGTCGCCCGTAGCCTCGCGTTAGGCTCGTCCGTCAGGTACGTGACTTCTCGGCAAGATAGGCGTAGCGAGACAGGCGTCGGTCCGCCGAGAGCGTGTGCACACACCGGAGGAAGCGCTGCAGACCGTCGAAGTTCGCCCGCCCCTCTCTCGTCACGAGCGCCTCCTCCTGCCGCTTCCGCGCGTCGTGCCAACGCCGGGCGACGTCGGCCGCATTGTCAGTGACATCGTCGACAGCGAGCACCGTAAACCCGGCGTCTTGGAGGAGCCGCTCGTTCTCGCCGGGTGGCAGGAAGAGATAGAATCCGATCGAGCTTCGGATTGCGAGCTCTTCGTGTGACACGAGGCCGGTGATCACCATGGCGTCCGTGAACAGAGCGCGTCCGCCGGGTCGCAGCACGCGATACCAGTCACGAAGCACGCCCGCGCGATCGCGGATGTGACACATGGCATCGTTCGAGATCACGGCGTCGAAACGAGCGTCGGGGAACGGCAAGGGGCGGCTGGCATCCACCGCCTGAAACTGCACGCGGTCCGCCACGCCGCGAGCCTCGGCCAACGCCCCGGCGTTCCGGACGCCATGTTCGTTGATGTCGACGCCTGTTAGGTGGCACCCGCGCGCGAGCGCGAGGTACACGGCGGGACCGCCTGATCCGCTGCCGACCTCGAGCACGTCCGAGCTCGCGCCAACGCGAAGCTGGTCGGCGAACCCGAGCCACTCTGGTGCCGTGAGCCAGCTGCTCTGGCCCATGTCCTCGCCGTAGGTCTCGCGTCGCACTGCGGCCTCGGCGGTGCTCGCGAAGTCGGCGTAGACGTTGTCGTAGAGATCGACGGAGCCGCTGGACACGATGCCCTCCCAAATGTGCCCTGCGGCTACGTTGTGGCTCGCGTTGGCTTGGCGCAATACGACCAGGGCACGCGTTTGCCAGAGTCGCCAGTCGGGTTCACCTTGTAGCCCATCGAACAACGGCCCGAGGATCGCCATGAGCGACTGGATACACGCACTTCCGTTGGGCTGGATGGCTCTCGTGGTGTTTGGCGGGACCGCGCTGGGGACGGCCGCGATCTACTGGATCGTGGTTCGCCTCGCGACGGAAGACCGGCTTGGCACCTTCAAGGCCGTGTCGCCCGGGCTCCTGCCTCCATTGGGCATCATCTTCGGGCTGTTCGTGGCGTTCAACGCGGCTCAGGTGTGGAGTGACATCGACCGTGCGAATGCGGCGGTGAATCACGAAGCGAGTGCGCTGCGCGCGGTCGTGTTGTTGTCGCGACCGTTCCCTGCTGACGCGCAAACGCGTTTGCGCGGGCTCGTCGCGCGGCACATCCGCGACGCCGTGGAAGTGGAGTGGCCAGCGATGGCGCGCCAGCGTGCGACGCTGACCGTGATTCCCGCCGCGCTCGGCGAGGCGCTCGAGATGGCGTTCGCGCTTCCCGTCGTCGGCGAAGGCCAGGTGGACGCACAGCGAGAGATCGTCGCCAACCTCGGCAACGCGCTGGAGGCACGTCGTCAGCGAGTGCTCGTGAGCCGGTCGGAGATCGATTGGGTAAAGTGGTTGGCCCTGATCGTTCAGGCCGTGTGCACGCTGACGGCGATCGCGATGGTCCACATCGACAACCGCGCGGCCGCGCGGCTCGCGCTCGGGCTGTTCGCGACCGCGACTGCCGCGTGCATCTTCCTGCTTCTGGCACACGACCGGCCATTCACCGGCCACCTCTCGGCGCGGCCGACGCCGCTGCTGCAGGTGAGTCCGGAGTCGCCGCTCCCCGAGAAAGGATCGTAGGCACCCGCTATTCGACCCGTATGGCGACCAGCGGATCGACATGCGTGGCGCGCCGGGCGGGAATCCACGTGGCAAGGGATGCGACGCCAATGACAGCGACCGCAATCACCGCACCCACGAGTGGCAGGTTGACCGGCAACTGCTCGGCGATGATCGGAGTCAGCTGGTGCAATACCACGACGCTGAAAGGCAGCCCGAGTATGATCCCGAGCACGCTGAGTCGCAGGCCGCTCGCGAAGAACATCACGACCACCTGTCGCGGGCGAGCGCCGAGCGCGACGCGAATGCCGATCTCGCGATGCCGCTGCCTGACCGCGAGCGCAACGACACCATAGAGACCGATCGACGCGAGCAGAAGCGCGAGGAGACCGCCACCCGATGCACTCGCGCTGAGAAGCATCACGTCGCGTCGTTCCGCGCGGGCGAGCTGCTCGATCGTCGCAATGCGATAGATCGGAATGTCGGGAACCGCCGCGAGTGCCAGTTGCCTGACGCTGGGGACGATCGCGGTGCCGGGACCGCGCGTGCGAACGAGGTACGCGTGCTTCGCCCAGCGCGCCCCGTGAGCCGTGTACACGCGACCGGCTCCTCGTGTCGGAACGAGCGCCGCGTCGAAGACGCCGACGACCACGGCGGTGATGCTGCCGTTCAGGCGCGGCGAGGTGACATCGAGACGCTTGCCGATCGGGTCGACCGCCCCCCAGAATCCGCGCGCGAAGTCGCTGTCGATGACGACAGACATCTCGCGACCGGCGGTATCCTCCGCAACGAGGTCGCGGCCACGGACCATGGGGATGTTCTGAAGCGTGAAGTAGCCCGGTGCGGTGCCCTCGAGCTGGGTGCGCACCACTTCGTCGGCACCAGGTGCGCTGCTGCGATCGGCCGCGTGTACGCGGAACGCGCTGACGCTGAGACCTGCCGCTTCCGGAACGACACGCTCCACGCCGGGCAACCGAGCGACGCGATCCATCACATCGCGGAGTCTGGCCTGCCTGGCATTCGGTGAATCCACGCCACCGACAAAGGCGAACTGGACTTTCGTCACCCGAGCCGCCAAGGGATGGTCGACGCGAGAGCCCGTCCGGTCGGATAACACGCCACCGATCATTGTCGCGAGCCCGAGCAGCAACGGCTGGGTGAGCCCGATCTGCGCAACGATGAACGCGCGCTGTAATCGCGAGCGGCTCGTGGCGCCCGCGCCGGTGTCCTTGAGCGCGTTGGACACGTCGAGCCGTGTCGCGTGAAGTGCGGGCGACAATCCGAAGACGATCCCGGTGCCTAACGCCACGAACGTCGTGAATCCGACGGTGCCAAGGTCGGGCCCGAGCCCCGGATCCATGTAGGCCCACGCGATCACTCTGACGAGGGACCAGTAGATCGTGAGGCCCAGTGCACCGCCAGCGAGCGCGATCAGCGAGCTCTCGGTGACGAGCTGCCTCACGACGCGCGCGCGCGAGGCGCCGAGCGACAGCCGGATGGCGATCTCCCGCCGTCGCGCGACGGCGGCTCCGACCAGCAGCGCACTCACGTTCGTGCACGCGATGAGCAGAACCAGGAGGCCTCCGGAGCCCAGGATGGTGAAGGCCACCGGGTCTCCGCTTCCAACTTCTGTATCCCCTCGCAGCGGGACGACGTCGCTCGAATACTGGTACGCCGCACCCCGCACGCCCTCTACCATCGTACCTGCTGGAGTACGGACGCCCGACTCGCTCGGGATCCACGCGGCCGCGATGACGCGGACGACGCTCGTCGCCGTCTCAACCGTCGTGTTCGGCGCGAGGCGTCCGACCGCCTGGAGGAGCGTCGAATCGCGATTGACCAACGCGTAGCCCGTGCTGCGAATCACCGGCGCCCGTGCGTCGAGAGGCAGCCAGATCGTGGCTCTGCTGTCCGGGCCGGCAATCGGGCCCTGGAACAAGGGCGGTGCGACACCCACAATGCGAACCGGGACGTCGTTCACTCGGACGACGCGCCCGGTGACCAGGGTGTCACGTCCCAACTCATCCCAGAGCGAGTGCGCGATCACCGCGACCAGCTCGGCGCCCGGCGCATCGTCCGTGCGCCTGGCCGGCAATCCCGGACCGATCGCGGGCCGAACGTCGAGTGTCGCGAAGTAGTTGGGTGTGACGAAATGGCCGCGCACGAGACGCGGGTCGCTCCCGTCGCCAAGGTCGACGACCATCTGCTCCGCCGACCAGCCGGCGACCGCCGAGAACGTCTGGCGGCGCGCGCCAATCGCGTTCAGCTCGGACAGCGAGAAGTCGCGCGGCCTGAGCCGTCCCTGGGCCCGCCACAGCACGGTGCCACGCACGCGCACGAGCGCGTCACTGGCCGGCACGGCGGGAGGCGGACGCATCGTCAGCGCTTGCACGAACGAGAAGATGGCCGAGTTGACGCCGATGCCGAGCGACAGCACGAGCACGAGCGTGATGGCGGTGAGCGGCGTACGAGAGAAGTGCCGCATGGCGAACCGGACGTCGCTCGCGCACGACTCGATCCACCGCGCGCCGCGCGCGTCACGCCCCTCTTCCTGCAGGAGCGCGACGTTCCCAAACTCGCGCCGAGCGACGTACCGCGCCTCGGCCTCGCTCAGCCCACGGCGCATGAGACGTTCGACGGCCTGATCGAGGTGCAGCGCCATCTCGTCGCGCATCTCGCGATCGACGGCCGAGCGTCGAAGCACGGCGCGGAGCCGCGCTCGGACTGTGTCAATCACGTCAGGGAGCTTCGGAAGTGACATCGCGCCTAATTGGGGTCAGACACCGGTTTGGGGTGAGTGGGAGGTGTTGATAGCAGGCGGGAGCGGCCTGTATGGCAGAATTGCCATAACGAGTTTCGCACTCGCCCGTACCGACCGTGCGCCTATGGCAATTCTGCCATATCGGCCTATCCCGCCTGCTATCAACACCTGGCAGCTACTCAACTAGACGATCTAGTGGAGCGTACACCTTGTGGGTTTACCAGCAGATCGTCAAGCGGCATCGAACGGGACCCTGTGCCCTGTCGACGCTCCGGCGCACGCCTCATCTTCCGGAGGTGCCATCATACCTCGAGGCCTGAAGAGACCAATGTCGACCGACCGCCGCACGTTCCTCAAGCTCTCCGCCGCCGCCAGTGGCGCGTTCGCTCTGTCCGGCACTCGCCGTGACGCGCTCGCGGCGTCACCCGTTCACGCGGAGCCGCAACGCGAACATCCACCCGAACGAGCTGCCGCGCCGCTCAACATCCTCATCCTCGGCGGCACGGGCTTCACGGGCCCCGAACAAGTGGAGTACGCGCTCGCGCGCGGGCACAAGGTCACGCTGTTCAATCGCAATCGCACGCGACCCGACATGTTCAAGGGCAAGGTCGACCAGCTCATCGGCGACCTCGGCGCAGACACGAGCGCGCTCAAGGGAAAGAAGTTCGACGTCGTGCTCGACAACCCGACGACGTTCCCCTTCTGGGTTCGGAACGCCGCGCAATACCTCGCCGACAACGTTGGGCACTACATCTTCATCTCGACGATGTCCGTCTACCCGGACAACAGCGTCCCGGGGGCCGACGAGAGCGCAGCGACGACGCCGATGCCGGAAGGCGTCGATCCATACACGACGGTGCGCGAGCATGGGGGCCAGTATTATGGCGCCCTCAAGTCCTTCGCCGAGCGGGAAGTGGCAAAGCACTACGGCACTGCGCACACCATCGTGCGCCCCGGGCTCATCGTCGGACCACTCGATCGCTCCGACCGCTTCACTTACTGGCCGGCGCGGATTGACCGCGGCGGCGAAGTGCTCGCCCCGGGAACGCCCGATGACCCGTCGCAGATCATCGACGCCCGCGACCTCGCCGAGTTCATGGTCCGCCTCGCGGAGGGCAAGGTGCTCGGGACGTTCAACGCCGTAGGGCCCGCGAAGCCGACGACGATGGGTGAGGTGCTTCACGGTATCAAGGCGGTGACGACGTCGGGCGCGACCTTCACCTGGGTTCCCGCCGATTTCCTCGCGAGCCAGGGGGTTCGCGGCTGGCGGCACATGCCGATCTGGCTTCCGCCTAACGGGCCAACGGCGGGCTTCCTGCGTCGGAGCAATGCGAAGGCGCTGGCGGCAGGGCTGACGTTCCGTCCGCTGGCGGTGACGGCGAAGGACACGCTCGACTGGCACAAGACGCGTCCGGCGGAGGAGCAGAAGGCGACGCTCGAGGGCGCGGTGGCGGGGATCTCGCCGACGAAAGAGGCGGAAGTGCTCGCGGCCTGGAAGGCGCGGAAGTAGCCTCAGGGCAAAGCTGGCAGCGCGTGGGGCCGCTGGAATAGCGCGGCCCACACGTCGGCCTGCGCGTCGATACGGGCGGCCATCGTGCGGAGCGTGAACGTCTGCGGCCCCGCGTCGCCGTTCTCCACCTCCTCCCACGTGCACGGTGCCGACACGGGCGCGTTAGGCTTGGGCCGCACGGCGTATGCCGCGGCGTACGTCGCGCCGAACTCGTTCCGCCCCGTGTCGACGAGAATGCGGCCGCCACGGTCCGCCTTGTAGAACTCCAGCGTCAGGTGCGCCGGATCGCGCTCGACGGCCGCGCGTGCCACGGCGTGCGCGAACCGCGCGACCTGGCCGCAGTCCGCGGTGCCATCGAGCGGCACGACGACATGAAACCCCTTCGACCCCGACGTTTTCACCCAGCTCGTCAGTCCCAGCTCCGAGAGCAGGTCGCGCACGAGAAGCGTCGCCGCGCGCAGCACCTCCGCGTCGTCCTGCAGCGGGTCGAGATCGAAGACGCACAGATCGGGGTGGAAGAGCGACGGCACGCGTGACGTCCACACGTGCGGCGTGATGCAATTCTGATTCACCAGCCACATGATCCCGCGCACGTCGGTCACGACCGCGTAGTTCACGACACCGTCCGACTTGGGCACCGCGACACGCTCGAGCCAATCGGGCGCGCCCTTCGAGACGTTCTTCTGAAAGAACCCCTTCTCGCCGATGCCGCGATGGAAGCGCTCCAGCGTCACCGGTCGTCGCGCGAGATGCGGCAGCATGAGCGGCGCGACGAGCTCGTAGTACGCGGCGAGCTCGCCTTTCGTGATGCCGCAATCCGGGAACATCACCTTCTCGGGATGCGTGATCACGACGACGCGACCCTCGCGCGCGCGACGTCCTGTGCACGCTTGCCTGCCCGGACCTCGAGAAGCCGGGAGTGCCGCAGTTTGCCGTGCACCGTCCACTCGATGAACGCGACGTGCACGACGATGTCCGGTCGCACCCAGTGCGCCCGCACGCGCGGGAGCCCCGTCGCCTTCGTGAACGGCGTCGTCTCGAGCGCCATGGCCTCGAGCCGCGCGCGAAGTTCCGTCAGCAGCGCCGTGTCGAACCCCGTCCCGACCTTGCCGGCGAAGACGAAGTCGCCGCCCTCGAAGTAGCCCACGAGCAGTGCGCCGAGTCCCACGCGCCCGCCCTGCGGGTCGGTGAAGCCACCGACGACGAAGTCCTGTGCCAGCTCGCACTTCATCTTGAGCCAATGCTTCGACCGCCGGTGTTCGTACGGCGAGTCGCGGCGCTTCGCGATGACCCCTTCCCACCCTTCGACACGCGCCCGCTCCCACGGCTCGGCGTCGTCGAGCTCCGGGACGAGGTACAACGGGTCGCACATCTGGAGCGCGTTCAGTCGCTCGCGTCGCGCGGCGAGTGTCAGCGATCTGACGTCGCCATCGAGCCAGATGGCGTCGAAGACCTGATAGGCAGTCCGACCAGACTCCCATGTGAGCTCGCCGTCGAGAATGGCGTCGCCCACAGGAAGACAGGCGATCGCCGACGCCACGGCCGGGAGATGTTGCGGGCGGCGCGTGCGGGAGTACAGCCGGACGTCCCTGCCCTGCTTGAACGCGACGAGACGGATCCCGTCGAACTTGCGCTCGAAGGTCCAGTCGGCGCCTGTGAACCGTTCCTGAGTGAGCGTCGCCGCCATGGGCTCGACCCATTCCGGGAACCCCGACCCCGTCGGGGGCACCGCGTTGCCACGCCTCGCCATGCGGGGTGGACGAGTGAGCCAAGTCACCGTTTCCGAGACGAACGTGTGCTATCGGTTCCCCGTTCCCAGTTGCCGGTTCCCTCGTCTTGTGCACACGAGGATGTGAGAGCAACGGACCACTGACCGAGCACGGCCTCCCGTGACCCACCGCTGGGAGCGACTCACCGATCTATACCACGCCGCCGTCGCGCTTCCGGAGGACGAACGCGCGTCGCTGCTGACTGAGGAGTGCAGCGACGATCCGGCGCTGCAGGCCGACGTCGAGCGGCTGATCGCTGCCCACGACCGCGCCAACCCGCGCGTCGAGCCACCACACGCGACGCGCTCCGCAACGGAGCCCGACGAGCGCGTCAGCCCGCCGCCGGCCGAGGGCGTGCCGATCGACGCCTTTGCCGACGGTCAGCAACTCGCGATCGCGGAGCGACTCCAACTGTTCGTTCAAGCGTGCAGCGCGGTGGCGAAAGCGCACCGCCGTGGCGTCATCCACGGTGCGCTGAGGACCGAGACCATCCGCATCACGGCTGACGGGACGCCGAAGCTCGTCGACTTCGGCACCGCAGAGCAACAGACGATGCCGGCCGACGACATTCGTTCGTTAGGTTTCGTGCTCGATGCGCTCGCGGGGAGGGATCCCTCGCTCAGTTCGCGTCCTCAACTTCGCGATGATCTGGACCGCATCATCCGCACGGCGATCGGCCAGGACCGCCGTCGCGTCTACAGCTCGGCGGAGGAGCTGGCCGAAGACCTTGGTAACGCCATCGACAGCTTGTCACGCGCGCGTCCGAGCAGGCGGCGGCGTCCGACCGCGGCCCAGAACACTCCTCACCGCGCGGTCCTCACTTGGGCCCTGGCTGGTGTCGCCATCATTGCCTTGAGCGTGAAGGTCGCGCCGCTCATCTCGCGGCACGTCGCTCCCTCCGCCGTGGCGACACCCAGCGATGTTCCGACGTCCCGACGCGACCGTGTCCTCGTCGACAACTTCGCCGATAGAGTCGGGGATCCAGCGCTCGCCGCCGCGTTGAGCGACGCCTTCCGCACCGGCCTCACCGAGTCGCCCTCGATCACCGTCATCTCGGCTCGGCGACAACGTGTCGGGGCCGTCGTGACCGGGAGCATCGACAGCGCTGGTCGCGGCTACTCGTTCAGCGTACAGCTTACGAGGTCCGATAGCGGCGGCCCGTTTCCAACGCTCCTCGAGACCGCGACCGATTCGGCTGACGTCATGCGCGCGCTCGCTCGGCTCTCCGAGAAGCTGCGCGAACAGTTGGGCGAGCACACCGCGAGCATCTCGGCCACGCCGCGGCTCGAGGACGTGACCAGCGCCTCGCTTCCGGCTCTGCGCGCGTACGCGAGCGGCTCGAGCGCGATCACGGCCGGCGATCGCGCAGGCGGCGTGCGGCTGCTCCAGACGGCGGTGACGCTCGACACGAGCTTCGCAGCCGCCTACCGGTTGCTGGCCTCGACGTACACCGAGATGGGCGACGGCGAGCGGGCCGCCGAGGCGCTCGACCACGCGATCGCGAACCAGGCTCGATTGCCGTTCAATACGCGCTATCACACCGTCGCGAGTCATGCGTTGACCGTAACGGGGAACTATGCGGCCGCGATCGATGCTTTCAACCGCATCCTGGAGCGTCACCCTAACGACTTGCGTGCGCTGGACGGTTTGGCCACCACTCACGCCGCGCGACGTGAGTACGCGGTGCAGGAAAGTCTCCTCGTCCGAGCGATCGCGGTGAGCTCGGAGGCTCCGTTGCGGCATACGCGCCTCGTGCTCGCTCTGGTGAACCAGGGGAAGCGGGACGAGGCGCGCAGCGCGTTGGACCGCACCGAGGGACGGTTCCCGGGCGCGCCGGGCCATGGCGTCGCGGAAATCGCGATCGCGGCGGCGAGCCACGACTGGGAGTCGGCCGAGCGCGAGGCGAGAACGAGACTCGGTGAGACATCCGCCGACACCTTGAATGCGCTGGAGGGCGTAGAGACGCTCGCCGACATTCGTCTGACCCAGGGCAGGCTCGCGGATGCCGAGCGGGATCTCAAGCGCGTGATCGCGTCGGGGACCGGCCCTGGTGGCGCCGGCCGTGCGCTGTCCGCCGCCGTGCGACTCGCCTATCTGGAGCTTCGGTACCGCCGTTCGCCCGCCGCGGCGCTCGCGACGATGAGCTCGGCCCTCAAGCGGTATCCACTCGCGCGAATGCCCGAACCGGAGCGTCCGTACAACGAGGTCGCGCGTCTCTTCGCCGACGCTGGCCAGCCGGCGCGCGCCCAGGCGCTGGTGGCGGAGGCGTCCCGCACGCGACTTGGTCGCGCTCGCCCCGCGGACCCGAATCGCCACTGGACGTTAGGCGCGATCGCGATGGCGGAAGGGCACGCGTGGGAGGGTGAGATCGAGATTCACACCGCGGCGGAGACGCACTCGTGTCCAGTGTGTGCGCTGCCGCATCTCGCGCGCGCGTACGAGGTGGCGGGCAAGCCGGATTCGGCGATCGCGACGTACGAACGCTATCTCCGCACGCCGTGGCAGCGTCGGTTCGAGACGGATGCGACGGAGTTGGGCTTCGCCTTGGAGCGACTCGGCGGGCTCTATCAGCAGCAGCGCGACAACGCGAAGGCGGCGGCGTTGTATACGCGGTTGCTGCAGCTCTGGCGTGGGGCGGACTCGGAGCTGGAGCCGCTTCTCACGGACGTTCGCCGTCGCCTCGAGCAGGCGGGAGGCGGTGTCGCGGCTCGTTAGGTGATCCGCGACGGGCGATCGCGGCGTGAAGTCCCGCACGATCGCCCCACGAAGCTGCTCCCCCTCGTACACACAGTGACGCATGCCCAGCAATCGGCAGCAGTCCACACCGTCGCCGGGCGTTTCTCTGCGACGTAATTGGTATTGAGAGCTCGCCGCGCGCCTTATTACGGGTACGTTGCGAACGGGTAGGGGACCTGCGTGATCACAACCGCGAATGGCAGATAGTACCGGGTGCCCGTGTCCACGTACTTCCCATTCGGCGACTGTCGAACGAGGCATGCGGCTTTATGGCTGCCCTGCGACTCGAGCCGCCATTGGCGTGCGCTCACCGTTTGTCCGGCGGCGTTGACGACTTGCACGTCGGCCAGCCGCGACACCTGTACGTTGCTCGCCTCGGGGTACGACGCATCGAAGTAAAGGCGGCAATTCGTGCCATCATGCATACCGTAGTTCATCGGCCGCACGACCACCGCACCGGGGCCGAGCTTCCAAATCGCGTCGACGATGAAGTGCGGCCCAGTCAGGTTCGGAGCGGCGCTGGGTCCACCGAGATAGAAGGCCATCTGCCGAGCGGTGCCACACGCGGGCGCCAAGCAACGACCTTGCGAACCTATCGTCGCACGCAACTGACGCCCCACTGACGCGGCCGGATAGCGTTCTCCCTATGACGCGGGAGCCGTCCTACATTGAACGCATGTCCGACCCGTCGTCTCCCGGCGAGATCAGGACCGCG
>Ga0209382_10006392_pt1 | contig 15172 bp, 11 predicted proteins | sample SoiMetdeltSBSDD5_FD_187599 | JGI IMG/M metagenome (GOLD analysis project Ga0209382, IMG submission 187599) | Bulk soil microbial communities from a Populus tree surrounding site in Tennessee, USA - Soil MetaG P. deltoides SBSDD5 (SPAdes) (version 2) | ecosystem: Environmental > Terrestrial >... | reverse complement strand
GGTCCGAGCCACCGGCGATGGACAGCAGCACGCCGCGCGCGCCGTCCATGCTCTGCTCCAGCAGCGGGCTGGAGATGGCCTTCTCGGCCGCCTCCACCGCGCGGTTGTCGCCGCGGGCGCTGCCGATGCCCATCAGCGCGCTGCCCGCGCCGCTCATCACGCTCTTCACATCGGCGAAGTCGAGGTTGATCAGACCCGGCGTCGTGATCAGATCCGTGATGCCCTGGACGCCAGAGAGCAGCACCTGATCGGCCTGGCGGAACGCGTCCATCATGGTGATGCCGCGGTCCCCCAGCGCCAGCAGCCGGTCGTTGGGGATGACGATCAGCGTGTCGCACTGGTTGCGAAGCTCATCGATGCCCGCCTCCGCCTGCACCTGGCGGCGCTTGCCCTCGAACGAGAACGGGCGCGTCACCACGCCGATGGTGAGCGCCCCGAGCTTGCGAGCGATGTTGGCGACGACCGGCGCCCCTCCGGTGCCCGTGCCACCGCCCTCGCCACAAGTCACGAACACCATGTCGGCGCCGCGCAGCACCTCCTCGATCTCGTCGCGGTGGTCCTCGGCGGCGTTCTTGCCCACGTCGGGGTTGGCGCCCGCGCCCAGGCCGCGGGTCAGCTCCCGGCCCACGTCGAGCTTGACGTCGGCGTCGCTCATCAGCAGCGCCTGGGCGTCGGTGTTGATCGCGATGAACTCCACGCCCTTCAGGCCAACCTCGATCATGCGATTGACCGCGTTGACGCCGCCGCCGCCGATCCCGACGACCTTGATGACGGCGAGGTAATTGTGCGGTGGTGTCATCGCAAACCCTCAACCTCTACTAGAGCCTTAAAGCTATGTCAACTACTGTTCTGCTCGAAAACGTAGGCGTCGCAAGGGCGTCATCCAAGGACCGATGCGGCGTGTCCCGTCACTGGATCGTTACGATCTCCGGCACGGAGACGTCTATCCTCGCGCCCTTCTGTTTCAGCAGTGCCGTCGCCACCTTGGCCTTCAGCTCACTGTTCTGGGCATCACCCCAGGTAACCATACGATCCTTCTTCAATACCAGCGTTATTCCGGCCGGTCCATCGATGGTGAGTCGTACCAATTCGGAGCGCAGCTGCGTTGTCAGGGCCTGGATCACCATCACCGCCCCCTTGACCAGGTTGTCCGCCTCGCATTCCACCATGACGACATCTGCGGGCAGGGAGTCGGCGGTGCGGAAGATCACCGCCTGGTGATCGAACAGGTGAAAGGCGTTGCCGCGCTTGATGCCTCCGATGGGTACCCGTTCGACCACCGCGATGCGCAAAGTGGACGGCCAGTCCCGGGACACCTCAACGCTTGCCACCGCTGGCAGGCTGGCGATCCGCTGCGAGACGCCGTCGACGTCGACCCGGGTCAGGGGTGTGCCGTTGAGCACCCCGGCGACCTCGCGCACCTGCGCCTCGTCGAGAAAGGACAATCCCTCGACCCGCACGTCGCGCACCCCGAGCACGGGCGAGGCGAAGATCAGCCAGCCCAGAAACCCAATCGTGGCAAGGGTCGCGGCAACCAGCCCCCACGGCACGGCGATCCTGCGCTCCGCGGTGCGCGGGAAAAACAGGCGGCGCAGGGACTCCGGCACGGCGTCGGTGCCTGCCCTCACCAGCCGCCAGCGGCGGCCGCCGTCCCCATCCGACACCTCAGCTCACCGAGTGCTTTGGGGTGTAATCGCGCTCGCCGAGCGCCCGGATCAGCTCCTCGCCCATCAGCGAGATCGGCGGCGCGCCCATGGTGACGACGACGTCGCCCTCGCGGACCCGCCGGACTACCTCGCCCGGCACGTCCTCCCACGACGGCACGAAAACCTTGTCCTGCTCGGGCAGGCCGATGACGGCGGTCAGTGCCACCCCGCCCTCGCCCGGCTCGCGCACCTCGCCCGGCCCGAACACCTCCATCACGATGACCTGGTCGGCGATGGCGAGCGCGGCGGCGATCTCGGCCTGCATGTCGCGGGTGCGGTAGACCCGATACGGTTGGAACACCACGATGAGCCGGCCCTCGCCCGCCACCTCCCGCAGGGTGTGCAGCGCCGCCGTGATCGAGGTCGGGTGGTAGGCGTACTCGTCGTACAGGCGTACACCGCCGACGATCCCCTTGAGCTCGAAGCGCCGGCGCACCCCGGGATGCGCGGCGAGCGCCGCGGCGACCACCTCCGGATCGAGGCCCAGGCGCAGCGCGGTCAGCACGGCCGCGGCGCTGTTGAGCCCCAGATGCCGCCCGGGCACGGGCAGGGAGAACTCGCCCAGCGGCTCACCATCCAATGTGGCCACGTAACGCACGCCCGCCGAGCTGGAGTGCACTTCGGAAAGTCGCAGGTCGGCGTCCTCGGCCTCGCCGTAGGTATAGACGGTCTTGCCCGCTTCACGCAGCCTTTCCGCCACCACCCGCACCCCCGGGTCGTCGGCGCACGTGACCACGAAGCCGTCGGCGTCGGTCAGGCCGCCGAACTCCACGAAGGCGTCCTCGAGGCCGGCCATGTCGCCATAGGTATTGAGGTGATCGACGTCGACGTTGGTGATGATGGAGACGTGCGGGCGGTAGAGCAGGAACGTGCGGTCGCTCTCGTCCGCCTCGGCCACGAAGTACTCGCCGCTGCCGTGGTGGGCGTTGGAGCCCACCTCCGAGATCTCGCCGCCGATCACGAACGACGGGGAGAGGCCGGCATGCTGGAAGATCAGGGTGATCATTGAGGTGGTGGTGGTTTTTCCGTGGGTACCCGCGACCGCGATCGTGCGCCTACCGGTCATCGCCGCCGCCAAAGCCTCCGATCGGTGCAGGATCCGCAGGCCGCGCCGCCGGGCCTCGACCAGCTCCAGGTGATCGGCGGGGATCGCGGTCGAGTACACCACGGTGTCCACTCCCTCCAGATTGGAGGGTTCATGGCTCATGTAGATGGTGCCGCCGAGGGCGCGCAGGCCGCCTAGCGACGGCCACTCCCGCAGCTCGGACCCGGAGACCGGCACGCCGCGGGTCAGCAGCAGCCGGGCGAGACCCGACATGCCGACACCGCCCACGCCGATCATGTGCACGCGACCCAGGTCCTCCGCGGCGAGCACCCCCGCGGGAATCAGCTCCGCCGTCTCCACTTCCTAACCTCCTATTGCCGCAAGCACAAACCTTCGCAGCTGCTCGTCGCCGTCCCGGCGACCGTATGCCGAGGCGGCCGCGCTCATCGAGGCCAGCCTTGGCGCGTCGGTCACCAGCGGCACGACGTTGTGCTCGATCCACGCCGGGGTCAGCTCGGCGTCATCGACAAGCAGGCCTCCACCTGCCTCAACGACCGGGAGCGCGTTGCGCCGCTGCTCGCCATTGCCGTACGGCAGGGGCACGAAGACGGCGGGCAGGCCGACGGCGGCGGTCTCTGCGCAGGTCATGGCGCCTCCACGGCACAGGGTGAGGTCGGCCGCGGCGTAACCCAGCTCCATCTCATTGATGAACTTTACGCGAACGTAGGGCGCCCGGAGGCCGTGAGGCACCTCGACGTCCTCGTTGCGGGCGCCGATCACGTGCAGTACCTGGACACCGGCCTCGGTCAGCGCCTTGGCCGCACCGGCGACCGCCAGGTTGATGGAGCGCGCGCCCTGCGAGGCGCCGAAGACAAACAGGGTGGGGCGGCCGGGGTCGAGCCCGAAGTGCAGGCGGGCGCGCTCGCGCATCGCCGCCCGGTCGAGGTGGGAGATGGCCCAGCGCAGCGGGATGCCGACGACGGTCGCTTTGCGCAGGGCGGAGGACTGCTGCGGCTGGTGGGGGAAGCCGACGGCGATATTCTTGGTGAAGCGCATGCCGAGCTTGTTGGCGATGCCCGGGGGCACGTTCACCTCGTGGATCACCAGCGGGGTGCGGCGGCGCCAGGCGGCCAGGTACGCCGGGACCGAGACGTAACCGCCGAAGCCGACCACCGCATCGGCCTCGACCTCGTCCAATATGGCGCGGGCGGCGCGGCTGGAGCGCCACATCCGGTCCGGGGTGCGGACAAGGTTCATGTTGACCGAGCGGGGCAGCTGGTATGCCGGGATGTGCCGCAGGTCGTAGCCGGCAGCGGGGATCAGGTCGGTCTCCAGCCCACGAGGCGTGCCAAGGCACGTGATCCGGATGCCGGGGTCGTGTCGGCGCAGGCAGTCGGCGAAGGCGAGCAGCGGATAGATGTGCCCACCCGATCCGCCTCCGGCCAGGACGACGGACTTCAGCTGGGGTGTCATCTCTTACTCCTGTCCCCCGCGAGGGTGTCGGCGGGCCGCGCGGGTGCGGGCAACGGTGGCAACGGCGCCCAGACTAGCTGCACCCATTTCGGCGCCGGACGCGCGTGCAGCGCCGCCGCCGCCTCGGGCTCGGCACGGGCGAAGGATGCCAGCATGCCGACCGCTGCCAGGGTCACTACCAAAGCCGTACCCCCATCGGAGATGAACGGCAAGGGGAGTCCCGTGATCGGCAGCAGCTTCACCACCCCACCGATGTTGATAACCGCCTGACCGACAAGCCACAGGGTCACGGCGCAGGCGGCCATGCGCCGGAACGGGTCGGCGACGCGGCGGCCGATGCGCATGCCGGAGTAGGCGAGCACCGCGAACAGGGTCAGCACCACGAGGCAGCCGACCACCCCCAGCTCCTCGGCGATGAGGGCGAAGATGAAGTCGTTGTGCACGCTTGGCAGCCAGGCCCACTTGGCGCTGCCGTTGCCCAGGCCCACCCCGAACCAGCCGCCCTCGGCGAGCGCGAGCAGGCCCTGCTTGGCCTGGTAGCACCGGTCCAGGCCGCAGTTGACGACGTCGGCGTCGTTCTGGAAGAACGAGCCGAAGCGCTCGGAGCGGTAGCCGGACTTGCCCGGGGCGACGATCAGCCCCGCGATGCCGACAAGGCCGATGCCGAGCATGATGCCGAAGAATCGCAGCGGCACGCCTGCCGCCCACAGCAGCCCGATGAACAGGATCAGCAGGCACAGCATGGAGCCCAGGTCGTTGTAGCCGACGAGGATGAACAGCAGGCCGACGGCGGGGAACAGCGGCATGATCAGCTCACGCCACTGCACGATACGCCTTCCCTTGCGCGCCAACACATCCGCGCCCCAAAGCACGAGCGCGAACTTGGCGATCTCCGACGGCTGCACCTGGACCGGGCCGAGGTACAGCCAGATCGTCTCGGACTCGATCGGGCCGAGCTTCGCGGCGGGGATCACCTCAGCGGCGTGCATGACCACAAGGCCGTCCATGATGAGCAGCAGCACGAGTGCGACAAGCACCGCGACCGAGGCGAGCGCGCGGAAGGTGCGGCGGGGCAGGCGCTGGCAGACCCAGAACGCGGCGAGCCCGACAACGGCGGCGATCACCTGCTGGATGATCTTGTCGTAGGCATTGCCGGAGGCGCCGAAGGAGGTGACGCTCGTGGCCGAGAAAACCATCGCCAAGCCGATGATCAGCAGCAGGGCGGTGCTGGCGAGCAGCAGGTAGTAGGAGGCCAGCGGTCGGTCGAGCAATCCGCGTAACGCCGCGGCCCACATGAGTGGATCCCGCCGGCGCTGCGTCTCGGCCGTCATAACGATCCGACCGCCGAAGCGAACGCCTTGCCCCGGTGCGCGTAACTGTCGAACATGTCAAGCGACGCCGCGGCCGGTGCGAGCAGCACCGTGTCGCCCGCCGACGCCATCGCCGCGGCCGCTCGCACCACCTCCCTCATGGCTCCATCATCGGTTCGCCCGACCTCGACGACGGGTAGGCAGCTGGCGTGTCGTGCCAGCGCTTGCCGTACCTGCCCTCGATCGACGCCTAGGAGCACCGCGCCGACGAGGCGGTGGGCCACCCGCTGGACCAGTTCATCTATGTCGACACCCTTGAGCTGGCCGCCCGCCACCCATACGATCCGGTCGTACGCCTCCAGCGAGGCCTGCGCCGCGTGCGGGTTGGTGGCCTTGCTGTCATCCACATAGGACACACCATTCACGACGGACACCACCGCGTTGCGGTGCGGCTGCGGTACATAGCCCGCCAAACCTTCGCGGATCGCTTCCGGTAGGACCCCGATCGAGCGCGCCAGCGCCGCCGCCGCAAGGGCGTTAGCCACGTTGTGCATGCCCGCCGGCCGGATCTGTTCGACCAGAGCGAGCTCGTTGCCGTCGGCGTCGACCAGGCTGCCGTCGATGACGCCGAGGGAGCCGGGCTGCGGCGCGCGCAGGGTGAAGCCCACCTTGCGACCCGGTGCGTCCGCGAGCAGCTTGGCCACGGCCGGATCGTCGAGGTTGCCGACCGCCGTGCCGCCGCGCCAGATCGCGGTCTTGGCGGTGGCATAATGCTCGAACGAGCCGTGCCAGTCGAGGTGGTCGTCGGCCAGGTTGAGCAGCGCCCCGGCCTGCGGCGCCATCCGCGACGACCAGTGCAGCTGGAAGCTTGACAGCTCGACGGCGAGCACGTCATAGCCGGTCTGCGCGTCCACCAGCGGCACACCGATGTTGCCAAGCGCCGCGGTGCGGAAACCGGCCGCCCCGAGGATGGAGGCGAGCATCGTCGTCGTCGTGGTTTTTCCGTTGGTACCCGTCACGCCCAGCCAGATCGGACAGTTCGGACCGCGCAGCCTCCAGGCCAGCTCCGGCTCGCTGTAGACCTCGATGCCCAAGGCCTGAGCCGCCACGCACAGGGGGTGGTGCGGCGCGAACCCCGGCGACACCACCAGCTCCTTGACCCCGCGCAGCAGCTCGTCAGGGTCGGGCTCGCCGATGACGACCCGGATGCCGTTCTCCTCAAGCGCCGGGTCGGCGGCGCAGCGGTCGACGACGGTGACGTCATGGCCGAGCCGGCGCAGCGCGAGCGCGGCGGCGGCGCCTGCCACCCGCCCCCCGGCCACAACCACCTTTCCATGGCAGCCACCCCACTGCACGGCTTCGCCTGAAGGAACCTGGGTCATCCCATGACCCGCAGGAAGTCGCTGTAGAAGATGCCCAGCCCGATGACGACGCAGATCCCCCCGATGATCCAGAACCGGATGACGATGTTCACCTCGCTCCAGCCCACCAGCTCGAAGTGGTGCTGCAACGGCGACATGCGGAACACGCGTTTACCCGTGGTCTTGTAGGAGATCATCTGAATGATCACTGAGCCCATGAGGATGACGAAGAGGCCGCCGATGATCGGCAGCAGCAGCTCGGTGCGGGTCGCGATCGCCACGCCGCCGATCAGGCCGCCCAGGCCCAGCGCGCCCGTATCGCCCATGAAGATGCGGGCCGGGGACGCGTTCCACCACAGGAAGCCGACGCACGCGCCGGCCGCCGCCGCCGCGATCATCGCGATCTCGAGCGGATCTCGCACCGCGTAGCAGTACTTGGCGCCGCCGGCGATGTAGTCGAAGTCGCCGCACCAGTGCTGGTACTGCCAGTACCCGATGAAGCCGAAGGCCGACAGCACCATCACTGAGGCGCCGGTCGCGAGGCCGTCGAGCCCGTCGGTGATGTTCACCGCGTTGCTGGTCGCGATGATCATCACGATGAACAGGATGACCGCGCCGACCTTGCCGATCTCCAGCCAGGGGATGTCCTTGATGAAGGAGATCTTCGTCGAGCCCACGTTCTCCTTGTTGGTGCTGGGATTGTAGAGCGCGATCACGCCGAAGACCGCGCCCACCAGTAGCTGACCGAGGAGCTTGCCCCTTTTGCTCAACCCGCCGCTGTTGCGCCGACGCACCTTGAGATAATCGTCGATGAACCCGACAGCGCCGCAGAAGACGAACAAGCCAAGCAGCACAAGCGCGGAGATGGTCGGGGTGATCTGGGCGATCTGCTTCTCCGGCAGGGTCAGCAGCGCGATGTGGCCGAACACGTAGGCCACGACTGTGGCCACGATGAACACCACGCCGCCCATCGTGGGGGTGCCGCGCTTGCCCTCGTGCGGCGGAACCGGGCCGACCGGGGCGTCGGTCCGGATCGGCTGCGCCGCCTTCAGCTTGGTGAACGAACGGATCGCTATGGGGGTACCAAATAGTGCGAGAAGGAATCCAATGACCGTTGCGACGATTACCGCTCTCATGCCGAAGCCTCCAGCGCCGGCTTCACTCGGCTTGCGCCTCGCAAGGCATGAGCGAATCCCAATTCCGTGATGAGCTCCCGCAAGCGTCCGCTCATGCGGCGGCCCGCAAGGAGTCTGCGACTTCCCACGTGCGGTAGCGCGAACCCTTGACCAGAACCACATCGCCGGGTCGAAGCCGTTGCCGCAGCGCCAAGATTGCCGCTGCCTGATCCCTGACAAGCACCGATTCACCTTCCCAAGACCGCACCGACGCCACGCCGTCGAGGATCGGCGCGGCCGACTCCTCCACCACGATCACCACGTCCACGGCCAGCGAGGCGGCCATCGAGCCCACCTGTGCGTGACCGTCCCTTTCGGAGTCGCCAAGCTCGGCGTGGTACCCGAGCACCGCAATCTTCCGGCGGGACCGCCCTAGGGCCGACAGCGCCTTGAGCGCTACCGCGGTCGAGGCGGGGTTCGCGTTGTAGGAGTCGTCGATGACCGTGACACCGTCGGCACGGTCGAAAACATCCATCCTTCGGCCTGAAATCGGCCTCAGCTCGGCGAGCGCGGCCGGGAGCTCGGCCTCGGGCAGGCCACAGTGCGTGGCGACCGCCGCCGCGAGCAGGGCGTTGCCCACCTGGTGCGCGCCGGACAGCTGAAGTGTCACCTTATCGCCGTCGAGCTCGAAGGAGGGCCTTCCCGCCTCGTCGAGGGTGACCTCGGGCGTGTGGACAAGGCGCACCGGCGCCGGGCTCACGTCGGCCATCGCCGCCACGAGCGGGTCGTCGCCGTTGAGCACGGCCAGCCCGTCCGGTGGCAGGGCTTGCACCAGCTCGGATTTGGCCTTGGCGATCGCCTCCACCGACCCGAACTCGCCGATGTGCGCCACCCCGACGTTGACCACCACCCCGATCCGGTGTGGGGCGATGCTCGCCAGGTGGGTCAGGTGCCCGATGCCACGGGAACCCATCTCCAGCACCAGGAAACGGGTGTCGTGATCGGACTTGAGCACCGTGTAGGGCAGGCCCAGCTCGTTGTTGAAGGTGCCGGGTGGGGCGATGGTCGGCCCGACGCGCGCCAGCAGCTGGCCGAGCACGTCCTTGGTCGAAGTCTTGCCCGAGGAGCCGGTGATGCCGACGACGGTCAGGTCGGGCAGGCGGTCGAGCACGGCCCGCGCCAGGACACCCATCGCCTCCCGCACATCGGCCACCACGACGGTCGGCCTTTCCGCGATGGGCCGGCTGCCCAGCACGCCTGCCGCGGCCGACGAGGCGGCGAAGTCGTGGCCGTCGGCGTTCTCCCCCGCGAAGGCGGCGAAAAGCCCACCGGGCTTGATTTTGCGCGAGTCATACTCGAGATCGGCGGTTATTAGGGCGTCTTCGCCATGCAGCGCGCCTCCCACGATTCCGGCGATCTCGCTGAGCCTCATCGGGATCATGCATGCTCCTTAAGAGCGGCGGCCAGCTCGACCCGATCGTCGAAGGAAAGGATCTCGCCGCCGACCTCCTGGCCGGTCTCGTGCCCCTTACCCAGCACCGCTATCACATCACCGGGCCGGGCGCGGCGCACCGCCTCGGCGATCGCCTCCCGCCTGCCCGCGACCTCGACAACTTCTTTCCCCATGGGTGACGCTCCCTGCAGGACAGCGGCGCGGATCGCGGCCGGGTCTTCGGTCCGGGGATTGTCGTCGGTCACTATAACCACATCGGAACCGTTGGCGGCAGCGGCACCCATGTGCGGGCGCTTGCCCTTGTCGCGATCGCCCCCCGCGCCGATCACGCTGATCACCCTGCCACCCCTGACTACGGCCAGCTCGCGCAGGGCGGCCAGAGCGGCCACGATCGCATCGGTCTTGTGCGCATAGTCAACGACACCGATGACGTCACCGGCCGACTCGACCCGTTCCAGGCGGCCCGGCACCCCGGGGCATGCCGATACACCGGCGGCCGCCACCTCCGGGCGCACCCCGGTGCTGGTGAGCATCGCCAGCGCCAGCAAGGCGTTGGAAACGTTGTGCCGCCCCGGCAGCGACACCCTGGCCTGCAGCGAGCCCATCGGGCCATGTGCGGTGAAGCTTTGCCCGAAGCCGTCCCCGGAGACTGCTGTGCCGTACCAGGTCGCCTCTTTCGCGCCCGCCGCCGAGTAGGTCACCGTGCCCGGCTTGATCAGCGAGCGGAGCGACGGATCATCGAAGTTGAGCACCTCGACGAGAGCCCGGCCGTCAAAGAGCTTGGCCTTGGCCGCAAAATAGTCGTCGGAGTCGGCGTGGAAGTCGAGGTGATCGGTGCCGAAGTTGGTCCAGCCCGCCACGTCGAAGGCAACACCGCCGACACGCCCCATCGCCAGGGCGTGGCTCGAAACCTCCATCACCACCGCGGTCACTCCCCGCTCCACCGCGACCGCGAAAAGCGCGTGCAGGTCGGTCGCCTCCGGCGTGGTCCTCACGCTTGACACGCTCAGATCCCCCAGGCGGGTTTCAACCGTGCCCAAAAGCGCGGTCACGAAACCGGCCGCGCGCAGGCCCGCCTCGATCATGTAGGCGGTGGAGGTCTTGCCCGCCGTGCCGGTGATCCCGAGCACCGTGAGCTTGCGCGACGGCTGGCCGTAGACCAGGTCGGCGACGGACCCCAGGACCTCGCGCGGATCGTCCACGACCAGGACGTTTTCGAGGCCCGGGAGGGGCCGGTCGGTCAGGATCGCCACCGCGCCCGCATCGACCGCCGCCTGGGCGAACTGCGCGCCGTGCCGTCGTGACCCGGGCAGAGCCGCGTAGATGTCGCCTGGCTGGACCTGGTCGCTGGCGTGCGTCACCCCGCTGACCATGACATCGGAGCTCGCGTCCGGCACCGTGAGCAGGCCCAGCAATGCCTCCACCCTCGACAGGCTGATGGGCGCAACGGAGGCGGGACGGAAATTGCCGGGCACGGCGTCAGACCTTACCTTCTCTGTCGCCAGGCACCTAGGCGGTGATGACGAATTCGGGCGGTTTCGTACTGGTCGGGGGCACTTTGAAGTGCCGCAATGTGTAGTTCATCATCGCGCTGAACGCCGGTCCGGCGATCGCGCCGCCGCCGCCACCCGGCGTATGGGCGAAGACGGCGATGACGTACCTGGGCTGGTCTGCCGGCGCCATGCCGATGAAGGAGGCCACCTCGCCGGGCGCGTACTTGCCGTCCTTCACCTGCTGGCCGGTACCTGTTTTGCCCGAAATACGGTACCCAGCGAGGCGGGCGGTCACACCGGTAGCGCCGTCGACCACGGTCACCGCCTCCATGATCTGGCGCAGCGCCGCCGCGTTCTCCGCGCTGATCACCCGGTGGGTGCTGGCTGGGGGGCCGGGCACCGTGGTGCCATCCGGCGCGATCGTCTCCTTGACGATGTGCGGCTGGACCCACACCCCGTCGTTGGCGATCGCGCAGTAGACCGCCGCCATCTGCAGCGGGGTCACGGCGACGCCGTGGCCGATCGGGATCGAGCCGGGCGACGACGCCGACCAGTGATCCGGCGGCTGCACCAGGCCGGGCGCCTCGCCCGGCACCCCGATGCCGGTCGCCTCACCCAGCCCGAACAAGCGCTGGTAGTCGTAAAGCTTTTGGGGCCCAAGCATCTCGGCGACTTTGATGGTCGCCACGTTGGACGAGTACGCCATCATTCCGGGCAGGGTTATCCGGGTACCCGCCGGAAACGGATGTGTGTCTTTATAAGTCTCGTCGCCCTTGCGGATCGTCGGCGTGATCTGGATCGTCGAGTCCGGCTTCACCAGGCCTTCCTGGAGAGCGGCGGCGAGCACGATGCCCTTGTGGATCGAGCCAGGGTCGACCACGGCGCTGGTCGCCATGTCCCCACGCTCGGAAACCTTTGATGCCATCCAGTTCGCGGCGCTGTAGGTGGGGTAGCTCGCCTGCGCGACCACCTCGCCGGTCTGCCGGTCGAGAACGATCGCCGCCGCCCACGTGGCGTCCTTGCCGCGCATCCGGTCGGCGAGGATGCGCTGCACCATGAACTGCACGTCGCGGTCGATCGTCAATTTCAACGAGCTTCCCGGTTTCGCCGGAGTGATCATTCGGTACCCACCGGGAATGGCCTGGCGCAAAGAGCCCTGCCGTCCCACTTCAAACACGAACTTGCCGTCGTTGCCGCGCAACAACTCGTCGAAGCGCGCCTCGATGCCGGCCAGGCCGTTGAGGTCGGTGCCGGTGAATCCGATGAGGTTGGCGGCCAGGTCGTCGCCGGGCACGTCGCGCCGCTCGTCGCGGTCGACGATGATGCCCGGCAGGTGGAGATCCTGCACCTGCTTGGCGTCGTCGATGTCGATGCCGCGGGCGAGGTAGACGAAGCGCACCGGCTCGCCGGTCACGTCCTGCTTGCGCTTGGCGAGCTTGGGCAGGATCTCCGAGGCCGGGATGCCCAGCAGCGGCTGGAGTACGCCCGCCGTCGCCTGCGGATCCTTCACCAGCTCCGGGTCGGCGGCGACGTGGCGCGCCTCCACGCTGTGCGCCAGGACGTTGCCGTTGCGGTCGACGATCGAGCCGCGGTGGGCGGGCAGTTGGGTGGTGACCAGGCGCTCCTTGAGACCAGCGGCGGCATAGGCGGGCGCGTCGGTCAGCTGCAGCTGGATCAGGCGCAGCCCGATGATCGTGAAGAGCAGGAGCGAGATCGCGGTGGCAAGGCGCAGGCGGCGCTTGGGCTCACCGAGACGCGGTGGCGCCACCACAATCTTCGGAGGCTTGATCGGGGTGCGGGTTCGCTTAGGCGGCACGGCTTTGCGCGCCGTCCCTGCCTTGCGTTGGGGCGTCGCCTTGCGCACCGGGTTGTCCGTCCGGATTGGACGCTCGCGGCGGTCGACCGTGTCGGTGTCGCGCACAGTACGCCCGCGCGGGGTGTAGGCGCGCGCGTCCCCGATCCCGCTGCGCCTACCGGTCCGCCTCTTGTCGACCACCGCTTCCCCTCCCCGTTGGCGGTGGGGACCGTGTTTCGGTCCCCACCAACTCGGCTTACTGGCTTGTCACGCTCGGGGTCCCGGTGGCCGGCTTCGGCACGCCGATCGTCCGGCCGTCCGGCAGCACGATGAACGCGGGCGGGCCCGCCTCGACCAGGCCGAGCTTGGCCGCCGCGGCCGCCAGGCTGCCCGGCGACTCGTAGCCGGAGATGAGCTGCTTGAGGTGCTGCTCCCGCTGGTCGAGCACGGCCTGCTCCTTGCGCATCGCCGACAGCTTGAACGCGTTCTCCGTGATCTTCGTGTTGAGCACGAGGATGCCCACCACGCCCGCGATCACCGCCATGATCACCAGGATCACGAACGGCGCCCGCATCACGGTGACCGGTACCGGCGGCGCCAGCCGGCGAGGCTTCGACTCCTTGCGCTGGTTCAACTCGTTTGTTTGCTGCTGCTCGTGGTCGTTGTCGCCGATCGCTGCCCGACCCCCCGGTAGCGAACGGTCCTCCTGCCGCGGCACCCTCCCCTTTGACTCCCTGGTCTCCGGCGAGGCCCGCAGTGGTGCCCATGTCATGTTTCAGCCCCCTACATTTCGTCCCCGGCTGTCACTCCGCCTGTCGCTTCTTCCGCTGCTTCTTCTGCTGCTTCTCTTTTGCCTCGGCTGTTGCCTCGGTTGCTGCTTCGGCTATCGCCTCGGCCGCACGCAAGCGCACCGACGCGGCTCTCGGATTGCGCGCCACCTCCGCCTCGCTCGGCAGCTCGGCCCCACCCCGGGTGAGCAGCCGCAGCGTCGGTCCCGTGCCCGGAAGCTCGACGGGTAACCCGATCGGAGCCGTGCTGCGAGCACGGGCCGCGAAGGCCCGCTTGGTGATCCTGTCCTCGAGCGAGTGGTAGGAGAGCACCACCACCCGCCCGCCCGGCTTCAGCGCCCCGATCGCCACCGGCAGCGCCGCCTCCAACGTGGACAATTCACGGTTGACCTCGATACGCAAGGCCTGGAACGTCCGCTTGGCCGGATGTCCCCCTGTCCGCCGGGCCGGCGCCGGGATCGCCTCCCGGACCAGCTCGGCAAGCAACGCCGATGACGTGATCGGCGCCCTCCCCCGTTCCCGCACGATCGCCGCGGCGACACGTGACGCGAACTTCTCTTCCCCATAGACCCGCAGGATGCGGGTCAGCTCCGCGGCCGTGTACTCGTTGACCACCCGCTCGGCCGTGATGCCGGTGGTCTGATCCATCCGCATGTCCAGCGGCGCGTCCTGGGCGTAGGCGAAACCACGATCGGCCACGTCAAGCTGTAACGACGACACCCCGAGATCGAACAGAATCCCATCAATTTGTTGTGGCCCAAGCACTTCGGGCAGCTGGTCGTAGACCGCGTGCACCAGCCGGACTCGGTTTTTGTAGGGCGCAAGGCGTTCGCCCGCGATCGCCAGCGCTTCAGGGTCCCGGTCGAGCCCGATGAGGCGTACCTCCGGGAACGCCCCCAGCACCGCCTCCGCGTGACCGCCGAGTCCAAGGGTGGCGTCCACGTGGACGGCGCCGGGGCGGTCAAGGGCCGGGGCGAGGAGTTCCAGGCATCGCTCGAGCAGGACCGGAATGTGCCTGCCCCGTGGCTCCACCTAAACCTCCTCCCTTAACGCTTCGTACCGCCAGATCCCCATCCGCTACCCCGCTGCTCGCATGCGAGAGCAGTGCGCCTGGCATCGGGGAAGTGATTCCAGGTGCGACCGAAAGCGGCTAGCTTTCGGGCGAGCGGGTGGAGATCTCGCGGTACGACACTTAAAGCCCGCCCGGCAACACCCCCTCCTCGATCTCGGCGAACTCGGGTTCGCTGGTCTCGAGGTAGCTCGCCCACGCCGTGGAGTCCCAGATCTCGACCCGGGTGCTCGCCCCGATGACGGCCAGGTCTCGTTCGAGCCCGGCATACTCCCGCAGGTGAGAGGGGATCGTCACCCTACCCTGCTTGTCTGGGATCTCATCGTGGGCGCCGGCGAAGAAGACCCGGCTGTAGGCGCGTGCGGCACGGTGGGTCACCGGTGCCTCCGACAGTTGCGCCGCGATTCGCTGGAACTCGGCGGTCGTGAAGACGTAGAGACAACGCTCCTGCCCTTTGGTGATCACGACACCTCCCGCCAACTCCTCCCGGAACCGGGCGGGCAGGATCAGCCGACCTTTTTCGTCCAGCCGAGGATTATGGGTGCCCAGAAACACGCGACCCCC
>Ga0209382_10006391_pt1 | contig 15172 bp, 11 predicted proteins | sample SoiMetdeltSBSDD5_FD_187599 | JGI IMG/M metagenome (GOLD analysis project Ga0209382, IMG submission 187599) | Bulk soil microbial communities from a Populus tree surrounding site in Tennessee, USA - Soil MetaG P. deltoides SBSDD5 (SPAdes) (version 2) | ecosystem: Environmental > Terrestrial >... | reverse complement strand
CGCTGAACGCCGCAGGCTCGCGCACCCAGTTCAACCACTACACGCTCGACGGCATGCCGAACACGGATCCAAACTTTGGCACGTATCTGTTCCAACCGTCTATCGATGCGCTGCAGGAGTTCAAGGTAGAGCTCGGATCCTACAGCGCGGAGCTAGGTCACGGCTTGAGCCAGGTGAACGTGATCACGCGAAGCGGCGGCAACCAGTATCACGGCGTGCTGTTCGAGTTCCTGCGCAATGCAAAACTCGACGCGAAGAATTTCTTCGACAAGCCCGACGAGCAGATTCCCCCTTTTAAGCGGAACCAGTTTGGATTCACGCTCGGAGGACCCGTCCGAATACCGAAGCTCTTCGACGGAAGAAACAAGCTGTTCTTCTTCTTTAACTACGAGGGACTACGGCAGCGGAAAGCACAAACTTCGCTTTCGACGATGCCGTTCGCGACGGACCGGACCGGCGACTTTTCGCGCGCGAGCACAATCATCTACGATCCAAGAAGCAAAGCGCTCTCGTCAACCGGAACGGTGACGGGTACAACGGCATTTCCAGGCAACACAATTCCGGCTGACCGCATTCATCCGATCGCCAGGTATCTTTGGGATTTTTACCCCCTTCCCAATCGCGGTGTGACGACTTACACAAACAACTACATCAGCAATGAAGCCAACCGCGTGGATTACGACCAGCAGCTCGCGCGCGTCGATTGGGCGCACAAGCCGAACTCCAATTTCCAGTTCCGCTACAGCCACGGCGAGGAGCCTCAATATCTTCCCGCGGCAGTCCCGAATTTTGGCACCGTCAACACGACCATCATCCATCTGGGAATGCTCGGTCACACGTGGGCAATTTCTTCGAATATGGTGAACGAGTTCAAGGGCGGCGTCAGCCGGCTGGAATCGTACAACGGCAATCTCCGGCAGAACAATCCGGCGTTTAATTTCATCGGCCGGTTCGGAATTCAGGGACTGACGGAGACTCCGCTGCTTTACGGAATTCCCTTTGTCAATATTAGTCAGTTTGGAAGTATCGGCGATCCCGCCAACGGGCCATATAACACCTGGAACAATCTCTTCCACTACAGCGACACGCTGTCCTGGAACAAAGGGAAACACAGTTGGAAGTTCGGCGTCGAGTTCCGGCGCACGCAGTTCAATATTTCCGGCAACGACGTGGCGCGTGGCCGGTTCACCTTCAACGGCCAATACTCCAGTCTTCCCGGTGTAAGTCCCCGGCCCGAGCAGGCCCTCTCCGATTTCCTTCTCGGTGTGATGAGCGGCTCGGAAAGCCAGACGGGACTCGTGGTCTCCAATCTGCGGAACTATTCGGCGAACTTCTTTATCCAGGACCAGTGGAAAGTCACACCGAAGCTGACACTGAGTTATGGTCTTCGCTACGAGCTGGAGCCAGGATACAAAGACAAGTACGACCGTCTGGTGAACGTCGATTTCCGCTGGGACAATTCCATGCCGATCACATATGTGCGGGCGGGCACTGGCGACCCCTATGAGGGGAATCCGCCATTCGTGGTGCCGGCGTCCATACCCTACGTGCGCGACGGCCGGTTTGGCGACACCACGAATCGATTCGACAAGAATAATCTCGCGCCGCGCGTCGGACTCGCCTACAGCCTCACTCCCAAAACAGTAATTCGCGCCGGCGCCGGAATCTACTACGTCCACGACATCGCCAATGCGCTGTTCGACGTGATGCGAAATCCGCCATTTACGCTGCGCCGGCAGGAGTCGTCGGACACCCGCGTGCCGGACAGGACGTGGCAAAATCCGTTTCTCCAGCTCGGCGTGCCGACCCTCATCCCGGCGTTTCAGTGGTGGGAGCCGACGACGTATATCCCCCAATGGTCTTTGGGCGTCCAGCGCCAATTGGCCCAGGGGACGTCACTCGAGGTCGGTTATGTCGGCTCTTCGGGCGTTTATCTCGAGCGGATGATGTTCTACAACGACGCGGTTCCGGGGACAGGAAACCGCCAGCTCCGCCAGCCGTTCACGCATCTGGGATTCGTGCAGTTAGCCAGCCGGCCGGGCCACTCCAGTTATCATGCGTTGACGGCTCGTTTTCAGCGCCGCTTCGCCAGCGGACTCACGCTGCTCAGCTCCTACACGTACGGTAAATCCATCGACAACGCCGGTAGCGGCGTGCGCGGCCAAAACGGAGACGCGGGAATCTCCAACAACTACAATCTGGCGGCGGAGCGCGGACTTTCGATCTTCGACTTCCGGCAGCGGCTTACCACGTCGTTCCTCTACGAACTGCCATTCGGAAAAGGTTCGAACAAAGTTGTCAACGCCGTTGCGGGCGGATGGCAGTTGGGAGGAATTTTCACGTTACAGAGCGGGTTCCCCTTCACGGTGGGTTGCAGTAACAACAATACCTACCAGAACACGCAGTCAGGCTGCCGCGCCGACGCTGTCGGCATCGATCCGAAGTTATCCTCGGATGCGCGGACTCTGAGCAATTGGTTCAACAAGACGGCGTTCGTGGATCGGATCGGATTCACGCCAGGCGTCGGACCGTTCCGCTTCGGGAACACTGGCCGGAACAACGTGACCGGACCGGGCATTGTCGCGGTGGACGCGTCGGTGGGGCGCAGCTTCCACTTCTCCGAGTCGACGAGGCTCGAGCTTCGCGGCGAATTCTTCAATCTTCCGAATCATCCGATTTTCGGGCAACCTGGATCGACCGTGGGAAACAACACCTACGCCGTGATCGGGTCGACGAGGATCGATTCACGACAGATTCAGTTAGGGTTGAAGCTCTATTACTAGCGCTGCAAGTACCGGTTCTATTGGAACTTGACAGCACACTTCCAGGTGTGTGAGACTCGTTTCCTCGTTGGCAATACCGCGCGTGAAAGACACAACGAAAAGCTCAATAAGGAGAACAAATTACATGTCAGCTAAGAAAGCCATTCTGCGATTGGGATTGCTAGGCCTGTGCGTCGGATTGCTTCCCCAGGTGGGGATGTCGCAGGGTTCCTCCACGAACGATCGGAATAACATCCTCTTCATTTTGCAAGATAAGGTGACTCGATTCGATCTGCCAAGTGGCTTGGGATTGCAAGTAGGGACTGCCACAGGGAAGATTAACGGCGCTTCCATCACCACTTTCAAATTTGATTTCAGCACCTTTCCGTCCTTCACGTTCAACAATCGGGCCGGGATCACTGACACGGACGGCGATCAAATTATTTTCAAAGTTTTAGGCTCCGGCCGGTTCGTATTTCCTTTACCTTTGGTTGATCCTACTGTACCCGGTGACGCTACCGCGCCGCCTACTCAGGTCCTTGCTGGTACTGGCGGTCCAGTGTCCGGTACCTACGAGGTCGTCGCTACTTCCGGCAAGTATTCCAGAACGTTCCGCCTGGGACAGAAATTTCCATTTAAAGCCGTCGGTTACAACCCCAACCCGGCTTCGGCGGGAACCGATTTTTTTGGCGTTACCTACGTCGAGGTCTTTTCGAACGAGGTTCATTAACTCCTATCGGTGAGCAGGATTTTTAGTGTTCCTTTGCGAGCTGCTCGCTCGAACGCCCTAGGCGCCTCGACGAGCTTCTCGCCGCCGGATATCATGTCCTGGACGTTAATCAGTCCGCGACTAAGCAGATCGAGAGCCGGCTCGAATCGTCCGCAACGTGAACCGACGAGCGTGATCTCATTGACGATTACCGGCGCCGTATCGACTCCGACCACGCCATGCAGCGTCGATTTCAGGATGACGGTCCCGCGCGGCTTCACCATCCCGACGGCCTGACGCAGTCCTTCAGCCGACCCGGTCGCTTCTACCACCCAGTCGTAAGTCGCTATGGGAATTTCCGCCGGAGCAATCTCGGTGCGCACCCCTGCCCTTGCGGAAATGCTGAGTTTTTCCGGATGGCGGCCGAACTGATGCACCTTGTATCCGTGCACGTTCAAAACCTGCGCGGCCAATAACCCAAGCTTGCCATCGCCCAGCACCGCGATCGTCGACGAGCACGGGAAGTGCACCTGATCAAGGATCTCGCAAGCCGCCGCAAGTGGTTCGGTGAAAACTGCCGCCTCGGTGGGGATCGTATCGGGAACAATGTGCAGATTTCTCTCGGGCAAGGTGAGAAATTCCTGGAACGCGCCAGGATGCCGGACGATCCCGAGAACGCTGCGTCGCGGGCAATGCCGCCCTAAACTACGCTTACACCAATCGCAGCCGCCACAGCACAAGTTGATTTCGCCGACCACGCGCCGTCCAACCAGGCCGGCACTTTCCGCTTCGACGACTTCCCCCACGAATTCGTGTCCGGGCGTCCCGGCGAAGCCGTAGTAGCCTCGCTGCAGTTCGAGGTCGGTATTACAGATTCCCGCGCAGAGCATACGGATCAGCGCGAAGCCCGCCTGCCGTTGCGGTTGCGGCGCATCCCGGACCTCCACACGTCCGTTTTCCAGATGTACCGAAATCATCCGTCTTGAGTATCGCAAGTTCCCAGATCGATCGACCGGGCTTTTGGGAGTGACTGCTCGGCAAGCACGCTGTGCCCGGGTTGCGAGTCGAAGTCACTGTGGAACAAGCTTTAGCTTGTTCGTTACGCAACGAAAGCTCAAAATCCGCTACTTCTTCCCCTGACGAGACTTAATGTACTCGTCCATCTCCTTGGCGAGCACCGGATCGCTGGGGCGCCCATAAAGCTCGCTCGACTTGTATTTCCGCAAGTCCATCTTCTGCTTGATCCACTCGTCGCGAGCCTTCGTGCTCTCGGCCGCGTCGATCGACGCCTTGACCAGATGAGGCGGTATGAAGAACAGACCTTCCTCATCGCCGAGGACGACATCGCCAGGCATCACCGTCGCCGCACCGATCCGGATCGGGATATTGATTCCCGTGATCATCACATTGCTGAGCGCGTCAGGATCAGTTCCGCGATAATACGCCGGCATGCCGGTGGGAATGATCTTGCCAAGCCAGAACATGCCGCCGTCGACCACCATTCCAGTGCCCGTCGTTTTCCAGATGTAGTAAGCGAGCTTGTCGCCGACGAAGGTGCCGGCGTCCGTCTTGCCGAACAGGTCCACCACGACCACGTCGTTCGGGCCCAACATGTCAATGACGGTCTGATTTCGCAGGCGGCCGATGCCGCGTTTAGTCGCCTCGGCCTGCATCGCCTCGGCGACGTCGGGGCGTGTGGGCATGAATTGAACAGTGAAGGCGCGCCCGACCAGCCTCTTTCCAGGATGGAGGATCTTCCAGTCACCCGCGAACTGATTGGGAAATCCCTTGCCGCGGACAGCCCCATAGGCTTCCTCGATAACCAGCCCTTTGACTTTCTCCAGCAGCTCGTCGGGAACTTTCGGGCGTCCGTCGTCGAAGCGCTCGTACGGATTCTGCGCCGTGTAGGCGATCATCTGATCTTTCGTCAGTACGAACTGCCCGAAGCCGGCGACCGGGATGAGCAACAGTGCTGCCAGTGGTATTCTCTTCATCGATTCCTCGCGTATGGGTGTCAGGCGGGGTCACCCTGCCGTCCGAAGACGTGCCGCTTGGCAGTCCATTTGGCGGCAAGGTATTCGCCCATGTCCAGAGTACCCGACATCGTTTCACCATCCAGTTTCCCCGAAAAGCGATAGGAAAGCGCGGCGCCGTTCATTTCGCCAACCGAGCTGGCGATCCGTACCTCGTCGCCGGCGATCGTGCCGGAGAAATCGCGTGTAACCGTATCTCCTTGGTGAGTTCCCACAAGCTCGCTGCCCTGCTGCCTCACATGCAGGCTGTGAGTGGAGCTACCTGCCGCGTACTCGATGCTGACATCCCATCTGCCTGTGAGGTCGCCCGCCGGCGCCCGCGGTGGTTCGACCGTCTTCGGCGAACGCTTGGCTGCAAGGATCGAATAGATCCGGTCGGCGACAATCTTGTCCTCTCCAGGAGCCATCATGTAAGCGGTAATGGAGATACCCGTTTCGGTTCCGGGCCGCCGGCCTCTGGCGCCACCGCCGCCTCCCAGCGCAATTCTCGGCTCAGTCGTGTACAGAATGTTCGATACTTCCTCTCCGGTGATCCCGAGTTTGGCGGCGTCCCAACTGATCGAAAGGCCGGGACTATGATTGGCTAGCCCTCTCGGTTCGCGGACCGCCGTCGTTACTCCCTCGATTTTCGTGACACGCGCGGAAATATTGTTCAGCCAGGAAATCCATGTCGCCATCTCGGCTTTGTGGTTCCGCTTCATCCACATCTCGATCGCCATGAGCATCCCGATGGCTTCTTCCTTGCCGAGTTTCATCGTACGGCCGTGCCCGTGATGAGGCGCGCTGCAAACCCAGGCCGCCTTGAGGAGATCTTTGCGACCCAGCAGGATTCCCGCGCACTGCGGTCCACGAATGCATTTACCACCGCTGTATCCGACCAGGGTCGCGCCCCTTTGCAGGTGGACATTCGGGACGGTAAGCATCTCGGCGGCCGCGTCAACCAGAACGGGAATGTTCTTCTTCTTGGCGAGCCCGTAAACGGCATCATACGGAAGAGGGCCGTTTTCCATCCTTTGCCCGGCGAACACGTAGACCATCGCAACTTTGGGTCCGAGCGCCGCTTCATACTGGGCTGTGTCGGAGGCCTCGATAATTCGAACGCCCACCGATCGAATGGCTTGGTCGTAGACATTGCGGGACTGCTTGGGAATCACGACTTCGTCTTTGGCAAAGCCGGTCAGATCGGGAACGCGAACGAGGAGCTCTGGGTTGCCGCCGGTGACACAAGCCGTCGTAGCGTGAGCGAGGGCCGCGGCGCAACCGGATGCGACCATGCCCCACTCGGCTCCGGTCAGCTCGGCCAGGCGTTTACCAATCCCGTCCATCAACTCGTCAAGCTGCACGAATTGTTGGCCCGCGAGATCCTTAGCTGCCCGGACTTCAGGTAGTTCCAGTGAGCCGCCGACCACAGTCAACGTTCCGCGGCAATTAATCAGAGGACGGACGCCGATCGACTGATAGATATTCCGGCCGAGAGCGAGACCGCTCGACGCAGGCGCCTGAGCCGTCGCCGAACCGCCGAACCAGGCAGGAACGCTAAGGAGGCCGCCGGTCCGGAACAAATCCCGGCGAGTTAGTTTTGCGAGAAAATTCGACAGCGCGTGGGACATTTTGGAGGTCTCCTGGATGGTGCCAGTATATCCAACGAGGGTACGAGAGGGATGACTGAATAATTACGATTCCGTCATCTGGACGGCGTAAAGCCACCCGGGTGTTTTCAGATCTGCAAAGGAGGGAGTATTATTGTCGCATGCTAATTTCACGCCGCAGGATGATGGGTGCGACGATCTCGGGCCTGGCTCTATCGCGTCGCGCCATGGCGCAAGCAGTTCGGCGCGTATCGATCACGATCGACGACGGCCCCGTTGTGGGCGAGATGAAAGACCTTGGCAATTTTCAGAGGATCTCGGCCGGACTGATCGGGTCGTTCGCCGCGGAAAAAGTTCCGGTCACCATCTTCATCAATGAACGCCAGCTCAACGTCCAAGGGCAGCGGGACGGCCGCGCCGCTGTGCTCACGCAATGGCTCGACGCCGGATTCGAGCTGGCCAATCACAGCTACTCTCATCCCAGCCTGAACCGTGTGCCGTTGTGGCAATTCCAGGACGATGTACTCCGAGGCGATGTGATCATGCGCCCGATGATGGAGGAGCGCGGCCGCAAGCTGGTCTGGTTTCGCTATCCCTATCTGCATTCAGGACCGACCGCCGAAGTCCATCAGGGAATCATGGATTTTCTCGAACAGCGGAAATATCGCGTCGCACCGGTGACCGTCGACTACGCGGATTATACCTTCGCAGGTGTGTACTCCCGATTGGTGCGCGCAGGTAACTTGGTGGTGGCCGAGAAGGTCAAGCAGGCTTACCTCGACCAAGTGGACGTCGGGTTTGAATACGCCGAAAAGGTATCGCAGGAAATTTTTGGATATGAGCTGCCGCAGATTCTGCTAATTCACTGTAACGAGCTAAATTCAGTTACATTACGCGACTCGATCGGTCGTATGCGAAAACGTGGCTACACATTTATCAGCCTTGAAGAGGCGATGAAGGATCCCGCTTACGCGCGTCCCGATACTTTTGCCGGATCGGGAGGCTCGTGGCTCAGCCGCTCGGCCACGGCGATGGGCAAGCCGCTTGAGCCTGGAAGGGGTCCCAAAGTGCCGGAGTGGATTACTGGACTGGGACGGCCGCCTCAGTAACTTCGGCGGGACAATCGTCGTCGCCTTTAGCGATGCAGAACCGATCGAACTTGACGCGCTCGTCGCGAAGACTGCCGGCGTCATTTAGACTGCGGTAGACTCCCCATTTTGGCCGGATAAAGGTGGTATCTTTCCGCCAAAGATCGAGTTCGTCGTTGACATACTCGAAGAGCTTCTCGCCGTCACTCAGCCTCTTGATGACGATCGAGTACCGACCCTTGTAGCCATAGGTGACCTTCTCATAGGCCTCCACCCACACTCCGAGGAATGGCTCGAGGTTGACGCGCGCGATGGTTCCGCCGCTGACTGCTCCAGTCCCGGCGGTGTGAATGAGCTGCAGCACATCGGGATTGCCCTTACGCGGCGTGAGCGTGATGAGCGGGGCCCCATCGTCTCCGTCACCAGCTTTGATCTGGTGGATGTGCGTAAAATTCCTGGACGACTGAAATCCTTCCGGCAACTGAAATCTCCAGCGGAGGGTGACTGTGTCGCCGAGAAAGCCTTTCACGTACGCGGGCGAGGGGCCGTAGGTTTTGATCTCGATTCGCTGCCTGTCGAAACTGCTGCACCGGTCATTGTCGGGCTTGACGTGGCTATGGAACACGAAGACAGGCTTCTCGAGGACATCGTCCCGCTCCACGGTGATGTGCGGACCGAAGTCGAGATGACTGCAGTCAGGAGTCTCGGCCGGAGCATCCAGAGCCTTCTGGATCTGAGCGTAGGCCTCCGGCTCGGCTTCGGCGATCAGAAAGGTCTGGGCGCACAGCCCTGCTGACGCTTGCAGCAAAAGCGCGGTAACGAAGAGCCCTTTCAACTTAATTTCCAAGGCCCGCGGTATGGCCGCGACAGCATTTGATTCGCTTCCGCATCGCCGATGATCTGCTCCTTGGCAGCGTCCCAGCGCAGCGAACGGCCCAGGCGAGTTGCGATATTTCCCAGATGGCACATGGCCGCGGTGCGGTGTCCTTCTTCGACATCAGCATTGGGACGCTGGCGGCTCTTCATGCAATCGAGGAAGTTGCGAGCATGCGCATCCTGGAAGTTGTTCGTTCCGGCTTCCAGAGCTTCCATCGCGGGTGTTCTGCCTCGCATCTCCGGAGTCACCTTGAAGCCGCGGCGGTTGAGCGAGAGCATTCCCTTCGAGCCGTAAATATCGAGCGTGAAACCCTTGCCCTGAGCGACTTCGCTGACGGTCCAGGTAACAATCGCTTTGGGGAACTGATAAGTGACTTGCTGGATGTCGGGAGTCTCGCCGCCATCGGTCAGCGAATAGCGCCCGCCGAATCCGGAGACCACGCTCGGAGCGTCGGCGCCAAGGATCCAGCGAGCGATGTCGAGATCGTGCGCGCCCCAGTTGGTCATCTGTCCGCCCGAGTAGTCGTAAAACCAACGGAAGTTGTAAATGCAGCGGAACGGGTCGAATGGACGCTTGGGCGCAGGTCCGAGCCACAGGTCCCAATCGAGCGCGGGCGTGAGACCCGACGCCAGTTCAGTGGGCTTGAGTCCCGGATAGATGTTGCGCTGGAAACCGGAGTGGATGCGGTGCACTTCGCCGATGCCGCCGTCCTGGATCAGTTTTACGGCCTGAGAGTATTGGGCGCCCGAACGCTGCTGGCTGCCGGTCTGCACGACGCGTTTGTGCTTGCGCGCGGCGTCGAGCATCCTGCGGCCTTCGGTGACGAAGAGCGAGAGAGGCTTTTCGCAATAGACATCCTTGCCGGCGTCACAGGCGGCGATGGTCTGCAGGGCATGCCAATGATCGGGCGTTGCCACGATCACGGCATCGACGTCCTTCTGATCGAGGAGTTGGCGGAAATCCTTGAAGCCTTTTGCGCGGCCTTCAGTGAGGGCGACTCCCTTTTCGAGGAATGGCTCATAAACATCGCAGACCGAAGCCGGATCGACATCCGGCTGCTTCAGGAACGTCGCGAAATCGGCGCGGCCTTTTCCACCGCTGCCGATAAGTCCCAACCGGACGCGGTCATTGGCGCCCAGCACGCGCACGGCACTCAAGGCCGACGCTGCGCCCATGGCAATCGCCGTGCGCGAAAACTCTCTTCGATTCATAATTGGGAAGCCTCCGGTATCTATAACGTTATACATCAGCGCCGTCCAGGGCAGCAATCCTCCGGGCAGACGTCGTGGCTGGGTCCGTGTGAGCCCAGCGCAAGGCGCGGAGCAGCGGCGGTGCGCTCCAAAACGAGCTCCCGAATCATGGATACAAATCCCGGATGGACGCCGACGGTCGCAGCCCGCACCATTCTGATTCCCAGCTCACCGGCAAGCTGACGGGCTTCGGTGTCGAGATCGTAGAGGACTTCCATGTGGTCAGAGAGAAAGCCGATCGGAACTACGACCACGGGCGTTCCCGGGCCGAGAGTCTTGAGGTAGTCGCCGATATCCGGCTCGAGCCAGGGCTGCGAAGGAGATCCACTGCGGCTCTGATAGACGAGTGTCCAGTTGTTACGGCCCAACTCCGCGGCGACCAACCGGCACGCCTCCTGTAGCTGCCCTTCATAGCGAGATGTCTGCGCCATCGCTAGTGGAATGCTGTGTGCGGTGAAGATCAGGCGCGCTTCCGGCAGAGTCTGCAGCGCCGCCCGGCAGCGGTCCGCCATGGCTTCGATAAATCCTGGATGGTTGTAGAAAGCGCGCAGCTTATCCACCTGTACGGCGTTCGATCCGACGGCCTGCTCGATGTTCTCGCGATACTGCCGGCATCCTGAGTACGAGCTAAATGCGGAGGTGACGAACGCCAGGGCGCGGGTAACGCCGTCGGCCGCCATCTGCTTAATCGTATCGGCCAGCAGTGGATGCCAGTTGCGATTGCCCCAGTAGATGGGCATTGCAATGCCGTTAGCAGCGAACTCCCGTGCAATAGCGTCTATCAGGGTTCGGTTCTGATCGTTGATAGGCGTTTTTCCGCCGAAATGGTAGTAGTGCTCGGCGACGGCAAGCATCCGCTCTTTCGGCACGTTCCGGCCGCGCAGAACGTTCTCCAGAAACGGAATGACGTCTTCGCGACGCTCGGGTCCGCCGAAGGAGACTAGCAGCAGGGCGTCGTAATGGATGCGGTCGCTCATTACTTTTAAGTTTGGCACGCCATGCTAAAATTCGTCCGGTATGTTTCGGTTCCCATTAGCGCTGGTGATCCTGGCGCTGCTCGCGATCGGTCAGCTCCACGCAGAGGGGTATCATCTTTCCCCTGAGCAGCACGACAAAGCGGTGGCTTACTCGCGCTGGGGATATGCGCTGCATTTCCTGGGAGCGATTTGGACGGCCGCGGTGCTGGTAGGAATTCTCAAATCCGGCGCGGCGCCGCGCCTCCGCGAATGGATCGAGAACAAGACACATCGGCGCTTTTGGCAGGCCGTGATGTTTATGCCGTGCCTGCTGCTGGCGATCGATATTCCGCGGCTACCCTTAAGTCTTTTTTGGCACTGGATCAATCGGCGCTACGAACAGTCGGTGCAGAGTTGGGGCTCCTGGCTGTGGGATTGGACCAAGTTCGAATCTCTGCAGATGGTCGCCGCAATCTTCCTCGGCTGGCTGCTGCATGAGCTGATCTGGCGCAATCCGCGCGGTTGGTGGTTCCGATTCTGGCTGGCGATCGTTCCGATCTTCATCTTCATATTCTTTATTCAGCCCACCGTGATCGAGCCCTTGTTCTTCGACTTTGAGCCGCTTGGGGCGAGTCAACCGAACCTGGTGACCGCGATCGGCAAAGTTGTCGAGCGGGGTAATCTATCGATTCCGCCGGAGCGGATTTACTTAATGAAGGCCAGCGAGAAGCTGACTTCGCCCAATGCGTTCGTGACCGGAATTGGCCCCACGAAGCGTGTCGTGGTGTGGGACACTACTACCGCGAAAATGACACAGCCTCAGATCCTGTTTGTTTTCGGCCACGAGCTGGGTCACTACAAGCTGGGACATATTCGAGATCTGATCCTATTCATCTGCGCTTTGCTGTTCGTAGCGATGTTCGCCGCGAATCGCGTGATAGACCGGGCGCTCGAACGGTGGGGAAGCCAGTGGCAGATTCACGGCGTGGAGGATTGGGCGGCTCTGCCGCTGCTGGCTCTGATCCTCACGACCTTTTCTTTCCTATCCGAGCCGGTCGTGAATACGGTGAGCCGGTATTACGAACATCAGGCCGACGTTTATGGCATCGAGGTCACCTTCGGTTTGATTCCGCCGTCGGCGGAGACCGGCGCGGCGACCTTCCAGATCCTGGGTGAGCTGGGACTCGAAGCGCCGGATCCGAATCCGTTAATCAAATTCTGGCTGTTCAGCCATCCTTCCATTTCCGAGCGCGTGGAGTTTGTGCAGAAATATGATCCCTGGTCGACGCGCGAGACCAGGTATGTTCACTGACGAAGAACACTAACGGCGAAGGTGGTGGCGATCAGAGGGTCGTCCTCTTTCACGAGATTCTCCGCATTGCTCCAGCTTCCGTCTTTGCGTTGCGAGGATTCGAGACTGCTCATAAGTTGGCGGCTGGCTTTCAGGCTCAAACCGTTGAAAGCTTCTGCGCTGGTACCGGCATAGTAGAAGCGCAGGCCGGGAGTCCAGCGCTTATAGGCGTCGCCCTTGAAACCGGGGGCGCCATCGGGAATGTCGTGCGCCGAGAGCCACTTTGCGGCGGACTGAACGCGATCGGTGGAGGGCTTGTCTCCCAATGCCAGCAGAGCGAGAATGCCGTCGGCGGTGGCGGTGCCATAGCTGCGATAGCGAGCGCCCTCATCCTGGCCGGCTTTGTTCGCGTCGACGACAACAGTGGAAAAGAAGAATCCGCCATCCGGATTCTGGCAGCGTTCGACGAATACTCTGGCGCGCGTCATCGCGGGATCGGCCGGCGGGACTTCGGCCGCAGCCAGCGCTTGCACGACGTGGCGGGTCATCGACATATCGATATGACCGGCATTCGGGGCGACTCTGGGTTCGCCGCCCATCCCCCACGCTCCGTACGCGGCGTCGGCGCGCTTCCATCCATGCGATTCGTTGAGTTGCTGGGTACGCAGCCAAGCCACAATCGGCGCGACCTGCTCACGCCAGTTCGCCCGGGCCGCGCGCCGGATCGCTTGCACTGCGAGAGCCGAGGCGTAGTTCGGATAATCGTGGAGCAGCGGATCGGTTTTCCCGACGGCGCCCTCGGAATTGGTATTGCGCTTGATAAACGCCAGCGCGCGATCCACTCCGCCGGCTGGAGCTTTGCATGCGCTTTCGGGAATCTGCACGAGCGTGTTGAGTACGAAAGGGGTGAGCGACTGGCCGGATTTCAGCAATCCATAAGTCGCGCTATGCCATCCGCCGTCCTGCGCCTGCTGGCTCCAGAGGAATTCACATCCACGCTGGAGAGCCGAGGCCGGCGCGCGGTCCCCCTGGACCGCGCAGCCGGCGACGAGCAGCAACGCAAGGACAGCAACGGCAGCGCGTCTCATCATCTACTTCTTCTTATTGACCGACACTACCACCGGATCTCTTTCCGCCAGCAGCGTCATGACGGCAGCGCTGGTGACCGCAACCCGGCCCGTGATGCAGTGATGACCGGCCCATGTGCCGTCGTTGTTCTGCAACTTGACGAGCTGAGTCTTAATCTGATTATTCCATTTATTCCACTCCTCGCCGCCGGTGCGATGGAGGCTGTCGCTGATGTTCAGATAGGAGAAGAACTCTTCGCCACCCATCGATCCGAACCCGTTCACGAATTTGGAGTCGGCAAGCTGGCCGGATATGGCGCGAATCTCTCGGGCGTTGGCCTTCCGATCCGCTTCGGTGCGGCTCAACTGTTCGAGCGCTTGCGCTCCCTGATAGAGGGCGACACCGGCCGATGCCGGCGCAGCAGCTCCAACGCCCGCCCGCTTCGTATATTCATCGACCTTGGCCATTGCGGCAGTGTCGACCCGGACGCCCTTTTGCCTCGCGGAATCGAGGCTGCGCGAGGCCATCGAGGTTCCGAGAATCGGCGCCCATCCGCCGGAGATGTTCCAGCTCCCGTCCTGCTGCTGGTTCGCCTGGATTTTCCGGACGCACTTCTCGAGCGCCTTTCGAACGCGCTGGTTCGATGGATCGTCGCCCATATTGCCGTCAAGCTCCGATAGCAACTGCGAGGTGAGGAAGGTATCGATAAAAGGTCCGAGCTTGCGCTGTATCTGCGTGCCGGTCACCTTGGTGACGGCAAGCGACTGTTCGGGACTATCCTCTACGCTTCGCAGGATGAAATCAACGCCTCGCCGAACCTGCGACTGGTATTGACCCTTGCGCGGTGTACTGCCGCCGTGAACCAAAGCCAGCGTCGCTACGGCGGTATTGGCGACGTCGTTCCCGCTCGTTTCGAGCCGCTCTCCTGCTCGTACGAACGACGTTCCACCGCCGTCTTGTCCCCATCCGCCGTCGTTGCCTTGCACGGAAACAAGCCACTGAAGGGCTTTGTCTACGTGCGGCGCCGCCGCGTCGATCTTTGGAGTATTCGGGTTGCCCAGGATTGCGCAGGCTCCCAGCGCCACAATTGTAAGCGCGCCTATTTTCACTGCCGTCATGGTGAACTCCTTTCAAGGGGCAAATGTCACCAGTGGGAGGATCCTTTCAAGGCAGTTTGGCCGGGATCGGGACGATCGGGCTCCGGTTTGACTAGAAAGAGTGCGGATTCGGGCTCGGGCAGAGGCGTCCGAGATTGGGATTGGGTTTGGTTTTCCGTTTTTGCGGTAGGCTGGGTGCGGAGGCGCTGGAGTTCGCGTAACGCTTTGTAGAATGAGCGTTCCAGGCGGGCTTCGATCCGCGAGAGATTCTCCTGGACGCAGCCAGAATCGCGTGCGACGACGTAGGCCAGGCGGCCGGCATCGTCGAGAGTTTCATACTGCTCGTCGACTTCTTCGGCGGTATCGTCGAGCTGCAGCCGGAAGAAGGCGGCTTCCACGTGGTAGAGGCGGCGCAATCGCCATTGGGCCATGACCATTTGCCGGACTAGCGC
>Ga0209382_10006388_pt1 | contig 15175 bp, 13 predicted proteins | sample SoiMetdeltSBSDD5_FD_187599 | JGI IMG/M metagenome (GOLD analysis project Ga0209382, IMG submission 187599) | Bulk soil microbial communities from a Populus tree surrounding site in Tennessee, USA - Soil MetaG P. deltoides SBSDD5 (SPAdes) (version 2) | ecosystem: Environmental > Terrestrial >... | reverse complement strand
CCGCGGATACGAAGCGCGTTGCTACAGCCGCGGAGACGAGATGCTGGCGTCGCTGAAACAGAACGAGCCACCTGATGTGGTGCTGCTCGATGTCATGATGCCCGGCCTCGACGGTATCGCCACGCTGCGGGGAATCAAAGGGGCGCGCCAAGAGACGCAAGTGATTATGCTCTCGGGCCGAAACCAAGCCTCAACCATTGTCGAGGCCGTCCGCCTCGGCGCGGCGGACTACGTCGTCAAGCCTGACGATCCTGAAGGTCTGGGCGAAATCGCGCTTGACGTCGCGATCAAGAACGCGATCGAAAAAACCCGTCTGGTCTCCGAACTCAGTGAACTGCGCCAGCAACTCACCGATGACGAACACCAAACGGTATGGGGCAACAGCGAAAAGATGCGCGCCATTACGACGGTCATCGAGCAAGTGGCCGACAGCGATGTGACCGTCCTCGTTCGCGGCGAAAGCGGCGTCGGCAAGGAGTTGGTCGCCCGTGCGATCCATCACCGTTCCAACAGGCGCAATCGTCCGTTCGTGAAAGTCAACTGCGCGGCACTCCCGGCCGAGCTGCTGGAAAGCGAATTGTTCGGTCACGATCGCGGAGCATTTACCGGCGCCGCCACCACACGAATTGGAAAGTTCGAGCAGGCGGATGGCGGCACGCTGATGCTCGATGAAATCGGCGAAATGAAACCGGCGCTGCAAGCAAAAATGCTGCACGTGCTGCAGGATGCCGAATTCACGAAACTCGGAAGCAATAAGCGCATTCAGGTGGACGTGCGTGTCGTCGCCGCCACCAACCGCGATCTGGAACAAATGCTGTTCAGCGGGGAGTTCCGCGAGGACCTCTATTACCGACTCAAGGTCATTGAGGTGACGGTTCCTCCTCTCCGTGAACGTCGGGACGAAATTCCGACACTCACCGATTACTTTATCGCGCGATATTCACGCAAGTACAACCGGCCGATGCGGCCGATCTCCGACGAGCTGCGGCAGTTGTTCCAGCATTACGACTGGCAGGGCAACATTCGCGAACTCGAGAACATGATCAAGCGCGCGATCATTCTTCAAGACGAGTCACTGGTAGTCAAAGAGATCCAGCGCCATATGCAGCGAAAAGCGGAGGCCGGTGCCCTGCTGGTGGCGCAACCGGTGGCAGTTCCTGTACCTGTGGCCGCCGCTGCGGCCGTGGGTGCCGGTCCTGAGAGTCCGTTCACATTCAGCGGGCCAGATCTCGCCGAAGCGGACGTGGCACCCGCTGATGACGCAACCGGATCGCTTGCCGCGGTCGCCAAGGCCGCGGCATTGAAAGCTGAGCGCGCGGCGATTGAACACACGCTGCGCCAGGTGCATTGGAACCGGCGCAAGGCGGCAACCAATCTCGGGGTCAGCTATAAGACATTGCTCAACAAGATCAAGGAGTGTGGTATCAGCCGCGCCTGACGTTCCCTCCAGCTTCGCAGCAGGAGCTTCTCCCACCTAATCTGGGCACTTGATTTCCCATTTCGCGTCCATCCTCATTGGTTGCCATCCGTGGTCGTGCCCAGATCGCTGCGAAAACTCCTCACTTATTCGCCTGCGTTACCGGACTTAAGCCGTTTGGCACCCACATTGCTCCCCTGCACGAGGTGCCTGCGAGACCTCGTGTGTGACCGGGACTAGTCGATGAGTGATGTTGAACTAACCGACGGCGACGTTTTGGCTTCGCGCCGAGATCGAAGTTCGCGCGGCATCGCTGCCTTGCTCGGTCGCAACGAGCAGATGCGCGAGGTTCGTCAGCTCATCGAACGCGTCGCCGATACGGACGCCACGGTGCTCATCGCCGGAGAGAGCGGGACGGGAAAAGGTCTGGTGGCACGCGACATCCACGCCGCGTCACCACGGCGCGAACGCCCCTTCGTCAAAGTGAACTGTGCCGCCTTGCCTTCCGAGCTTCTTGAATCGGAACTATTTGGCTTCGAGCGCGGCGCGTTCACCGGCGCCGTTCAACACCGTCCCGGCAAATTCGAGTTCGCCCATCAGGGGACGATGTTCCTCGATGAGATCAGCGAGCTGACGCTGCCGCTTCAATCCAAGCTGCTGCAGGTACTGCAGGACGGTGAGTTCTCTCGCCTTGGCGGCCGCGAAGACGTCCATGTCGACGTACGCGTCGTTGCCGCGACCAATCAGGATCTGGAGCGCGCCGTCGTCGAGCGGACGTTCCGCGAGGATCTTTTCTTCCGCCTGAACGTCGTCTGCATCACGCTGCCACCCCTTCGTCAGCGTCGAGATGAAATCCCACTGCTGACCGACGTGTTTCTCCAGCAGTATGCGGCCCGCTACAACAAGGCACGGCTGGCCGTTTCGGCCGACACCCTGCGGATCTTCACCGAGTACGACTGGCCGGGAAATGTCCGGGAGCTGGAAAATTTCGTCAAGCGAATCGTCATTCTCGGCGACGACACACAGGTGGCGCAGGACCTGGCGGATATGATCGCCGGCCGCAAAGCGCTCGTGGGTCCAATCGCGGCGTTCGAGGCGCGCCCGGCGCCGCGCGATATACCACCTCCAGCACCGACTCGGTCGGCAGCCGGGTCACCGGCGGCAACGCCGGACGTCGCGGCAGCACCGGTCAGCGGATCGCTGAAGGAGATTGCACGCAACGCCGCGCGCGAAGCGGAGCGAGAAATCATTTACCGCACGCTGCAGCAGACACGCTGGAATCGCCGTGAAGCTGCCGACCTCTTGGGCGTCAGCTACAAAGCGCTGCTTTACAAGATTAAGGAAGCGGACCTGGATCGAGCGTCGTGATGGTCTTGGACGACTGCCTCTCCGACGATCCTCGCGCTTTGTCGCCGGAAGTCTTCGAATTTGTGGTCACCAATGAACTGAAGCGTGCCATACGTTCGCAAAATTTCCTGACGCTGCTGATGATGGAGCCGACTGCGCCGAGCGCGGAAAGCGAGCGCCCCGCACTGGCGCGCGAACTGGCGCGCGTCGTCGGACGGGTCGTGCGCGAGACCGACATTCTGTCGCCGGACCGAGAGGGTCGGCTGTCGGTCGTCCTGCTCGACGCCGATTTCGACAGCTCGATGGAGGTGGTCGGGCGGCTGATGACATGGGTCGAGCACTACGAATTCAGAACCCCGGCGTCGTTTTCGATCGGGGCCGCGTCGTGCCCGACGCACGGTGTCGATTTGGTGTCGCTTCGGTCCGCTGCTGCATCGCAATCGGTCCAACCGCGCCGCGCCCCACGCGGCAGTTCGAATGCTCAATGAGGATGACTGACATGAAGGCCACAATTTTCTCGTTCGTGCTCGTCACCGCGCTCAGTGTCGGGCCCGCCGTCGCTCAGGGGTCGCTGCCGTCTGTCGCCGCGAGCGGACCGACTGTGGCGACGAACTCGACCGACTACAAGATGGTCGTGGGAGACAAACTGCGGGTCGAAGTCTACAAGGATCCGCAGATGTCGCAGTCGCTTCAGATCCGTCCCGATGGGAAGATCACACTTCCGCTCGTCGGCGACGTCGCTGCCGCCGGCAAAACACCAGCCGCGCTTCGCGACACGTTGACGACGTCGTTGAAAGACTTCATCACCAATCCTGTCGTCACCGTCATTGTCATCGAAGCCCAGCCGCAAACGGTGTCAGTGATTGGTGAAGTGAACGCGCCCGGCACCCATCCGGTCAAAGCGCAAACGACGGTGATTGAAGCACTGGCGATGGCCGGTGGGTTCAAAGATTTCGCCAACACGAAGAACATCACCATTCAGCGGAGCACGCCGACTGGTACGACCCGGATCAAGTTCAACTACAAAGATGCGATCAAGTCGGAAACAAAGCAGATGTGCGTGCAACCGGGCGACGTCATCATCGTGCCCTGAGCGATACGGCTGACCTCGGAATCGCTCTTGCAATGGTAACCACAGAGGTGGACTGAAATGGCCGACCGAACGGTGCATCCCGTTGAATATCTCGACATCTTGTCGCGGCGGCGCCAATGGTTTCTTGCGCCATTCGCGCTGTGTGTCGTCGCCGGAGTGGCACTGGCTTTCTTGCTTCCCGTCACCTACCGATCCAGTGCCCGGATCGGCATTGACACGCCCACGGTCGATCCAACTCTGGTTTCAGCAAACAGCGGCCTCAATCGCGAAGAACGACTCCGAGCCCTGTCGCAGCAGCTACGCAGCCCCTCGGTGCTCGAGCGAGTGGCGCGTGAGGAACGTCTGGTGACCGACCGGCCGCTCGAGCAGGTCGTTCAGGGACTTGTCAATCGCATCAAGGTCGAGGTGCCGACGCCAATCGCGCGCACCGCCGGTGTACCGGAATTGGATTCCTTCGACATCGTCTATCTCGATCACACGCCGGAACGCACGCAACGCGTCGCTGAGAGACTCGCCCAGGTGTTCGTTGAAGAACACTCGCGGAGTCGCGAAGTACAGGCGGAAGGGACCACTGAGTTTCTGAGCACGCAGCAGCGGGCGGCACAGGAACACATTGCCGATCTCGAAAAGCGTCTGCGAACGGCCAAAGAACTTCACATGGGCAAGCTGCCGGAACAGACGTTGGCCAACCTCCAGACGGTCTCCGGCATGCGGACACAGCTCGAGGCGACCAGTAACAGCCTGCGTTCGGAGATCGATCGTATGGCGCTGATCGAACGGCAGCTGCAAACCATGAAAGACGGTGCCTACTCGGCGCCGCTTGCGGGAGGTGGTGCGCCGACGACGCCGCAACAGCGGGTCGTGGCATTGCAGCGCGAACTCGATCTCGCGCGATCGAAGTACACCGACAAGCATCCGGAAGTGCAGATACTCGAAGATGAATTGAAGTCGGCGCGCGCGGATGCTGCCGCCGTGCGGTCGCAGCCGGAAAGCGCCCGGCAAGAAACGCTCACCGCCGACCCGAACTATCAGCAGGTCGTTGCCGAGAGGAATCAGACGCAGTTGCGCATCAAAGCGCTGCAGCGGACCGAAGCACAGTTACAAAGCGACATCGCCCGCTATCAGCAGCGCGTGGAAGCCGCTCCGATGGTTGAACAGGAGATGGCATCACTGACGCGCGAGTACGAATTCGCCAAGGAAACCCTGAAGCAACTCTCGGAGAAACATCAAACAGCCGTCGTCGAGGAACAGATCGCACGCACGCGCGGTGGCGAAAAGTTCAGTGTCCTGAATCACGCCTATCTGCCGGACAGCCCCGAGAGTCCGAACCGGCCGCGGTTTCTGCTGATGGCGTTGGCGCTCGGCCTCGCGCTGGGAGCGGCCAGCGCGTTCGGACGTGAGTTCCTCGATCGATCCATCCGCGATGCGCGCAAGCTGCAGGACGAGTTCGAGGTACCGGTGCTCGCGGAGATTCCGCGGATTCACGACGCCGCCTGAGGTGCGCGCATGGCGAGGTCACGGCAATTGAGACGGGTCAGGAGTGAGGACGCACGATGAGTCGACTACAACGAGCAGTGGCGAAGGCCGAGCGCGAAGGGCTCCTGGCGTGGACTGGCCGCGAAGACGGCCGCCGGAGCGCGACGCAGCGAGACGTTCCGCCACCCAACAGACAGGTGCTGCGTGATCTGGATCCGGCTTCGCCGGATTTCGACTCGCCAGAGAGCGACGGCACGGAACGCGGACGACTCAGTCCCCTGTTCGTCGCCGCGACGCAGCCCACGTCGGCCGCGGCGGAGCAGTACCGACTACTGAGGACCCGACTCGAAGGGCGTGATCGCGGTCGGCGGGCGCAACTTGTACTCGTCACCAGTCCGGGTTCCGGCGATGGCAAGACCACCACCAGCGGCAATCTTGCGCTCACGATGTCACAGGATTTCAACCACAGTGTCGTGCTCGTCGAGGCCGACATGCGGCGGCCGACGTTGGCCAGCCTGTCCGGGATAGCGCAGGAACACGGCCTGGTCGACGTTCTCGTTGGCGCCGCGACACTTGATGACGTCCTGGTGCAGCCGCCCGGACAGAATCTGTTCGTTCTCCCCGCCGGCCAGCCCACGAGCAGGTCGACTGAACTCCTCGGCTCATCGATGATGTCACGCCTCATCGAAGCGCTGCGAACGCGCTTCGATCGGATCGTCGTCGATTCGCCGCCAGTGACACTCTCCGACACGCACGTGCTCGCCCGCCTTGCCGACTGTGTCCTCATCGTCGTGCGCGCTGGCGTCACGTCTCGCCCGGCTCTGGAACACGCACTCGAAGGTGTCGAGCGCGAGCGGATCGCCGGTCTTGTTCTCAATGACGTCGATTTGTCAGTGAGCGCCTACCCGGGCGCATATGCCTGGACTGCCGGGGCGTAACCCATGCGCCCGATTCGTCTGTTCAACCGGTACATGTCGCAGCGGCACCTCACGGTGTTCACGGGAGAACTGCTGCTGATCGCCGGTTCAATGGGCTTCGTGCTTCATCACTACAGCCCCGATGATGAATTCTCGACGGCAGTCTGGAAGGGTGCCGTGGTGAGCGTCCTCTGCATGTTGTGCCTCTACTACAACGACCTGTATGACCTGACGGTCGTTCGGACAACGCGCGAGGTGTTCATCCGGCTGCTACAGTCGGTCGGCTCGGCGCTGATTCTGATTGCGCTGCTCTACATTCTGATGCCGTGGCTGGTCGTCGCTGACGGTGCCTCGCTTCCGGCCTTCGCCATACTCTTGACCGGGATTCTCGCGTGGCGGTTGGTCTTCAATCACTTCACCCGGCTGCGCTCGTTTGGTGAGCGTGTGCTGATCGTCGGGACGGATGCCACCGCACAAACCATCGCCCGGCAAATCAGTACCCAGGACGATTTCGGCTATGACATCGTCGGCTTCATCGGCGACGACGAGAGTGCGGTGACGCAAACCGTGGGCGATTGGCGTGTGATTGGCGCGCTGGACGACATCGACCGCGTCGTCGCGCGGTATGCCGTCGATCGCCTGATCGTCGGCATGTCCGATCGGCGCGGACGCCTGCCGGTCCGAGCTCTCCTCCGCAGCAAGCTTCGCGGCATCCGAGTCGAAGACGTCAACGCCGTGTACGAGCGGCTCACCGGCAAGCTGCTGGTCGAGGATCTTCGGCCAAGCTGGCTGATTTTCTCGGATGATTACTGCGCCTCGCGCTGGACTCGCCGCTCGAAACGAGTCTTTGACATCCTTCTCGCACTCGTCGTGCTCGTGCTCTCGACACCGTTCCTCATCTTGACCGCACTCGCGGTCTGGCTCGAGTCAGGTTCACCGATCCTCTATCGCCAGGAACGCGTCGGAGAGAATGGCCGGCTCTTCACGTTGAACAAGTTTCGGTCGATGCGAAAAGATGCCGAGCAGGGGACGCCTGTGTGGGCGCAGGCCGAAGACGACCGCGTCACGCGGGTCGGTCGATTGATCCGGAAGACGCGGCTCGACGAACTCCCGCAGCTGTGGAACGTGCTCCGCGGCGACATGAGCTTCGTCGGGCCGCGGCCCGAGCGTCCGTTCTTTGTCAATCAGCTGGCCGAACAGGTGCCGTTCTACGAACAGCGTCATGCTGTGAAACCCGGCATTACCGGCTGGGCGCAGGTCAAATATCGCTACGGCGCCTCGTTCGAGGATTCGCTCGAGAAGCTCCGCTACGACCTCTACTACGTGAAACATCTCTCGATTCCGTTCGACCTGACCATCCTGTTCGACACGGTCAAGGTCGTTCTCTTCGCCAAGGGTGCCCGGTGAGCCGCAACGCGACAGTGATCATTTGGGAAGAACAGGAACAGGGGCGGATCGTTGCGCTCAACGTGATCGGCCGCTACCTGATCCTCGCCCTCGAGATGGTCGTCGGCCTGGTGATGCTTCCCTTCAACGCCAATCATCTCGGGGCGTCCGAATACGGGTTGTGGATGCTCGCCGCCTCGATCGTCGCCTACTTTCCGGTTCTGGATCTCGGCCTCGGGAGCGCGATGGAGCGTGCCGTCGCACACCACCGCGCCGAGCGAAATCCCGACGCGATCAACGAGGTTGCGAGCACCCTTGTGTTCGTGTTCGCGGCGACCGGGTTGCTGGCGCTGGTGGTGGTTGCCGCGGTGGCCTGGAACATCGCCCACGTATTCGATCTTCCTCCGGCACAGGCCCATACCGGACGCATCCTGATGATGATGATCGGGGCGCAGGTCGCCATCGGTCTGCCGTTCACCATCTTTGGCGGCGTCGTGAACGGGTTCCAGCGCACCTATCTGAATGCGATGGTCGGCGGATGCGTCAGCCTCTCGGTCGTGGCTGTGAACCTGATCGTTGTGTGGAGCGGTGGCGGGCTGGTCGAGTTAATTGGCTGTATGACCGCAACGCGACTCCTCGGGTATGTCGCCTACCGGCTAAACGCGTACCGTGTGTTTCCACTGCTTCGAATCCGACCATCGCTGTTCCGAAAATCACGGCTCCGTGAGCTCACTGGATTCGGTGTCTGGATGATGGTGCAGAACGCCGCAGTCAAGGTCAATTACGGCAGCGACGTGGTCGTCATCGGTGCATTCATGACGACCGGCGCGGTTGCCGTCTGGACTGTGGCGCAGCGTCTCGCTGACGCGGTTCTGCAGGTCACCAACCAACTCAACTACGTGCTGTTCCCGATCGTTGTCGGTGCCGACACGTCGCGGCGCAACGACCGGCTTGCGGAAGTTCTTGTTCAGGGCACCCGTCTGTCGCTCGCGACGATTATTCCTGTTGCCGGCTCGCTGGCGTTGCTTGCCGATTCGGTTGTCCTGGGGTGGACGGGGCCGCGGTTTGCCGCTGCCGCCATCATCGTCAAGATTCTCGCGTTGGTCGTGCTGGTGCGGGTTGGCAGCTGGACGGCCAACACCGTTCTTCTGGGTGCCGGCAGCCATCAACTCGTCGCCACCTCGAACTCGATCAGTGCGGGCATCAACGTCGCGCTCAGCGTGTTGTTCATCCGCTGGTGGGGACTTCCCGGCGTCGCGATTGCGACGCTCCTGCCCGTCACGGCACGTGCCGTCTTTGTGGTGATTCCCGTGGCATGCGCCCGCGTCGGAATGTCGCTGAGCACTTTTTTCGCGACAGCGGTGTGGCCCGCGGTGTGGCCGGCCTTTCTGGTACTCGGCGGACTCGCGATGCTTCGTAACCCGGCATCGACATCCCTGTTCTACGCGCTGCTCGAAGGGGCGATCGCGGGGCTGCTTTACACAATTCTGTTCCTGGGTGTCGCGATCGGGCCACGCGATCGGACGCGATATCTCGGTAAGCTGCGCAGCCTTGCCGGCTGGCCGCAACTGGAGGCTGCGTGAGAGTCGGTGCGAAGAGGGGGATCATTCTCGCGGCAGGTGCCGGAACGCGCTTTAACGGCGCCGTCCATCCGAAGTGCCTCGCGTCGTTCGACCAGCGGACGCTGATCAGCATTCAGTTGTCCGCACTGCGATCGTGCGGAATCAGCGACATCACGGTTGTGGTTGGCTTCGCCGCCGACACGGTGCGGCTGGCGTGTGGGCCGCACGTGCAATTCATAGAGAACACACGATTTCGGGAAACAAACAGCCTGTATTCACTATGGCTGGCACGGCCGGTGCTTTCGGAAGGCTTCGTGGTGATGAACTGCGATGTTCTCTTCGAGCCGGCGATGCTCGCCGATCTACTGACCGCGCGGTACGACAACGCGCTTCTTGTTTCCTATCCCGGCATCGATGATGCCGAGTGGGGCGATGAGGAGATGAAAGTCCAGGTCCGCCGCGGTCGGGTCGCCGACATTGACAAAGGGTTGTCGCCACGCGACTCGGATGGCGAGAACGTCGGCATCGCAAAATTCAGTGCCGATGGCGCCTCTCGTTTGATCTCGATCATGGACGAACTGGTCGCGGCCGATCATCTTCGCACCTGGGCGCCGCGGGCGTTCCAAGTCTTTGCGCGGCACCACGCGCTTTACGCGATCGGCACTCGCGGCCTGCCGTGGACAGAGATCGATACACCCGAAGATTACCGTCACGCGCGGGAGCGTGTGTATCCGGCGATTCGCGATTCGATTGACCGGCCGCGACGCATGGCGATGGGAGCATAGATGGGAACCGGGAATCAGGCTCAACGGCTGGTCGACAACGGCGAAACGCTGCGTCACGCCGACGGCATTCGCATCGCCGCCCTCGGCGGCGGCACGGGTCTGCCCAACGTCCTCCGCGGGTTGTGCTCGCTGCTCTTCGCCGGGGTCCAACGCGGACAGGAGGACTACGCTCCGGATCGCCTCGTCGCGATTGTGACGACGACCGATGACGGAGGGAGTTCGGGACTCCTGCGACGCGAGTTCGGAAGTATTCCTCCCGGTGACATCCGCAATTGCCTGGCCGCGATGTCTGACAAATCGCTGATCACGGAACTATTCCAGTATCGGTTTCCTGACAGTAGCGGACTTGCGGGACACGCGCTCGGCAACCTGATCCTCACGGCGCTTGGCGACATCACCGGCGATTTCACCAAGGGAGTCGATGTCGCCGCGCGCGTCGTCGGCGCGCGCGGCCGGATCGTTCCCGCGACCGTCGATCCCGTCAGGCTCTCGGCCGAACTGCGGGACGGACGGATCATCGTCGGAGAGACGGCAATCACCCGTGCCGGCTCGCCAATCCGCCGCCTGTCGCTGCTGCCGACCGCGCCGCGTTCGGTGGATACAGCCGTCGAAGCGCTCCGCCGCGCCGATGTGATTCTTGTCGGTCCCGGCAGCCTGTATACGAGCATCCTTCCGCCGCTGCTCATCCCGGAACTCCGGCAGGCCGTGCAGCAGGCACATGCGTTGAAGGTGTTCATCCTGAATCTGATGACCGAGCCTGGGGAGACAGAAGGATTCGATGCGATTGCTCATCTCGACGCGGTCTGCAGTCACCTCGGGATGCAGCCATTCAACTGCGTGATCTTCAACACGTCACCGCTGCCGACACATCTCGTGGCGAAATACGCCGAGGCAGGGTCGCACCCGATCGCCGTCACCAACGGCGACATCGCCGCCATGCGCGAGATGCAGGTGCAACCCCTGGGAGCGCCGCTCGCCGGCGAGGGGCCGATTGGCCGGATTCGACACCACCCCGCAAGGCTTGCGGCAACGATCGCGGCATGTGCACGATTCGACGCGCGTCGTGCCACGTCCGTGCGAGGACAATAATGTACGAACGCTTTTATAACCTTCGTGAGCGCCCATTCGCGCTGAGTCCGGACCCGGAGTACCTGTTTCTGAGTCAGGTCCACAGCGAAGCGCTTGATTCGATTCGTTACGGCATCGAGAGCCGTGCCGGGTTCATCGTCGTCACCGGTGAGATCGGTGCGGGGAAAACGACCCTTCTTCAAACCGTGCTGCAACGACTCGACGACCGGACGGTGATCGGGCGAGTTGTCAACACCATGCTCGACCCGCGTGAGTTGCTCGATGCCATTGCGCTCGACTTCGGGCTGCCCAATATCTCGCCGTCAAAACCGGTGCTGCTTCGCGATCTCGGACTGTTCCTCGTCGAGCAGCGACGGCAGGGACGGCGGCCACTGCTGGTCATTGACGAGGCCCAGAATCTCAGTCTGCAGGCACTGGAGGAGATCCGCCTGCTCTCGAATCTCGAGACGGAGAAATCAAAGCTGCTGCAAATCCTGTTGGCCGGCCAGCCGAATCTTCGGGAAAAGATCGCGTCGGCGGACCTCGAACAGTTTCGTCAGCGAATCGCCGTGAGTTATCACCTGCTGCCACTCGCTGCACCCGAGACTGAGGCCTACATCAATTTCAGACTGGAGCACGCCGCGCTCGGGCAACCGTTGCGCTTCCCCGCCGACGCGTGCAGTCTCATTCATGATGTGACCGGTGGTGTTCCGCGTCTCATCAACGTCCTGTGTGACGCCGCACTGGTCTTCGGGTACGCCGAGGAACGGCGAACGATCGATCGCGCGATGATCGACGAAGTGATCACCGAGCTTGAAGAAACGGGGATCGTTCGACGACCGGTCGCCGGTAGTGCGGCCGCAGTCGCGCCGGCAGTGCCACCCACGCCGACAGTCGCACCGGTTGTCGCGACGGTGCCAACGCTGCGACCTGCAGTTGCGCCGGCCCCAACGCCACACGTTCCATCGACAACGCTACCTGCGCCGGCGCCGTCACCGCTGCCGGTAATGCCGGTGGCTGCCGTTGCCACGTCGACGTTGCCGGCGGAGCGGGAGTTGCCTGCAGCTCCCTCCCCCGCTGTGAGCCGCGCTTCCTCGCCTCTGGCCGGAATCGCTCATGAGGCGATCTCCGATCGCGATCGTTCGCTGTCGGCAGCCCGTGATGCCGCGCTTCAGGCAACGCAACTCGCCACCACACGGGAGCAACTGGCTGGTGAGCGGGAAGCCCTCGCCCGCCGCCAGCGCGACCTGGCGGCCAAAGAACAGGCGCTGCTCGAAAGGGAACGACAAATCGCCGAACAACGACGCATTTTCGGAGAAGAGTACCGGCTGCTTCGGCAAAGCCGTCAGGCGACTTCCGCTGCGTCCAGCAACACGCGGTCGACAGCGATGAGGAACGGGCCGCTGTCGCAGCACGGGGTGAAGACCGTACAAGCGTTGAACTTCTGGCAGCGATTGTTCCGGCTGTTCGCGGCGAGTCACGCCGTGCGATCCTGAATCTGATATTCTGCAAGGCTGAGGTGTCGTGCATGAATCAGATAGCAGCCACTCTGCTGAAGAAAATCGAGCAGCGTCACGCTCGCGTCGGCATCGTTGGGCTCGGGTACGTTGGACTCCCGCTCGCGGTTGAACTCGCGAAAGCGGGCTTCCATGTCACCGGGATCGATCTCGACGATCGGAAGATTCGGAGTATCAACAGCGGACAGTCGTACATCCCCGACGTCACGACCAAGGACGTCGAAAGTCTCACCCGTGCAGGCAAACTCGACGCCACCACGGATTTCTCCATTGTCAAGACGCTCGACACGATTAACATCTGCGTCCCCACTCCGCTCCGCAAGACGAAGGACCCCGACATGTCCTACATCGTCTCGGCCGTGGAGTCGATCGCCGCGCACCTGCATCCCGGACTGCTGATCTGCCTGGAATCCACGACGTATCCCGGCACCACGGACGAACTGGTGCAGCCGATGCTCGAAGCCAAGGGGATGAAGACTGGAACCGAATTCTTCCTCGCGTTTTCGCCAGAGCGGGTCGACCCGGGCAACCCCACGTTCCACACCGGCAACGTGCCGAAGGTCGTCGGTGGCGTGACCGAGTCCTGTCAGAAGCTTGCCGCAGCGCTGTACGGAGCCGCGATCGAGACGATTATCCCAGTCAGTTCGACACGCGTCGCCGAGATGGTGAAACTGCTCGAGAACACGTTCCGAGCTGTGAACATCGCGTTGGTGAACGAGCTGGCGCTCATGTGCGACCGCATGAACATCGACGTCTGGGAAGTCGTCAATGCGGCGCGGACCAAGCCGTTCGGCTTCATGGCGTTCTATCCCGGCCCCGGTCTTGGTGGACACTGCATTCCGATCGATCCGTTTTATTTGTCGTGGAAGGCCAAGCAGAGCGGCTTTGATCCGCGTTTCATCGAGTTGGCCGGGCATATCAACGGCGCCATGCCCGAGTACGTCGTGGGAAAAGTTGGCGAAGCGCTGAACACCAGGCGAAAGGCGATCAACGGGGCGAAGATCCTCATCGCCGGCGTCGCCTACAAACGAGAGATCGACGATATGCGTGAGTCCCCAGCGCTCGATGTGATGGGGCTGCTACGCGATAAGGGCGCAACCGTCTCGTACGTCGATCCCTACGTGCCCGAGGTGCATGCCCGGGAGTGGTCGGCCCGCGTCGACATCCGGAGCGAAGATCCATCGTCAATTTCTTATGACCGGTACGATTGTGTCGTCATCATCACCGATCACAAGACGTTCGACTACGACACGATGGTTGCTGAGGCGGATTTGATCGTGGATACGCGAAACGCAATCCACAAACCGTCGCCGCATGTTTTCAAACTAGGCGCACCACATCCTCCAGGAATGGCGGAACGCGTCGTCGTCGGCTAGCGCGCCTGGGCGACGCCCTTTAACCATGGAAACAGTGTTCTGGGCGTCGATCGTATTTGTTTTTTATGTTTACGCGGGCTATCCGCTGCTGCTCGCAATCTGGGCCGCGATCGCGTCGCGACCTGTCGCCAGGCGATGCTCATCAGCGGAGCACCCCACTGTTTCCGTCGTTATCGCTGCCCGCAATGAAGCCCATCGCCTGCCCGCGCGTATTCGCAACCTGCTCGAGCAAGACTACCCGAGACCGCTTGAAATCATTGTCGTCTCGGATGGATCAACTGACGGCACCGCCGCGGCCATCGCTCCCTTCTCAGACCGAATCCGTCTGATCGAGCTCCCGCGTGGTGGAAAACCCCGGGCATTGAACGCCGGGGTCGCGGCAGCGCACGGCGACATTGTTGTCTTCGCCGACGCACGACAGCGGTTTGCACCCAATGCCATCGCGGCGCTCACATCCAATTTCGACGATCCAGTCGTTGGCGGCGTGACGGGAGAACTCGTACTTGACTGTGAAGCTGATCGCTCGCTCGACGATTCCAACGTCGCCGAGGGTGTCGGCTTGTATTGGCGGCACGAGAAGTGGCTGCGTCGACGCGAAAGCCGCGTGTGGTCGACGCTCGGAGCGACGGGCGCAATCTACGCGATTCGCCGCTCGATGTGGCATCCGATTCCGCCGGAGACACTGCTGGACGATGTGCTGGCGCCGATGCGCATCGTCCTGGCTGGTAAGCGCGTCGTCTTCGACGATCAAGCGCGAGCCTACGATAAGGCCGCCGCGAGCGGCGCCGACGAGTCGCGACGAAAGACACGCACGCTGGCGGGTAATTACCAGATTATCGCCCTTGAACCTCGGCTGCTCATCCCCTTCATCAATCCCATTTGGGTTCAGTACGTCTCGCACAAGATCGGACGGCTCATTGTCCCCTGGTGTCTCGCGACGGCGTTGATCGTCAATGTCCCGCTAGCGTTTCAGTCGTGGTTGTACCGGCTGGCATTGATGGTGCAGCTCTGCTTCTACGGTCTCGCGTTTGTTGGCGCTCGGTCGGCGCATGAGCGCACGGGGCGCGCAATGGATGAGTCGAGACGTGCATCGGAGCGGCGGCCCAGATCCGTGCGGGAGCGGCGAGTTTCCCTGTAAGGGCGCCATTTCCGGCGGCAGAATGGCCGGCACGCCACAACAGGAGAGTCCATGGATGCCTTCCCCCGGCTATCGCGAGTGGCATATACGTTC
>Ga0209382_10006387_pt1 | contig 15175 bp, 15 predicted proteins | sample SoiMetdeltSBSDD5_FD_187599 | JGI IMG/M metagenome (GOLD analysis project Ga0209382, IMG submission 187599) | Bulk soil microbial communities from a Populus tree surrounding site in Tennessee, USA - Soil MetaG P. deltoides SBSDD5 (SPAdes) (version 2) | ecosystem: Environmental > Terrestrial >... | reverse complement strand
CCCTCGCCGCCGGCGTCGCCCACCGGCCGACCTCGGTGGAGGGGAACACCGCGGTGTACGGCCCGTACACCCCCTACCTGTCGGCGATCACCTGGAAGCTGACGGTGACCCGGACCGCGTTCAACTCGTTCAGCTACATCCTGGAGGGCCAGGACAAGACCAAGCCCCAGAGCGCGTGGGTGCAGGTGATCTCCGGCTCCCACACCGTCACCGTGGACGAGAACGACGACGCCATCCGGGGCTTCGGCCAGGGCGTGTTCCTGATCGAGTGGGACAAGGCCAGCACCCTGCCCGGCCGCTCCAACGACACCGGCACCTGCGAGGTGCACTACGGCAAGGAGCTGCCCACCTCCCCGGCGATGGTGAACGTGTCCTTCAACAACGTCTCCGGCGCGGACCCCAGCCAGGAGTTCAACGCCGAGTACCGCTTCAGCCTGCAGCCGAGCACCGCGGGCGAGTTCGAGTTCGCGCTGGACGTGAACACCCAGCCGTTCGGCACCGCGCTGGTGGAGCGGTGGGGCATCCAGAGCCGCTGGCTGCAGACCGGCGCCGGCCGCGCGGACGTGAAGGCGCACGGCGGGGACCTGGTCACCCCGATCACCGTCAACGAGTGCTGGGACGCGGCCTTCCTCTCCCAGTACTACGCCAAGTCGGATGAGGTGGGGATCGGCTACGGGGTGGAGTCCCAGGCCTGCGCGTTCGCCTCCGCGGAGTACTCGCAGCTGTAGCAGGCCGGCGTGAGACGAGGCCCGGGGTGCCGCGAGGCGCTCCGGGCTTTTTTCGTTTTTCCAGGGCCGCTTTCAGCCCGCCGTCGCCAGGCGCCCGCGGGTGAGGAGCACGCGCTGGACGGCCAGCTCGTACAGCTCCAGCAGCGGCCGCTGCACCGGCTCTCCCTCCAGTCTCCCCAGGGCGAGCGCGATGGCCTCCAGCGTGGACAGCCCCTCCGGCGACGGCGGCCGCCGCATCCGCGCTCTTTGGGGCCAGGGCGGCCCGAGCGAGAGGCGCGGCAGCGCGCGCAGCGCCGCCACCCGCTGCAGCATCCGCCGGGCCTGGCCCCAGGAGCCGTCCAGCACCAGCAGCCGCGCGGGCCGCGCCCCTGGCGGGACCTTGGCCCCTCCCGGCCCCGGGAAGAGCAGCCACGTCCCCTCGCCGCACACCGCGCCCTCGTCGAACGGCTGGCCCGGCGCGCCGTAGGTGTGCAGCGCCGCACCCTCCAGGGCCAGGACCGCCAGCCGGGCGGTGTTGGTGCTCTTGAAGGCCTCCTTGGCGTGCCGGAGGACGACCACCTGGGTCCGGGCGCGCACCCGGGGGATGCGGTCGCAGAGGCAGACCTCGGTGCGGAAGAAGCACCTGGGGCAGCGCCCCGCGAAGTCCGCCGGCGTGCTGGAGCGGCTCACGCGGCGCCCGCCCGGCGCGCGGGCCTCACCTGGCTTCCGGGTGCTCGGCCAGCCACTTCGCCACCTGGGCCGCGTGCTCCCGGTCCGAGACCGCCTCGTAGCCGTCCTTGGACTGGACCCCCAGGGACCGCGCCCGCCGCCGGTCGCCCCCGCCCAGCCAGAGCGCCTGGGCCAGGGCGAAGCGGGCCTCGGACAGCTCGCTGGCGGCGACGCCGGTGGACTCGCGGACGACGAGCGAGTGCTCCAGCGCATCCACCGACCTGTCGAACTGCTTGAGCCCCAGGTGCGCCTGGCCCATGTTCTCGTAGGAGTACCCGAGCGACGGGTGCTCCGGCCCCTGCGCCTTGTTGCGGATCTCGATCGCCCGCTGCGCGCGCTCGAGCGCCTCCTGGTAGCGGCCCTGCGCGTTGAGCACCGTGGTGAGGATGTCGGTGGCGTCCGCCACGTTGACGTGGTCCGGGCCCTGCGCCTGCTCGTAGATGCGCACCGCCGCCTTGGCGTGGGTCAGCGCCCGGTCGTGGTCGTGCAGGTCGCGCAGCAGCGTCGCCAGGTTCTGGCGGATGGTCGCGGCGTTGGGATGGTCCTTGCCCAGCGACGCCTCGACGATGGCCAGGGACTGCTGGTTGAGCTGGAGCGCCGCATCCCGGTTCCCCAGCCGCCCGTGCGCCGTGCCCAGGTTGGCCAGGTAGCGCACGCGGCGCGGGTCCTCCTGGGACAGCACGCGCTCCGCCAGCTGCACCGACAGCTGGAACTGCGCGAGCGCGTCCGCCCACTTCTGCTGCGCCAGGTGAATGCAGCCGGTGGTGTTGCGGAGGTCCATCTCCAGCTCTTCGTTGCCGCCGATCCGCCGGAGCAGCGCCTCGCCGGCGCGCGCCCACTGCAGGCCCTCCTCGAACCTCCCCTGGCTGTAGCCCACCGCCCACTCCAGCCTGTAGATGGCTCGCAGGCGCTCCTCGTCCGCGCGGCCGGAGTCGGCGACGTTCACCGCCTCGCGGAGGGACTGTTCGCCTTCCTTGTACTCGCCGGTCCGGTCCAGGAGCCAGCCGCGCCAGCGCAGCGCCTCCGTCAACTGCGGCGCCCAGCCGATGGCGCGCGCCTCGGTGGCGGCCCCCTCCACGATCTCCAGCGCCGGCTTGAACTTCCCCGCGTCGTGGAGCGCCTTGGCGTCCGCCAGCCGGGTGCCCACCGCCTCGATGCGGTCGCGGATCGCCCGGTCCTCGGGGAGGCTGATCGGCGCGGTGAGGGCGGCGATGTCCGCGCAGCCGCCCAGGCTGGTGAGCGCGTGCACCGCGTCCACCGCCTTGGCGAGCACCGACTCGTCGCCCTTGCCGAGCAGCTGGGCGACCGCGTGCACCTCCTTCAGGCGCTTGTCGAGGCAGATCATGCGCAGCGACATCACCGACTCGGGCTGTTCGCCGCGGATCTGGGTGGCCTCGCACGCCTCCTGGTGCATCGCGGCCCAGTCCGCGGTGTACCTGCTCAGGCGGTTGTCCACCGCGGTGGCCGCCTCCGCCGCCCAGGGCTTGTCCAGCGTCCGGATCCGCCCCACCACCTCCGCCTTCACCTTCTGGTCCCACACGCCCTCCAGCTTGCGGGCGGCGCCGCTGCAGAGCGAGCGCTGCTGGGAGACGGCGAACGTGGCCCCACCCGCCGCCAGGACGAGCGCCGCCAGCCCGCCCGCCGCGTAGAGCCGGCGCTGCCGCTTCTGCGGCGCGCTCTCCAGCTCCCGGAGCAGGTCCTCCATGGAGGCGTAGCGGTCGTTGGGGTCCACCGCCAGGCCGTGCATCACCACGTTGCGCACCCAGGCGGGGACCCTGGGCTCCTTGGGGGGCTCGCGGATGATGCCGCGGCTGAAGACGCCGGTGGACCGCCGCGGCCCGGCGCGGTCCATCTTCGTCCTCGGGCTGCTCTCGTCGAGGATCCGCCCGGCGTGCGACGCCAGGACCTGGGGGTCGAACGGGCGGACGGTGTAGAGCGCGAAGTAGAGCGCGGCGCAGAAGGAGAACTGGTCCGACCGGGCGTCGGGGATCTTCCCCAGGTGCTGCTCCGGCGGCATGTACGCGGGCGTGCCCACCACCGCGCCCACCTGGGTGAGCTGGGTCTCGATCAGCCGGCGCTCGTCCGTGTCCGGGCGGCGCGGCGGGATGTAGCTGGGCTCGTCGCCGTCGTCGGTGTCCACCAGGCGCGCCAGGCCGAAGTCGGTCACCTGGACGCGCCCGTCCTTGCCCATGAGGACGTTGTCCGGCTTGAAGTCGCGGTGCACCAGGCCGGCGGCGTGCGCGGCCGCCAGCCCCTTCCCCGCCTCCATGAAGGTCTTGAGGATCTCCTTCCAGCTCCGGGGGGTGTTCCGGAACCACCGCCCCAGCGTCCCGCCGTCCACCAGCTCCATGGCCACGAAGACCTGCGAGCCGATGGTGCCCACGTCGTAGACGGTGATGACGTTGGGGTGCTTCACCCGGGCCATGGCCTGGGCCTCGCGGAGCAGGCGGGTCTGCGCGGCGCTCGAGGCCTGGGCGCTCCCTCCACTGATGCGGGCGGAGAGGATCTTCAGCGCCACCTTGCGGTCCAGCTCCGGGTCGTAGGCGCCGTAGACCACCCCCATGCCCCCCTCCCCCAGCTTGCTCAGGAGCATGTAGCGGCCCAGCTTGGCGCCGCGCTCCAGCGCCGGCATCTCCTCGCTGGGCTCCTGGGCCGGAGGCGGCGCGCCGCCCGCGGCCCCGGGCTCGTCGTCCGGGGGCAGCGTGGGGGCGCCGGGATCGGCCGGTGGCGCGGTGCGCTCCTGGTGCGCCAGGGGTTTCCAGCCCGTCACCGGGTCCGTCGATCCACCCGGGGTGGAGGGGGGATTGGGAGTGGCGGACGGCCGATCCGGGCCTGCCCCCCCCTCTGGAGAGGCTCGTCCCGGCTCGGCAACGGTCGGCTGGTCCGACGCCATGAACGCCTACAATCCACCGGAATCAGGGCGGAAACAAGCACTCCAGGCGACCCCAGGGCACCCCAGGTCGCCCCAAGACCTACCTCTAACTACCCGTGTCAAGGGCGTTTTCACCTTCCCCAGAAACTTGGGAATTGCGGTGCCGACAATGGGAGTGTTCGCAGCACATTCTCTTAGAACCCTTCAGTTTCCTCCAGGACTCCTACCATGGGCTTCTCGATCCCCTCCTTCAGCAGCATCGCTCAGAGCGTCGGCACCTTCGTGGGCGAGGCGGCGGGCAAGGCGGCCAGCGCGGTGACCCAGCAGCAGGCCCCGGCGACCCCTGCCGCGCCGCCGAAGCCGCCGTCGCTGGACGCCTTCGAGCCCGCTCCTGCCAAGGCGCCGGTGAACTGCGGCGGCAACAGCACCGTGGGCGCGCAGTGCCTGCCCAGCTGGGGCAAGGACAGCGGCGGCGGCGGCGGCCCTGCCGGCGGGATTCCTTCCGGCCGGTAAACGCGAACCTTTCGAGGGAAGCAGTGTTCCTGACCCGCCGCGGGGATGACCCCGGCGGGTCTTTCGCTTTTGCGGGCCGTTTCGCCGCCGCAAGAACCGTGGAGAAACGTTGAGGAGGGGCCGGGCAGGCTGAAGTCCCCGGCCGCCCGCGTTACGTTGCGGCCGATGGCCACCACCAGGTCCTGGGTCCCCGAGGAGAAGAAGAAGGACGAGCCGAAGCCCAGGCCCATGGACGGGGTCGCCATAAGGCGGCTCCTGGCCCTGGCGCGGCCCGAGGCCGGGCGGCTGGCGGTGGGGATGGTGGCCCTGTTCGTGGGGAGCATCAGCACCCTCTTCTACCCCCAGGGGCTGAAGTTCATCGTGGACGAGGCGCTCGCCAAGCAGCTCCCGGAGAAGATCGACTGGGCGGTGAAGGTGCTGGTGGTGCTGTTCGTGATCCAGGGCGTGGCGGTCGCGGTGCGGTACTACCTGTTCTCCACCTCCGGCGAGCGGATCGTCGCCCGGCTGCGCGACGCGGTGTACCGGAGCCTGATGCGGCAGGAGGTGGCGTTCTTCGACGCGCGGAAGACCGGCGAGCTGACGTCGCGCCTGGCCTCGGACACCACGGTGCTGCAGAGCACGGTCTCCGCCAACGTGTCGATGGTGATGCGCAACGCCGTCCAGGTGCTGGGCGCGCTGGCGATGCTGTTCTACACCTCGCCCAGCCTGACCCTGACCATGCTGGCGGTGGTCCCGCCGGTGGCGCTGGGGGCGGTGGCGTACGGGCGGCGGGTGCGGCGGCTGTCGCGGGAGGTGCAGGACGCGCTGGCCAAGGCCAGCGAGGTGGCGGAGGAGTCGCTGTCCGGGATCCGCACCGTCCGCTCGTTCGCCGCCGAGGAGCTGGAGGTCCAGCGGTACCACGCCGCGGTGGACAGGTCGTTCGACCTGGCGCGCAGGCGTGCCCGCCTGGCCGCGTCGTTCATGTCCGTGGCCTCCACCGCCGCGTACAGCTCCATCGCGCTGGTGCTCTGGCGCGGCGGGCGGATGGTGATCGACAAGGCCCTCACCCAGGGAGACCTGGTCTCCTTCTTCTTCTACACCATGACCGTGGCCTTCTCGCTGGGCGCGCTCAGCGAGCTGTGGGCGGACTTCATGCGCGCCAGCGGGGCCGCGCAGCGGGTGTTCGAGCTGCTGGACCGGCAGCCGGCCATCGAGGCCGCCGGCGGGGAACAGCTCCCGGCGGTGGCCGGGCGGGTGGCGATGGAGGAGGTCTCGTTCCGCTACCCCACCCGGCCGGACGTGGGGGTGCTGTCGTCGGTGAGCCTGGAGATCCGCCCCGGCGAGTCGGTGGCCATCGTGGGGCCTTCGGGCGCGGGGAAGTCCACCATCGCCGCGCTGCTCGGCCGGCTGTACGACCCGGACGGCGGGCGGGTGCTCCTGGACGGGCGGGACCTGAGGTCGCTGGACCCGGCCTGGCTGCGGCGGCAGATCGGCGTGGTGGCGCAGGAGCCGCTCCTGTTCTCCACCTCCATCGCGGAGAACATCCGCTACGGCCGGCCCGGCGCCTCCGACGAGGAGGTGGAGCAGGCGGCGCGCGCCGCCAACGCGCACCAGTTCATCTCGGCCTTCCCGGACGGCTACCTCACCCAGGTGGGCGAGCGCGGGGTGCAGCTCTCCGGCGGGCAGAAGCAGCGGGTGGCCATCGCCCGCGCCGTGCTCAAGGACCCGCGGATCCTGATCCTGGACGAGGCGACCTCCGCGCTGGACGCGGAGAGCGAGCACCTGGTCCAGGAGGCGCTGGAGCGGCTGATGCTCGGCCGCACCACGCTGATCATCGCCCACCGCCTGTCGACGGTGATCGGCGCGGACCGGGTGGCGGTGCTGGACGGCGGCCAGGTGGTGCAGATCGGCAGCCACAGCGGGCTGATGTCGCAGGAGGGGCTGTACAAGCGGCTGGTGGAGCGGCAGTTCGTGGCCGCGTAAGGTCCGCGGCCGCGTGATGACGGATGGATGGCTGGCCCTCGCCTGGGCCGGCGTGCTGGTCGCCGGCGTGGCGGCGTGCGTCGGGCTGAGGCGGGCCGGAGTGCCCATGACCTACGTGCGGGACCTGCTCCACGTGGGCGCCGGGCTGTGGCCGCTGGGGTGGTCGAGCTGGAACGGGGCCGCGGGGCCGTGCGCCATCGCCGCGGCCGGGGCGCTGGCGCTGCTGGCCGTCCCCGCCCTGGCGCCGAGGTGGCGCGCCGCGCGTGGAGTGCGGGACGCGATCTCCGGTGGGGAGGAGCGGTTCACCGGGGTGGCGCTGTACGCCGTCTCGGCGGCGGCGCTCACCGCGGTGGCGATGACCTGGCGCGGGTCGGCCCCTGCCGCGGCGGGGGCCCTGCTGGCGCTGGCGCTGGGGGACGGGATCGGCGGCGCCGTGGGACGGCGGTTCGGCCGGCACCGGCTCCGCGTCCCGTTCGGCAAGCCGAAGAGCTGGGAGGGCGCGCTGGCGGTCACCGCCTTCGCCGCGGCCGGGGTGTGGATCGCGCTGCGGTGGTACGGCGCTCCGGCGGGCCCGCTGGCCGTCCTCGGCGCGGGGGCGATCGCCGGCGCCGCGGAGGCGCTCTCGCCGCGGGCGACGGACAACCTGGTGGTCCCGGCGGCGGTGTTCGCCTGGCTCCAGCTTGCAGGGTGACGTGGGCGGGGTGGGCGGCCGCCGTCAGGTCGTCCCGGCCTCGGGCGAAGGCTGCGACCTTTCGCCCAGGCCGAGGAACAGCGCCAGCCCGTCATCCAGCGAATTCATCTCGCCGGGAGAGAGCCGCCCGAAGACGCGGTGCACCCGGCGCTTGTCGACGGAGCGCAGGTGGTCGACGAGGGCGTAGGACGTCTTGGTCAGGCCACTCGGGCCGGGCGCCAGCTCCGGGTACAGCGCGCCCTCTCCCGGTGTCCCCGTCACCGGGACGATGCAGAGCACGGGGAACCGCTGGTCGGCGACGACCTCGGGATCGCTGACGACGACGCAGGGCCTGGCGCCTCGTTGCTCGTGGCCCACCGTCGGATCGAGATTGAGCAGGACGATCGTTCCGCGATCGAGATTCATTTCTCCCCCTCCACCCAGCCTTCACCCGGGACCCAGCGAACCGGCATGCCCGCCCCCACATCCACCAGGCCATCCACGTCGTCCGCCGGCAAGCTGCTGGCCCATTCGTCGAACCCCGCCTCGGCGAGCTGTTTGCCCTCCGGGTGAGGAGCCCGCAGAGACCGCCTGAGCGCAGCCCGGCGGCGCCGCTGCAGTTCGTGGCGAACGGCATCCAGGACGAACCTGCTCCGGTTGCTCTCCAGGCGATCGATCTCCTGGACGACCTCAGCTGGAAGGGTGACGGTGACGCGTTCGCTGGCCATGGCACCTCTCAATATGATCATATTATCTATCATACTTAGCATGTGCAAGTCCTTTCTTCAATGCGTTTAGACAGATAGCGGTCGCTTCAAGGTGCCAGCCGGAGCTGACCGGCGCGTGGTAGGCGTGTACCTCGTAGGCGCTGAGGCTGTCGTCCGGCGATGCCCACTGGACCTTCAGGGTGCCGTCGGCGATCTGGGTTCCGCCGATGAACAGCCGATGCCCACCGCCGATGGCGATGGTCCCGGCAGGACAGGTGGCCTTCACCTCGCGCATCCCGCCGGCGGTCCCGCCCTCCGAGTACGCGACCTGGATGGTGTAGCCGGAGGGCGGGATGACCCCCATTGGCCCGGCGGGACCTGCAGCCCCTGCTGGCCCAGGGTCACCGGGCGGACCGTCCGGACCCGATTCACCCTGAGGCCCGACTGGCCCCTGCGGGCCAGCTCCACCCGGCGACCCCTGCATTCCATCCGGCCCCCGGGGCCCCCGTGGGCCGGGCGGGCCCGGAGGACCTGCCGGCGCGGCGGGCACGCTGCACCCGGCGAGGGCCAGCACCGCGGTGATGACGAGAAGTCGGCTCATGGCGTGCCTCAGGAATTGATGGCGGCGCAGATCACCGTGGCCGTCAGCGTCCAGCTCGCGGTCGGCGTCACCGGCCATCCCGCCTCGACGAACCAGCCGTTCGACGTCGGATACGAGTTGTTGATCACCGGCCTGACCGTCCCGGTCGTGGTGGTGATGCCGCCGCCCGTCAGCGGCCTCCCGCCGTTGCACAGCACCAGCGCGCTTCCCCAGGGCGCGGACGGCGGGAGCGTGCTGGTGGCCTGAGCGCTCCAGGTGTGCCCGGAGATGTTCGCCGTCCCCGGCAGGCCCGGCGGACCCTGCGGACCTTCCCGACCCTGGAGCCCCTGGAGCCCGGTGCGCCCCGGGAGGCCCGGCACACCGGCCTCGCCCTTCGGCCCGGCGGGTCCAGCCGACCCGGACAGACCTTGATATCCCTGCTCCCCGGCCGGCCCGAGCGGGCCCGGAGGCCCGGGCGGACCGACGACCTCCTGCATGCAGCCGGTCCCCAGCACGGCGCCCAGCGCGACGGCCAGCGCGGCGCGCGTCACGGGCTGACCCTCCCGCAGAGCGCGCACGCGTACAGCTCCCAGGCGGTCGAGCCCCCGGTGTCGCAGTGGCCCTCCGCTCTCCACTGCGTCCCTCCGTCCACCGGTCCGGACCAGACGAGGTGGCAGTTGCCGCTCGTGGCGTCGCCGTTCGGACCGTAGGTGACGGCGCCCCCGCCCACCGCCACGAAGCCCGGGCCCACGGAGGCGCACTCCGCGATGGCGGTGCGGGTTCCCCCCACGCCGAAGCCCCCGCCCACGACCCACTGCACCTCGGTGATCCCGATCCAGCCCGCATCGCCCCGGGGCCCGGCCAGTCCCGCGGCGCCGGCGTCACCCCGCGGTCCCGGAGCACCCGCGTCACCCCCAGGCCCCCGGACGCCAGCCTCACCGGCCGGTCCCGCCGACCCGGCCGGCCCGCGCACGCCCATGGGACCCTCCAGCCCGGCCGGCCCCGGCGGCCCTTCCGGCCCGCGCACCAGCGCCGGCGTACACGCCACCGCCGCCGCGAGCAGCGGCCACGCCGGCGGAATCCTCCATCGCTTGGACATCGCGCCTGTCCCTCCCCCGGCAGGGCCCAATGCAGGCGGCTTGCCATCCGCGCGTCAGGGCGAAGCGTCCAGCGCCGACCGTCCACCCCGTGAGATCGCCGTCGCGCTCCTGGACGGTGCCGTGGCAAAACGGCGCGGTGAGCCAGGAGCTCTCCGGGGCGCGCGTCGCGGTCATCGGCGCGGGCGTGAGCGGGTTGACCTGCGCGCTCCGCCTCGCGGAGGCGGGCGCGCGCGTCCGCGTCCTGGCGGCCCAGCCCCCACCCCGCACCGTCTCCGCCGTCGCCGCCGCGGTCTGGTACCCGTACCGGGCCTACCCGGAGGAGCTCGTCCTCGGCTGGTCCCGGCGCTCGCGCGAGGTGTTCGACGGGCTCGCCCAGGTCCCGGACTCCGGCGTCATCCTCCGCCCGGGGCTGGAGCTGTTCTGGGGGGTCCCCAGGCCCGACCCCTGGTGGAGGACCGCGGTCCACTCCTTCCGCCGCGCCGAGCCGCGCGAGGTGCACGCCGGCGCCGCCGGAGGCTGGCTCTTCGAGGCGCCCGTGGTGGACACCGGCCGCTTCCTGCCCTTCCTCCTCCGCCGGCTCCAGGACCGGGGCATCACCCCCGAGATCGCCTCCTTCGCCACCCTGGAGTCCGCCGCCGGGACCGCCGGCGGCGACCTCCTGGTGAACTGCTCGGGCCTGGGCGCCCGGGAGCTGGCCCCGGACCCCTCCCTCCACCCCATCCGCGGCCAGGTCGTCCGGATCTCCAACCCCGGCCTGGACCGCTTCCAGATCGCGGACGACCACCCCGGCGGGATGGCCTACATCATCCCGCGCTTCGACGACGTCATCCTCGGGGGCACGGCCGAGGACGGCGCGACCTCCACGGACGAGGACCCCGCCACCACCGCCGCCATCCTCCGTCGCTGCGCCGACCTGGAACCGGCGGTCGCGTCCGCTCGGGTCCTGGAAATCAAGGTGGGGCTGCGGCCCGGCCGTCCCGCCATTCGCCTGGAGGCGGAACGGCGCGGCTCACTCACCATCATCCACAACTACGGGCATGGCGGGGCGGGGGTGACCCTCTGCTGGGGCTGCGCGGAGGCGGTCGTCGGCGTCTGTATACGGTCGTTGCAGACCGACTCGTGAATCCGGCGCCTTCCCCGCGGCGTAGCGCTTCCGGACACGGTTGATGAGACGGCTCCTGCTCAGAGTCCTGGAACTGGATCCAGGCCAACACTATGGTCTCCGGCAGGTGCTGGTTACCCTCCTCATCGTCGTCGCGTTGACCGCGGCGCTCGCCGCCGTCGCCGCTCCGAACCCGGACCTGCAGGACCGCGGGCGCGAGCTGGTGGGCCGCGCGGCCCGGGGCGACCGGACGGCGCTGCGCAGGCTGTACGACCTCTACTCCCCCTCCGCGATGGCCATCGCCCTGCGGATGCTGAAGAACCGCCCGATGGCGGAGGAGGTCGTCCAGGACACCTTCCTGGAGGTCTGGCGCCGCGCCCGCGAGTACGACGCGGCCCGCGGCACCGTCTCCGCCTGGATCGCCACCATCTCCCGCACCCGCGCGCTGGACCGGCTGCGCGCCGACGCCCGGCTCGCCGCCGCCAAGGAGAAGGCGGCCGCGCAGCCGGAGACCCCGTCGGTGGCGCCGCTGGAGCTGGCGGTGGAGCGGCAGCAGCGCGAGCGCGTCAACGCCGCGCTGGGCACCCTCCCCGCCGAGCAGCGCCTCGCCATCGAGCTGGCGTATTTCGACGGGCTGACCCAGCGCGAGATCGCGGAGAAGCTGGGCCAGCCGCTGGGCACGGTGAAGACCCGCGTCCGGCTGGCGATGGAGAAGCTGGCGGTGGTGCTGTGCGGCCCCCAGGGTGACGGGGAGGTCGCGTGAACTGCGCCGAGTTCAAGGAGTCCGTGGGGGCGCTGGCGCTGGGCGCGCTCGAACCGTCCGAGGAGGCCGCCTGCGCCGAGCACCTGGAGGTGACCCCCGTCCACCAGGGCTGCCACGAGGCCTACGCGCGCGCGCTGGTGACCGCCGGGAAGCTGGCCACCTCGCTGACACCGGTGAAGCCGGGCGCCAGCGTCTGGGCCGGCGTCGAGGCGGCGCTGGACGGGGAGAGCCGCACCTCCCGGCCCCGGCGCCTGGCGGCCGCGGCCGGCTGGGCGGTGGCCATCGCCGCCACCATCGCGCTGATCTACATCTGGCTGGACCGCCGGCAGGCGCAGACCCAGATCCAGCTGGCGCACACCCAGGTCCAGCAGGCCCGCGGCCAGATCCAGGAGGCCGAGGTCAGGGCGAACACCCAGCAGGAGGCGGCGCGCCGGTGCCAGGAGTCCCTGGACCAGGTGAACTCCATCCTGGGCGGCAGCGACCAGCGCACGCAGGACGCCATCGCGCTGGCGAACAAGCCGGGCACGCAGCACATCCCGATGAAGCCGTTCGGCGACACCACCGGCTACACCGCCAACATCATCTATAACCCGCGGGAGAAGCGGGCCTTCATCGTGGCCGTGGCCTCCAGGCCCGTCCCGGACAAGGGGCTGGAGATGTGGGTGATGCGCGATCTCCAGCACCCGCAGGAAGCGAAGATGATGGAGACGCGGGCGGGGGCGTTCGCCGTGGGCGAGGTGGACGCGGAGGTGCTGGGCCGGGTGCTCACCCGCGGGGTGCGCGGGCTGGTCGCGATCTCGCTGGAGGAGAAGGCCGGCTCTCCGACCCACCTCCCCACGCAGGTGCTGCTCTTCGCGCAGGTCGTGGGCTGACCGCCGCGGCAGCGGCCGGCTGCCTGATCCGCGCGCGGGGTGCCCCGGTTCTGCTAACACGCGCGGCCGCATGCACCGCCACGCTCTCGTCCCGCTGCTGACCGTCCTCGTCGCCACCGCCGCTGCCTGCCGTTGCAATTCCAACGAACGTCCGCAACCGGACGCGCCCGCGCCCATGACCCTGGCCCAGGCCGGCATCGTCCCCGACTGGATGAACCGCCAGGCCGACCCCTGCCAGGACTTCTTCGAGTACGCCTGCGGCGGCTTCTACGCCAGGTACGAGATCCCGCCCGACCGGCGCGCCTGGTCCGCGAGCACGGTGGTGCAGCACGAGACGGAGCAGTTCCTGCGCGAGATCCTGGAGAAGGCCGCCCAGGACCCGGGGAACGACCCGGTGAGGAAGAAGCTGGGCGACTACTGGGCGGCCTGCATGGACGAGCCGGGCATCGAGAAGGCGGGCGCGGCGCCGCTGAAGCCGTACCTGGACGCCATCAACCAGGTGAAGGACGCCAGGAGCGCGCAGCGCGCCGTGCTGGCCCTGCACGCGGACGGGATCTTCCCCTTCTTCTCCCTGGGCCAGCAGCAGGACTTCGCGGACGCCACCCAGGTCATCGCCGGGATCGACCAGGCGGGCCTGGGGCTGTCGAACCGGAAGTACTACCTGGAGGACAAGGGCAACATGAAGTCCGTCCGGAAGGCCTACACCGAGCACCTGGGCCGGATGTTCGCGCTGCTGGGGTGGCCGGCGGCGGACGCCGAGCGCGCCACGGCGGACGTGATGCGCATCGAGACCGCGCTGGCGACGATGCAGCAGGACGACGTCTTCCGGCGCGACCCGCACAACGTCTACCACCGCATCGACCGCAAGGGCCTGGAGCAGGCGGCGCCGGACTTCCCCTGGGGCGACTACCTGGCGGCCCTGGGCATCGGCCAGGTGACGGCGATCAGCGTCCACGACCCGGCCTACTACCCGGGCGTCACCAGGCTGATCGCGAAGGAGAACGCGGCCGCGCTGCGCAGCTACCTCACCTGGATGCTGCTCCACACCCTCGCCGAGGAGCTCAGCCGGTCCTTCGTGGACGAGGACTTCAAGCTCCAGCAGGCGCTCACCGGCATCAAGGAGCTCCCGCCGCGCTGGCGGCGGTGCGTGGAGCGGGCGGACCGCGACCTGGGGCACCTGCTGGCGCAGCCGTACGTGGCCGCGCGCTTCGCGGGCGACTCCAAGCAGCGCGCGGTGGACCTGACCAAAACGGTGCTGGCGGCGATGAGCGTGGGGCTGGACGGGCTCTCGTGGATGGACGAACCCACGCGCAAGGCGGCCAGGACCAAGCTCGAGAAGATGGGGTACCTGGTGGGCTACCCGGCGCAGTGGCGGACCTACGACTTCGAGGTGGGCCGGACCAGCTACGCGGCCAACGCGATCGGCGCCTCGCGCTTCGAGCTGCGGCGCCAGCGGGCCAAGATCGGCAAGCCGGTGGACCGCGCCGACTGGTACATGACGCCGCCCACGGTGAACGCCTACTACGACCCCACCATGAACCAGCTGGCGCTCCCCGCCGGCCAGCTCCAGCCCCCGTTCTTCGGCGCCACCTTCCACCCGGCGGTGAACTTCGGCTCCACCGGGGGCGGCACCATCGGCCACGAGATGACGCACGGCTTCGACGACGAGGGCAGCCAGTTCGACGCCGACGGCAACCTCAAGAACTGGTGGAGCGAGGCCACCGGGAAGGCGTTCGCCGCGGCGACCGCGTGCGTGGTGGAGCAGTACGAGAAATACGAGGCGGTGCCGGGCGTGCGCCTCAACGGCAAGCTCACCGCGGGGGAGAACATCGCCGACATCGGCGGCGTGAAGCTGGGGTTCGAGGCGTACAAGGCGTACCGCGCGAAGCAGAAGCCGCCGCCGCCGGCCACGGTGGAGGGGCTCACGGACGACCAGCTCTACTTCCTCGCCTACGGGCAGTCCTGGTGCGCCAAGCTCCGGCCCGAGTTTCTGGAGTTGCTGGCCCACACCAACCCGCACTCCCCGCCGAAGTACCGGGTGATCGGGGTGATCGTCGACCAGCCCGCCTTCGGCGCCGCCTTCTCCTGCAAGCCGGGGACGCCGATGAACCCGGGCAAGGCGTGCTCGGTGTGGTGAGCCCCGCCGCTCAGGAGCAGCGGTAGAGGCGGACCCGCACCACGCCGCGGCTCATCATCCCCAGCTCGCGGGCCGCCGCCTCCGAGACGTCGATCAGCCGGCCGCGCGCGTACGGGCCGCGGTCGTTCACGCGCACCCGCACCGACCGCCCGTTCTCGGAGTTCACCACCGTCACGCAGGTGCCGAAGGGCAGCCTGCGGTGCGCGGCGGTGAGGTCGCCCCGGTCGTAGCGCTCGCCGTTGGCGGTGGGGCGGCCGTGCAGCGCGGCCGCGTAGTACGACGCCGTCCCCTCGGCGAGCATCCCCTCGCGGGGAGGAGGCCCGGAGGGGACCCGGGCGCACCCCGCCAGCGCCGCCGCGGCGGCGAGGGCGATGCCCAGGGCAGGCGCGCGCGAGGTCCAGCTCACCGCGCCCGATCAAACCTCATCCGCGGCGGCCGGTGGAGATGGCCGCGAGCCGGGA
>Ga0209382_10006386_pt1 | contig 15176 bp, 14 predicted proteins | sample SoiMetdeltSBSDD5_FD_187599 | JGI IMG/M metagenome (GOLD analysis project Ga0209382, IMG submission 187599) | Bulk soil microbial communities from a Populus tree surrounding site in Tennessee, USA - Soil MetaG P. deltoides SBSDD5 (SPAdes) (version 2) | ecosystem: Environmental > Terrestrial >... | reverse complement strand
GTCGGTGCCGGCCCGTCGGGCCTGTCGGCGGCGTATCACCTCGCGCGCGCCGGCCACGACGTCGTCGTCCGCGACGCAGGCCCGTACGCGGGCGGCATGATGCGCTTCGGCATCCCGAAGTACCGGTTGCCGCGCGAGGTTCTTGAGGCTGAAGTGCAGCGCATTCTCGATCTCGGGGTGAAGCTCGAGCTAAACAGCAAGGTGAGCGACATCCGCGCGGCGATGAAAGGCTTCGATGCAGTCTTTCTCGCTGTTGGCGCGCACATCGGCAAGCGCGCCTACATTCCCGCAGGAGCGTCGGCGCGCATCCTCGACGCGGTCTCCGTGCTGCGCTCGATGGAAGGCGAGGAAAAGCCGATGCTCGGACGCCGCGTGGTGGTTTACGGCGGCGGCAATACCGCGCTGGACGTTGCGCGCACCGCGAAGCGTCTGGGCGCCGAGGAGGCGATCATCGTTTACCGGCGCACTCGCGAGAAGATGCCCGCGCACGACTTCGAGCTCGAGGAAGCGCTGCAGGAAGGCGTGCTGGTGAAGTGGCTCTCCACGATCAAGCAGGCGGGAGAATCGTCGATCACGGTGGAGAAGATGAAGCTCGACGAGAAAGGCTTCCCGCAGCCGACCGGCGAATTCGAGACGCTCGCCGCCGACTCGGTCGTGCTCGCGCTCGGCCAGGACGTGGATCTCGGCCTGCTCGACAACGTGCCGGGTATCGAGAAGCACGACGGGGTCATCAAGGTCGGCCGGAACATGATGACCGGCTGCAAAGGCGTGTTCGCCGGCGGCGACATGGTGCCCTCGGAGCGCACGGTCACCGTCGCGGTCGGCCACGGCAAAAAGGCGGCCCGGCATATCGACGCGTGGTTGAGAAACACCGTTTATGAAAAGGGCGAGAAGCACGAGCTCGCCAGCTTCGAAAAGCTCAACCCCTGGTATTACTCGGATGCGCCGAAGACCGTGCGCCCGCTGCTCGACCTCATCCGCCGCCAGTCGACCTTCGAGGAGGTGCAGGGCGGGCTCGACGAGAAGAACGCGCTGTTCGAGGCGCGCCGCTGCCTGTCGTGCGGCAACTGTTTCGAGTGCGACAACTGTTACGGCGTGTGTCCGGACAACGCGGTCGTGAAGCTCGGCCCGGGCAAGCGCTTCCAGTTCAACTATGACTACTGCAAAGGGTGCGGACTCTGCGCGGCCGAGTGTCCCTGCGGCGCGATCCAGATGGTTCCTGAGTCCATCTAGCCTGCGAGGAGATAGGTAGCACCGTCTTTGGCTCGGCGGCACCCCTTTTGGTCTAGCGCAATTCCTTCCTAGGTTGCCGGGCGTGGTTGGCGACGAGCAGGGCAAGCACGAGCGAAGCCACCCGGCTTTCGATCGAATCGTTGCGGTTCGCCAGCACCACGGGAACGGCGCCGCCGAGCACCACGCCGCCGGACACGGCCTCGGCCAGGTGCTCGAGCTGCTTCGCGAGCATGTTGCCGGCCTCGAGGTCGGGCGCGATCAGCACGTCGGCCTGCCCGGCGACCGGCGAATTGAGATGCGCGCCGCGCGCGGCCTCGGGCGACACCGCGTTGTCGAAGCCGAGCGGCCCGTCGAGTACCGCGCCGGTGATTTGGCCGCGCTCGGCCATCTTGCAAAGCGCTGCCGCGTCGAGCGTGGCGCGCATCCTGGGCATGACCGTGTCGACGCCGGCGAGGATTGCGACCTTCGGCTCGGCGATGCCCATGATGTGTGCGAAATCGACGGCGTTGCGCACGATCTCCACCTTGTCCTCGAGGGTGGGCTCGATGTTGACCATCATGTCGCTGATGATGAAGGGACGCGGGTAGCTCGGCACGTCGATGTAGAGCGCGTGCGAAAGGCGCCGATCGGTGCGCAGGCTGGCGATGAGCGGGAGCAGGAACTCGTGCGTGGGAATCGCGCCTTGCACGATGATCTCGGCGTCGCCCGAGCGCGCCATGTCGAGCGCCTGCGCGAGCGCGGCGCGCCAGTGCGGGGCGTTGACCAGGCGGCAGAGCTTGAGGTCGATGCCGTGCTGCTGCGCAGCCGCGCGCAGCTCCTTCTCGGGGCCGACGAGCACCGGGCGCAGGATGCCCGAGTCGCGCGCCGCGACGGCGCTCTGCAGCGACTCGGCCTGTACCGGATGGGCGAACACCGCGGTCGCGGCCGAGAGGCCCTTGGCGCGCGCGATCAGACGGTGGTAGCGCGTCCAACGGTCGGAGATGGTCACTTCCGGCAGCTCGTAGCGCTCGCGCTTGATCTTCTGCGTCGGTGCGAGCACCTCGGCCTCGCCCGCAATCACCTTCTGCCCATCCTGGTTCGTGCACAGGCAGTCGAAGATCATGTGCTTGTTGTGCTCGAACTTCTCCTTGCACGTGATGCGGATGGTGATGGTGTCGCCGACCTTCACCGGCCTCGAGAAGCGCAGCGTCTGGCTCACGTAGATCGTGCCGGGGCCGGGAAACTCGGTGCCGAGCACGGTGGAGATGAGCGCGCCGCCCCACATGCCGTGCGCGATCACCTCCTGGAACATCGAGGAATGCGCGTATTCCGGGTCGACGTGCGCCGGGTTGACGTCCCCGGACATCACGGCGAAAAGCTGGATGTCCTCGGGCTTCAGCGTGCGCGTGAGCGTCGCGCTGTCGCCGATCGCGATCTCGTCGTAAGTGCGATTCTCGATGAAGGCGGCGGGCATCGCCGCCAAGTCTAACGACAGGAGCGGGGGCCGAAGCACCAAATTAAGGCGGGCCGCTGTCGAGGCGCCTCAGAGATGTCATCTCGGGTGGTTCGGCTCGACGGTGCGGCCCAGCTCTTGACGACCACTATAGGGCGGCGCGCGAAGGCCACTTTGATCTAGCGCAACCAAGCGCTTAGTTGGCCGAGAGCCTCCGTACCAGCCAGAAGGCGAGCAGCGCGGCCGGCAGGATGATGGCGAAGAACGCCACCTGGCGGTGCTCGAAGCGCTGGCCACGCGCGCGCTCGATGCGCTCGAGCAGCCAGTCGGCGCCGACGTAGAGGCCGATCGCTACGATCGTGAAATAGACGAGGTCCACAGCGAGCGCAGCACCACGATCGCGAACACCACGCCTCCGGCGACCGCGAGCAGTCCGCCCAGGCCCATGAGACCCATGCCGGCGACCTGCTCGGCGGTGTGCAGAACCTGCTCGCCGCCGGCCACCTTGCGCTGCACGCCGTAGCCGCCCGACCACAGCAGTCCCACGATGTGCAGAAGCTGCCCGCCGCCGTACAGCGCCGGCTGCAGCCGCGCGAGCCTTCCCTGAGGCCGCCCGAAGCCCATGCGCGGCAGCAGGTAATACACGAGTCCCATGAAGGCGAGCGTCACGCCCACGATGCTTCCGTGGTAGTGCGCCGGGATCTTCACGTTCGAGCCGTTGATCGCAAGCCCGATCAACCCGCCCGCGCCGAAGAGCGCGAGCGACCAGATCAGGCATGCCTTGAGCGGGGCCGTCACGGCGGAAGGCTTTGGGGCCTTGATCCAGGCGTAAAGAACGGCAGCGGCGAAAGGCACGATCGCAAGGCCACCGCCGATGCGCATGAGCCACGTCTGCATGCGGTAGTGCTCGATCGAGACCACGTCGTAGGCGAGGTAGATGAGCGGCGTCGCGAACACCGAGACGAGCGCGATGGCAAAGAGCAGGATCGCGATGCGCGGCGAAAGCGGATTGCGCGCGCCGATCGCGTCGGCGAGCCACAGCCACGCCACGAACATGAGCAGCGTCCAGGTGAACTGCAGCACGTGGCCGCCGCCCCAGAACAGGACCTCGAAGTACGCCTTGCGCTCGATGTGCGCCGGGACTTCGAGGTACGACCAGCCGAAAGCGATCAGCGCGACCGCGGCCGAGACCGCGGCGGCGTTGAGCCCGAAGCGCCGCGCCGCCGCGCCATCGAGCCGGGTGCCGACGCACGGCGCGACGGCGAGCGCGCGGCCGACGATCACCGCGAACGAGGCGCCGAACAGCACAAGCGCGCGCAGGAAGAGCGAGCTGTCGAGCACCGGGATGTAGTTCGTCATCAGCGCTGCGCCGGGTTCGATAAACGGCGCGGCGCAGATCGCGAGCGTCGCCGCCACTGCGCCGGCGAGCCCGGCCCAGCCGATCCACAGCGCTCGCGCCCCTCCGTGCAGCGTCCAGAGCAGCCCGGCGAACGCGGAGAACCACACCAGCACCGACAGATCGACGTGAACCACGAGTGCGACGCGGAAGAAATCCACCAGCGGAAAGACGTCCTTCACGTACGGCGCGCGCGACAACACCAGCAGCACTGAGAACACGCCCGAGGCAACGAGCGCGCCGATCGCCAGCACGAGCCAGCCCGTAGCGAGCGAAAAAGGGGTCAGGACCCTTTTTTCGCTATCTTGAACGTAATACGAAGCGATACTCATTGTCCTTCCTCTCGAAAGCCACGCTCGCGCGCAGGTGTGGCTCGCGCCGGCCGGCGAAGCGTTCCTCGCACAGTTCCATGCCGAGCCGGTAGGCGCATTCGCCGGCGCAGCCGATCGCGGTCACGCGCGCGGCGCCGTTTCTCAACGCGTACTCGATGAACGCCGGTGGCAGCATCGCGAGGCAACGCAGCGCGATTGCGCCGGGCAAGCGATTGCTCTCGCAGCAGAACACGACGTCCTTGCACGGCAGCGCGGCCTGCAATGTCTTGCGAACATGGTTGATCGTCAGGTCCGGCAGGTCGATGCCCGAAACGAGCTCGCGGATACTGCGAAACGGCGTGGACGAGGGACAGGCCCCGGCGCAGATCCCGCAGCCGGCGCAACGCTCGGCAAACACCGTCGCCTTGTCGCCGACCTGGATCGCGTTGTAAGGGCAGTCCGACGCGCAGCGGGCGCAGCCGTTGCAGTTGGCGGGATCGACGCGCGCAGCGACGACATGCTGTTTGGAGAGAAACGGAAGAACGATCAGCAGCGCCGAGAGCCCCAGCACGAGCGCCCACAGGAAAGCGGGCGCGGTAGCGTACATCAGTGGGTGGATGAACTGGTAGAACCAATCCACCGCGATTGCGTCCCCGGCAGGCGCCGCGCCCCAGCGCGGCTCCGACGCGGCCGGGTGCAGCACGGCAAGCACGACGAGTACCGCTGCGACGGCGAAAGCGACATCCAGAGGCGGCCAGGTCCTCGGGTGGCCGAGGCGCTGCACATGCACCCACATGCCGGCGAGAAGCGCGAGCGGCAGCCCGATGTGTAGAAATACGTAGAGCGAAAACAGTCGATCCGGCGCCGCCCCGGCAGCCGCAGCGAGGCCCATCCATTCGAGCGTGGCGTGGAAGGAGAAATGAGAGCGCGTGTCCCATACCAGCCAGTAGCCGACAAGGCCCGAGGCATAGACGAGCCACACGAGCGGCACGCCCGAAATCCAGGTGAACGCGCGCCAGCCGCGAAAACGGCCCAGCCAAAGTTCGCGCAGCAGGTGAACGATCATGACAAGGACGAAGGCGTCCGCGGCGTAGCGATGCACGCTGCGCAAGACGCCGCCGAACCACCATTCGAGCTCGCCGATCGACTCGTACGCGCCCGCCGCGCTCGTATCGAAGCGCAGATAGAGGTACAGGCCGCTCGCCGCCAGCACCCAGAAGAGTAGGAAGCCAGCCGCGCCGAGGTGTCTTGTCAGATGAGAAATGCGAATCCACCCTTGGCGGCGCTGAAGTCGATAATGAGCGTCTGTCCGCCCGCGAGCTCCACCGTTTCCTCCTTGATGAAGTTGAAGTCGGCACCCGGTCGATCACGCAGCCGCGCGACGATGCGGTGCCGCCCCGCGGGAAGCAGCATGCGCTCGTACACCGCCACATTGCCGTCGCGCCGCAGCCCTGACGGCTGCGCTTCGCGCCTCAGCACGAGCTTGCCGTCCAGCTCCACTTCCACGAGCAGCGGCGAGCGCTCTCGCGGGCAGTCGAGCGAAGCGCGCATGTTGGGCGCGAGCTTCGCCAGTTCCTCCGCGCTGCGTGCGCGGCACGGCTCGCGGCGCTCGGTGGCGTGGATGAACGAGACGCGCACCAGGGCCTCGCCGGACTTCACCGGCGAGAAGCGCGGCTCGGTCGAGAAATAGGCGATGAGCGCCATGAGCGGCACGTAGAGCGCGAGCTGCGCGACGATGCGAACGGCTTTCATGCAGCGCCTCCGAGGCGAACCATTTCGGGTCTTGGAACAAAAGCATCCGCAAAGCAGTCGTCCGGCCCCAGGCCCTGCGCCGTGAACGCCGGGTGGGCAGCTTCGACCATCGCCGCCGAGCCGCAGGCGTAGACCTGATAACCGCCAAGGTCGGGAAAGTCGGCAAGGATTGCCTCGTGGACGAGGCCGGTGCGGCCGCGCCAGTCGTCTTCCGGCGCCGGATGCGAGATCACCGGCACGAAGCTGAAATTCGGCTGCTCGCGCGCCCACTTCTCGGGAAGCTCGCGCAGGTACAGGTCCGCGGGGCGCCGCACGCCCCAGTAAAGGATCATGCGCCGCTTCACGCCCCGGCTGAACGCGTACTCGAGCATGCTTTTCACCGGCGCGAATCCGGTCGAACCGGCGACGAAGATCATGGGCTTGTCGGAGTCCTCGCGCAGGAAGAACGAGCCGAGCGGTCCCTCAAAGCGCACGCGCTCGCCCGGCCGCATGCGCTCGAACACGTGCGTCGTATACCGTCCGCCCGGAATGCGCCGGATATGCAGCTCGATGCGGTCATTGACCGAGGGAGCGGTGGCGAAGGAGAAGCTGCGCTTCGCGCCGTCGTCGAGCAGGATGTTGATGTACTGGCCGGCGTAAAACGCGATGCGCTCGCCCTCGAGCTTGAGCATCACCTGCATCACATCGGGCGCAAGCCGCGTCATGCCGTCGACCGTCGCGCTCCATGGCCGCGGCGGCGCGGCACCCGGTGCACCGCGCGGCACGTACTCGAGCTCGACGTCCGCCCGCGGCGTGCATACGCACGGCAGGATCATTCCGGCGGCGCGCTCGGCCGTGCTCAGCACGCCGGGCTGGTAAGGGCCGAAATCCACGGTGCCCGAGCGCAGAGTCGCCTTGCACTCGCCGCAGCCGCCGTTGCGGCAGTCAAAGGGCAGCGCGATGCCGTCGCGCAGCGCGGCATCGAGCAGCGACTCGCCCTGGCGCACCGCGATGATGCGATTGTCCGGTCGCACGAGCATGTAGCGCTCGGCACCGCGCCGCGTCGGCGGCAGCCACGGCAGCACGATGAGCAGCAGCGTTCCCGCGCCGACCAGCAGCCACACCTCGCCCGCCGTCCAGCGGTACAGCAGCGCCAGCACGGGCAGGTAGAACCAATCGAACGAAAGATCGGGGGACGGTTCGATTTGACTCACCGCGGGTTTCACAATCGAGAGCATGACGAGTGCCGCGGTGAGCGTCAGCATGACCGGCAGCGGCGGTGAAGTGCGGGCCTGCGGCACCCGCTGCGTGTGCACCCATAGGATCGCGAGCGCGGCGAGCGGCACGCCGATGTGGACGAAGGAAAGGAGCGAGAACAGGCGATCGTTCACGTTCTCTTCGAAAATGAAATTGCGCACCAGCGTGCCGTTGAATACCGGCAGCCAGTCGAGCCACTCGGCAGTCGCGACCACGGTGAACTTCGCAAGACGATCCCAGGGCAGCATGTAGCCGTTGATGCCGGCGACGTACACGAGCCACAGCAGCGCCATCCCGCTCACCCAGGAGAACCAGCGGAAGCCGCGGTAATGGTCGAACGCGAAATGCCGCAGCATGTGCAGAAGCATCGTCAGCACCACGCCGTCGGAGGCGTAGCGGTGGATCGAGCGCAGCACTCCGCCCGCCCAGGGCTGGGCATGCGTGAGCGCCTCGACCGAGGCCGACGCCCCAGTCACGCTCGTCTCGAAGAACGCGTAGAGATAGAGCCCGCTCGCGACGATGAGCCACATCAGGTAATAGGAAATCGCCCCGATGTAGTAGAGCGGGTTTAGTCTTTCGCCGAACGCGAGGTTGAACAGGCCCTCGACCTTCGTGAAAGCCCATTGCAGGAGCGCTTGCAGACCCCTTAACACCCGTCGATGCTAGGGCACCGCTCGAAGGAAGAATTTGATGTGAATCAATCGCTTCGGAACTGCCTTGGCGCAACATGGCGCCTGCCACGCGTCGAATACTGATAACGGTTGGACTATTGCTCTTCGCCGCGGCGGTGCTGAGCGCGCTCGTCTATCACAGCAAGCCGGAGCAGCGCGCGGAGCTCGCCCGCTTTCATTCCCCAAGCCTCGGCGACGCGAACGCGAAAGTGCACATCGTCGAATTTTTCGACCCGGCATGCGGCACGTGCCGAGATTTCTACCCCTTCGTGAAGAGCCTGATGGATGCGCACCCCGGGCGCATCCGGCTCTCGCTGCGCTATGCGCCCTTTCACCGCGGGTCGGACGAAGTCGTGAAAATGCTCGAAGCGGCCCGGCGGCAAGGGAAGTACTGGCCGGCATTGGAAGCGATCCTCGCCGCGCAGCCGCGCTGGGTGGTCAATCACACCGCGCGGGCGGAGCTCGCTTGGCCCGCGCTGGACGGCTTGGGGCTCGACCTCGGACGGCTGAAGGCCGACATGGGCTTGCCCGAACTCGCGCAGATCATCCGCCAGGATCTCGAGGACGCAGCCAAGCTTGGCGTCGACAAGACGCCGGAGTTCTTCGTCAACGGGCGCCCGATGCCGCGGTTCGGTTACGAGGAGCTGAAGGGGCTTGTCGAGCGGGCGCTGCGCGATGCGTACGGTTGACGGCGGCGGCGCCATTCCCAGACGACGAAGCCGATACCGCCGAGCATGACGCTAGCGCCGACGAGGAGCTCGATCAGCACGACGTAGTTGATGCGATAGCGGCCGGAGGCCGGGTCGTACACGGTGCAGAGCAGCTTGAATTTCTCCCAGGCGTCTTCGAGGCTCGCTTGCTCCACCGGGGCGTTCTGCGCGAGCTGCAGAAGCGGGCCGACGAAGAGCGGCTTGTCGAACGTGTCGCCGTACACCTGGCGGTAAACACGGCCGTCGCGATCGAGAATGCTCAGCTGAAGCAAGTGGTCGAATCCGGCCGTGGTCGACTCATAGCGGAAGCCGAGCTCGGCCGCGAGCGCAGCCACGTCGTTCACTTCCGGGGTCAGAAAGACCCAATTGGAAGAGCCAAGGCCGAACTTGCGCGCGAAGGCGCGCATCGCGGCCGGATCGTCCGCCGGCGGGTTGAAGCCGATGGTGGCGACGCGGAAGCTCCCCGGTCCGAGCGTGCGCTCAGCATCCTTCACCGCCGCGGCGAGGAATTGCGTTGTGGCAGGGCACACCTGCGAGCAGCCGGTGTAGATGAAGTTGACGACGAGCGGCTTGCCGCGCAGCTCGGCCAGCCGAACGGATTTTCCATTGCTATCCCGGAAGCGGTAGTCGCCGACCTGGCGGCCGATCGCCGCCTGGCTTTCCTTCAGCGCGAGCTTCTCGTCGAAAGCCTGCGCGTTCGCGATGACCAGCAAGAGGCTAAGAAAGCGCCACATCGGCCATCGCGCCGAGAAGCACCGCGGAGAGCTGCACAAGCGAGGCGAGGAACGCGGCGCGCGCGGCTTCGCGGCCGGGGCGCTGGACAAGAGCCCGGCATCTGAGGAGGAAGAACAGGCCTCCCGCCAGCGCGGCCGCGAAGTAGACAACGCCCATGCTGAAGAACAGCGGTACAAAGGATGCGGTTACCAGCAACGCCGCGCTCGCAAGGATCGCGCGCGCGGCGCGCGCGTTGCCGACGACGACGGGCAGCATCGGCACACCGGCCGCGGCGTAATCGTCGCGGCAGGCGATCGCGAGGCTCCAGAAATGCGGCGGCGTCCAGAGAAACAGCACCACGGCGAGCACAAGCGCCTCGGGACCCGGGTGCGGTGAGACGGCGGCGGCGCCGGCGAGTACGGCGAAGCTGCCGGCGAGGCCGCCGACGACGATGTTCCACCAAGTGCGGCGCTTGAGCCACACCGTGTATACGACACCGTAAGTGAATGCGCCGAGAAAGACGTACGTTCCGGCGATCGCGTTGCTGGAAAGGATCGTTGCGAGAACCGCTGCTGCGAGCATGAAGCCGATCACCCAGAGCCAGAACGGCCGGTGCCTGAGCGCGCCGGTGACGAATGGGCGGTTCCTGGTGCGCGTCATCTTCACGTCGAGGTCGCGCTCTACGTACTGGTTGAATGCTCCGGCGGCGGCCGAGGCGACCAGCACCGAAAGAACGAGGACCGAACCGGCGACGATATCGATCTTTCTGCCTTCTTCAACCGCCAGGCCGGCGGCGGCCGCGACGGCGATCGCGGCCCCGATCCGGATCTTGAAGAGGTTGATGAATGCGTTCACCTGAGCGGCCACACCGTCGACAGGTACTTCCAGTTGACGAAGTAGTAGAGGATGAAGGCCGTTAGGAACACGAGCGCCAAGACGAAGGTGCCCGGCGCCACCATCCCGGCCGAGCCGTGCCCGGCGATCACCGGGCCGGCGGCCGGCGCACGCGGCGCCATGCCGTCGCGCGCGCGCACGAGCTGGAAGCCGGGCGTCACGATTCGCTTGCCGAGAAACACCGACCATACGGTGATGAGCAGGTACATCGCGCCGCCGACGATGGCGATGAGGCCGGTGATGCCGGCGAGCGCCATCATCAGCCACGCCGCGCCGGGGAACTCGTAGGCGAAGGCGTTGCCGGCAAAGCCGATGTCCCAGTGCCGGCGCGGCACGCCGAGCGTACCGGCGCCCATGAGGAAGAGAGCCGCCCCGCTCATGCCCAGTCCGAACACGTAAGGCTGGTACTTGGCGAGCGTCGGGAAGGCAAGCTCGCGGCGGAAGAGCACCGGGATGAGGAAGTAGGTGAGCCCCATGAACGCGAGCGTGGTGCCGACCACCACCGTGGCATGGAAATGCCCGGGCACGTAGATCGTGTTGTGAATGATGAGGTTCAGCTGCTCGGTGCCCATCATCACGCCCGAGATGCCGCCGAGGAAGCCGAAGCCGATGAGCGAAATGAACATCGCCGAGAATACCGGGTTGCCCCACGGCGCCTTGCGCAGCCATTCGAACAGGCCCTGCGTGTAGCCCTTCTTCCGCTGCGCCACCTCGATCGCGCCCGGCACGGTGAGGCCGTGCACCATGGAGGCGAGGACGGCGAGGTACATGGCGTAGCTCGTGTTGAAGATCTTCCAGTTCGAGGTGAGGCCCGGGTCGGCGAGCAGGTGGTGGGCGCTCGCGAGCTGCAGGAACAGGATGTAGAGCAGAAATGCGGTGCGGCTCACCTTCTCGGACATCGGCTTCGCGCCGAACACGATCGCCGCGATCGCGTACCAGACCGCGACGTGCGCGCTCACGTTGATCTGCTGCGAGGAGTGGCCGAACGCCCACCAGATCGTGCGGTACATGAGCGAGTCGATGTACTCGACCAGCCCCACCGACCAGAGGAAAGTCGGGATGAGGATGATCGCGCCCGCGGCGATGGTAAACACCGCGATGATCGCCGCGGTGATCGCGCCGAAGGTGACGAGCGGCACGGAGTTGCGGTAGGTGCGCTCGGCGCGCGCGACCACCAGCGTGCCGAAGAATACGAAGCAGGCGATGAGCGCGCCGACGGCGAACAGGATGAGGCCGAGGTAGAACGTCGGGTGCGCGCCCATCGGCGCGTACGAGGTGAACATCACGCTCGAGTCGCCGCGCAGGACGGAATAGTTGTTGACGAGCGCGCCCAGCACCATCAGCCAGAAGCCCAGCCAGGCCATCTTCGGCGCCGCAAGGCGGCACTTGAGGAGCGTCGAGGCCGCGAAGTAGAGCACCGCGATCTCGAAGAAGATGATCCAGAACACGAGCATGTTGAGCCCGTGGGCGGTCAGCACCTGGTAGAAGAGATCGGGCGGCAGCAGGTGCACCGCCTGCCAGCGCGTGAGCACGACGCCGATCGCGAGCAGGCCGCCGACGAGCAGCGATACCACCGCGGCGACCGCGTTCCAGCGCATCAGCTTCTCGGCCGGCTCGTGGAACACGAGCCCCGTGGCCGGGTCGGTCCTGAACATCCGGTTCACTGCCATCGTTCGCCTCTCTTACTTGACGACGTACAGCCGGCTCGCCATCGTGTGATGGTTCACCCCGCAGTACTCGTTGCAGATGATCGAATAGGTGCCCGGGTTGGTCGGCGTGACGGTGAGCACGTGGTCGTAGCCGGGGTGCACCTGGATGTTGATGTTCTCCGGCTGCAGCGAGAAGCCGTGCAGCCAGTCCATCGACATGAGATGGATGCGGTAGGACTGGCCCGCCTGCAGCTCGAGGATCGGCGTCCAGCTCCATAGCCGAGCGATGAGGTAGACGTCGCTGCCCGCGGGTGGGCGCACCACCGGCACTTTGAGATTCTCCGGGCCTTCCTCGCGCACCTTGTACTTCTCGATCATCTCCTCGGCCTTCTTCGCGAAGTCCTCGGGCTTGGCGCGGTAGGCCTCGTTGGAGAGGTTTTGCTGCCCGTAGATGTGCCAGTACGGCATCATGAAGAACATGATCAGGCACCAGATGAGGGCGATCACCACCCAGATGAGCTCGGTGCGCTCGAGCGGCTCCTTCCACCAAACCTTGTCGCGCGTATAGGAAATCGTCATGGCGGCTTGGCTATTTCGCGAGCGGCAGGGAGAGGATTTCCATCACGCCCCACACGATGTACAGCACCGTCGGCATGGCGATGCCGAGGAACAGCAGCAGGAACGGGTTATCGAGAAGCTGCTGCATGACCGGAACCGGCTCGTCGTCCGGGAGCAAGTCGTCGTCGTGCGTGGTCTCGGCCATACGGCCTCCTTTGAGTTCGTACCGGGGCAAGTTAGGCGAGGCGCGTTCCGGCTTGCTTGATGTGGATTAAGCTTTTCGCGGCTCGTCCCGGCGACCATGCGGCCATGACCGATCGCGACCGCCGGCACGTGGCCGGCTGGCTCCTCGTCTGCGCCGCGCTGGTGTTCGCGATCGTGCTGGTCGGTGGCGTCACGCGGCTCACGCGCTCGGGGCTTTCGATCGTCGAGTGGCAGCCGCTCATCGGCGTCGTGCCCCCGCTCTCGCACGCGGACTGGGAGGCGTTGTTCGCGAAGTACCGAGAGACGCCGGAGTTTCGCCTCGTCAACTTCGACATGACGCTCGAGGGCTTCAAGGGCATCTTCTGGTGGGAATACATCCATCGCGCGCTCGCCCGCGGCATCGGCCTGGTTTTCCTGCTGCCTTATTTGTATTTCTTGTTGAGAAAGAAACTGGACAAGCCGCTCGCCGGGAAGCTCGCCGGCATCTTTGTCCTCGGCGCGCTGCAGGGCGCCATGGGCTGGATCATGGTGCAGTCCGGCCTCGTCGACGATCCGAAGGTGAACCCGGTGCGGCTCTCTCTGCACCTCGGCATCGCGCTCGCCATCTTCGCCGCTGAGCTGTGGCTCGCGCTGGAATTGCTCTTCCCGCGCAGATTTCGCGTCGGGAAGCTGGAAGCGGCGTTGCCGCTCGTCGTCTTCCTGATGGCGCTCTCCGGCGGCATGGTCGCGGGGCTGCGCGCGGGATCCGCGTACCAGACCTTTCCGCTGATGAACGGGCACCTCGTGCCGCCCGAGGTGCTCATGCTCGAGCCGTGGTGGCGCAACTTCGTCTACAACATGGCCACGGTGCAACTCGTGCATCGGTTGTTCTTTTGGGCTTTAGTGATCTTGATACCGATCGCCTGGTGGCGTTCGCGCGGCACGCTCGCGGGCAACGCTGTGCTTGCCGCCTTCGCACTGCAGGCTGCGCTTGGCATCTCGACGCTCCTCATGGGTGTTCCGGTGGGCCTGGGCGCGGCGCACCAGGGCGGGGCGGTGCTCGTACTCGCCGCCGCGCTCTGGAACGCGCATTCCGCAAAAGGGGTCAGGACCCTTTTTTCGCTTAGCGGAACAAGGGCCCTGACTCCTTCCGCATGAAGCTCGCCGCGGGGCTGGGGGTGGCGCTAGTGCTGGGCGTCGTCATCGCAGCGGCGGGCATTCGCCTCGGCACGGGCATTCCCGGGCTAAGGATCGTCCACCGCGTTGCCGCCTCGCTGGAGGTCGTCGTCGTGCTCTGGCTTGGGTGGATGGTGTGGCGCACGCGCTCGAAGCAGCCGAGTATCCAACGCGCCGCAGTGCTCGCGCTCGGCCTGACGGTGCTGCTCTCGGCGATCGGCATCCTCGCTGGTCAGGAACCGCCGCCGGCAGCAGCCGCGGCCAATCTGCTCGGTGGCCTAGCGCTCGCCGCTACGTTCGCCTGGATTCTTGGCAAAGCAGGATCCGACCCCTTTTCTGAAAAAAGGGTCCTGACCCCTTTTCTGGGGGTAGCGCTTGCCGTGCAGATCGGGCTCGGCGCGTGGCTGTCGATTGTGGATCGCGTCGGCATGGCGCTTCCGGCGCATGGCATGCTCGCGCTGGCGCTCGCGGCGCTGCTCGTCTGCTTTGCCAAGGCGAAACCTGCCCTTCAAGTCTTGGCGCTCGCCGCACCCCTCGCGGGCTTCACTGCGCTCCATTACGAATACTCCGCCGGCGCGGCGCTAGGGCACGCCGCGCTCGCGGCGCTCCTCCTCGCCGCGACGGCGTACGCTGCGGGGCGCGGCGCTTGACCCATATCAAGGGAACGCGCGCCGCGCGCTGCCATCTTGCACTCATGGATGAATCCGACGGCTCGTTGCACGCGCAGCACGCGTACATCGATCGCGAGCTCGACGCGGTCGTCGCGGCGGGCTCCGCAAGCCGGTGGCCCGAGTACCGCCGCCATTTCGAGGCGCTGCGCGAAGGTCTGACGCAGCACATGGCGTTCGAGGAAGAGGCGGTTTTTCCGGCGCTCGAGGTGCGTGCCGCCGCGGCGGTGCGCGGGCTGCGCGAGGACCACGCCCAGATCCGCCGCCATCTCGAGACGCTCGGCGCTGCCGCGCCGGAACAGGATCCCGACGGCTGCGTGGCCGAGCTGCACAGCCTCGGCGGCCTGCTGCGCGCGCACCACGAGGCCGAAACGAAGCTGGACCCGCAATACGTTAGCCGCGCGGCGCCTTCACTTGCGCGCAGCGACCGGTCGGCGATGGACCTGCGCGGCCTGCAGCCGCCCGAGCCGATCGTACGAATCCTGCACGCGCTCGAGCACGGCGCCGGCGCTCCGCTGCGCGTTATCCTGCCGCACGAGCCGCTGCCGCTCTACGCACTTCTGCGCGAGCGCGGCTACCGCTACTCCGGGGCA
>Ga0209382_10006385_pt1 | contig 15180 bp, 19 predicted proteins | sample SoiMetdeltSBSDD5_FD_187599 | JGI IMG/M metagenome (GOLD analysis project Ga0209382, IMG submission 187599) | Bulk soil microbial communities from a Populus tree surrounding site in Tennessee, USA - Soil MetaG P. deltoides SBSDD5 (SPAdes) (version 2) | ecosystem: Environmental > Terrestrial >... | reverse complement strand
CCCGGCAGGGGCAACTCACAAACTCAAGAACGGCACTCACTGGATCAGATCACTGGGCTCCAGGGTCCCCGGAAGCCTTTCGATCTGCTTATCCTTACGCATCGCTAGCTCTGCGATCTTCCCGGTGTCGATGCGCATGAGATACCGCACAGGGGTGTTGTTCTCATTGCCGAGACCTGAAAGCGCGAACTTTCCATCGGCCAAGCGGATGGCATAGACATCCGCACCCATGTGCGCGAACTTCCCTTCGATGGCGATGTTGTGCGCCATCAGCGGACGCCCTCTCGTGTCGATTGGTGGCTTGCCCGTTACCGACATTGCCGTGAGATCTGCATCGGTGAGCCGATCCATAGCGGCATCGAATTGTGCGCCAGTGGTGCCGCGTGGAACGATGGTCTTCGTGCCATTGACCACGCCAAGCCTGTCTCGGCGAGCACGGCGTCAATCGCTCGCCTGTAGTTTCTGTCGCTGAAGGAGCCGTCGCCCTTCGTAGCGAGCTTCGCCACGTAGTAGGCGTCTGCTGCCTCATGAGCGGCGAAACGGGATTGCGGATCAAGCTCGCTTAGCGCCTCACCCACATAGGCGTCAAACTTCCGCACCGTTCCACCTTCGCCAGCGCCCTTCAGCCTATCCTCCGCGATCTTCGGATTGGCTTTCACTTCTCGCATGCCCTTGATGATGTCTTCAGCCACCTGTGCTTGCGCGCCGCCTTGATAGAACAGGCCGGCGAGATGCGAGAGGTAGCCGTTCTTCTCGCCAAGCTGACGCACCGCGCCTTCTGTGACGGGGCCGCCGAACTTGCCGATGTCGCGAAGAGCTTGCACCGCTTCCGGCACAGAGCCGTCCTCGATGCGCTTCTTGTAGTCGGCCACTTCGTCTTGAGTGAGCGGCTTCGGGAAGCGAAGCCTGTAGAGGTCTTGCTGCTGCAAAGCCTGCTGAGCGCGCATCGAGAAGCCGTTGGCTTCCTTCAAGTCGGCCGGCGCTCCTTGAGCGTGCTTCGCATTGTACGTCATCGGATCGCCGTGTGGCTCGTTGAGCGCAGCCTGCTCCTTCTGCACCTTCTCCAGCGCCTTGATCCGCTCATGGCCGGCAGCGTCGATGCCGGTGTGGAAGCCGGAGGAAATCTCAGCGTAGACCTGACCGAGCGACTTCGGATCACCGGCAGAGTTCAAAAACACAGTCAAATTGCTAGATATGGCATCGCTGCTCACCGCTGTGTCCACAGGCTTGCTCGGGTCCATCCGCCACGCTTTCAGGAACTTGGAAGCGCCGGCCGCTCCCATGAAGTGCCCCATGTAAAGCTCGCCCTCGTTAATCCTCCGTCCAAGCTGCTTCTCCATCTCCAACTTGTTCTCCAGCGAGAAGGTGACAAAGACGGCCGTGGCCGTCTTAGGGTCCGCCCGCAGTGCCAAAAGCTCCTCTTTCGACTTGCCAGCGATGTCGAGCTTGTAGGCCGCTGCCGCCTTGGGCAGATACTCCATCCACGTCTTATCGAGGAACTGATAGGGGCCGCGCGCCGTGCTCTTGTCGTTCTTGAAGTCGTAGTCGCTGCCGCCTGTCTTGCGGAGATTGTCGATCTCGCGGCCACCCTCGCGACGCAGAGACGCGGCGATGTATTCCGCCGTGATCTTGTTACCCGAGAGCGCCACGCCGTAGTCCACCGCAGCGTTTAAATCATTCGTCAGGTTAGGGAAGCGGCGCCCCTGCTCAATCTTCAGCGTGTTGTCCACCGCCTCTTTGGACGATCCGCGCGCCACCACCGTCGTGCGGTAGTTGGCTTGCGCCTTCTGCCAATCGTTGAACACGCTCGGGTTGACGCTCCGGCGCACAAGCGCATCCGTCGCCGCGATCTCGGCTTCGTCGATCTTCTCGCCGGAGGTCATGCGATCCTTGATCGCACCAACGGCTGCGCGAGCCTCCTGTGTCGCCTTCTCGCTGATGGAGGTCATCGTCGTGCGCGCGTGGGAGATCAGCGTTTCGGCGTTTGCCGGCTTCATGCGCTCCTTCATGTGCGGCTGTGCCATCTCTTCGAGCACAGCCTCCACTTCTTGCGGCGACTTGGAGCTTCGGATTTTGCCCTCGAAGTAATCCTTCGTCAGCTTCTCGATGTAAGCCGATTTGGTCGCCTTCACGAGATCGGCCGGCAAGCCCTTCACGTCCTTCGTCGCCGCCGATTGATCGATTAGCGCCGAACCTTCGGCGATCTTGTCCTCGTAGGTGCGCGGGTCAAGCGTGACGGTGTTCTCGTAGACCTTCAGTGCCTCCTGAAGATTGGACCCTATGAGCTTTGCGCCCATAGTGGCCTCATGCCCCACGGCTTGATTGAAGAAGCTCGTCTTCAGCGTCATGATCCGCAGCTGTGCCGACTTGCTCTGCGCACCGTTGGGAAAATGCTTCGCGGCCAGCTCATCGAATTTCGTGTTGAAGTCGTTCGCGAAGTTGGGGGCGCCGTCTGCCGCCTTGTTGGCCGCATCGTGATAGGCCACGGTCGCATCCATGTGGAGCTTCCCCGCCGCCAGCGCTTCGCTGATATCGGAGCCCCTTTGCTTCTCAGCCTTGCGCCGCGCTTCGTTTCTGTTGATCGCGACAGCAACGCCGCTCAAGCTGCTCCCCACGTCCTGAAGCGCTTGCCCGATGTTGGCGCCGAACGCATTGGGAGACGCCTTCGGGTCGGGGATTGGACCGACTGCGATTTCGCTCATGGCGTAGTCGCGAATACGGGGCATTGGTCAGACTCCTTCGAGTGCGTGGAAGGCTTCTTCAGCGGCAGCGCTGTTGAACTTGCGCCTGGTGGCGTGGGCGACCAGATCACTCCTGAGATAACCTAGGCGGCCACATCCCGGACCAACGCGTACCCAAGGAGGCCCACAGGGCGGATCTGCAACACGCCAGCCTTGAAGCGTCCGGGTGGAAACATTCAAAAACGCAGCTGCTTGCCTTTCCGTGAGAATGTGCTGATCGGCCGGCAGAGCGAAGCGCGGATCGCTGAAGAGCGTGATCGCGGCAGCGTTGGATTTCGACGTCATTGGTCTTTCTCCAGGTGTTTTGCGGGCGCACGCACGCGCCCCATCGCGCAAGCGATGTGACGTACTCGGTACATATCCGCTGAAGGGTGGTGGTCCAGTCCGGCAAAGCGCTCTTCAAGAAAGCAGTTTACCTTCTGGCCTTCAAAGGGGGCGTATGTTTCAAAAGCTCTGTAATGTCAAGTAAGCTCCGCAGCATATTGCGGCACGCTTCAAATGACCCTTACAACTTGCATCGAATGAGTATTAAAACGGGCGCGGCTCTTTCAAACGGGGAAGCGCACTGGAGATGGAGCGATCCACATGCGAAGCGCAGTAAGGGCGCCCTTCAACCGTCCGTGCCCCGCACACCCCGAACGCTGGCCACCGGTCGCGCGGATCTCCGGTCGGCCATGCGCATTCGTGGGGCTCACGGTCTGCGAAGGGGATGCGCGCCACATCCTCTGGATGGTGCTCGGGAACCACGCCCTCTGTGGCCAAACCGGCCGTACCGCCGTTCCATGTTCGGGACGCAGCGCGGAGTTCAGGCCGGCGTCGGCGACGAGCTGGCAAACGAGAGCGACCCGCTTGGCTGGCAGGCGGGTCGCGTCTCTGTGGTGGTGAGGCTGAGGACATCGAGGTGGTAGCGTCCTCATACTTGGCATTGGTGGCGAGCGAAACCGACAGTGATAGTCGGAATACCTGGCTCCGCACTCGGGACCCCACACCGAAGGGGCGCATAACATCGGCCCTTCGACGGTGCCTTACTCAACAGGGACCCCGGTCCACAATCGCGCCCCAGCTGTTGGGCGCGACAAATTGCAAGCTGATTTGATTTCCAGAAGCAGTCAAGGGCTCGACGTAGAAAAAGGGTGAGATGTGATATTCAGGGTATTGATGATTTCTCCACACGGGCGCCGAAGTGTTGACGAAATCAGCAACGGCGATCCACGGGGGGATGCCAGGCCGTAACTACTATTATCGCCTTAGGCAGTTACCTCGGCGTGCTGTTCCTCAGCGCGTGCGGAAATGCTCAACGGCTTATCATCAGCGGTATTATGGAAAATTGCCAGACGCTTCTTCCGCCCATTCACCCTTCGCCGCATCGCTGTAGAGCTTGCCAGGGGGTTCACCATTTCCCTGCCCCGCCATTTGGGTCGAGCTGCCACACCGCATCGGATATTCACGTCATGGCTGCAATTTCAATCCACGAAAACTCCCTATTCCCCCTGCATTACCCGCGAAGCGGACAAGCGGACAATGTCCGGACAAATCCGGATTTGTCCGTGGGACATCAGGGTGGACGGACACGGACAACCCCCTTAAGGGGTGTCCGGATTGTCCGCCTGTCCGGTCCGCTGTTTTGGCCGATAACCGTAGGCCCGGTATCCGGGCCGTGGGAATATTTATTCGAGTGCCCACCGGAGCGGATTTTGGCGAGGCAGCGATATCGCAGAAACGACAAGACGCGCCATGGTCTAGCCGATGGCGCGTCTTGCATTTTGGTGGGTGGGACGTTGAGGATCCGCAGGGTACGCGCACCGGCACCACCCCCTCACGCCTGATCTCCACTCAGCAAACGATCCAAGCTGGCAGCTGGGATTAATATCCTTTTGCCGAAGCGGATTGATGGCACCTCCTTCTTCCGCACCGCCTCGTATGCCTGGTTGCGGCCAATCCCGGCCTTCTTTGCGTATTCCGCGACAGTGTACGTCATGCACTCTACGTCTCGGGCTTCCTTGGTCATTGAAGGTCTCCATGTGTGATTTATACCGGTACAAATACATAGCGCTACTCGGCGTGATTGACAAGGACGATTTATACCGGTTAAAACGGAAAGCAGACGAGCGGGGATAGCCGGTCATGGCTCCGAAGAGCAAGCACAAGTCCGAGCAAGGTGAGCGGGTTCACTTGGGTTTCCGAGTGACACCTGAGATGAAGCGGCGCGTGGAAGATGCAGCCCATGGGTCGGGCAGGTCGATCAGCCAAGAGGCGGAACTTCGTTTGGAACGGAGCTTTGAGCAGCAAAGGTTGTTGCCAGAAGTGCTAGGGCTGGCATACGGCACTGAACTTGCCGGCGTACTGATCTCGGTCGCCACAGCTATGAACGACGCACGCCTGCACGCGCGGCTCGTGACTGATGAGGACTACAACACATGGATTGAAGATGCCTTCGCATTTGATGCCGCGGTCACAGCTGCGCAGATGGTGTTCGAAGCACTTCGCCCTGTAGGGTCGACCAAGAACCCAGCATCCCCAAGCTCGAGTGCGGAGATCGCCCAGATTTGTGCTGCGCGCCTTCTGCAAAGCGTGGCGGAGGGCAACGCCGCACCCTCCAATAAAATCGCTCTTGAGGCTCGCGGCCTACTCGGGCCGGCAGTCCTGAAGCGGCTCAAGGGGAAGCGGCCATGAGCAGAGGGAACATCACTCGGCGCGGCAAGCGATCTTGGCGCCTCAAGTTTGACGGTGGGACCGACGCCGCTGGCAACCGCCAGACGCGCTACGTCACCGTGAAGGGCAAGCTGCAAGACGCGCAACGCGAGCTGACAAAGCTTCTCGTTGCGGTGGACGCCGGCACACTGGTCGAGCCCAGCCGCACGACGGTCGCCGAATACATCCGCGGCTGGCTCGACGGTCCGCACGGGCTGGCAGCTAAAACGGCCGAACGGTATCGCGAGCTAGCCGAGCGTCAGATCATCCCGCACCTTGGAGCGGTGCTGTTGCAGAAGCTCAGACCAAAGCAGGTGCAGACCTGGCACGCCACCTTGCTCCAGTCCGACGCAGCGACGGGCCGTGTCCTCTCCGCGCGAACTGTTGGCCACGCGCACCGCGTCCTGCATCGAGTCTTGGCGCACGCCATGGCGGCTGAGGAAGTGTCGCGCAACGTCGCCAGCGCGGTGAGGCCGCCGAAGGTCACGGCCAAGGAGATTGAGATCCTCACGGCCGATCAGGTCACCATCGTTCTCGAAAGGATGCAGGGCCATCCCCTTTACTCGATTGCTGCGCTTGCTCTTGCAACTGGCATGAGGCGCGGTGAGCTGTTGGCGCTCCAGCTCCGCGACGTCGATCTCGACGGCGCAAGCCTGCAGGTGGAGCGCTCGCTTGAGGAGACGGCAGCTGGGCTTCAATTCAAACCGCCCAAGACACAGCACGGCCGGCGCACGATCTCGCTGCCAGCGCACGCCGTAGCCGTCCTGCGGACCCATTGGCGCCAACAGCTCGAATGCAGGGCCGCGCTGGGCCTCGGGAAGCCCGAACCCGAGACGCTGATCTTCAGCAAGCCCGACGGCTCCCCGCTGTCGCCGGACAATCTGTCCCGCGATTGGGGTAGGGCCTGCCGGTCGCTCAGCCTGCCTGAGGTCTCGTTCCACGCGCTGCGACACACCCACGCCTCGGCGCTCATTGCGTCCAAGCTTGATGTGGTGCAAATTGCGCGCCGCCTCGGGCATGGATCGCCGGTCATCACCCTGCGGACCTATGCCCACCTATTCGAGGCATCGGACAGCGCCGCTGCAGCCGCGATCGAGAACGTTCTACGACCGCAAAAGGGGCGATGATCCGAGTTGCCGGTGCCAATCCGGTGCCAATTTCGTGGTCTGTTCTAAATTCGTTCTAACGATCGATACTCTAAGCCATTGATTTCATTGGACGGAGACGTGGCCGAGTGGCTGAAGGCGGCGGTTTGCTAAACCGTTATACGCTGTCAAGGCGTATCGAGGGTTCGAATCCCTCCGTCTCCGCCATAGTCGCGCACAACTTGTTGATTTAATTGACACTTCTTGCGAGTTCGACTGCGAAACTACAGATCAACCCACAACACGATCTCAGCTTCGAAGACCGCCAACACCGCCAAGGACGCCACCGCCAAAGGGTGCCCAAGTTGGCGGCCTTGCCATCTCCCGGTCCCACACCGCCGGCCCGGATCACCCGTTAGCCCAACAACTCGCCGGCAACCGCGCGGCTAGCGATCCTCGCTCCTCCCTGAGCCGCGGGACTGTTCCTGCGCTTACTGAACGACCGCCTCCGCTTCAACTGCGCGCACGCGCGCTGGGCGGAAGTCCGAGCAATTTCAATCCGTAACCGGAGAAAGAAAGTCGCTTTCTCCAAGAAAGCAGAAAGCTTCGAACGCAGATCGAGAAAGCAACTTTCTCGCAGATAGCTGAAAGGCGCAGACGACCATGAAACAGATACCACGAACGATAGCGGTTGCGTCTACAAAAGGTGGCAGCGGGAAGAGCTCGATCACCGCCGCGCTTGCCGTCCAGGCCGCCAAGGAAGGCAGCCGCGTTGCCCTGCTGGATTGGGAGCCGCAGGGCTCGTTGACCCTCTGGTGGCTCATGCGCGGCAAGCCAGACAATCCACGCCTAATCGTCGACGACATCTCGCCGGCGGCTGCCGTGCGCAAGCTGGCGGGCGAGTGCGACTGGCTGTTTCTCGATACCGCGCCGGCCATGATGGATCAGGTGGAATTGGCCGTACAAGCCGCCGACTTCACGCTGATCCCGGTCCTCGCTTCCGCATTCGATCTGATGGCGGCGCGGGCGGTCGTGGCACTCTGCGGCGAGCATGAGAAGGCATTCGCCTTCGTGCTCAATCGGGAAAACCCGCGCCGCGAGATCATGAACACGTCGGCCGGCGCCCATCTGCGCAAGCTCGGGCTCATCCTCGATGAGCATGTGCAGGATCGTGCCGCCTACGTCTCGGCCCTCAACAAGGGCAAGACCGGGCCGGAGCATCCCGACACCAGGCAAGCCAGGGAGGCCCGCGCCGAGATCGAGGCGCTGTGGGCCGCCGTCAAGAAGCTGGCCACCAAGGCGAGGCAACGATGAGCGGCGATCCCTTCCAAGACGTGGACGCCGCACTGGCCGAAGCTTTTGGCACGCCCGAGGTCGCAGCGTTTGCCGACCCGCGCAAGCGTCGCGCGCGCGAGAAACGCATGAAGCTGTCGCCCGATGACGGCCGACGCAAGCGCAACACCGGTCGCACCAAGCAGTTCAACTGCAAGATGCGCCCCGAGCTGCACCGGCAGCTCGTGCAGGCAAGCCGCGTGTCCGGCAAGTCCATCGTCGTCATGTGCGAGGAAGCATTCACCGCTTACCTCGCCAATCTGAGGGGGGCTGCTCATGCATAGGATCGCCGGCGTCGTCGTCACAATACTCGGGACGATCGCGGCGATAGCGATTGTCGCCGGCGTAGCGCGCTATGCGTTCGCCAGCTCCGACACCGCGGCCGATGGTGCCATTTGGGCGGTGTGCTTTGGCGTGGTGGCCCTCCTGGCGCTTGCGGGGCCGATGCTCGCCGTCTTGCTCGGCCGGATCAGCACATCATGGGCGACGGCGGCATGGATCGTCGCCGGCGCCGCATTCCTCATCAACGTCTCGAACTCGCTCGGCGCGATCTCCTCGCGCGGCGACAAGACGCAAGCCGAGCGCAGCAAGGCGCTCTCGGCCAACAAGGACGACCGCGCGCAGCTCGCCAGGATCGAGCGAGAACGAGCGGCGATGACATTCGCTGCCGCGGATGCAGAGGCGGTGCAAGCCGCGCAGGCCGCCGCAACCTCGGCCGAGGCGATCCGGCTTCGCGAGTGCGGCAATGGCGATCCAAAGCAGCGCGGACCCAACTGCCGGCAGCGGGAGACTGAGGAGCAGACTAAGCGCGACGCGCTGGCGACGATCCTCGCTAACAAATCTGCGACCGACCACGCCGCGAAGCTAGAGAGAGACGCCGAGGCGATCCGCGCTCGGCTCAAGGACGCAACTCTGGTGACGACCACAAACCCGCACGGCGATGCGCTGGCTCGTGCGCTCGGACTGGCGGACGCAGAGACTGCCGCGACGGCACAACAAGTCGCGCTGGTTGGCTTTGTCGAGCTGGCGATTGCCTTCCTGCTCGCCGCTGGCGAGAAGCTGATCGAGTGGAAACCGCGCGTCCGTGAGGAGCCCACCGGCGAGGTGACGGTGCCGGCCGCTGCGAGTGCTGAGCAGGTCGAGATCGAGCTACCTGCGGCCACGGCGCCCTTGCCTGAAGTCGATACAGTCGGGCGCTTCATGCTGGCGTGCCTACGCAAGGCATCCGGCGAGGAAGTTGTCGGCGGCGCGATCTATGCCCGCCATCAACGGTGGTGCAGCGAGCAAGTCCCGCCACTGCCCACTCTCGATCCAAGATCATTCGCACAACAGTTTGCCGCCCGTTGCGAGCGCCACGGCATTCGCACACGGCGCGACGGCAGCAAGGTCTATTGCGTCGATGTCCAGCTGGTTGCGTGACCGCGTAGAAGCCCGCGGCCCCCGCGTCAGCACCGCTGCGCGAGGGCCTGACCCAGACCATGGAGAAAGCAGACATGGCCAAGGCTACTGAAACTCTACCTTCCAAATCTGTCACGCGTCGCCACATTCTCACCGGCGCCGTCACGTCGGCGGCTGTCGCCGGCGCTGCTGTATCGCATCATGCGATTGCAGCTCCGCATGTAGCAGCGCCTACGGCAGAAGGGCGCAGGCTTCTGGAGCTCATCGCGAAGCAGAAAAATACATATGCCGATATCTCAAATGTGGAGAGCGGTCCGTACTCCACCGAGGAGGAGGCCTCCGCGGCTATGGTCGATGCTTGGGACGCGGTCGCAGCGCTCGGGAGCGAAATCGCAGCTCGCCCGGCCAGGTCGCTTGCCGATATTGTCGATAGAGCCATCCTCGCCGCGTGGTCGTGCGACCCGTTTGACGGGCAGCTCAAGTCGGACGGCGACGACTGCTGCAACTTCCAGGCTGGGCATATTCTTGCGGTGCTAAGCCTTGCGGGCATCTCGCCGGCGCAATGCAATGTGGGGCTGTGACGCCCTTCAACCCGTCGCGTATCAAGGCGGCCTCGGGATCACCGGGGCCGCTTTCGTTTCTGCGGCCCCCGCAGCATCGATCGAATTCGGCGCGCCGTTAGCGCCTATCCGATCAACGAATAGGCCGGGATGGGTCCGGGGGCGGCTTGCGAACAATTGTCTTGCGGTAGGAAGTCGTCGCCTTGCGTGTGTGAACGGTGTCGAGGAGATGCATGATGTCCCTGACATCGACATAATGGAGTGTCCAACGGCTTCCGTCACGGCCTGCTCGGGTGACCATCCCGCAAAGCTTCTTGGTTGTTGCATCGAATACGGGTGCACCACTCAGGCCAGTGACGCGCTCGAACTCGGGCCTATCAAACTCGGCAATTGCCCGGCGCAAGGTGGTGTCATGATCGGCCGGTCCATCATCCTGGAATTCCAGCAAGCAGGACACCGCGTCAATCTTCTCGCCTATGCTGCTCAGTTCTTTCAGGAAACCGGCAACATACAAACGGTTGCCCACAGCGCTCGTCCCCACGGTGTTGGGGTCGATGATGTAAGCTGAACCCTTGAAGAAATCCGCTGTGATGGCCTCCCGGAACTCGATCACGGCTACGTCCAGGATGTCGGCGTCCACCGCCGTCTCCTTTGCATCGCTGGCATACTGGACCGATTTCAGGGGAGCAAAGTGAGTGCCGAACCGCACGTCCGTGATGACCAATTGCGACCACTCGAAATCTTGAGGAACATGCAAGCAGGTGAGGGCGTAGGGCTTGTAGTGATAGTTCACCACGAACGCTGTACCCCCGTGGGTCGCATAGTCCGCTACGCCTGTCTGAAACATCACGAACCGCGTTGCTTCTCGGAAATCCTGCTGGATCGTAATTCCCGATGAGAGTATCTGTTCGCGCATCATTCTGGCATCACGTCGGCGTTGGTTCATTTCGGCCAGACTTCTGGCATCGGCCCGTCAATCATTGCCTTGATCGTCGTGGGGTTGAACGGTCGCGGCGCGATCTCTTCGCGGTATCTCGCCGTGTTAGAGTGCCCTGCTTTCACAAGTTCGGCAGAGATCTTGGCGAGGCCAAGGCGTGCCCGTCGTGGGATTGGCTCGCATTGATCCCGCGCGGGCGCATCCGTTTCCCGTCTCCTCGGCGTGGCAAGCGTGAACTTCCAAGCTATCGCGTATCAGGGCGGCCTCGGGCCACACCGGGGCCGCTTTCGTTTCTGCGGTCCCTGCAGCATTGGATGCGCCGCTGTCCGCCCAAATCGGACGAAGGCAATGCGTGCTCGTCAGCATCGTCCTTGTCGTCGCGCCGGTAGTGCACTGGTTTGAATTTTGACACTCTTGACTTGTTCTGCGAAGCGCCCCCAAGTGCCCGCTGATGCTTAGCGGAAAGCAGGGAGCCTCTACAATGCGAAAGCTCTTCCACTGGCGGCCGAGCGGGGCCTACGCCGAGGACGATCACGACTACACATTGGTGACCGACGACGAGGGCCACCAGTCAGTCGAGCACGAACACTCGCGCGTGGACGTCTACAACGGCGGCGGCACGGACAAGACCACCAGCAGCGCGTCAGTCGACGAGTTCTTGAGCGGATCCGAGCCCGAGGGGGTCAAAGAAAAGCTCAGACGGTTACTGGGGCGGGAGTAGAGATGCCCAAGGGACCCAAAGGCCAGAAGCGTCCCGCCGACGTGATCGGCGCCGCCGTCAAGACCATGAAGGTTCTAACCGGCGAGGAGCTAGAGGACTACGGCGCCGACGACGGCAAGGACCCGGCCGCCAAGTCGCTGGGACAGCGCGGAGGCAAGGCTCGCGCACGGGCGCTAAGCCCAAAGCGCCGATCCGAGATCGCGCGCGCGGCGGCCGCTAAGAGATGGAAGAAATAGCGTCACGCTTCTCGTTGGTCAGCAAGCCGTCCGCAACGCCGCGCATGATGACATACGGCCGCATCAGCGGGTTTACGAACCGATAGCGCAAACGCCGCGTCTCGCCCTCGCGCACTAGGATTCCACCTCGGCGTTGTTCGCTCATCTCTTTGAGATGTCGCGCAAAGTTGGGAATGTCCAGATCATCCCTTTCCGCGACGATCCTTAGCGGTCCTCGCACGGCAGCCGCCGTGAAGAAGCTTTTGTCGTCAACACCCGCCAGCGCGCAGGCAAGCAGCACCTCTTTGTAGAGGTGTTGCGGTTGCGGGCTTCGTGTTGCGTCGTAGTAGGCCGTCTTGATCGACTCCTGCCACTGATCCAGCGACTTGCTGATACCAGCCTTGACGGCTGAGGAACTTATCGTCAGCGAGCCTTCTTCCAGAGCGGCCCGCGCGCTGTACAGCGACACCATGTGCGTCACATAAAATGCAAGGAAAACTCGCCGCCGTCAGGCAACGTTGTAACCACTCCTGTGGCGCGCAAACGCGAGTCTGTGCAACCCATGGCTTGGAAGATTGTCGGCTTCCGGACTAGTTCTGCCGGAACCCGACCCTGCGACGGTCCCAGACTGCCAGGAGCCAACATTTCAGCAATCGTGTTGGATGCGCCCGTAGCCGCTCCAGCGTCAGTCGCGGCAGCTATCGGAGGGACATGAGACCTGAGCCAGCTTCTATGGTAGTGCCTGCCTTGGTCTCAGTTTGACCCGAAGGAGACCTCGCGTACGCGGTGCCGTTGCGACGCAGCAATAGCGCAGATATTCTTGGTCGCGTCTGGGTTGGTCTCTCTACTGGTTCACGGCCGCAGGACCATCTACGAATGCCCGACGTTCGCGGGAAAAATCGAGGTAAGCGCAGCCGAGGCGTTGGGATGACCCCTCGCAGGCCAACGGAAACTTTCTGGAGCTATGCCTAGGTCAACGAGGCGTGTCTTGATTCGAATCAGGGTCTCCGCGTTAAAGCGAACTTCGTACCGCTGACCCCTGTACTCCACTATTTCCGAGTGGTTCCCAGGTGGCGCGGCGAGGTCAACGATTTGCGTATCCCTGAAGGGGTCCAGCCGGGGATCTGAGATCTCCAGATCACGAAGGAGCGCTACGAGAATTGGCTTACCGTAGTGTTCGGCCATCCGGATCTCGACCCGGCATTCGGACGAGTCGAGCGCCTCGGGCGAAGCTAACAGGACCACCGCTTCGCATCGCGTATTAGCTTTTCTCAGAGCCTCTTTCCAACGCTCGCCGGCTCCAATACCAGAGATGTCAAGGAACACATCTTCTCCTCCCCAACCGCTTGCGCCGAGCCATTGCTTAAAAGCAATTGCAGAGGCGTTGTCCTTACTCGAATGGCTCAAAAACAGACGTGCCATCTGCCCCCCAAAGAGATCGGCGCGGCTTCGCGAGTCAGGATCTCGCCGCAGTCATACATGATACGGCAAGGTGGCCAGGGTCAGGAAGTGGCCCAAATTCCCCGTTGCATTGCTGTGCAACAAGTCTGGCAAAAGTTGGGGTTGGCACGCAACGACCGCCTGCCCGGCATCTCGATCACGCCGCAGCCGCTCAATTCATTCGTTCCAGTCCGGATCGCGCCGCCCGCGAGGCCAACGCCAGCGGACTGTCAACCATCATCGTCGCCGCCTGTCCCCGATATGCGTCCGGTCTCCTCGCGTCGCCGCACGAGCGTGGTCGAAGTCGTGCTCGGCAAGGGGCGCATGCTCAAGGTCGACGAGAGCATTGATCCGGTTGCGTTCGCCCGCCTGGTCGCCGTGCTCGACGGAGGCAACACTTGATCACGGTGCCGGCCGGCGTGCGGATCTATCTGGCGTGCGGTGTGACCGATATGCGGCGCGGCTTCGATGGCCTGTCGATGCAGGCGCAGGAGGTGCTGAAGCAGGACCCATTCTCTGGTGCCATTTTTTGCTTCCGTGGGCGCAAAGGTCATCTCGTCAAGGTGCTGTACTGGGACGGCCAGGGCTTCTGCCTGTTCGCGAAGAGATTGGAGAAGGGCCGCTTCACCTGGCCCAACACCAAGGAAGGTGCGGTCACGCTGACGCCAGCACAGATGTCGATGTTGCTGGAAGGTCTGGAATGGCGGGCGCCGCAAAAGACGTGGGCGCCGACGGTCGCTGGATAAGTGACAACCGCGACGAAGTGACTCTGCTCGAGCGGAGAGCGAAGCAGCTAGATCAGCCTGCATGCCGCTCATGCCCAATCAGCTCCCCGACGACATCGCCGAGCTGAAGCAGCTGCTGATCGCGAAGGACGCGGCGCTGGTTGCTAAAGACGCCGAGTTGGTCGCGGCCAGGAACGGCCTCGTCATCACTCAGCTCACCATCGAGAAGCTGAACGCGCAGCTCGCCAAGCTGCGTCGTGAGAAGTTCGGCCCGAGCTCCGAGCGCATCGAGCGCGCCATCGCCCAGCTCGAGCTGGCGCTGGAGGAGGCGCAGGCGGCCAAGGCCGAGGCCATTGCTTCGGTAGCGCAAGCGCCCGAGCCGGAGACGCCGGCGCTGAGCGCTGAGGCTCTGGCCGCCGGGGCACCCGTTGCAGAGAAGAAGAAGCGCCGCACGCTGCCGGCCGAGCTGCCGCGCCGGGACATCGTGCATGCACCGGCTGACGTCTGCAAAGCCTGCGGCGGCCATGATCTGCGCAAGGTCGGCGAGAGCGTGACCGAGGTGCTCGAGTACATCCCCGGCCGCTTCGAGGTCGTGCGCCACGTGCGCCCCGCCTGCTCGTGCCGCAAATGCGAGTCGATGGTGCAGGCGCCGATGCCCGATCTGCCGATCCCGCGCGGCATGGCGGGGCCGGGCTTGCTCGCGCACATCGCCATCGCCAAGTTCTGCGACCACCTTCCGCTCTATCGGCAGGCCGAGATCTACCGCCGCAGCGGTCTCGACATCGACCGCGGCCAGCTCGCCGAGTGGCTGGGCCACCTCGCATGGCTGCTGCGCCCGCTCGCCGAGCTGATCGCCGAGCACGTGATGGCTGGGCGCATGATCCATGCCGACGATACGCCGGTGCCAGTGCTGGCGCCGGGAGCGGGCAAGACCAAAACCGGGCGGCAGTGGGTCTATCTGCGGGACGAGCGCCCGCATGCCGGCACCGCGCCACCGGCCGTGCTCTATCGCTACACCCCGGATCGCAAGGGCGAGCACTGCCGCGCCGAACTCGCCCGCTTCGTCGGCTGGCTGCACGCCGATGGCTACGCTGGCTTCGGCCGCCTCTACGACATCGAAGGTGCAGCCTCCCAGCTGCTGCCGTTGCAAGGCCCGCCACGCATGGCCGAGGTCGCCTGCTGGGCGCACGCCAGGCGATACTTCTTCGACGAGTACAAATCCAACGGCTCGACGATCGCCAAAGAGGCGCTCGACCGGATCGGTGTACTCTTCGACATCGAGCGGCTGATCGCAGGCGCGCCCGCTGAGCGCCGGCAGAGCGTGCGCCAGCGCTT
>Ga0209382_10006384_pt1 | contig 15181 bp, 12 predicted proteins | sample SoiMetdeltSBSDD5_FD_187599 | JGI IMG/M metagenome (GOLD analysis project Ga0209382, IMG submission 187599) | Bulk soil microbial communities from a Populus tree surrounding site in Tennessee, USA - Soil MetaG P. deltoides SBSDD5 (SPAdes) (version 2) | ecosystem: Environmental > Terrestrial >... | reverse complement strand
ACGCGTCACGGGAGAGCGGATCGAGGTGCACGCCTACGCCGGGCTGCCGGACGGCTCGGAGTGGATCGCGGACGGGCTGGCCGCGTCGGCTGCCGATCCCGCGGAGGCGGGATCCGAGGTGGCACGCCGGATGCTGAGCGCCGGTGCAGGGGAGCTGCTGCGCAGAGCGGCCGGTACGCTCGGCGCATGAGCGCGAAATCGGCGACGGTCTACCTGGTCGGTGCGGGGCCCGGCGATCCCGGCCTTGCCACGGTGCGAGCCGCCGAGCTGATCGCGCGCGCGGACGTGATCCTCTACGACCGGCTCGTGTCACAGCAGCTGCTCGCGGGCGCACGCGCCGGCGCCGAGCTCGTCTACGTCGGCAAGGAGCCGGGCGGCCACACGATGACCCAGGATGAGATCAACGGGCTGCTCGTCGCGCATGCCAGGAAAGGGCGCAGCGTGGTGCGCCTGAAGGGAGGCGACCCGTTCGTGTTCGGCCGCGGCGGGGAGGAGGCGGAGGCGCTGGCCGAGGCCGGCGTGCCGTTCGAGGTCGTGCCCGGGGTGACTGCCGGCATTGCTGCGCCCGCATATGCCGGGATCCCCGTCACGCACCGCGACGAGGCATCGGCCGTCGCGTTCGTGACCGCGCACGAGGACCCGGCAAAGGAGGAGAGCGCGCTCGACTGGCCGGCGCTCGCGGCGTTCCCCGGGACGCTCGTCTTCTACATGGGCGTGGGGTCGCTCCCGGCCCTCACCGCGGAGCTGCAGCGCCACGGACGCGACGCGGGCGAGCCCGCGGCGGTGGTGGAGCGAGGCACGCTCCCGCGCCAGCGCACGGTGACCGGCACGCTGGCCGACATCGCCGAGCTCGCGCGCGAAGCGCGCGTCAGGGCGCCGGCAGTGACGATCGTCGGCAGGGTCGCTGCGCTCAGAGAACGCCTCACCTGGCTGGAGCTGGCGCCGCTGCACGGCAAGCGCGTCGCCGTCACCCGCGCGCGGGCCCAGGCCAGCGGCCTGGCGGCCGACCTGGAGCGGCTGGGCGCCGAGGTCGTCGAGGTCCCGTCGATCAGGATCGAGCCGCGGCTGGGCGCCGCGGACGTGCAGCGCGCGATGCGCCGGCTGGCCGCCGGGGAGTTCGAGGTGCTCTGTGTGACGAGCCCCAACGGCGCCGGCCTGGTCCTGGCGGCGCTCGAGCAGGAAGGCCTGGATGCGCGCGCGCTCGGCGGCGTGACCGTGGCCGCGATCGGGCCCGGCACCGCAGCAGCGCTGCGCGCGGGCGGCGTCGCGGCCGACCTGGTTCCGGAGCGGTCGATCGCCGAGTCACTGGCGGCCGAGCTGGTCTCGGCCGGCGTGCGGGGAAAGCATGTCCTGATCGCGCGCGCCGCCGAGGCGCGCGACGTCCTGCCGCAGCAGCTGGGCGACGCCGGCGCACAGGTGGAGGTCGTGGCCCTGTACGAGACCATGCGCGAGCCGCTCGACATGGACCGGCTCGAGGGCCTCGCCGGCGCCGACTACATCACCTTCACGAGCTCCTCCACGGTGCGGTTCCTGCTCGAGTCGATCGGGGGCGTCGAGCGTTTCCCGCGGGGGCCCCGGGTCGTGTCCATCGGGCCGGTCACCAGCGAGACCGCGCGGGAGCACGGCCTGACGGTGCACGCCGAAGCGGAGCGCCACGACGTCGACGGCCTGGTCGAGGCCCTCCTCGCCGATGCGCTGTCGCCCGCCGGCACCGCTTGATGCTGCCGCTCTCATTCCTCTCCGACTACGGACACGGCGACGAGTTCGTCGGCGTGTGCCACGGCGTCGTGCAGCGGATCGCACCGGGCGCAGTCGTGATCGACGTGACACACGACATCCCGCGCCACGACGTGCGGCTCGGTGCGCTGTCGCTGCAGCGGGCCGTTCCATATCTCCCTCAGGGCGTGCACATCGCGGTGGTCGACCCCGGCGTGGGCGGCGAGCGCCGCGCGGTGGCGATCCGGGCCGCGGACGGAAACATGTTCGTGGGGCCGGACAACGGCTTGCTCTGGCCCGCCGCCGAGACCTGCGGCGGAGTGGTGGAGGCCGTGGACGTCGGGCAGAGCCCCCATCGGCTCGAACCGGTCTCCGCGACTTTTCACGGCCGCGACCTGTTCGCGCCGGTGGCCGCACACCTGGCGCTCGGCGCTGCGCTCGGGGAGGCCGGGCGAGCGATGGACCCCGGTACGCTGCACCGCTTGGAGCTGCCGCCCCCCGAGTTGTCGGACGGCCGGATCCGCACGCGGGTCGTGGCCGTGGACCGCTTCGGCAACCTCGAGCTCAACGTCCGCTCCGCCGACATGCGGGAGGCGGGGTTCGAGATCGGTGACTGTCTCGAGGTGCTGTCCAGCCGCCGCACCGGATCGGCCGTCTATGCGCGCACGTTCTCCGACGTCGGCGAGCGGGAGGCGGTGATCCTCGAAGACTCCTCCGGCCGCATCGCGGTCGCCGTGAACCAGGGCAGCGCGACCGGCGCACTCGGGGTGGGGGCCGAAGCGGAGCTGCTGCTCCAGCCGTGCGACGATCACTGAGCCAACCGCGGCGCATCGCACCGCGACCGGGCAGCGGGCCGCTCGGCGGGCCGCTCGTGCAGCTCACCGAGACGGGCTCGACCAACGACCGCGCACGCGAGCTGGCGCTGCGCGGAGCGCCGCACGGCACCGTCGTGTTGGCCGAGCACCAGACCGCCGGCCGCGGTCGCCAGGGCCGCAGGTGGTCCGCGCCGCCCGGCCGCGCACTCACGCTCTCCGTGCTGGTGCGGGCGGAGCGCACGCGGACGGAGCTGCTCCCGCTGGCCGTTGCCCTGGCCGTGTGCGAGGCGTGCGAAGCGGTCGCCGAGGTCAGATGCGAGGTCAAGTGGCCCAACGACGTCTGGATCGAAGGCCGAAAGGCCGCGGGCATCCTGATCGAGTCCCGCCCCCAGGACGGCTGGGCGATCGTCGGCATCGGCCTGAACGTCGACACCGCCGCGGAGGAGCTGGAGCCCGAGCTGCGCGAGATCGCGACGTCGCTGCGCATCGCGACGGGTGCACCGGTCGACCGCGGCCGCGCGCTCGATGCGGTCTTCGAGCGCCTGGCGGCCTGGATCGACGCCCTGCGCGCGCCGGAGCGCGTGCTGGCCGCCTTTCGCGAGCGGGATGCCCTCTATGGGAAACGCATCGCCTGGACCCAGGGCGGGCAGCAGCTATCGGGCGAGGCGCAGGGAATCGAGGAGGACGGCGCGCTGGTCGTCTTCACCGACGACGGGCAGCGATTGCGGGTCGACGCCGAGGTGCACCTGGAGCGCTGACTCCGAACTTTCGCGCTTCGCACCCACCTGTCGGGTGTAACTCGCGAAGGTTCGCTCAGCGCCTAGGCCGCTTCGGAGTCCTCGACCTCTTCGAGCTCGGGCAGCTCTTCGGGACCCAGCTCCTCGGTGATCTCGGGTGTCGCAGGCGCGTTCTTGCGCCCGCCCCGGCGGCCACCGTCGCCGCTGCGCTGCTTCTTGCCGCGGCGCTTGCCCTTGGGGAAGTTGCGCACCAGCTCCCGCGCCAGCGCAGACGGCTTGCGCGCCATCCTGTTGCGCGCGCCGCGCAGCACCTCCTCGGCCTCCGGCGTGTGCGCGACGGCCGAGGCGAGCAGGGCGGCCGCGAGGCGCCGGTCGTGCTTGCGCGCCGCGTGCACGAGCCGGCGGGCGTTGCGCCCGTGGGCCGGGCCGGACGAGTTGACGAGCAGTCCCAGCAGGCGCTTCGTCTCCGGCCAGCGCTGCACCGCGTACTCCTCGTGGGCGTCGCGCGAGTACTCCGCGAGGCGCCAGAGCCAGGCCTGAGCCTGGTCGCGGCGGCCGATGCGCCGCTCGGCGAGTGCCTGCAGGAGGATGCGCGAGCCTTCGCGGCGCTCCTCCCGCGACCACGTGCCGATGATGTCGACGGCGAGGTCGAAGCCTTCCGGATCACGCCGCACGGCAATCTCCGCGAGCGCCCGCTGGCGCAGCTGGGCGTTGCGGTTGCGCTGGATGCAGCTGAGCAGGAACCGGCGGCGCAGCTCGCCGCCCGCGTCGTGATGAATGGTCGTCTTGGCGCGCCGCCAGCCGTTCGCCGCGACGCGCGCGCCGGCCAGTGCGGCCCAAGCGTGCTGCTCGTCCGGGAACAGGTACTCGACGGCGATCCGCCACAGCTCGCGCTCGAACACGCGCAGCCGGCGCTCCGGGTCGCTCGTGACGGGGACGATCCGGCGCTCGACGCGCAGGCGGCGCCCGCGGCCGCGGCGCACGGGGCCCACCACGATCGCGCCGCCGCGGTAGACGTCGCGGTCGAGCAGCTTGTGCAGAGTCACGATCGGCTCGTCGTGGGTGGTGGCGGGGTGAACGAAGTCCACGACGATGCCCGCCTCCTTGCCCGGGTGCCGGCGGGTGACACGGCCGACGCGCTGCTGGTAGACGCGGCGCGAGGCCGTGGGCGCCAGGTGCATGCACACGGTCGCGCGGGGTGAGTTCCACCCCTCGGCCAGCAGCATCGCGTTCACCAGCACGTCGATCTCGCCGCGCTCGAACGCGGCCAGGATGCGCGCCAGCTCCCGCTTGGGTGTCTCGCCGGAAACGGCCTCGGCCTTCATGCCTGCGTCCTTGAAGGCCTTCGCGACGTTGTGCGCGTGCTTGACGCCCGCGCTGTAGACGATGCCGGGCAGATGCTTGAAGCGCACGCGGTAGAGGTCGGCGACCGCGGCGTTGAAAGGCCCCTGGTCGAGCAGCGCGGCCAGCTCCTCCTGGTCGAAGTCCTGGTCCACCTCGCCCTTGCGCAGCGGCACGTTCGCGAGAGTGCGCACGTCACCGGCGGGCGGGATTCGCACGCAGCGCAGCGGGGCGATCACGCCCCGGCGTGCAGCCTGTGCGAGATCGAACCGGCTCGTCTGCGTCGGGAAGAGGTCGGTGACGTGGCGCGCGATCAGCGCACCCGTGGCCGTCATGCCGATGAAGACGGGGCCCAGCCAGCGGCGGATCGACGCGCTGGTCTTCTCGCCCAGCGCGGTGTGGGCCTCGTCGCAGATCACGATCGTGTACGCGTCCGAGACGTTGCCGGCGTTACGGACGAACCACTGGTAGGTCTCGACCGTCACAGGCCCGTCGCCGCGGTCCTGGTCGCGCAGCAGCGGCGGCGAGATGCGGTTGGAGTAGCCGCGGTCGCGCAGCTCGCCGAGGAACTGCTCGACGAGGTTGCGGCGGTGGGTGAGGATCAGCGTGCCGCCGGTGCGCGAGCCTTCGACGAAACCGAGCGCGGCGACTGTCTTGCCCGCACCCGTCGCGTGCTCGAACCAGAAGCGGCGAGCGGCGCCCGGGTCCTCGGGCTGCTCGGGGAGCTGCTCCTCCTCGTCGTACTGGCCGCGCCCGTTCTGGGAGAGCTCGGAGTCGTCCCAGGCCTGGGCGTCCTCCGCCTCGTCCTCGTCCTCCGGCTCGTCCTCTTCCTCGTCGTCCGGCTCGTCATCCTCGTCCGGCTCGTCCTCTTCCTCGTCCTCGAGGTCCTCGAGGTCCGGGAGCACCGCCGCGCCGTTGCCGTTCTGGCGCTCGGCTTCGGCGATCAGGGCCGTGAGGGTTCCCGACAGGGCGTCCACCTGGTGGGCCGAGAGCACCGTGCCGTCGACCAGCTTCGGCTCCTCGTCGGCCAGCAGCCGCTCGAGCCCGAGCAGCAAGGAGTACTGCTGGCGCCACTCGATGCTCGGGACCTCGCGGCCGCTCTCGATCTCCGCGAGCGCGGCATCGAGCGCACGGCGACGCGCCGACCCGGGGCGCAGGGCGTCCGGATCGGGCGCAAACGGCTCCCGCGTGAATTGCTCCACGCGTGCGAGCTCCTCGCGCGATGGGATAGGCGCGACCTTCTCGGCCACTTCAGTGGTGTCAGCCATATCGAGGCTTGTCGGATTACTGGAGGCCGCCACACGATCGACGGCGGCTGCAACGCTCGTCCCTGTTGCCGTCGCCGAGTACTGATCCCGACGGCAGTCCTCCATGGCCTGCAATGAGCAACCCGATCCCGGGTCTCCCCACCCGCAGGCACGGTACACGTGTATTAAAGCAGTGCCGGCGCCGGATGACCGCCCCGCCTCGGCGCCGCGGCGCCGTGGGTGCGCTATTTTCGGCTCCCAGGCAGGCTGGGCGCTCCCGTGCACATGCACCGCCCGCGAGCCGTCCCTCGACTTTGAAGACACGACCCACAGTGACGCTCGTCTGTGCGATCGCGCTGGTGGCGCTCGCCGGAAGCTGTGGATCGGACGAGCCGCGCAGCGCCGCGACCCAGGCAGACTTCGAGCGCGCGCTGGCCGGAGCCCCGGCTCCGCTCGCCCGGCTCTACCGCCGGCCCGGAGCGCTCGTGGGCGGCGGCCCGGAGGCGTTTCGCCGTCAGCTCGCTGACCTCCGCGGCTATCCGGTCGTGGTGAACAAGTGGGCCTCGTGGTGCGGGCCCTGCCGGCACGAGTTCCCGTTCTTCCAGCGGCAGGTCATGAAGCGCGGTAAGCAGGTGGCGTTTCTGGCCGTGAACTCCGAGGACGCGCGCGAGCCGGCGGAGAAGTTCCTGGAGGAGATCCCGCTCCCGTACCCCAGCTTCCTGGACCCCGACAGCGAGATCGCGAAGGTGCTGGGGCTGGAGCGCAACTTCCCCATCACGACGTTCTACGACCGTCGCGGCGAGCAGATCTACACGAAGCCCGGCGGTTACGCCTCTGAGGCGGCGCTGGCGGACGACGTGCGCGAGTACGCCATCGCAGCCGCCCGCAAGGGCGCAGGAGGATAATCCGCATGTCATGCGCAGGAGCGCGATCGCACTTGCCGCGGCCATCTGCCTGCTGTTCGCCGGCCTCGCCGCGGCGCAGACCGGCGGCGGGGCGGCGGGCGGCCCGCTGGTGCAGTCCGTCGCGCTCGACCTGACGATCAATCCGGCTTCTGCGGCGTGGGTCGACGAGGCGCTCGGCGACGCCGAGCAGGACGGCGCCGAGCTCGTGATCTTCCGGCTCGACACGCCGGGTGGCCTGGACGACTCGACCCGCGAGATCGTGAAGGACATCCTCGCCGCGCCGATGCCGGTGGTGGTCTACGTCTCTCCGAACGGAGCCCGCGCGGCTTCGGCGGGCCTCTTCATCACCCAGGCGGCGGACGTGGCGGCGATGGCCCCGGAGACGAACATCGGCTCCGCGACGCCGATCTCGCTCGGCGGCGGCGAGCAGGACGAAGTCCTCGGGCGCAAGGTGCGCAACGACGCGGCCGCATACGTGCGCGCGCTCGCCGAAGGCCACGGCCGCAACGGCGACCTGGCCGCGCGCATGGTGCAAGACGCGGTCAACGTGACCGCGACCGAAGCCGAGCGCCGCGGGCTGGTCGACATCGTGGCGCAGGACCAGGAGGCCCTGATACGGGCGCTCGACGGCTACCGCGTGAAGGGACCGAAGGCGCAGCGCCTCGAGACCACCGGCGCGCGCGTCGAATCGCGCGACGTGCCCTTCAAGTTCGAGGCACTCGAGCTGCTCGTCAACCCGACGACCGTGTTCCTGCTGCTGACGCTGGGCGCGATCCTGATCGGGATCGAGCTCTTCAACCCGGGCATGATCCTGCCCGGAGCGCTCGGCGCCGTGTCGCTGATCCTGGCCCTCTTCGGGCTTGCGCAGCTCCCGATCAACGTCGCCGGGCTGCTCCTGATCGTGCTCGCGTTCGGGTTGTTCGTGGCCGAGGCCTTCATCGTCAGCCACGGAGCGCTCGCGATCGGCGGGGTGGTCTCGCTCGCCTTCGGCGGGCTGCTCCTGTTCGACACCGACAGCGACGCGTTCGAGGTGTCGGTGCCGATCGTGATCTTCACGGCGGCGCTGCTCGGCAGCTTCTTCGTGTGGGTCGCGAGCAAGGCGGTCCAGACCCGGCACCGCGACGTCCATACGGGCGCGGAGGAGCTGATCGGGGCGCACGGCGTGGTCCGCTCGGCCGACCACGCGTTCGTGAAAGGCGCGCTGTGGCGGGTGACGAGCGACCAGCCGCTCGAGCCGGGGCAGACGGTCGTCGTGCACGAGGTGAACGGGCTCACGCTCACCGTTACCCCCGAGTTCCCGTCCCGCTAGATTAGGCGCACCTCCGTGGCCGTCGCCCTGACCATAGTCGGCATCCTCGTCTTCTTCCTCGTGATCGTGCTGGCGAGCGCGATCCGCGTGCTGCGGGAGTACGAGCGCGGGGTCGTCTTCCGGCTCGGGCGGCTGATCGACCAGAAGGGCCCGGGGCTGATCTTCCTGATCCCGATCATCGACAGGATGGTGCGCGTCGATCTGCGCACCGTCACGCTCAACATCCCTCCGCAAGAGGTGATCACCCGCGACAACGTGCCGGCGTCCGTGAACGCGGTCTGTTACTTCCACGTCGTGAACGCGAGCGATTCGATCGTGCAGGTCGAGAACTACCTGATGGCCACTTCGCAGATCGCGCAGACGACGCTGCGCGCCGTGCTCGGCCGCGCCGAGCTGGACACGCTGCTGTCGGAGCGCGACCGCCTGAACGACGAGCTGCAGCGGATCATCGACGACCAGACCGAGCCGTGGGGGATCAAGGTCACGACCGTCGAGATCAAGGACGTCGAGATACCGCAGACGATGCAGCGCGCAATGGCACGCCAGGCGGAGGCCGAGCGGGAGCGACGGGCAAAGATCATCGCGGCGGAGGGCGAGTACCAGGCGGCCGACAAGCTGGCACAGGCGGCGGCGGTGATCGGGAAGGAGCCGACCGCGATCCAGCTGCGCTACCTCCAGACGCTGCTCGAGATCGGCTCGGAGCACAATTCGACCACGATCTTCCCGCTGCCGATCGACCTGATCAAGCCCTTCCTGGAAAGCGCACGACGGGGCAACCCGACCTAGATGCCGGCGCCCGAGCTTCGAATCGACCCGCTCACGGGTCTGCGCGTCGTGCTGGCTCCCGCGCGTGCGGACCGGCCGTTCAGCTTCGAGTCGTCGGAGGCGCACGACGCCGCGCGCGAGGAATGCCCGCTGTGCGAAGGCCACGAGAGCTGGACCCCGCCCGAGACCTACGCCCTGCGCCCCGGCGGCGGCCCGCCGGACTCGCCGGGCTGGCTGGTCCGCGCGGTGCCGAACAAGTATCCGTTGCTCGAGCCCGCCTCAGGTGACGGCGTCGACGCCGACCCGGGGCGTGGAGACCCGGAGCTGTTCCTGGCGGGCAAGGCGACGGGCTCGCACGAGGTGATCGTGCACTCTCCGCACCACGTCGCCTCGATGACCGCGCTGGACGCAGACCAGTTCCGCCACGCGATGGAGGGGTGGCGCGAGCGGTCGGCCGCCCACCACGAGGCCGCCTACGTGCACCTGATGGTGAACGAGGGTCACGCTGCCGGCGCATCGCTCGAGCACTCCCATGCGCAGCTCTACGCGCTCGACAGCGTGCCGGCGGCGATCGCGCGCGAGCGTGAGCACTTCACCGCGCACAACTCCCGCACCATGGGCGGCTGCCTGATGTGCGACCTGCTGACGGAGGAGGTGCGCCGCCGGGAGCGCGTGGTCGCGGTCGACGACCATGCGGTGCTGCTGGCGCCGTTCGCCTCGCGCGGCCCGTACGAGCTACAGCTCGTGCCGCGCCGCCACGAGCGGAGCTTCGCGGAGTCGGAGCCTGCGGCGCTCGACCTGCTGCGCGAGGGCCTCCGGAGGCTGAGCGCGAAGCTCGGAGCGCCGCCGCCGCTGAACCTGTGGGTGCGCACCGCGCCGCGTGGCGCGGAGCACTTCCACTGGCACGTCGACGTGGTCCCGCGGCTGACGCGGCTGGCCGGCTTCGAGCTCGGCACCGGCCAGTATGTGAACATCGTTCCGCCCGAGCGGGCGGCGCAGGAACTGGCGGGCGTCTAGCCGGCTACTTCTCGGCGGCGGCCGCGTCGGTCTTCTGGGCCAGCTCGGCCGACTCCTCCGACGGCGTCCCGTCGACCTGGAGCTCGTCCACCGGCAGCGAGTAGTCCGCGACCCGCTTGTCGAGCCCGAGCTCGGCGTCGAAGTCGGCGTCCTCGCCGTGGCGGAAGCGGACGTCCTTGCCGGCCAGGATCCGGGTGAAGATCTCCACGTACTCCGCGTCCAGCTGCGCACCGGAGACCCGGCGCAGCTCCTGGATCGCCTCGAACGACGAGATCGGCGTGCGGTAGGAGTCCCGCGCCGTCATGACGTCATAGGTGTCGGCCACCGAGATGATGCGTGACAGCGCCGGGATGTCGCTGCCCTTCAGGCCGCGCGGGTAACCCTTGCCGTCGATGCGCTCGTGGTGGGCGAGGATGATGTCGCTGACCGGGCCGTAGCCCTCCATCTGCGCGACCACGCGCGCGCCCTGATACGGGTGCATCTTGATGATCTTCCAGTCGTCGTCGGTGAGCTTCGTGTCGCCCTTCAGGATGCGGTCGGGGAAGATGAACTTGCCGATGTCGTGCAGCAGGCCGGCCGTGTGCACCAGGTCCTGCTCCTCTTTCGAGAACCCGGCCGCAATGGCGATCTCTCGCGCGTAACGGGCGACGGCGGCCGAGTGGCGCGCGGTCATGCGGTCTCGCAGGTCGAGCGTGCGCAGGAGCGCCGACAGCATTCCGACCTGCAGGGTGGCGAGCTGCTTCGTGCGCTCGGTGAGCTGATGCCCGCGCTTCTCGAGCTCCTCCGCTCGCTGCTCGGACAACAGCAGCTGTCCCAGCAGGCGCTGGAAGGTGAACAGCACGGCGCCGAACAGGACGATCGAGGCCAGGCCGACGTGGCTGTAGAGGTAGGTCACGCCGACGGCGAGCAGGGCCGCGAACACCTCCGACGACATCACCGGGACCACCAGCTTGCGCGCCAGCTCCAGGATGCCGGTGCCCTCCTCGTAGCGGATCTGCAGCGCGATGATGAGGAAGTTCAGCGCCAGCGCCAGCACGAACACCACGAAGGTGAGGAGGTAGAAGAAGCCGTCGCGCTGGCCCAGGTCCATCGCCTGGGAGACCTCCGTGAAGACCAGGCCGCCGATCAGCGGGAACCACGCGTAGGCGACGAGGTTGTTCAGCAGCGCCACGCGCGAGTCGTGCCACCGCAGCCAGCCCACGCTGATCGTGGCGACCCCGATCAGCGACGCGGGCGCGCCGCCGAGGAAGACCATCGCGAGCACGAGGGACAGGAAGCTGCCCGAGATCTTCGCCGCCGACGTGGTGGCAGCGGAAATGTCGCTGACGATCGAAAAGACCAGCAGCGAAGCGAGCAGCGCGATGTCCCAGTCCGCCTCCGGAGCGGTGAGCACGGCGACGACACCCGCGCCGGCCAGCAGGCCGAGCTCGAGTGCGATGAAGATTGGGCTGGGCCGTCGGCGTCCGTGCAGGGGGAACCTCCAGGGTAGACCTGCCAAGCGTGGTATCGGCCCGCACGACTCCTGTCTTGAGTGTCCGCTGAATGCAGACATCGCCGGGAGCGGTTAGCGTCCACTCGGATTTCGGCACATCCTTGGACCAGGGGATCCTGAAAGAGCCGCAATGAGGAAGTCGCTCCGCCCGCTTCGCCTGCCCGGGTTCCGGCAGCTCGCCACGGCCTACACCGTGAACGAGCTCGGCAACTGGATCGGGGAAATCGCGCTGGCCGTGCTCGTGTACGACGAGACCGGCAGCCCGCTCGCGACAGCCGGGCTGTTCCTCGGAATGGTGTTCGCGCCGTCCCTGATCGGCCAGGGGGTGATAGCGCGCCTCGAGGTGATCGGGACCCGGCGCGTGCTCCCGGCCCTCTATCTCGGCGAGGCGCTGGCGTTCCTGGCGCTCGCTGCGACCGCGGACACGTTCTCGCTGGCGCTCGTGATCGCGCTGGCCGTGGTCGACGGCACGCTCGCGATCGCCGCCCGCACCTTCACGCGCGCGTCCGCGGCCGCCGTGCTGACCCCTGCCGGCCAGCTGCGCGAGGGCAACGCGATCATCAACGTCGGCTTCACGATCGCGGGCGCCGCGGGACCGGCGATCGCCGGCGTCGTCGTCGCGCTGCTCGGCGTGCAGACCGCGCTGGTGCTCGACGCGGCCTCCTTCGTGCTGGTCGCCGCGCTGCTGGCCGCGACCACGTCGCTGCCCCAGGTGCGCGGTGAGGCGGAGCCGTGGGTCAGCCGCCTGCGGGAAGGCCTCGCCTACGTGCGCAGCCGGGCCGTGCTGCTGCGCCTCCTGTCGATGCAGGCGGCGGCGTTCATCTTCTTCACGCTCGTGCTCCCGATCGAGATCGTGTACGCGAAGGAGACGCTCGACGCGGGCGACTCCGGTTACGGCGCGCTGCTGTCGTCCTGGGGCGCGGGCATGGTCGTGGGCAGCCTCGTGTTCGTGGCGGCTGCACGCAGCGTCTCCCTGCAGACGCAGCTGTTCGTGAGCACGGGGTTGATCGGCTGCGCGTACCTCGGGATGTCGGTGGCGGGGAGCATCGTGCCCGCATGTGCGGCCGCGGCGCTGGGCGGCATCGGCAACGGCGTGCAGTGGGTGTCCCTGATGAGCGCCGTGCAGGAGCTGACCGCGAACCGGTTCCAGTCGCGCGTGGTGGGCCTGCTCGAGTCCATCGGCCGCGTGATGCCCGGAGTCGGGTTCCTGCTGGGCGGAGTGATCGCAGAGCTCCTGAGCCCGCGCGCGAGCTTCGTGACGGCCGGCATCGGCGCGCTGACGGTGCTCGCCGTCGCGATCCCGTTGCTGCGCCGCGCCGACTGGCAGCCCGAGGCGGAGCCCGCCACCGGTGACACGGGCCCGGTCGCAGACGCGGCGCCCATTTCGTAACCCACACGGACGCTGTTGGAGGCTATGTTCCGGATGTGAATGTGGGGGAGCGCAGCGCACCGCTGTGGCTGCTCCCCGGCGGGGATCAGCCTCTGCCGGAGGTGCACCGGAAGCGCCGCGGACTGGCCCTGATCCTCGGCGCCGCCGCGCTCGCAGCGGCGGCGCCCGCATACGCGTTCGCGGCCCCCGAGTCGCGGTGGGAGCCCGAGTCGCTGCTGATCGCGCTGCTGGTGTTCTCCTTCCTGAGCTCCAGTGCCGCGGTGGAGGTGCGCGGCTCGGTGACGCTCGACGCGACCTTCGTCGCCGCGCTGATCGCGATCGTGTTCCTGGGGCCGCTGCCCGCGGCGTGCATATACGCGCTGACGATGGTGGCCGACTGGGTCCAGCGGGGCAGGGTCGTGCCGCTCCTGGGCAACACGGCCTCGGCCTTCTGGGGGTGCTGGGCGGCCGGGTGGACGCTCGAAGCCCTGTCGTCGGGCGTGCCGCTCGAACCCGCGGCGCAGGACCTGCCGGCGGTGGCGCTCGCGGGAGCGGTGCTGCTGGCCGTCAGCTACCTGGTGACCACATTCCTCGTCTCGGTCGTGTGGGAGGGGCACAATCTGAGGGCCCTGGCGGAGCAGGAGTTCGCCGACCTGGCGCCCGCGTCGACGCTGCTGCTGGCGGTGGGCACCGTGACCGTGCTCCTGTATGAGGAGCTGGGACTGGCCGGACTCGCCCCGCTCGCCCTGCTGGTCATGCTTCCGCGCGCCGTGGTGCCACGGCTGTCGCAGTCACGCGATCCCACGCAGCTCGGCCGTGACGCGGCCATCGCGCTCTATGCCCGCGCGATCGGCGAGGGCCTCGAGCTCGACTCCGATCAGAAGCGCGTGCTGCTCGACGCGGCCACGCATCTCGGGCCCGCCAAGCGACTGACCCGCATCGAGGACTTCGACCGCGTGATGCAGTCGGTGCTCTACTGCCGCGAGCGCTGGGACGGGCAGGGAGGATTCCCGGGCGTGCTCGCGGGCGAGGCGATCCCCGTCGAGAGCCGCGTGCTGGCCGTCGCCGAGCAGCTTGCCGCGATGACGGCCGCGGGCGTCCACGGGCTCTCGCCCGGCCAGGCGGTCGCCGCACTCGTGCCGCGCGCGGGGACTGAGTTCGATCCGCGCGTCGTCGCGGCCGCTCGCTGGGCGATCGAGGAGGAGGTGCTGGTCTCGCTGCGGCCGGCGGCCTCGCCGGCGCCGGTCCCTAACGCCGGCTGGAGCTCGAATCGACCAGCCGGTCGAATCCGCTCCACACGAAGCCCATCAGCAGGTCCACCAGCTCGGCTCGCGTCGCGTTCGGATTCTGGGCCCACCACGTGGCTAGCGCTTCGGCGCCGCCTGCGATGACCTCGGCGAGCTGCTCGAGCTCGGCGCGCTCGAGGCCGGAGCCGGCGGCGCGGGGGTCGAGCGCGAGCAGGTCGGCCAGCGCCCCCGTGGCGCGGCCGCGCAGCTCCCGCTGATACTCGGCGAGCTCCGGATCGCTGACCGTCAGCGTGAGCACGGTCCATGCGTTGTCGGGCTCCGCAACGAATGACAGGAAGGTGTCGATCCCGCTCCGCAGCCCCGCTTCGACGTCCGCGTTCGGAGGCACGGCGGAGCTCATGCGCTGCCCGAAGATGTCGGCGCTGCGGTCCACGGCGGCGCGGTACAGCTCCGCCTTGGTGCGGAAGTGCTGGTAGATCAGCGCTTCGGAGACGCCCGCGCTCTCGGCCAGCTCGGCTGTGCGCACGCCGTCGTAGCCGCGCTCCGCGAACGCACGCGAGGTGAGTTGCAGGATGCTCTCGCGGCGCTCGTCGCCACTGATCCGCCGGCGCGACTCATCCCGGCTCTTCGACGCAGCTTCCATGTCACTCCTACTCGTCAGACGACACCCGGAACCGGATGCTAACGAAACGCGTTGACACTGCGTCATGCTACGTATCACCGCGCAATCGTGCGGTCTCGCTGCGGCCGCGTGGCTCCGCCGTCGAGTGTACGGACGCTGCTAGCCGGGCTCGCCGGGTGCCACCCGGTCCGCGAGGTCCGGCAGGCCCGGGTCGAGCGTCGGCAGCTCGTCGCCCGCGCTCAGCGGGCTCTCGGGCGCGACCCGCACGCGTTCGATGTCCTGCGCGGTGACGTTGACCGGGTGATGGCAGGCGGCGAGGTGGCCGCTGCCGTAGTCGACCAGCGGCGGCTCCACCCGCCGGCAGATCTCGGTGGCGCGAGGACAGCGGGTGTGGAAGCGGCATGCGGGCGGAGGATCGATCGGGCTCGGGACGTCGCCCTCGAGCACCAGCGGCTCGCGGGCCGCGTTCTCCCTCGGGTCGGGCAACGGGATCGCCGACAGCAGCGCGACCGTGTAAGGATGGCGCGGCTGCGTGTAGAGGTCCTCTGCCGGCGAGACCTCGACGACCTTCCCCAGGTACATCACCGCGATCCGGTCCG
>Ga0209382_10006383_pt1 | contig 15182 bp, 16 predicted proteins | sample SoiMetdeltSBSDD5_FD_187599 | JGI IMG/M metagenome (GOLD analysis project Ga0209382, IMG submission 187599) | Bulk soil microbial communities from a Populus tree surrounding site in Tennessee, USA - Soil MetaG P. deltoides SBSDD5 (SPAdes) (version 2) | ecosystem: Environmental > Terrestrial >... | reverse complement strand
CACCGACCACTGCCAGCACCAGCAGCACCGCGATCAGCGCGAAACCGCGCTGCGTTTTGTAGCGCCGGCTGTTGGTGCGGCTCGAAGCGTGGGTGGCCTGATCCAGATGGTGGGCGGTCGTCATCTCACCACTGGCGCGGCGCGGAGGGTGACGGTCATGGGGGGCATCGTGTGGGGGCGGCCGTTGAGGCTGACGCTGAGACGGAGCTCGACGGCTTGCGGGATGGTCTTGGTGTCCTGGCCATTCCAGCTGTCGACCCAGTTACCGTCCTCGGTGAGATATCGGAAGGCGAGCGCGGTGACGCTCGGGTCGCGCATGACGACGGTGCCCTCGGTGAACGGCTCGCGGTTCGGCAGCGCGCGCTCGCGCACGACGAGGCCCGGCGTGTCGCCTTCCTCGAGCGCGATGCCGACGGCGGTGAAGGCGATCGGAGCCTGCAATGGCAGCGGCGGTGACTGGGTGACGAACTCGAGCCGCTTGTCGGTCGCGTCGAACAGGACGACCGCCTCGGGCGACGTCCCCGTCGTCGCGCGATACGGATACGTGGAGCCGAGCGCGCGGGTCAGCGTGTGGCCCAGGGCGCGCACGTGCTGGTGGGCCTCCACGCGCGCCTCGCCCTGCTGCCACGCGGCCACGGCCACGCGGAGGCCGCTGAACGCGATGAGAAGCAGCGCGCCAACGATCGAGATCGCGATCAACACCTCGAGCAGGGTGAAGCCGCGTGAGCGGCTCACGGCCGCGGCTGCCTCGTGCGGTCGCTCTCATCGCCGGCGACGGTGCGGAGGGTCGCCACCGTGACCTCGCGGTGATCGCCCCACCGCACGCGGACGTCGACCTCCCACATGCGCCACTTTACCGTGCGGCCCTCCACGTCGAGATCCGGCGTGGCCACGATCTTCACGTTGCGCTCCCACGTATAGGCCCCCTCGGTGCCGCTCTCGATGCCGCCGGACGTAGGCGCCACGATCTCGCGTGCCTTCTGATCGGCGAGCAGCATCGCGTCCTGATGCTCGCCTGACAGCTTCAGCAGCCGCAGGCCGCCGGCGAACGCCTGGATCGACACCACCACGGCGAAGCTCAAGATTGCGAGGGCAACCAGCACCTCGAGCAAGGTGAAGCCCGCCTGGCGGCGCGCCGGGGGCATGCTCATAGGCGCGTGTTCTTTACCCGTCCGGTGACCGGGTCGACGGTCACGCGGTAGACGACGTCGCCGGCGGTGACGCGATACTCCGCGCCGGACGATGTTCCCTCCGGCTCGAAGCGCACGGTGAGCGCCGGCGGCGGGGTGGCCTGCACGGTGAGGCGCTCGGGCAGCGTCCGCGTCTCCTTCAGCTCGCCATCGGTGCCGCCGGCAAACACGGTCATCTTTCGCGCCGCCGGATCGATCACGACGGCGTGGCTCTTGCGCGTGGTGATCGCACGCTCGCGCGCGTGGCGCAGCACGGCCGAGAACCCGGCGACGTCGGCCCGCGCACGGATGGCGCCGGAGCTGCGGCCGACGACGGGCACCGCGAGCCCGATCGTCAGCACGATGATGAACAGCGTGACGATGAGCTCGAGGAGCGTGAAGCCGCGGCTAGCGCCGCTCCACATCCCACGACACGACGTCCGCGTTCTCGCCCTCACCACCCGGCGCCTTGTCGCCGCCCTCGGACCAGATGTCGTAGTCGCCGTGCTGACCGGGGCAGCATCGGTACTTGTACGACTCGCCCCACGGATCGCGCGGCACGGATTTCTTGAGATACGGACCATTCCAGTTCGGGACGTTGGGATTCTTCTGCAGCGCGTCCAGCCCTTGCGAGCCATTCGGATAGGCGCCGACGTCCAGCCGGTACTGATCGAGCGCCGCGCCGAAGAGCTCGATCTGCGCCTTGGCCGCCGCCTGTTTCGACTTCCCGACGTTCTGGAAGAGCCGCGGGCCGACCAGGCCGACGAGCAGACCCAGCACGATGATCACGACCAGCAGCTCGATCAGCGTAAAACCGGCGTGCTGGAGTGCTCGCCGCGGCCGGAGCGAGTGGCGCCGCTGGAGCGGACGCCGCCAGCGCGGAGAGAGCCGCAGGTGGGCGGTTCGAGAAGGGGTGCGGAGCCGAACGCTCACAGCGGCATCTCGTTGATCGAGAAGATTGCCAGCAGCATGGCAACGACGATGAACGCCACGAGCACCCCCATCAACAAGATAATCGCGGGCTCGAGCAGACCGAGCACCCGCTTGAGATCCGTGCGGACGTCGGTCTCGAAGGTGTCCGCGACCTTGAGCAGCATGTCCTCGAGCCGGCCCGTCTCTTCGCCCACGCGCACCATGTGAATGGCCAGGGCCGGGAAGGCGCCGTGCTGCTGCATGCCGGCGGCGATGGTGCCGCCGCGCTTGACGCCATCGGCCAGCCGCGACACGGCGAGCCCGACCGCCTGGTTCGACATCATGTCGCCGACCACCGCCATGGCGCCGAGCACGGGAACCCCGGAGCGCAGCATGGTGCCGAGCGTCCGGGCAAACCGCGCGGTCTCCACCTTCATCGTGAGTGGCCCCACCAGCGGCAGCCCGAGGAGCATGCGATCGGCCGAACGACGTCCCTCAGGGTTGGCAGTCCAGACCCGCCAGGCCAGGACCCCGATCAGCGCGATCAGGGCGCCGCCCCACCAGTACGTCTGCAGCGCCGCGCTGATGCTCAACAAGATCTGCGTCGGAAGGGGGATCGTCTGGCCCAGGTCCTGGAAGATCGTCGCGAATCGCGGGATGACGAACGTCATCAGGAACACGATGGCGCCGGCGCCGACGGTGGTGATGACGAGGGGGTAGGCCAGCGCCGAGAGCACCGCCTCGTTGAAGGCGGCCCGGGCTTCCAGGAACTCGGCCAGCCGCCGCAGCGACACCTCGAGCACCCCGCCCTTCTCACCCGCGCGCACCATGTTGATGTAGAGGCGAGAGAACGGGCGCGGATGGTGCTTCGCGAGCGCCTCGCTGAAGGAGGCGCCGCCGCGGACACTGTGGAGCAGATCGCTGACGATGGCCTTCACGCGGGCGCCGTCGGCGAGCTCCTGGAGGATCGACAGCGCGCGGTCGAGCGGCAGGCCGGCCTCGAACAGCGTCGCCAGCTGCTGGGTCAGCGCCAGGAGTTCGCGTTGGCGAATCCGTGACGAGCCGCCGAACGAGAGGAACCCGGCGCGGTCGCCATGAGGCGCCACGCGGATCGGGTAATAGGCTTCCTTGTGGAGCCGCTCCACGACCGCGCGCGCGTCCGCCGCCTCCATGACCCCGTCCACCGTCTGGCCGCGCCGATCGGCGGCCTTGTAGACAAAGACGGGCATGGTGTCAGGCGTCTTCCTGCGTCACGCGGAGGATCTCTTCGACGGTGGTGAGTCCTTCGCACGCGCGCCGCCAGCCGTCCATGCGCAGCGTGACCATTCCCGCTGAGATCGCGTACTGGCGGATGTCGCGCGATGCCGCGCGCCGCAGCATGAGGCCGCGGGCGTCTTCCGTGATGGGGAACAGCTCGTAGATGCCCATGCGCCCCCGGTAGCCGGTGCCGCGACACTCCTCGCATCCCTTGCCGCGGAAGAGGCGGGTGCCGGGCGGTGCCGTCACCCCGAGCGCGTCGAGGTCGGCCGGGCTCGGCGTGTCCTGCACGCGGCAGGCGCCGCAGATCCGGCGCACGAGGCGCTGGGCGAGCACCGCCTCCAGCACGGAGGCGACCAGGTACGGCTCCACGCCCATGTCTTGAAGCCGCGTGATGGCGGCCGGCGCATCGTTGGTGTGCAGGGTCGAGAAGACGAGGTGGCCGGTGAGCGAGGCCTGGATGGCGATCTCGGCCGTCTCCAGATCGCGGATCTCGCCGACGAGGATGACGTCGGGGTCCTGGCGGACGATATGACGCAGACCGGTGGCGAACGTCAGGCCGATCTTCGGCTTCACGGGAATCTGGTTCACGCCCTTCAGCTGGTATTCGACGGGATCCTCGACGGTGATGATCTTGCGGTCCGGGGAGTTGATCTTGTCGAGGGCCCCGTAGAGCGTCGTGGTCTTGCCCGAGCCGGTGGGCCCGGTGACGAGGATGATCCCGTGCGGCCGCTTGATCAGCGACTCGAAGCGCTTCAGCGTATCGGCCGGAAACCCGAGCCGGTCGAGCGGCAGGAACACGCTCGACCGCTGCAGCAAGCGCATGACGATCGACTCGCCGTGCACGGTCGGGATGGTCGACACGCGGATGTCCACGCGCGTGCCGTGCAGGTTGACGCGAATCCGCCCGTCCTGCGGCAGGCGGCGCTCGGCGATGTTCATCTCCGCCATGATCTTGATGCGTGAGGTGACGGCGGCCTGCAGGCGGCGCGGCGGCGCCTCCTGATCGTACAGGATGCCGTCGATGCGATAGCGGATCCGCAGCGTGTCCTCGAAGGGCTCGATGTGGATGTCCGACGCCTCGGCGGTGATCGCGTTCTCGATGAGCAGGTTCACGAGCCGCACCACCGGCGCCTCGAAGGCCATGTCGCGCAGGTGGCTGACGTCCTCGTCGCCGTCGCTGCCGCGCTCTTCGTCGATGCCCTCGACGATTCGCTGCAGCGCGGAGGCGTTCGCCCCGTCGTAGGTACGATCGATTGCCTCCGTGATGGCCTCCGGCGAGCTGATCACGAGCTTGACGCTGAGGCCGGTCGTCTGTCGCAGGTCGTCGACGACCACCGGGTTGCGCGGGTCGGAGGTCGCGACCGTCATCAGCCCGCCCTCGATGCTCACGGGACACACGGCATAGGTGCGCAGGTACTTGGCCGAGAGATTCTTGAGCACCGGCAGCGCGGATGGCATCTCGTCGCGCGGGAGATAGGGCAGGTCTTGCTGGGCGGCGACCGCACGCAGGACTTCGTCCTGGGTGACGACGCCGAGAGCGACGAGCGCCTGGCCGATGAGCTCGCCCGTGGTCCGCTGACGCGCGAGTGCGCGCTCGACGGTATCTGGGCTCGTCAGTCCTTCGGCGACGAGGATCTCGCCAAGGAGACGGGAACGGGCTCCGTTGGCCATGCTATGCTCCCGCCAATGTTAGCATACCTGGCGCTCGCGGCCGTCGCAGCTGCGGCGGACGTCGCCGGCGCCGTCATCGTCACCGCCGCCCACAAGCCCAGTCACGCCCGTCTCCGATACTTCGTGGCGGCCGGCGCGGGCTTCATGCTGGCGGCGGCCTTCGTCAGGATGCTTCCCGAGAGCGTGCACGTGCCCCACGCCTTCGTCTTCGTGGTGCTCGGCTACTTCGGCATCCACCTCTTCGAGCACACGGTGGCGCCGCACTTCCACTTCGGCGAGGAAGTCCATCACGAGGCGCTGATCCGGCCGTCAGCCGGCTGGCTGGCGCTGGTCGGCTTGGGCGTTCACACGCTCTTCGACGGGGTGGCCATCGCGGCCGGCTTCATGGTGAGCCCGGCGCTCGGCGCGGTAATCTTCATCGCCGTGCTGCTCCACAAGCTGCCGGAAGGATTCACGATCGCCTCGATCATGCTGGCGGGCGGCCACTCGCGCGGGGCGGCGCTCGGCGCCGGCGCGCTGCTCGGCGTGCTGACGTTGACCGGCGCCCTGCTCACCGGTCTCTTCGCCGGCGCGCACGTTGCTTACGCGCTGGCCCTGTCCGCGGGCGTAACGATCTATGTCGCCGCTTCGGACCTGATCCCGGAGGTGAACCGCGAGGACGACAAGCCGAGCCTCGCCTACACGGTGTTCGGCGGGCTCGTCTTCTTCATCGTCGTCGACTGGATCTTCTCGCAGTACCTGACGCACTAGACGCCATGCCGGCGAGCGCGGCGCTCGTGCTGCACGGCCCGAACCTGAACCTGCTCGGCACGCGGGAGCCGGCCGTCTATGGACGCGCGACGCTCGCCGAGGTGGATCGGCTGGTGCGTGAGCGCGGGCGCAAGCTCGGTCTCCGCGTGGAGAGCCGACAGTCCAACCACGAGGGGCAGCTGATCGACTGGCTGCAGGGCGCCCGCAAGGAGGGGTTTCTCGGCATCGTCTTCAACCCGGGTGCCTTCACCCACTACTCCGTCGCGCTCAGGGACGCGGTGGCGGCCATCGACGTTCCCGTCGTCGAGGTCCACCTGTCCAACATCAATGCGCGTGAGGAGTTCCGGCGCCACTCCGTGATCGCGGCTGCCGCCCGCGGTCAGATCTCCGGATTCGGCCCCCACAGCTACCTGCTCGGTCTGGAGGCGCTCCTCAGTCTGCGGGGACGCCGCGCGTTCAAATAAGTCGGCGCCTTGTCGCGTCTAACCTCTGAGGCCGCGTTAGGCTAGGCCGGTGACTGCCGAGGACGACGCTGCGCTCGTCGAGCGATGCCGCAACGGCGACATCGCGGCCTTCGAGCCACTGGTGGAAAAGTACCGGCAGCGCGTGTGGCGTCTCGCCTACAACGTGCTGCGGGACCGGGAGGAAGCATGGGACGTCGCGCAGGAAGCCTTCATTCGGGCGTACCAAGCGCTGCCGGCGTTCCGCGGCCAGTCGGCGTTCTACACATGGCTGTTCCGGATCGTCATGAACGTGGCCTCGGACCGCGGCCGCGCCCGCGCGGCGCGCGGGCGCGCCTTCGGCACCGAGCGTGTGCCCGAGGAGGACTGGGACCGCGTCATGGTCGACAAGCCGGCCGGCGAGCAAGCCCCCGACGAAGCGGCCGCGTCCGCCCAGGGCCGCGAGCGCATCATGCAGGCACTCGCGACGCTGTCGCCGCAGCACCGCGACATCATCGTGCTGAGCGACATCGAAGGACTGTCGTACAAGGAGATCGCTGACGTGCTGGAGATTCCGATGGGCACGGTCATGTCCCGGCTGCACAACGCGCGGCGGCGCCTGCGCTCGGCGCTCGGCCCGCTCCTGGTGCTCGTGCTGGCGATCCTCGTCGCCACCGCGCCGGCGCTGCTCCACGCGCAGCAGGTGGTCCGCTTCGGCGCGCGGGTCCTGCTGGCAACGGACACGCCGCCGGCGTCCGCCTCGCTCAAGCTCGCCCCCGACACCACGCCCGACGAACGCCTGCAGAAGTTTCTGCCGCGCCTGCGGCAGCTCACCGGGTACCGGGAGTTCACGTCACTCGAGCGCTATCGCGCCGAGGTCCCGATCGGCTCCCAGGAGCGCTGGGCCGTGCCGGGGGATCGCACGCTCGAGGTGACTCCGGAGAGCGTCAGCGGCGACACCGTGCGCATGCGCGTGCGGCTGCTGCGCGGCAACGTGACCGAGGTGACGACGCAGATCCAGGCCGCGCGCGGAAATCCCGCCGTCATCGGCGGACCGCGTCACGCGGATGGTGTGCTCGTCATCATCGTCTGGGCCAACGCGCACCCGCAGCCGCGATAACGGCGCATCTGCTTCGTTGCCTCCTCGCGCCGGCTTGCGGCATCGGCGGCCTGCGCCTCCGCCGGCACTTCGTCGGCGCCTCGCATCTGCACCGTTCTCGCGGCTGCGGGCGCCCGGCCGACGTCAGGACGGCGCGGCGGAGCGGTCTGGGGGACGGCGGGTGAAGGTGGCGTTGACGAGGGCACGGGCGCGGGCGGGGTCCACGTTGTTGATCTGCTGGCAGGCGGTCATGTCCTCGAGGATGCGGTCGGGATCGGCCCAGAGGCGGTATTTCTTGAAGGTGTCCTCGAACTCGATGCCGAGGCCGCGCGCGAACACCGAGAGATAGTGCTCGATGGTCAGTCGCCCGTCCGCCTCGAAGCCGCAGATCATGCGCTGGCAGCCGTGATAGATGCAGGCCAGCGTGTCTGCGCCGGCCGCGCGCGCCCGCTCGATCTCGTCACGGACGAGGGCATCCCAGACGTCCTGCCCGAGCGCGACGGGAATGGCCGGAGCGCACGATCGACCGAAGCGCGGCTCGGATTCCAGCTCGACGACCCGCACCCCGGGCACACCGGCCAGCAGCGCGCGACAGGCGCGCGCTTCGCGCTGTCGCGCCTCGCCGACCGCGTGGGCGTGCACGGCCACCGTGGCCGTTACGCGTGCAGTGAAGCGCAACTGCGGAAGGCGGTCGAGGAGGAACTCGGTCGTGTGCCGGACACGAAACGGCACCTCGGCGTGCAGCACGTCGTCGTAGAAGTAGATGCACGACGGACACCACATCACGACCTCTTCCGGCCGGTAGCGCTGGAAGAGCTCGAGTGTTCGCGCCCCCATGCCCGCACCCGCGGCGCCGTCGCCCTGCTGGTGATGGACGATGCCGCAGCAATACGTCGGACCGCCGAGAGCGATGTAGTCGACGCCGAGATGGTCGAAGACCGCGGTCACGGTGCGGATCATGTGCGAGGTGCGAAGCACGTTGCAGCCGAGATAGAGGACGACCTTGTGCGGCGCTGGCTGCGCCTCGGGACGCGCCAAACGCCAGGTCCGCTCATCGGGACGCGAGGTGAGGTCGTGGGTCAGCTTGATGTCGCCGAAGTACTTCGCATAGTCGAAGCTCATCTGCGCGCCTCCGCAGGCTCTAGCCTACAATACCCGCCCATGGTCGACGCGAAGCTTCTCCTGGCCGACGTGCGGACCGACCTGGCCCGGCTGCCCGCGACCCTCCGCGCGCTTCTCGACGGGCTCGACACGGCGCTCTGGCGCGAGCGACCGGTCGCGGACGAGTGGTCGCCGATCGAGATCGTGTGTCATCTGCGCGACGAGGAGGCGGAGGACTTCGGCGCTCGGGTGCGGGTGGTCGTGACGGGCGGGGACCGGTTCACGCCCATCGCCCCCGAGCGGTGGGCGGTGGAGCGACGCTATCGCGATGCCGAGCCGGTGACCACGCTCGCCGCGTTCTGCGAGCGCCGCGCCGCGAATCTCGAGTTCCTCACGACGGTGCCGCCCGATCGCCTGCGCACGACGGTGACCCAGGCGAGCACGGGGACACTTTCGGGGCTCGATCTGCTCGCCGCGTGGGTGACCCACGACCGGCTGCACCTCGCGCAGCTCGCGGGGACGCTGGCGCGACTCGGCGCGCGCCGCTGGACCCCGCTGCGCGCCGAGTACGCGGGCACGATCCCGTACGGACGGCCATGATCGCGATCTCCGGCGGGGCCGGGTCCGTTCGCCGGCGCACGGGCCCGTCGCCGGCATCGCTACAATATCGTCCATGAGCCAGGGCGAGGACCGCTATCACCGGGAGCGCGCGCGCATCGAGCAGGGCCATGCGAAGTATCGCGAGAAGCTCAGAGCCGAAGGCAAGCTCTTCGTTCGTGATCGACTGAAGCTGCTGCTCGATCCCGGCTGCGAGTTCCAGGAAGACTGGCTGTTCGCGCGCAATCAGGAAGCCGACACGCCCGCCGACGGCGTCGTTACCGGCGTCGGACAGGTCGGCGGTCGCACGGTGTGCATCATGGCGAACGACTACACCGTGAAGGCCGGGTCGTGGGGCGAGAAGACGGTGCTGAAGATCGTGCGCATCCAGGAGAAGGCCGCGCGGCTCGGGGTGCCGATGCTCTATCTGGTCGACGCGGCGGGCGGACGCATCTCGGAGCAGATCAAGATCTTTCCCGGACGGTTCCACGCGGGCCGGATCTTCTACAACGAGGTGCAGCTCTCCGGTGTGGTGCCGCAGGTGTGCATCCTGTTCGGGCCGTCGCCGGCCGGCTCGGCCTATCTGCCGGCGCTGACCGACCTCGTCATCATGGTGGACGGCAAGGCGTCACTCTATGTCGGCAGTCCGCGCATGGTGGAGATGGCCATCGGCGAGAAGACGACGCTCGAGGAGCTCGGCGGCGCGCGCATGCACTGCACCGTCTCCGGCTGCGGCGACGTGCTGGCGAGCTCCGACGAGGAGGCGATCGACCTGGCCAAGCGGTACCTCGCCTACATGCCGGGCTCGTATCGTCTGCTGTCCGCCCGCACGACGGCGGCGGAGCCCAAGTCCGGCCGCTCCATCGACGAGATCGTGCCGTACGACCAGCGCAAGTGGTTCGACATGTACGAGGTGATCGATCGCGTGATCGATGCCGGATCGTGGTTCGAGATCAAGCGGCTGTTCGCGGCCGAGGTGATCGTCGGCCTCGCGCGCATCGACGGGCGCGCCGTCGGCATCGTGGCCAATCAGCCGAAGGTCAAGGGCGGCGTGCTGATGGTCGACTCCTCCGACAAGGCGGCGCGGTTCATCTGGCTCTGCAACGCCTTCAATCTCCCGCTCGTGTATCTCGCCGACATCGCGGGGTTCATGGTGGGCAGCAAGGTGGAGCGCGAGGGGATCATCCGGCACGGCGCCAAGATGGTCTTCGCCACGTCACAGGCGACGGTGCCGAAGATCTCCGTCATCGTCCGCAAGTGCTACGGCGCCGGCCTGTACGCGATGTGCGGACCGGCGTTCGAGCCGGATGCCACCCTCAGCTTACCGCAGGGGCAGATCGCCATCATGGGACCGGAGCCGGCCGTCAACGCCGTCTACTACAACAAGATCATGGAGCTGCCGGAGAGCGAGCGCGCGGCGTGGGTCAAGGCCAGGCGGGAGGAGTACGCGCAGGACGTCGACGTCTATCGGCTGGCGTCCGAGATGCTGGTCGACGACATCGTGCCCGGCTCGTCGCTGCGCGCCGAGCTCGTGAAGCGTCTGGCGTATGCGGAGAGCAAGGCTCACGCCTTCCCTGCGCGCCGCAACGGTGTCTATCCCGTGTAGGTCAGGGCCGTAGCGCGAAGAGCCGCTGAACATCGGCGCCGACCCGCACGCGCTCGACGCTTTCGAAGCCCGTTTCCGGCGCGAGCTGCCACACGAGGCCGGCCTCGGTGTGCGGCGTGGACCACAGAAACACGCCGTCGTCCGTGAGCGCGGCGCGGGCAGCGCGCAGCGCGCCGCGCGGATCGCCCAGGCCGCGGAGGCCGCCGAACGCGCAGATCAGATCGTGCGTCGGCCGGGGCGCGAGCTGGTCCGCGGCGGCGGCGAGCCAGTACACGTTGCGCAGGCCGCCGAGCGCTCTGAGCTGCCGCGCGCGCTCGAGGCTCGCCGGATCGGCGTCGACGCCGAGAAAGCGCGAGCGCGGAAACGCCACCGCCATCGTCAGCGTCGAGACGCCCGCCCCACACCCGATGTCAGCGACGTGAATACCGCAGGCGAGCCGCTCTCTCAGGCCTGGCGTCGCGCGCAACGCCCCGAGCACGATCGGACGGTCGCACACCGTCCGGGGGAGGTCGATCGGGTTGACGGCGATGGCGTTCTGGGGGTCCATGCCTCGGCCTCCTGGCGGAAGTGCGTTGCCGCAGGAAGCGGGTGAGCATCGACAGTGCCACGCCGGACACGTCGCGAATCGGGGACTTGCCGAGCGGGCCGGAGCACATCCGGCCCGATCCGCGCCTCCGGATCGGGCAGGATGTCCCGGGTCAGGCGCCGAAGCCGCGTCGGGTCTCGGTGAGCTGCTGCGCGATCGCCTGGGGCAGGCGGTCGCCGAACTGACCGTAGAAATCGTCGAGATCGCTGAGAGCGTTGAGCCACTCGCCGGCGTCGACACGGAGCGCCTCCTGCAGGCGGTCGGGACGCAAATCGAGCGCTGTCGTGTCGAGCGCGGCCGGCGTCGGCAAGAATCCGATCGGCGTCTCGGTGACGTCGCGGGCGCCGCCGTGAATGCGTTCGACCATCCACTTCAGCACGCGCATGTTGTCGCCGAAGCCGGGCCAGAGGAACTTGCCGTCGGCGCCGCGCCGGAACCAGTTCACGCGGAAGATCTTGGGCGGCCGCGCGACACGGGAGCCGGTCGCCAGCCAGTGCGCGAAGTACTCCCCCATGTTGTAGCCACAGAACGGCAGCATCGCCATGGGATCGCGGCGGACGACCCCGACCTGGCCGGTGATGGCCGCCGTCGTCTCCGTGCTCATGGCCGAGCCGAGGAAAACGCCGTGCGTCCAGTCGAACGCCTCGAACACGAGCGGGATGACGGCCGAGCGCCGGGAGCCGAAGATGAGGCCGGAGATCGGCACACCCTGCGGGTCCTCCCAGTGCGGCGAGATCGATGGACACTGCTGGGCGAGCACGGTGAAGCGCGAGTTCGGATGGGCGGCTGTCGTGCCGGGTTTCCAGGCGTTGCCCTGCCAGTCGACGAGACCGGCCGGAGGCTCGGGCGTCAGGCCCTCCCACCACGGCTCGCCCGACGGCGTCAGCGCCACGTTGGTGAAGATGGTGTTCGACCTCACCATCTGCGTGGCGTTCGGATTCGTCTTCGGACTCGTGTTCGGCGCCACGCCGAAGAACCCGCGCTCCGGATTGATCGCGCGCAGCTGCCCGGTTCCGTCGATGTGCATCCACGCGATGTCGTCGCCCACCGTCCACGCGCGCCAGCCCGGCAGGGAGGAGACCACCATGGAGAGATTCGTCTTGCCGGAGGCGCTCGGCATGGCCGCCGCCAGGTAGGTGACGCGACCCTCGGGATCCTCGACGCCCAGGATCAGCATGTGCTCGGCGAGCCACCCCTCCTGCCGCGCCTGCGCAGAGCCGAGTCGCAACGCGTGGCACTTCTTGCCGAGCAGAGCATTGCCGCCGTACCCGGAGCCGACGCTCCAGATGAGCTTCTCCTCGGGAAAGTGCAGCACGAGCCGTCGATCGGGGGAGAGATCGCCCAGCGAATGCAACCCGCCGATGAAGTCGTCGTCGCGCCGCATCGCCTGGAGCGCCACCTGACCCACGCGTGTCATCAAGTGCATGCTGGCCGCGACGTATGCGCTGTCCGTCACCATGATGCCGGTCCGACTCATGGACGATCCGGCGGGACCCATCAGGTACGGAATCACGTACATGGTGCGGCCGCGCATGGAGCGCTTCAGGTACTCGCCGGCCTTGCGCTTGGCGTCGGACGGAGCCATCCAGTTGTTGGTCGGTCCCGCGTCCTCCTTGCGCCCGGTACAGATGAACGTGATCTGCTCGGTGCGGGCGACGTCGGACGGATGGCTGCGGTGCAGGTAGCAGTTGGGATAGGTCCGCGCATTGAGAGCCAGGAGCGTGCCGTCACGCAGCATGCCCTCGATCAGGCGGTCGTATTCCGCCTTGGAGCCATCGCACCATTCGATCCGCGAGGGCGCCGTCAGCGCCGCGGCGTCGTTGACCCACTGCTCGGCCACACTGCTCATGCTCATGGGCAAACCTCGTTGGTTTTCGTTCTGACGCCCCCGGTGAATCGATTGTCCGTGGTGGACGCGGCGCTGTCAAACTTCTTGCGCGCCGGTAAATTTCTTGCAACCGCGTGCTAGCATCTCCCCCGTGTCAGGCCTGCTCGTGGCCGCCCGCTACCTGACCATCATCCCCGTCCCGGGCGGTGGCCACGCCTCGCTGGAGGCGCTCGGCCGCTCCGCCGCGTGGTTTCCCGTCGTCGGCATGGGCCTGGGTCTGCTGCTGGTCCTGGCGGACCGCCTTACGAGCTGGCTCTTCTCGCCCCTGCTCGCCGCCCTGCTCACGGTGACCGCCTGGAAGCTGGTGACCGGGGGCGTCCATCTCGACGGCCTCGCCGACTGTCTCGACGGCCTCGTCGGTCGCGACCCGGAGCATCGACTGGCCATCATGCGGGATAGCCGCATCGGCGCGTTCGGAGCGGTCGGGCTGATCCTGTTCCTGATGCTCGAGATCGTCGCCCTCGCCGAGCTCGTGCCCCCGGCGCGTGGCTCGGCGCTCTTCGCGGCGCCCGTGATGTCGCGCGCGACGCCGGCGGTGCTCGCCGCGCTCTTCCGAGCCGCCCGGCCCGACGGTCATGGCGCCGCGTTCCAGGCCGGCGTGCGGCCGGCCGCCATCGCCATCGGCCTCGTGATCGCCGTGGCCGCGTCGATCTTCGCACTCGGTGGGCTCGGCGTTGCCGCCGGTGCCGTCGGGCTGGTGGCGGCGGTCGGCCTGGCCTTCTTCCTCGCCGGCCGGCTGGACGGCGTGACCGGCGACGTGCTCGGCGCCGCCGTCGAGATCTCCGAGCTCGCCGTGCTCCTGACGGTCTCCGCGTGGACCTACCCGCGCGTCTGATCTACCTGCTGCGCCACGGCGAGGTGCTGCGCGCCGAGACCCGGCGGTTCATCGGACACCTCGATGTGCCGCTGTCACCGGGCGGGGAGGCGCAGTGTCTCGCGCAGGCGCGCCGGCTCGCCGCGGTGCGCATCGACGCGCTGTATTCGAGCGACCTCGAGCGCGCCAGACGGAGCGGCGAGATCATCGGCGCCCCGCACGGACTGCGACCGACGCCGCTGCCCGCATTGCGCGAGATGGCGATGGGGCGCTGGGAGGGACTGACCGCCGACGAGATCCGCGAGCGCGAGCCCGCGGCGTTCCGCGACTGGATGACGCGCGTCGGCGAGTTTCCGTTCCCCGATGGCGAGAGCGTGCCCGACCTCCTCGCGCGCGCTGGTCCGGCCTTCGATCGCATCGTGGCCGGTGCGGCCGCGGGCGTCGTGGCCATCATCGCCCACGGCGGCACCAACCGCGCGCTGCTCTGCCGGGCCCTCGGCGTGCCGCTCGAGCGGCTGCTGGCGTTCGGCCAGGATTACGGTGCCCTCAGCGTCCTCGAGCGCACCTCGCTCGGCTGGGTGCTGCGTCGACTGAACGAGCGCCCGTGACCCCGCCCGCCGGGTAGCGCGCGGCCAATCGTTCTGCGATGATACGCGCCACCCCGGACCGCTGCCGGGGCACGAAAGGAGCTGCGCATGCACGCGGTCGTCGTCGCCGTTCTCGTCATCCTCGCTCTCGTCTCGCCCGCCGCCGCCGACGAGCCGCGCGCGGGCGGTGTGTTCAAGGCGGCCATGATCGGCGAACCGCCGACGCTCGATTTGCACACGACGACAGCGGTCATCGTGCAGCAGATCACCTGGCACATCTACGAGACGCTCTACACCTACGACAAGCAGTACAACGCGGTGCCGATGCTGGCGGACTCGCATACGATCGCCGACAACGGCCGCACCTATCTCTTCAAGCTGCGGCGCGGCGTGAAGTTCCACAACGGCAAGGAGATGACGTCGGCCGATGTCGTGGCCTCGCTCAGGCGGTGGGGGCGGCTGGCCACGCCCGGCAAGGCGGTGTGGCGCAACGTCGAGGGCGTGGAGGCGCGCGACCCGTACACGGTGGCCATGCTGCTGAAGGAGCCGTCGGGGGCGCTGCTGGCGGCGCTCGCGCGACCGAACAACGGCGCGGTAATCTATCCGAAGGAGATCGTCGACGCGGTCGGTGATCAGCCGGTGAAGGAGTACATCGGGACCGGGCCCTATCGCTTCGTCGAGCACAAGCCGGATCGTCACGTC
>Ga0209382_10006382_pt1 | contig 15182 bp, 11 predicted proteins | sample SoiMetdeltSBSDD5_FD_187599 | JGI IMG/M metagenome (GOLD analysis project Ga0209382, IMG submission 187599) | Bulk soil microbial communities from a Populus tree surrounding site in Tennessee, USA - Soil MetaG P. deltoides SBSDD5 (SPAdes) (version 2) | ecosystem: Environmental > Terrestrial >... | reverse complement strand
GACCGTCGATGCAGTCGGCGCAGTCGTCGAGCGCCTGGTCATTGGTCGAGCTGTTCTCGGACCAGTCGCGACAGCCCTGGGTGCACTTGTCCAGGTCGAGGTCGTTCGCGACGCAGTCGTTGTACTTCTGGCAGACGTTGTCGCAGTCGATCGCGCGGTCCACCGAGTCGCACCCGGTCGAGGCGAGGGCGAGGGCGAGGCCGAGGAGCGTGGCAACCCAGGTAGTCTTCATATCGATTCTCCAGCGAGTGATAGCCGCGGGAGATAGCACGCCGGGTCGCGGGCTCCTACCGCAATGATGCCGCGCCCCGTCGGAGCCGACTTCATCGCGATCGACCGCACAGGTGTGCTTGAAGAGACTTCGACTGGCCGCCTGCGTGCCAGTCGTAGCTCCGATAAGCGATCTTACCGACCGCGCCCGTGCGGTGCCTCGCGGCCCGGCTTTTTCCGGCACCTTTCCGGAGCCGCCGCTGGAAACCCGAACCCCGGTCGGAACGACCGGCCCCGCATCGTCACTGGGGAGCGCAGCGTCCCCCGCCGCCCACGGCGCCGCCCCGACGGCCAGCGCCTCGCCTCCACCCTCCACCCTTCCCGCCGCCACCCGCTGCGCTCCCCAGCGCAATCACCTGCCCCTCGCTCCCGCGGAACGCGCCGGGAGCCCCCTGGTACAGCTCGCCATCATGTCCAGACAGGCGCCCCCGCCGACCCCGCCACCACTGGCAAAGTCGGGCCGGCCCGCGGCCGCCGTCCGGGCCGACAGGCGCCCTGGTAGATTTGGCCGATGCCTGCGGGCGACGACGGCGCGGCCTCCGGCGACACCACCGCCGTCAGCGACGAGTCGGCGGTCGGCAGCGACGTGCCGCTCGCCGACGCCGCGCCGCGCGCCGCCGGATCGACCATCGGCCGCTTCGTCCTCTTCGGCCCGCTCGGCGCCGGTGGCATGGGGGTCGTCCACCGCGCCTACGATCCGGTCCTCGACCGCGCGGTCGCGGTCAAGGTGCTGCGCGGCAGCGGCGATCGCCAGCGCCTCTTGCGCGAGGCGCAGGCGCTGGCCCGGCTGCAGCACCCGAACGTCTTGACCGTGCACGACGCCGGCGTCGACGGCGGCGAGCCGTACCTCGCCACCGAGCTGGTCGACGGCGATCACCTCGGCGGCTGGCTGGCGCGCGCGCCGCGCAGCCGAAGCGAGATCCTCGCCGTCTTCGAGGCGGCCGGCCGCGGCCTCGCCGCCGCCCACGCCGCCGGCCTCGTCCACCGCGACTTCAAGCCGGGCAACGTGCTGGTCGGCCGCGACGGCCGGGTCCGGGTCGCCGACCTCGGCGTCGCCCGCGGGGTCGCCCCCGACGACGCCGCCCCGACCCCGCCCTCGCCGCTGGTGGCGACGACGCTGACCGCGACCGGCGCCGTCGTCGGCACGCCGGCGTACATGGCGCCCGAGCAGGCGGCCGGCACCGACGCCGACGCCCGCGCCGATCAGTTCAGCTTCTGCGTCTCGCTGTGGGAGGCGCTGACCGGCGCGCGCCCGTTCACCGGCCGCGACACCGACGAGCTCGCCGCCCACGTCCGCCGGGGCGTCGCCCCCGCCGCCGGCGCCGGCCTGCCCCCGCGCCTCCGCCGCGCCCTGCTCCGCGGCCTGTCGCACGCCCCGGCCGATCGCTTCCCGTCGATGGAGGCGCTGCTCGACGAGCTCCGCCCGCGCACGTCGCGGCGCCGGCGCTGGCTCGCCGCCGGCGGCGCCGCCGCCATCGCCGCCAGCCTCGTCACCTGGGGCGTGTCGCCGCGCGCGGCGGCGCCGACCTGCACCGGCTTCGAGGCCGACCTCGCCGGCGTCTGGGACGCCGACGTCCGCAAGGCGGTCGCCGCCGCCTTCGCCGCCGCCGGACGCGACGACGCCCGCGCCGCCGAGCCGCGCACCGAGGCCGCCCTCGCCGCCTGGGCCGCCGGCTGGCTGGCCGAGCGCCAGGACGCCTGCGCCGACACCCGCGTCCGCGGCGGCCAGTCGGAGGCGGCGATGGATCGCCGCATGGCCTGCCTCGATCGCCTGCGCTACGAGGCGGCGGCGCTGACCCGGCTGCTCGTCGCCGGCGACCCGGACGTCCTCGCCAGCTCGCCGAGCGCGGCGCTCGCCCTGCGCGCGCCGTCGGTGTGCGACCGCGGCGACGCGCTCGGCCCGCTGCCGGTCCCGGCCGACGCCGCCGGCCGCGAGCGGCTGGCCCGGATCGAGCGCGGCCTCGCCGATCTCAAGGCGCTGCACGACGCCGCCCGCCACCGCGACGGCCTCGCCCGCGTCGGCGCCGTCGCCGACGACGCCCGCGCCCTCGGCGCCCCCGGCCTGCTCGCCGAGGCGCTGCTCTGGCGCGGCAAGCTGCACCGCCAGCTCGACGAGTACGAGCCGGCGGTGGTCGCCTACGGCGAGGCGCTGCGCGCCGCCGAGACCGCCGGCGACGATCGCCTGCGCTTCGAGATCCTGCTGCGCACCATCGACATCGTCGGCTACTTCCTCGAGGACCGGCGCCAGACCGCGCTCCTCACCGACCAGGCGCGCGGCCTCCTCGACCGCCTCGGCCGGCCGCCCGAGCTGGTCGCCGATCTCGACGAGTGCCTCGCCAACGCCGAGATCCGCTTCGGACACCTCGACGTCGCCCGCCGCTACGCCGACGAGATGATCGCCCTCCGCCGCGGCGTCCTGCCCGAGGACGACCTGCGCTGGGCCAAGACGTTGCGCGCCCACGCCCGGGTCACCCAGAACCAGGGCGACCTCGAGATCAGCACCCGCTACATGAACCAGGCGCTCGCCATCGTCGAGAAGCGCCTCGGCCCCGACCACCCCGACGTCGGCTACTACCTGAACAGCGTCGCCATCAACTACCAGAAGAGCGGCGACCTCGACGCCGCCGAGCGCACCGACCGCCGCCTGCTCGCCGCCGACATCCGCGCCTATGGCGCCGACGGCGGCAAGACCGGGCGGACCTGGAGCAACCTCGGCGGCGTGCTGTACGAGCAGGGCCGCTACGCCGAGGCGGCCGAGGCCGAGGAGCGCGGCCTCGCCATCCACGCCAAGGCGGTCGGGCCGCGCAGCCTGCTCTACGCCAACAACGCGAGCCGGCACGCCCACACCCTGTGGAAGCTCGGCCGCGCCGCCGAGGCGCGGGCGCTCGCCGAGGACGCGCTGTCGATCTACCGCGAGCATCCGGACAACCGCGACGTCGTCGGCTGCCTCGCCTTCCTGTCCGAGCTGGCGCGCGCCCGCGGCGACCTCGCGTCGGCGACCCGGCTCGCCGACGAGGCGGTGGCGACCGCCGACGGCGATCCGGCCACGCCGGTGCGCGCGGTCGGTCCGCTCGTCGCGCGCGGCCAGCTCCGCCTCGCCCGCGGCCAGCGCGCCGACGCCACCGCCGATCTCGAGCGCGCCCTCGCCATCCTCGACGCCCATCCGCAGGGCCCGGTCGATCGCGCCGAGGTCGAGCTCGCCCTGGCCCACGCCGTCGCCGCGGCCGCTCCGGACCGCGCGCGCGCCCTCGCCGCCGCCGCCCGCGATCGCCTGCCCGACCGCGGCCCCGCCGGCGAGCTCAAGCGCGAAGCGGCGAAGCTCGTCAACGCGACTCGACCCGCGCCTTGAGCGCGCGGGTCTCCGCCGCCATGCCGGCGCGCAGCGCGTCGCCGTACATCACCTCCGCCATCGGGCTGAACATCCCCTCGAGGATCAGCTCCTGGTGGAAGCGGACCCGGCCGTCGCCGAGCGGCTCGATCCAGCGGCAGCGCTGGCCGAAGACGAACAGCGTGGTCCAGCCGGCGTCGCGCCAGCACAGGCGCGCGCCGGGGTCGACGGCGAGGACGACGTGATCGGCGTCCATGAGCTTGGCCCCCATCACGACCTTCGCGCGCACGTGGTGGCCGGGAGTCAGGTCGCCGGCGGCGAAGCGCAGCCACGGGTTCCACGCCGGGTAGCCGGGCAGGTCCGCGAGCACCTGCCACACGCGATCGGCCGGCGCCGCGATCACCGCCTCGGCGCGGTAGCGCAGGGCGCAGGTCGACGGCTGCCGCGGCGTCGTGCCCCCGAGGACGCAGCCGCCGAGGATTGCGACCACCACCGCGACCGCGATCAGGCGCCCCATGCCAGCCTCGTCCGCGCCAGCCACGCGTCCTGGTAGAGGATGCCGCGCCCGGCGTAGCCGACCAGCCCGTCGAGGATCTCGATCTGGTGGCGCTGCTCGGCGGGGCGGTCGCGCAGGCACCAGAGCAGCTCGGTGCTGACCCAGGCGGCGTCGCGGGCGCGCTCGATGCTCCACAGGATGAAGACGTCGTCGGCGCGGCCGAGCAGGCGATCGACCACGCGCCAGAACGGCGTCGTGAAGTCGTCCTTCGCCTCGGCCTGGACCCGCGCCAGGATCTCGTTGATGGTCTCGAAGTCGCGGCGCACCGGACCGTCGAGCACCGGCGGCAGGCCGCGCTCCTGGCAGACCTCGAACAGCGCCACTGGCAGATCGCGATTGATGTGCGCGTTCATCCCGGCCAGCGCGAACTGCAGCGGCCGGATCCCGCGCCGGGACCGCGCCTCGGCCAGCGGGCGCCACGCGCGCGGCAGCCGGGTGGGGGCCGCGGTCGCATCGCGCAGCGCGTCGAAGTAGAGATCGGCGAAGACCGCCGCCCATCGGGTCACGAAGGCCGGATCGACGAAGGCGCCGGCCCGGTGCGCGGCGAGGACCTCCTCAGTCGTGCGCAGATACAGCTTGTTGAACCACCAGAAGCCGTCGCCGCGCGGCAGCTCGGCGTCGATGCGCCGCATCCGCTCGACCACCGCCGGGATGTCGACCGGCACCTCCTCCGCACTCGAGACCTTCGCGCCTGCCATGGCACCTCCGGGGCCTCGTTCTTACCGCGACCCCTTCACCGGTGTCCAAATCCGGAGGATGCTCGAGACATGGGGGGGCCCGAGCGCGCCGTCGTGTTCGTCGTGGACGACGATCCCGACATGCAGGACGCTGCGTCGCTGCTGCTCGAGTCCGAGGGCTACGCGGTGCGCACCTTCGGCAGCGCCGACGCGTTCCTCGAGGGGCTGCACGAGCAGATCCCGGACGCCGCGCTCATCGATCTCAAGCTCCCCGGTCTCAGCGGCGCCGATCTCGCGCTGCTCCTCGGCGCCCACGATCGCACCCGCTCGGTGTGCCGGCTGGCGTTGACCGGGCGCCAGCTCGGCGCGTCGGAGGCGCAGCTGTTCCACGCGCTCCTGACCAAGCCGGTCACTGGCGCCGGCCTGATCGACTTCGTCGCCACCGCGCTGGCCAGCTGGCGCGAGCGCCGCGCCAGCCATCCGGACCGCCGGGCCCGTCGCGTCAGTCGGCGGCGGCGAGCGCGGCGTTGATCGCGACCGCCGCCGCGGCCCCCTCGCCGATGGCGACCGCGACCAGGAGGACGTCGCGGCTGGCGTCGCCGGCGACGTAGAGCCCGGGCACCGACGATGCCTCGTAGGCGTTGACCACGACGCCGCCCTTGTCGTCGAGGGCGCAGCCGAGCCGGCGCGCCAGGTCGCTGCCGGGCCGGCAGCCGAGGTGGAAGAAGACCGCGCGACGCGGCAGCGGCGGTCCGTCCGAGAACCGGACGACCACGCCGGCGCCGTCGGGCTCGAAGACGACCACCCGGCGCTCGTCGATGGCGACCCCGCGCCGGGCCAGGCGGTCGCGGTCGACGTCGGCGCCGGCGAGCGGGCCGTCGCTGCACCAGACCAGGTCGCGGCTCCACTGCGCGACCTCGGCGGCGTAGGCGGCGCCGGCGGCGCCGGGCGCGTACGCCATGAGCGGCTGGTCGCGCAGCTCCCAGCCGTCGCAGTACGGGCAGTGGAACAGCCGCTCGCCGTACAGCGCGCGGGCGCCGGCGACCTCCGGCAGGCGATCGACCAGGCCGGTCGCGAGCAGCAGCTTGTCGCACACGACCGCGCCACCACCGGCCACGGTCAGCGCGAAGCCCGCGCCGTCGCGGCGCGCGTCGACGACCGAGGGGGCCCGGACCTCCACGGTCGGGTAGCGGGCGAGCTCGGCGCGGCCGAGCCGGCGCAGCTCTGCCGGCGGCATCCCCTCGCGCGTGAGCAGGCCGTGCACCGCGTGCGCGGCTGCGTTGCGATAGTGTCCGGAGTCGAACAGCACCACGCGCCGACGGCACCGCCCGAGCACGAGCGCCGCGCTGAGGCCGGCCGGGCCTCCGCCGACGATGCCGACCTCGAAGCGCTCCACGGCGGTCCATCGTTGCAAGCGTCGTGCGCGTCGGGTCGATCTCCAGCGCCAGATAGCGGCCAGGAGCTAGCCAGCCGGGCCTCATCCTGCGGCCGACGGCGGGAGCCGGACGAGACGTGAATGCCGCGGCGCGGTCACGACTGTACGCCCCGCGTTACCGCCGGGTTGGCGCCGCGCGGTGCAGCACCGCGCGGTGAGCGGCGGCGCACATCGCCGGTGACCACCGCGACGGCAGTTGCGCGGGGCTTGCGCCAGCCGGTTACCGATCGCTACCCATGACGCGTGATCTCGATCGCCGGCACGCTGCTTGAAGTGAGCCCTGGCATGTCGTCCGTCGTCGAAGATTCGCCCGCGCGCGTGCTGCTCGTCCATGGCGAGCGCCGTCGCCAGCGCCTGGTCCGGACCCTCGCCCGGCACGGGCTGGCGGTCGTGGTGGCGCCGAGCGTCGGCGACGCCACCGAGGAGCTGCGCCGGCAGCGCTTCGACGTCGTCGTCACCGAGACCTGCCTCTCCGATGGCACCGGCTTCGACCTGTTCCACGCCGCCCACCAGCGCGCTGCGGAGCTGCCGTTCGTGTTCGTCGGTTCGGATCCCGAGCTGCCGGCGCGCCTCGGCGACGCGCGCTACTGGTGCCGCACCGCCGCCCCGACGACGCTGCTCGCGCTCGTCGTCGAGCTCAGCCGCCCGTTCGGCGAGACGCCGGCCGCGGCGTGCCGGCGCGCCCTCGACCGGAGGCGCGCCTCGCGTCAGTTGCGATCGGGCGACTCCCGGCGGCCCCTGGCGTCGCCGATCAGCTCGCGCAGCGCCTCCAGCCCGGCCGGCTTGACCAGGTGGTGATCGAAGCCGGACTCGCTGGTGCGCGCGAGATCGGCCTGCTGCCCCCAGGTCAAGGCGACGATCATCAGCTCCTTGCCGCCCGGCTGCGCCCGCAGACGCTGCGCGACCTCGTACCCGCTCATCTCGGGCAGGCCGATGTCGAGGAGGACAACGTCGGGCCGGAACTCCTGAGCGATCGCCAGCGCCGTCGGACCATCGTGGGCATCGCGCGTCTCGTGCCCGATCATCTCCAGCACCTCGGTCAGCGTGTCCGTCACGTCCACGTTGTCATCAACCACGAGCACGCGCCGTGGCCGCTCGGCCTTCGCCGTGCCGGGGGCCATCGACACCGGCCCGTGGGTAGAGGACCATGGACCCCCACCCCAGACAACTGCGCGGCGGCGACCGCGAGTCGCGCGTCAGCTCTGGCCGCGCTGCCGGACCAGCTCGAGGACGAAGCGCTGGAGCCGGCGCTCGTGCGCCTCGCTCGGCTGCTCGGCGACGGTGACCAGCACCGCGCCGCGCTCGACGCCGCAGACGATGCCGCGGGCGCGCAGGCCGTGCTCGTCCTCGTCGTGCAGGCGGATCTGCATCTCGACGTGCGTGTCGAGGACCCAGCGCCCGGTCGTCTCGATGTAGAGGCCGCCGGCGCGGATCTCGCGCAGGCGGGCCGGCACCTGCTGCTCCTTGGAGCGGAGCTGGATCGGCTTGTCGATCGGCAGGGCGTAGGTGGTCGACCCTGGCGGGGAGGTGACCAGCGCGAGGATGCGACCTTCGATGGCGGCCTTCTCGACCGCGTCTTCGGGAGTCCACCCGACGGGCGTGCGCCGCCCGTCGAGGTCGTGCAGGCGATCGGCGAGCTCATCGAGGGAAAGCGATTGGAGATGAGGGTGCATGCGGTACCTCCGGGGCCCGCTCATCATGCCAGGGTGATTGTCCGATCCCACACGAGAATTTCACCGTCAGGTAGTCACGTAGCCTACCTGTAGCCCCGCAGTCGTTGCCGTGAAGACACCGACTGATGGTTGATCGCGACACGCGACCACCCGTAACTGACGGCCACGCGCATGGCCGTACGTCTCATCGTCGCTGCTCTCGGGCTGGGGCTCGTCGCCTGCGGCGGAAGCGGGCCCCCACGGCAGCACCCGGCGGTCGACTCCTCCGTCGACGCGCCCGGCGATGGTCCCGACCACCCGGATCCGCCGCCGCCCGCCGACGACCGCTTCGCCCTCGCGGTGATCCCGGACACGCAGTACCTGTTCGACCGCGACCGCGGCAACGCCGAGGTCCTCGCCGCCAGCCTGCACTGGATCGCCGACCACGCCGCCGAGCGCCGCATCGCCTTCTCGGCCTCGCTCGGCGACATCGTCGAGAACGCCGGCGCCGACGAGCTCGCCCAGGCCAGTGACGTCTACGGCATCCTCGACCGCGCCCGCCTGCCGTACAGCGTGGTCGCCGGCAACCACGACCTGCGCGACCAGGGGCCCGACGACCGCCGCGCCGCCGGCGAGCCGTACCTGACGTACTTCTCGGCGGCGCGCACCCGCGGCCACCCGTCCTTCGCCGGCGCCACCGACAACGGCTTCAACACCGCCTATGTCTTCCGGGGCGCCGACCAGGACTGGCTGCTGCTCGCCCTCGACTGGCGCGCCTCCGACGCGTCGATCGCGTGGGCGCAGAGCGTCCTCGACGCCCACCCGCAGCTGCCGGCGATCGTCACCACCCACGACCTCGCCTACGACGGCGGCGGCGACGGCGCGGCGGTCACCGGCGACGCCGTCCTCTCCGACTACGGGCGCGTCCTCTGGGACCGCCTGATCCGGAAGAACGATCAGATCTTCCTCACCATCAACGGCCACTTCTGGCCGGCGGCGCGCGCCGTGATGAAGAACGACGCGGGCCACGACGTGCACGTCCACATCGCCAACTACCAGGATCGCTACTACGGCGGCAGCGGCATGATCCGGCTCTACGACTTCGACCTGACGCGCGGCCGGCTGGCGGTGTCGACCTTCTCGCCGTGGATCCTCGGCCTGCCCGCCGAGCAGCGCAGCCCGGCGCTCGACGCCGAGCTCGAGCTGGTCGACGCCGACGACCAGTTCACGATCCCGATCGACTTCGCGGCGCGCTTCGCGGCGATCCGCGGCGTGACGCCGCCGCCGCCGGTGCCGGCGGCGCAGGTGGTGATCGACGGCACCGTCGCGTACTGGCGCTTCGACGCCGGCAGCGCCGGCGAGCCGCTGCCGGGGACCGGCGTCGCCGTCCGCGACCTGTCCGGGCACGGCAACGATCTCCAGCGCGTCACCCTCTCCGGCGGCGGCAGCGACAGCCTGGTCTGGTCGAGCGAGCACGACTCGCGCCAGCCCGCCGCCGGCAGCCTCTTCTTCAACGGCTCACGCACCGAGCCGAGGTTCGGCGGCGCCTACCTGCGCACCGCCGACGGCGCCCCGCTCAACGCCGAGACCTTCTCGCACGGCTACACGATCGAGGCGTTCGTCCGGGTTCCGGCCGACTGCTGCGACGACCGCCACGCCTGGATGGGCATCCTGAGCCGCATGGGCACCGGCGGCCAGGCGGGGCGCACCGGCGACGATCCGTTGGAGCCGCTGGCGACCCTGGCCGTCCCGCCGGGGCGCGGGCTGCAGTGGGCGGTTTTCACGACGACCTCGGCCGGGATCCTGACCAGCTGGAGCCACGAGACCGCCGCCGCGACCTGGTACCACGTCGCCCTCGTCAACGACGGGCGCCACACCGTCATGTACGTCGACGGCGCACCTGTGCTCCGTAACCCGCGCGCCGACAGCGTCGGGATCGCGACCCTCGGCGATTTCTGGATGGTCGGCGCGTACCACTACGACCGAATCGTCGAACAGTCGTTCTACGGCTGGCTCGGGGATGTCCGCATCGTCGACCGTCCGCTGCGCCCGGACGAGCTGATGATCGCCGGGCGGTCACCGTAGCGCTAGCGCACACCCGTCGGCATCACGCGGCGCGGCAGCCGAAGGCCGCCTTACTCTCGCGGGTCGGGGAAGCTACTATCCGATCCGGATGCCACTGGCCCGCGAGGACCTGCTCGGCCTGGATCGCTTCGCGATCAAGGAGCAGATCGGCGCCGGCGCGATGGGCGAGGTCTACAAGGCCTACGATCGCGAGCGCTGCATCGACGTCGCGCTGAAGATGTTGCGCGATCCCGAGCCGCAGAGGATCTACCGCTTCAAGCGCGAGTTTCGCGCCCTCGCAGATGTTGCGCACCCGCACCTCGTGCGCCTGTACGAGCTGGTGTCGTGGGGGGAGCGATGGTTCTTCACGATGGAGCTCGTCGACGGCGTCGACTTCCTGACCTGGGTCCGGCGCGGCCCCGAGGCGTGGACGCCGCGCGCGACGCCGGCGCCGGTCGACGCGAAGCCGACGCCGTGGGCCACCGAGGCGCAGGAGGTGGAGACCGTGACCGCGATGGAGCCGGCGCAGGTGCCGGCGACCGAGCCGTGCGCGCCGGCGCTCCCACCGCTGGCGAGCCGCGCGGCGCATCCGCTCGGCGCCGACGACCAGTGGCAGCGGCTGCGCAGCGGCCTGCGCCAGCTCGCCGTCGGCGTCCAGGCGCTGCACGACCATGGCACCCTCCACCGCGACATCAAGCCGTCGAACGTGATGGTGACCCGCGACAACCGGGTCGTCCTGCTCGACTTCGGCATCATCAGCGAGCTGCGCCGGCCGGCGGCGGAGGAGTCGTCGGGGCTGATCTTCGGCACCCCGGCGTACATGGCGCCGGAGGTCGGGACCCGCCGCCTCGTCGGCGAGTCCTCCGACTGGTACGCGGTCGGCATCATGATGTACGAGGCGGTGACCGGCCGCCGCCCGTTCCACGGCTCGTCGGCCGAGGTCATGGAGACCAAGCGGCTGCGCGACGCGACGCCGGTGCGCGAGCTCGGCACCGGCACCGAGGTGCCGGGCGATCTCGAGCGGCTGTGCACCGAGCTGGTCGCCCGCGACCCGGAGCAGCGCCCGACCGGCAGCGAGGTCCTCGGCCGGCTCGGCGCGCGGCGCACCGGCCCGATCGGCGCACCGTCGCAGGTGGCCGCCGACAGCCTCCTGATCGGGCGCGAGCGCCACCTCGGCGTCCTGCGCGCCGCCTACGCCGCCACCCTCGCCGGCGAGCCGCGCGTGGTCCTGGTGTCGGGGCCGTCCGGCGTCGGCAAGAGCACCCTGGTCTCGCACTTCCTCGGCGGCGTCGGCGGCGACGCCGCCGCGCTGGTCATCACCGGCCGCTGCTACGAGCGCGAGTCGGTGCCGTTCAAGGCGGTCGACGACCTGGTCGACGATCTGTGCCAGCGGCTGGCGGTCCTGCCCGAGCACGAGGTGCTCGGCCTCCTGCCGCGCGCGGTCGGCGCGCTGGCCCGGCTGTTCCCGGTGCTCGAGCAGATCGACGCGGTCAAGCACGCGCCGCGGCGGCTGCTCGAGCCGACCGATCCACACGAGCAGCGGCGGGTCGGCTTCGCGGCGCTGCGCGAGCTCCTGCTGCGGCTGTCGGCGCGGCGCCCGCTGGTCCTGCACATCGACGACGCCCAGTGGGGCGACGTCGACAGCGCGGCGCTGCTCGCCGAGGTGTTCCGGCCGCCGTTCGCGCCGCCGGCGCTCCTGGTCGTCAGCTACCGCGAGGACACCGACGCCGGGGCCGGCCCGTTCGTCGCCCACTTCCGCGGCGCCGAGCGCGAGCACGTCGAGCTGTCGGTCGACGAGCTCGGCCACGACGACGCCCGCGCGGTCGCCGCCCAGCTGCTCGCGGTCGCCGGCGCCCCGCCTCACTTCGCCGAGACCATCGCGCGCGAGAGCGGCGGCAACCCGTTCTTCGTCAGCGAGCTGGTTCGTCACGTCGCCCGCGGCGCCGACGCCGACCGCGCGGTCAGCCTCGAGGACATCGTGCGGGTCCGGGTCGCCGAGCTGGCGCTGCCGGCGCGCCGGCTGCTCGCGCTGCTCGCGGTCGCCGCCTGGCCGGTGCCGCGCGGTCTCGCCCTCGCCGCCGCCGGCGTCGAGCTCGACGGCGCCGCCGCGGAGGCGTCGCTCCTGCACGCCACCCTGATCAACGTGCTGCCGGGGCGCGGCGGCGACACCCTCGAGACCTTCCACGACCGGGTCCGCGCGATGGTGGTGGCCGGGCTCGCCGCCGACGAGGTCCTCGACCTCCACCGCCGGCTCGCCGGCGCCATCGAGGCCGGCGCGCCCGGCCTGGTCGATCACCTGGCCGAGCACCTCGAGCTCGCCGGCGAGACCGATCGCGCCGGCGCCTGCTACCAGCGCGCCGCCGACGACGCCGGCGCCAAGCTCGCCTTCGAGCGCGCCGGCCGCCTGTACGCGCGCGCCCTCGAGCTCCTGGCGCCGGGCGGCAGCGAGCGCGCCGAGCTCAACGCGCGCATGGCCTACGCCTTCCAGAACGCCGGCAAGGGGGCCGAGTCGGCGGCCGGCTACCTGGTCGCCGCCGGCGGCGTCGGCGCGGTCCAGGGCCTGCGCTACCGCGGCCTCGCCGCCCAGCAGCTCCTGCGCGCCGGCCTCATCGAGGAGGGCGTCGCGACGATGCGCGACGTCCTGTCCGAGGTCGGCTTCCGGCTGCCGCGCGCGCGCTGGCGCACGCTGCTGGCGCTGCTCCGCCACCGTCTCCAGGTCCGGCTGCGCGGCCTCCACTTCCGCGAGCGCACCGCCGAGCAGGTCACGGTCGAGCAGCTGACCAAGATCGACGTCTGCTGGACGGCGTCGGTCGCCCTCGGCATGTGCGACACCCCGGCCGGCGCCCTGTTCCAGGCCCGCCACCTGCTCGAGGCGCTGCGCACCGGCGAGCCCCACCACGTCTCGCACGCCCTCGGCATCGAGGCGGTCTACCGCTCGCTGGCCGGGCCGCGCGCCCGCGACGACGTCGATCGCATCACCGAGCGCGCTCGCGACATGGCCGACTCCGTCGACGATCCGCTCACCGTCGCCTGGGCCCACGGCGCCTACGCCCTCACCCGCTACCAGCTCGGCTGGTGGCGCCGCGCCTGCGAGGCGGCCGAGACCTCGCTGGCGCAGATGCGCGGCAAGGCCGGCATGTGGTTCGAGCGAGCCACCGTCGAGATGTACCGGCTGTGGGCGCTGTACTGGCTGGGCCGCTTCCGCGAGCTGACCGACCACGCCAGCTCGCTGTACGCCGAGGCCCAGGACATCGGCGATCGCTACTCGGCGACCAACCTCAGCATCGGCCTGCCGGCGATCCAGTGGCTGGTGCGCGGCCGCCCCGAGGAGGGCCGGCGCGCCGCCGACGAGGCGATGAAGCTGTGGCCGCACCGCAGCTATCACCTGCAGCACCACTGGCACACGTACGCGGTCGCCCACGTCGAGCTCTACCGCGGCGACGGCCGCGCCGCGTGGGAGCGACTGCGCGCCGCCTGGTCGCCGCTGCGCGCCGCCCTGCTCACGCAGGTCCAGATGGTCCGCTTCGAGGCGCTGTGGGCGCGCGGCCGCGCCGCGGTCGCCGCCGCCGTCGACGCCGGCAAGAGCCCGAGCGAGCAGCGCGGCCTCCTGCGCGATGCGCTGTGGGCGGCGCGCCGCCTGCGCCGCGAGCGGCGCGTCGACGCCGACGCCTGCGCGCTGGCGATCGAGGCCGGCGTCGCCCACCTGCGCGGCGACGCCGAGACCGCGTTCCGCCGCCTGACGACGGCGGGGGACCGCGCGCAGGAGGCGGACATGTTCTTCCACGCCGCCGCGGTCCAGCTCGCGCGCGGCCGCCTGCTCGGCGGCGATCGCGGCGCCCAGCTGGTGGCCGACGCCGAGACCTGGATGAGCGACCAGAGCATCGCGGATCCGACCGCGATGCTGCGCGTCTTCCTGCCCGGCATCGGGTAAGGCACCGTCCGACTCCCGGACGCGTCGCTTCGGCGGCCGGCCGCATCGAATCCCCGGGCGCCGCAGGGTGGCGCAGGGAAGGAGATTCGGCTTATGTCCGGCTTTCGTACACTAGTTATCGCCTCGACCATCGCGCTCGCCGCGGCGCTGACCGGCTGCTTCATCAGCAGCAGCAGCAGCGACGACGGCGGCGGCGGCGGCGGCGATTCCACGCTGACGCTGCACAACAGCTCGAGCTTCGTCATCACGTCGATCCAGGTCGCCCACGTCGACAACCCGGACTGGGGGCCCAACCTCCTGCCCGGCCGCGCCCTCCATCCCGGCGAGGAGCTGCTGGTGACCAACATCGACTGCGGCACCTACGACGTCCGCGTCGTCGACGAGACCGGCGTCGACTGCGAGCTCCACGGCATCGAGCTCTGCTTCAGCGACGAGGTCTGGACGATCGACGACACGATGCTCGACACGTGCGCCTTCAATCCGGTGCGTTCGCGATCGCCGTAGGCTCGCCATCGGGCGGGCCATGGCGCGAACCCGCCAATCGGATCGCACACTGCACGCTGCAGCACGCTTTTCACGTGCGCTATGCCAGCGCCGCAGTGCGCCCGATTTCGTCGTAGCGTCTTCACGTGTCCCATCCCGGTGATTTCCGACGACGAGCGTCGCAGGACCCACCGCGGCGCACACCGCCGCGGTGCCACGCGTTGACAGTCCCCCACGCGGGCGCGTCGCGCGATGGCCGCTATCCTGCGCGTCCACTCATCGGGAAGGGACCCAATGAAGGCCACACGTACGCTCGTTTTCTGCGCGCTCTCGTCTGCCCTGCTCGCCGGCTGCATCGGCGCCTCGGTCGACGCCATTGACGAGGATCGCGCCGCCGACGAGCCCACCGAGTCGCTGCGCGCGAGCGCGACCCCGACCATCCTGGTCAATGGCACACCGGTGGCGAACCTCGCCGCCGGCCGCGGCGCCGAGCTCCACTTCTCGCTCGATGTCCCCGCGGGCGCCACCCACCTGCGCTTCGCGATCAGCGGCGGCACCGGCGACGGCGATCTCTACGTCCGCTTCGCCCAGGCGCCGACCCGCACCGCCTACGACTTCCGCCCGTACCTCGATGGCAACAACGAGACCATCGACGTCGCGGCCGCGAAGACCGGCACCTACTTCGCGATGGTCCGCGGCTACACCGCGTACACCGGCGTCACGCTGGTCGCGTCGTTCGATCCGCCCGACGACGGCGGCGGCGGCGGCGGTGGCGGTGGCGGTGGC
>Ga0209382_10006381_pt1 | contig 15183 bp, 14 predicted proteins | sample SoiMetdeltSBSDD5_FD_187599 | JGI IMG/M metagenome (GOLD analysis project Ga0209382, IMG submission 187599) | Bulk soil microbial communities from a Populus tree surrounding site in Tennessee, USA - Soil MetaG P. deltoides SBSDD5 (SPAdes) (version 2) | ecosystem: Environmental > Terrestrial >... | reverse complement strand
GGCCCTTCCGACCATCGTGGGCTGGCAGCGGTTCAACGAGGTGCTCGGGATCACCCCGTACTGGAACGAAGAGACGCTGAAGGTCTATTTCAGGAGCCGCGCGGCGCTACGCGAAAACTACTGCGACACGACCGACCTGCGCGCCGGAGCGAAGGCGCCGGCGGATCCAGCCAAGGTCAAGGCGCTGCTCGACCTCGGTGCGAGCCTGATCGCGAACCAGGTCCACCGCGTCTGTCCTGAGCTCGGCGTGATCGCGCACATGCTCGAGTGCGAGTTCGCCGCGCGCGTCGCGGCGAACGTGTACTGCTCGTTCCAGGGCGTGCAGGCGTTCCAGACGCACTTCGACCTGCACGACGTTTTTGCATTCCAGGCCGAGGGCGAGAAGACCTGGCGGGTCTACGAGGCGCGCGCCGACACACCCGTACTGCCGCTGCCGCCCGGCGACGAGATCGAGAAGTGGCTGACCGCGAGTCGCGGCAAGCTGCTCTTCGAAGCGCACATGAAGCCCGGCGACGTGCTCTACCTGCCGCGCGGTCAGTACCACGACGCGTTGACCGGCGCGCAGGCCTCGCTGCATGTCACGTTCGGCGTGTCGCCGGCGACCGGACTCGCGCTGTTCAAGCTGCTGGAGAGCGCGCTCATGCAGGAAAGCGCGTTTCGCGCCTATCTGCCCGACGCCCGAGACGCCGCGACGCTGGGCGAACGGCTCGGGCAGCTCGCCGAGCGAATCCGTTCCGTCATGACCTCTTCGGCCTTTGCGACCGACGTGCTGAACCACCAGCGCGGACTGGCGAGCCCCCCCGCAGGCTACGACTTGCCCGCGCAGCAGCCGCCCGCCTGGTATTCGGTGGCGCACCGTGCGCAGGTCGTGCGGCGCGACAGCGGCTACGCCGCTGTCTTCGACCGCGGCGAGATCGCGCTCGGGGCGACGTATCCGACCGTCGAGTGGCTGCTCAGACAGAGGATGTTCTCGCTCGGCGACGCGCTCGCGCGCCACTCGAGCGTCGACCCGGCCGAGCTTCGTGCCGTGCTTGCAAGGCTCATCGCGGCCGGCGTGCTCGTCGAAACTGAGATGCGAACCGACGCACGCTAGGCATGCGCTTGGTAGGGCTTTTCGAGATTCAGCCGCCAGCCGACGAGCTTCTGTTCTGCGTGATGCTGGAGCTGGGCGTTGCAGCCGTCGAAGCCGCTGGCGCGAGCCATGCGTTCGATTCCCGCGATGGCCTCGGCCGACTGTGCGTGGACCACGAGGTCCTGCAGTCGACGCACGGATGCCCGCACGTCGTTCTCCACGCGGTCGATCTCTCGCTCCAGCGCGTCCGGACGCAGTTCCCTGCGCAGGTCGAGGAGTTTGCTGACGGCATCGACCGTGATATCGAGCGTCAGCGCCGGCCGCACCTGGGACGCAGTCCGGCGCAACAAGGTCACCGCTTCCTCCAACTGCTGCCACGTCGTTCGCGCGGCAACTGCGGAGCGTCGCTCGGCTTCGAGGTGACGGCGTAGCTTGCGGAACACCTTGGTGTCGTTAAGCACGAGATCCGACTGCCGCAGGGATTCACGGGCGTTGCGCACGAGCACCGAGCCGGCGTGATGCACGATGAACTGCGCGCGCCCGCCGGGCTTAAGCACGCGGAAAACCTCGCGCAGCGACGCGTCGACCTGCGTGTACTCGAGCGCGTAGTGGCCGCTCACTGCAACGAATACTCCGGGACCGAACGGCAACTGTTCGGTCGGCACGCGGGGATGAAAACGGATCCCGGTGAACAGCGCAGCGCCGTCGCGAACGTCGCGAACCGGATCGATCTGGGCGAGGTCGGTGCCGTGGATCTCGTAGTGGCGGCCAGCAGCGCCGGCTGCTTCCTTCGCGAAGAGTGCGATGACGCCGTTGCCGGTGCCGACGTCAAGAACCTTGGCACCATCCGGCAGGTTGCTGAAGAAGGCCAGCCACACCTCGCGCATCTCGAGCGTGTAGCCGGCGCCCGGCCCCATTGGGCAGGTCGCCAGCGCGCCGCCGCGGTAGTAGTTTTCCCAGTGTGCGACACTCAAGGAACTGCACCGCGCGCTCGTGGTTTTAATGGGGCGGGTAGGAATGGCGAGTCATGGGCCCCGCCTTAGCCGACTCTAGGTCGTCGACCACATGCGCATCAGGTTCTGGCGCACGACGTCGAGTCGCACCCGGTTTTCCCACCGCATCGTCTGGCCTTCCAGGGCGGCAATCTCGTTCAGCTCGTACACCTGCATCCGCTGGTGCTCATTCGCGATCAGGCTCTCGACGAACGTGATTGCGACCAGCCGCTGGCCGGACAGTACCGGCCTGACCTCGTGCAAAAGGGTCGAGGGATAAACGATCGCTTCTCCCGCAGCGCCCTTGAAAGCCACCGTCTGGTTGCCTGCCACGATCGCGAGCTCGCCGCCCTCGTAACTGGCGGGATCGGCCACGAATATCGTGCACGACAGGTCCGAACGCAGCCGCGTCCCCGCCAGCTGGATGATCGCCGCATCCGCATGCGCGCCGTACTTCATGCCCGGCTCGTAGCGGCACAGCAGCGGCGGCGCGATCCGTTTCGGCATCGCGTAGTCGAGGAACTCCCGGGAGCGGACCAGTGCAGCCTGCAAGACCTGGACAGACTCGTTGGACTTCGCGTCGCGCGGATCGGCCTGCAGATTGTCCTTGGTGAGGTTGGCCGGATTCGACGCTCGCCCCTCCACGAACTGCAGCTCGGCGGCGAGCTCGGTGAGGCGCGCAATCTCGGCGGGCGCGAGCAGTTGCTTGATCTTCAGAAACACGCTGTGCGGCTCGTCCGGCCGGTCAGACGTGCGCCGACGGAGTCGTGCCGTTGAAGGTGTCGGTGGCGGCGATGATGCCGGCGATCGCCACGCGCTCCTCCGGAGACAGACGGGGACTCCACACGTCGCAGATGAGGATATAGCGTGGATCCTCGCTGTTGTTCCACGCCTCGTGCTCGATCGTGTCGTCGAAGACGCAGGCCTCGCCGACGCGCCACTCCCACTGCTCGCCGCCGACGCGGAAGCCGCAGCCCGGCGGCACGATGAGCGGCAGGTGGACCACGAGCCTGAAGTTTGCGACGCCGGTATGCGGAGGAATTTGCGTCTTCGGCGCGAGCGCCGAGTACATCGCGGAAGGCGAGCGCAACGCAACTTCGGCCTGCGGCAGGCGCGTCACGGCTGCGATCGTCGCCGGGGCGCGTCGGCAGCGGTCCTCGATCGGCCGGCCCTTCTCGTAGAAGTGGTACGCGCTCCAGCGCGGCGAATGATTGAGCTCGCGCCACTGGTCGAGCGGCATGTGCTGGTCGTAATGAATGTACGGTGCGAAACCGGGCTGGTCGTCACGGATGATGTCGATGAGTTCCTGCCCGATCGCTGCAGTAGCGGCTTCGAGCTCCTCGAGCGAGGGGAATTCGCTGCGCTCGTAGAACTCGATCGCCGGCAGACCCGGGTAGTAGTACTCCGAGGGCTCCTGCCGATAGCGCCTGCGGGTGCGCAGCGTCATGTCGATGAACGCGTTGACGCGACGGCGCTCGACCGGCGAGCACCTGTCTTCGGCGTCGGCGACGCGCGCCCGGATGTGCTCGTTGAGCTGGCGCGTATAGGCGCTGTGCACGACGCGTCCGCGCTCGACGGCCTTGAGCGTCGGGGCGTCTAGACGATCGTCGGGCGGTGCATTGGCGAGCGCCACGCCGTAGGCGAGCGCGGCCGGCACGGCGCGCCCCTCCTTTTCCAGCATGCTGGCGCTCATGAGCAACGCGGGGAAATTCCGCGCATCGAGCGTCAGCACCTCCCGGATCGCGTTGAATGCGCCGTCCAGGTCCTGGCGTTGCCGCCGGACCGCGGCGAGATTGAGCCATGCGGAGAGGCTCGACTTGTCGAGGCTTACGGCCTCGAGCAGCGCAGTCTCGGCGGACGCGAGATCGCCTGCCGACATGGCACTTAATGCGGCCTGATTACGACTGGCGGCGTCGCGGGCGGCGGCAGCCTGATCGAACGTTTCGGCGGGTTGTTCCATGCCGGCAGACTAAGGCTCGGCCGACACCCTCCGCAAGGTTTTGCGCCTGCTGCGGCCGTCGATGACGACCGAGATGTTGTGTTCCGAGGCGCCCTGCGCGATGGCGCGCACGTTCACCGCCGCCGAGCCGAGCGCGTGGCACTTGCGCGGCGACGCCGTGCGCACTTGCCACACTGTCGCCGACTTCCGCCAGGATGCTGCAGCCGCGGTCGACCTCGAGGCTCTGGATCTGCCCCTCGCGCAGCTCCGCGTCGACGGCGCGGCGCACGAACCGGTCGGCTCGATCCGCCTCGGCGGCGGGGCGCGGAAAACTTCGCATGCCTTATACTGTCCATAATCCCTTGAATTCACTTGCTTTCGCTCCTACCTCGCAGGCAGATCCAAGCACCGATGCCGCTGCTGGCCCCAAAATCGGACTCCAACGCTGCGATCGCGTTGATCAACGCGGGCGATCTCGCCGGCGCTGAGACGCGCATCCGTGCTCGGCTCGCCGATTACCCGCGCGATGTCAACCTGCAGGCGCTGCTGGGCGCGCTGCTCATCAAGCTGAACCGCGCCGCCGAGGCCGAGACGCTGCTCCGCCATGTGACCGAGCGGGCGCCGACGTTCGCCAGACCGCACGAGGATCTGGGTTTCCTTCTCGTCCAGCAAGGCCGGGCCGATGAGGCACTGCCCTTTCTCGAGCGTGCGACGCATCTCGATCCGAGGCTCGAGAATGCCTGGTTCACGCTCGGCAAGGCGCTTGCGGTCCTGGGGCGGGGCGCCGAAGCCGATCAGGCCTTCGAGCGCTGCTTCGCGCTGTCTCCCGAGCGCCGGATGATGGCGCTCGCGGCCGAGCATCAACAGGAAGGCCGCTTAGGGGAGGCCGAGCAGCTGTATCGGCAACTGCTGCGCGAGCATCCGCGCAACGTCGATGTCATGCGTCTGCTCGCGGCGATCGCCGGGCGCGCCGGGCGTGCGGACGAGGCCGAGCAGCTGCTTGAGCGAGCGATCTCGATTGCGCCCGATTTCCTGTCTGCAATCCTCGACCTCGGCTATTTGCGCAAGGAGCAGGAACGCTTCGCCGAAGCACTCGAGTCCTTCGACCGCGCGATTGCGCTCGCGCCCGACGATCCGCAGCCGCACTTCCTGCGCGGAGCGACGATGGCGCGGGCCGCGTTCACACACGAAGCGATTGCGGCCTACGAAAAGTGCCTCGAGCTCAAGCCCACGCACGCCGGCGCGCTGCTCGGACGCGGGCATCTGCTCAAAGGCCTCGGCCGCTACAATGAGGCGGTCGCATCCTACGATGCGTGCATCCAGCACCGGCCCGATACCGGTGAAGCGTACTGGAGTCTCGCCAACCTGAAGACCTACCGCTTCTCCGACGAGGCGGCCGCGGAGATGGAGCGGCGGGTGCGCGGCAGCGGCCTGACCGTGCAATCCGAGGTGAATTTCCTGTTCGCTCTTGGCAAGGCCTGGGAGGATCGCGGTGATTACGAGCGCGCCTGGGCGTATTACCGGGAAGGAAATACGAAGCAGCGTGGCGAGGTCGCCTACGACCCCGTGCAGACCGAAACGATAAGTGACCGGATCGTCGCCGCGTTCAGCGGCGATTTCCTGGCGTCATGTGCCGGCGCCGGACTGGCCGATCCCGCACCGATCTTCATCCTCGGCTTGCCGCGCTCTGGCTCAACGCTCCTCGAGCAGATCCTGGCCAGCCACAGCCAGGTGGAGGGGACGAGCGAACTGCCATACCTCGTCCGGGTCGCGACCTCGCTCAACCGCAACCGCGTCGATGGCATCAACTACCCCGAGGCGGTGCGGGAGCTCGGACCGAGCCACTTCCGCTCGCTCGGCCAAGACTACCTGTCCTATTCGCAGTTGCACCGCCGCGAGGGCGCGCCGCGGTTCATCGACAAGATGCCCAACAACTTCCCGCACGTGGGTCTCCTGTCGCTCATCCTGCCGAACGCGCGGATCATCGACGCGCGGCGCCACCCCCTCGACGCGTGCCTCAGCTGTTACCGTCAGCTCTTCGCCAAGGGGCAAACCTTTACCTACGACCTGAACGAGCTTGGCGAGTATTACCTGCAATACCAGCGGATGATGGACCACTGGGCAGCCGTGCTGCCTGGCCGCGTGCTCACGGTGCAGTACGAGGAGGTGGTCGCAGACTTCGAGAACCAGGTGCGACGCCTGCTCGAGTTCTGCGGGCTCCCCTGGGAGGACGCCTGCCTGCGCTTCTACGAGAGCGAGCGGCCCATACGCACCCCGAGCTCGGAGCAGGTCCGCCAGCCGATCTACGACCGCTCGGTGGGTCACTGGCGTCCCTACGCGCAGCACCTCGAGGAGCTGATTACCGTGATTGAGCCGATTAGGGATCGCTATCGACGTTACGAGCCGGCGAACACCGCCTGAGCGCCAGTCACAGCGACACGACCCTGCTGCGCCGACGGCGGGACGTAATCGAAGATGAAGTTGATGCGGTCGGTGTCGCCCTTGTTCATGACGCTGTGCGTTTTCTGGTTATTGATCTCGTAGGCCTGGCCGACTTCGAGCTGGTACGGACGCCCGTCGATCATGAACCGCACGCGCGGATTCGTGACGATCGGCACGTGGATGCGATGGCCAAGGCCAAATGAGGGGTGCGAGTCCCAATGCGGCAAAATGCGCCCGCCCGCGAGGAGCTTCGCGGCCATCGCGCGGATGATGCTGCCGCCGGGTGGATACCACTGGTGGATGATGGAATGCATCAGCGGTATGGCGGTCTCTGCCAGGCGGTTCCAGCCGGGCTCCTTGCTCACCTCGACGGCAGGCCAGTCCTTCAGCTCCGCGAACAGCAGCACGATGGAGCGGGTCTGCTCGTGCACCTCGTAGTCCCGCTGGCGATTCACGTTCTCGTTCCAGGCAGCCTCGTCCTGCGCGAGGATCGCCGCTGCGAGCGGCTCCATGTCCACCTTGCCGAAATTGCGGATCGGAATGCCGATGTCCATGACCGGAAGCCTACCCTCTGATCCAGCCATATGGCCAGACCTCGAGACCGTGGATCGCAGGTGCAGGTATCGCCGCACTGCGCAGCAGGATCGCACGCTCGATCGGCTTCGCGCGACGGCTACGACCCTATCTGCCCGGCATCCTCGCCCACTGCCACTGGCCTTGGACGCGAACTTGGTCGAGGGCTGCACTGTCGCCTAAGATGGGTTTGACTGCCAGCCTACCGTTTCGTCGGATGATCATTTCGCACCAGCACCGTTTCATCTTTGCCGCTATCCCCAAGACAGGCACGCATGCGGTGCGGCAGGCGCTGCGCGAGCACATGAGCCCGGAGGACCTGGAGCAGGTGGGTCTCTTCGTCAACAAGCGGTTTCCATTTGCCGAACTCGCGCGGATTGCCCACGGGCATCTCACGCTGCAGCAGGTGCGCCCGTTCATTGGGGAGGAAACGTTCTCGGGATATTTCAAGTTCGCCTTCGTGCGTAATCCCTTTGATCGTTTCGTGTCCTACTGTGCCTTCATGGCGCGTAAGAACGGCGCTTTCGACCGGAATCCGCAGGAGGTCATGCATCATCTGCTCAAGGTCCGGCCGATGCATCACGTGCTGTTTCAGTCCCAGCACGGTTTTATCACCGGAGAGAGCGGAGAGTTGCTGACGGATCAGGTGGGCCGGGTGGAGGACATGCAGACCTCCTACGATGCCATCTGCCAGCGGATCGGCATCCCCAGCCGCGCGCTGGAGCAGGTCAACAGCTCACGGCGCGGCAGCTATCGCGACTACTACGACCAGCCATTGATAGACGGCGTCCGAGAGCTATACCGGCGCGACTTCGAGTTGTTCGGCTACAATTTCTGAGAATGCAGCCGAATCCCCGCAAGACCACTTCGTTGCGCCATCTTGGCAAGGTCGATATCGCGCAGCTGCGCGAAGCGGTACTGGCCATTCCCGAGTCGGTATGGGACGCGACGAACGAAATCAAGCCTAACAAGCGCTATAAGGCGGTTAACCAGGCCCGCCACATCATCTTCCGCTTCATCACCAGTAATCAGGATTGGCGCAAGTCTGCAGATTGGCCGTTGTGGCAGGAATGGCGGGAACGGTTGCTACCGGTGATGGAACAGGCGACACGTCCCTACGGCTACGTGCGTGCGGCCTATCCACGGGTCATGCTCGCGAGCATGGCGCCAGGCGAGGACATCCGTCCGCACGTGGATGCCAATCCGGCCGCAAAGTGGCCGCACAAGATCCACGTGCCGCTGCTGACCAACCCGCAAGTCGGATTCCGGATAGGCGATACGATCTATCACCTGCCAGAGGGCGAGGCGGTCGAGGTCAACAACCTGGGTATCCATGCGGTCCGTAATGACGGCACGACGGGTCGCATCCACCTGATCTTTGAGTACTACGATCTCGACCAGCCCGATCCGGACTGGATCCTGGCCCGATAGCCAGCCTGTCGGGATCCACGCGGTATCGTCCCTCGGGCGTAGAATGCGCAGGGCGAAGTGAGCACCAGAAACGTACACCCCAACGCCGACGTGTCGGATCGGCTGGCCGCGTCCGACCCGCGCAGCGTTCGTGGACTGATCCAGCGGGCGGATCAATTCGCAGCCACGGGTGATGCGCGCTCGGCATCCGCGTTCTATCACGCGGCGGTGCGCGCCGCCTCGTCGCAGGGCAAGGTGCCGGCGGAGCTCGCGGCGGACCTGCGCCGGGCACAGGAGATGTGCGCGCAGTACGCAGCGCAGTACAAGGGCTATCTCCGCGAACAGCTCGCCGCGAAGGGTTTCGATACGGTCCGGTCGAGCACGCGGTTTGCGCAATCCCTGGACATCATCCTCGGCGAGAAACGCATCTTCGTGCAGGAGCCGCGCTACTACTACTTCCCCGCATTGCCACAGATCCAGTTCTACGCGAACGAGCAATTCCCCTGGCTGGCTTCGGTCGAGGCAGCAACCGACGCGATACGTGCCGAGCTGCTGGAGGTGATGCAGGACCCCACCGCCTTTTCGCCGTATGTCACGGGCCATGCGAACCGGCCGCGCAATGACCAGCAGGGTATGCTCAACAACCCGGCCTGGAGCGCGTTCTACTTGTGGAAGAACGGCGAGCCAGTGGCCGGGAATGCGGAGCGCTGTCCCCGCACGCTCGAGGCACTGCGCGACGTACCGCTGGCGATGGTCCCGAATCGATCGCCGTCGATCCTCTTCTCGCTGCTCAAGCCCGGCGCGCACATACCACCGCACAACGGGCTGGTGAACACGCGGCTCATCTGCCATCTGCCGCTAGTCGTCCCCGGACCAAGCCGCTTTCGCGTCGGCAACGAGACGCGCGAGTGGGTCGAGGGGCGTGCCTGGCTGTTCGACGACACCATCGAGCATGAGGCCTGGAACGACAGCGACCGGACGCGAGTCATACTGCTATTCGACGTCTGGCGGCCCGAGCTTTCAGTTGAGGAGCGGCAGCTGGTCGTGGATCTGTTCGAGGCGATTGACGCCTACAACGGGTCGAAACCGGATTGGGAAATCTGAGCGGCCGGTGCGTGACCGCGACGGAGACATGATTTGAATCGATGGCTATTCAACGCGGCCGCACTGTCGGTCGTCCTGATGGGGTCCCCACCACACCTGGTAGCGGCCGAGAGTGCCTCAGACGGAGTACTCGCCTGTGCCGCGGAAGCCGACGACGAGCGTCGGCTGGCATGCTTCGATGCTCTCGCCGCAGGGCTGCGCGACCCCCGCCCGCCCGCTGCAGCGGCCCCGGGATCGCCCACCGCGACAACGGCCCCTGTATCGCCCACCGCGGCAGCCTTCCCGGTACCCCCCACCGCAGCATCGCCTACGCCAGTCGCCCCGACCGTGGCCCCGAGCGCAGCAGCCGCGGCGGCCGCCGCTGCGCAGCCGTCCCAGGCCGGGACGCCATCTCCGGAGGATCGGTTCGGACTGCGGGTCGATCGCAAGGAGCAGAAGAAGGATGACCTGACCGAGCTTTCCGCCAGAGCGACGGCGATCAGCCCCAAGCCGCGGGGCGAGCTCGTGATTACGCTCGACAATGGGCAGGTCTGGGGCGAGATCGCGCCTGGGTCGAAGATTAAGGTAAAGCCGGGCGACTCCGTGAAGATCGAGGCTGGCACGCTTGGCTCGTTCATTCTGATCGCCCCAAACGGGCGGTCAAGCAAGGTCACCCGCATCCGTTAGGTCGGCTGGCAGTCCGCGTCCGCTTGCCGCCACTACCGCCGCCGGGACTGCGACGGAGCGCATTGCCGTGCTGCCGGGCGGCGCCCATACTGATCCTTATGAAGCGCTTGGTGGTCACGGCCTGCGCGCTTTCCGGGTTGTGGAGCGTGGAACTCGCGCCCGCGACGGAGCTTCCTGCAACCGCCACCTCGATCCCGCCTGCGACAGAGGTACCTGCAACCGCTACCTCGCTCGCACCCGTCAAGCCGCCCGCTGACGTCATCGACTCCGGACCGGAGTTTGCGACGCCGACGACGCTGGACCGGATCGGCCGCATCGTCGCGCCTGTGATGATCAATGGCCGCGGACCGTTCCGGCTGATGGTCGATACGGGAGCGAATCGGTCGCTGATCACCACCACTGTCGCAGACGCTCTCGGGATCGATTACATGACTGCCCCCCTCGTGACCATGAATGGAGTAACGGGGTCGGCGGTCGTCCCGGCCGTCGCGATCGACCGGCTCGAAGCCGGCGAGCTGGTTTTCACGGATCTCCAGGTTCCGGTTGTTCCGCCGCACCTGGTCGGCGGAGCGGAGGGCATTCTCGGCATTGCGGGGTTGCGCGAACAGCGTCTCATCGTGGATTTCGAAAGGGATCGCGTGACGATCTCGAAGACCAAGATCTATAACAGCGACCTGTTTCGCATCGATGCCCATCGCGTGGCGGGCGGCCTGCTCGCCGCCAAGGCACGGGTCGGGCGCGTCCGGGTGGTCGCGGTGATGGACACCGGAGGTCAGATTACTCTTGGCAACCGTGCTCTGCAGGAGGCTCTGCGCGCCGAAGCACGGACCCAGACCGAGGTGCTTGGCACGACCGAGGCGGTGACCATCGGCGATACGGCGCGGGTTCCCAACATCAATTTTGGCGATGTGTCGATCCGGCGCGTGCAGGTAACGTTCGGCGACTTTCACATTTTTGACATCTGGGATCTGAACGACGAACCGGCGCTCATCATCGGTATGGACGTGCTCGGGGCACTGGGCGCATTCATGATCGACTTCCGCCTTGCAGAGATCCATTTCCGCGCATAGCTGCGATCTGACCGGGCCACCTCAATCTGGCTCGCGCAATCCGAGCGTGGCCACGTCGGCAGTCACTCTTCACTGACTCGCGCGATATCCGCGATCAGCGCGTCGGGCGACACGGGTCGGCCGAGGAATTCCCGCAGCAGCGTCGCGGTTTCCCTGGACATCCCGAACTGCAGCAGCCGCGTGGTGATCCATCCGTACCAGCGCGGATCGCCCGTTTCAAACGACCCGAGACGAGCGGCGATGTGCTCGCGCAGATCGGCAGTGAGAACGGCTCCGAGACCGTAGTTGACCATGTAACCAGGGGAACCGACGAGCTGCACCCGCGCGGCCCACCATGGGATTTCGGGGTGCGCGACGATGTGTAGGTACCGGCTTGTGATCGCGGTCCAGACCGCGTTCGGATCGGACGCCGGATCGCGCAGCATCCGAAGCTCGAACAGCGCCCAGGCAACGTCCAGCATCACCGACGAGTACAGGGATCGCAGCGACAAGGGTGCGGGCGCGCTGCGCCCGAGGTACTTGTGCTGCCAGGCGGGATCGAAGGTGTTCCATGCCGGGACGTCGGCAAAGGCCTCGACGAACAGCGCGTCGCCGAGATCCATAAACGCCGGACGCGTACGCACGGCCATCATGTGGACGACGTGGCCGTCCTCGTGCACGAGCTCGTTCAGCACTCCGAGTCCGCCCCGCGAATAGTTGGCGGAGACGCGGGTCACGGTGGGTCGCCAGACGTCGCCCACCATGCGGCCGCGGCTCACGAAGTCGGCATAGGCGAGCGGCGCCTTACCGGGCCGCGGCTCGAGATCGTAGAGCGTGCCCATTGACGCGAGGTCCGCGCCCAGGTCCGCGTAGTAGCGCGCGCTCAGGCGCTGCAGCATCTCGCGGGGGACGGCGTCGCCCAGTGCGCGCTCGGCACCGCCCCCGACGTAGCGATAGTCCCAGGGCTCGATCGCCTGATCGCCACTTGCGAGATGCCAAGCATCGAGGATCCGAATCAACCATTCTTCGACCGATGCGCTCGAGACGCCCATGGTGCGGGCCGCGGCATCGATCTCCGATCCGTGCTGTCGGGCCTCGGCGGCCGCCAGACTGATCAGGCGGCGATAAGGGCTGCCCGACCCACCGTCTGCGTTGATCGCCCGCCAAAGAGGCGTAAAGGCCATGAACAGCGTCTTGCGGCGTTCGGCCTGGTCAATGCGCGCGAGCAGATCGAAGGCCGCGACCCGCGTGTGCCGCACGCCTTCGAACTCGATGTTGTTGCCGTGCTCGTCGAAGCAGGCATAAAGCGACTCGCTCAGCGCGGTATAGCCGAGGCCGGGCTGCGACGCATCGGCGCAGCGCGCGACCGGTGCGAGGCCCGCCGATGCGTCGGTCGGCTGCACCGCGTCCCGCATGATCATCACCGCGCGCCTGCCCTCCTCGGAAAGCTTGGCGTCCTCTAGCTTCACGAGACCCGCACGCATCGCGTTGCGGCGCTCCTCGAGGACGCGGGACCAGGCGTTGCGATCCAGTCCGCCATGGCTCGCCACAGATCCCGAATCGATCAGACCGACGGCGCCCAGTGCGTCGTTCATGTCGGCGTAGGAACCCTCGATCTGTCCCAGCTCCGAGCTCTCGTCCGCAGGAGCGACTAAGGGGATCGCGAGCGACGCGGTCGCGATGCACACCAAGCGTACGGAGACAGCGTTCACAACTTGCGCGAGCTCAGCAGCAGGCTGGTCTCGGTGCTCGCGATCCCATCGAGTAACCGTATGCGGCCGAGCACGGCATCAAAGGCCTCGAGGCTGTCGGCACGCAGCTCGACCACGATGTCCCAGCGGCCATTCGTCGTGTGCAGCGCTTCGACCGCAGGATCACCGGCGAGCGCCTTGAGCACGACTTCGCTCCGGTTGCCTTCGACCGCGACTGTCATGAGCGCGCGAATGTGATGGCCTTCCGCCTGTGGGCGCAGTCGCACCGTGTAGCCGACGATCGTTCCATCCGCCTCGAGCTTGCGGATGCGGTTCTGCACCGTGCCGCGCGACACGCGCAAGGACTTGGCCAGCTGCGCGACGGTCGCACGCGCATTGGCCCGCATGAGCGAGATCAACTGCCGATCAACGTCGTCCAAGGGCGTCGTCCAACTGGACCTTGCCATTTCGCCAGTCCAGGCTGTCATTTTGCGCAAGAGACCGGGCAAATCAAGCAGAACTCTGCCTTTTTCTTGGCGGCGCGTCGCCGGAGAATGGATAACTGCCCGCCGCCGCCCCCAGTCCTGCAGGAAGCACCCATGATCGACTACTTGGGCCTCGCCGAGATGCGCAAGCTGATCGGCGAACTTGGCGTCGCTGACGTCATCGCCGGTCTCGCTGACGAGATCGAGAACGACTACCGCCGCTGGCCGGAGTTCGAGACTTCGGCGCGACTTGCGAGTCATTCGCCGGTCGGCGTGATCGAGCTGATGCCGACCAGCGACGGCCGGCAGTTCTCCTTCAAGTATGTCAACGGCCACCCGAAGAACACGGCGGACGGGCTGCTCACGGTCACGGCCTTCGGGGTGCTGGCAGACGTGGCAACCGGTTACCCGGTGCTGCTGTCCGAGATGACGCTTACGACTGCGCTCCGCACCGCGGCGATGTCCGCGCTGGCCGCCAGGTGGATGGCACGGCCGGAAGCGCGGGTGATGGCGCTGATCGGCAACGGCGCGCAGAGCGAGTTCCAGGCGATCGGCTTTCACCGGCTCCTGGGCATACGCGAGCTGCGTCTCTACGACGTCGACGCGGCCGCAACCGCCAAGCTGGAGCGCAACCTCCGCGCGTCTGGTTGCGACTTCGAGACCGTGCGCGCGCGCTCCGCGGCCGAGGCCGCGCACGGCGCCGATATCCTCACCACCGTAACTGCCGACAAGCGCAACGCCGTGATCGTGACGCCCGCGATGGTGGCGGCGGGTATGCACGTGAACGCGATCGGCGGCGATTGCCCGGGCAAGACCGAGCTGCATCGCGACGTGCTTCTGCGCCGCGACGCGCGGGTCGTCGTCGAGTACGAGCCGCAGTCGCGCATCGAGGGTGAGGTCCAGCAGCTTCCGGCGGACTTTCCGGTTATCGAGTTCGCGCGCGTTGTGCGCGGCGAGGCACCGGGCCGCGCCTCGGCGGACGAAGTCACGATCTTCGACTCGGTCGGGTTTGCACTCGAGGACTTCTCGGCGCTGCGCTACCTGCACCGGCAGCTGCGCGCGCGGAGCGAAGCACCGCGGCGGATAGACCTGATCCCGGCGCTCGACGACCCGAAGAACCTGTTCGCGCTCGTGGACCGCAGCGCCGGCGAGCGGCTGCGGCGCGTCGTCTGAGGATGCGGCGCGTGCTGCGACTCCGCAGATACGAGCGGTCGCTCCGATGGGCCGGCCGATGAACCGGCCAATGAATCGGATCGTCTCGCTGATCGGCGCTCCGACCGACGTCGGCGCCAGCGCGCGCGGCGCATCGATGGGGCCGGAGGCGCTGCGGGTCGCCCGTCTGCAGCCGATCCTCGAGCAACAGGGACTCACGGTCATCGACCGCGGGAACCTCGGCGGGCCGCCGAATCCGCAATCGGCCGCCGTCGACGGCTACCGGCATCTGCCCGAGGTGCTCGCGTGGAACCGTGCGGTCCACGACGCCGTGCTCGGCGAGCTGCGCGCGTCGCGCCTGCCGATCCTGCTTGGCGGTGATCACAGCCTGGCCGTGGGCTCGATCGCCGCGGTCGCGCGCCACTGCCGCCAGACGGGCCTCAAGCTGCGTGTCCTGTGGCTCGACGCGCACGCGGACTTCAACACCAGCGCGCTCACACCCAGCGGCAACCTGCATGGGATGCCGGTCGCCTGCCTTTGCGGGTTCGGGCCCGGCGAGCTGATCGGGATAGGCGGCACGGTGCCCGCCATCGATCCTAAATGCATCC
>Ga0209382_10006380_pt1 | contig 15185 bp, 11 predicted proteins | sample SoiMetdeltSBSDD5_FD_187599 | JGI IMG/M metagenome (GOLD analysis project Ga0209382, IMG submission 187599) | Bulk soil microbial communities from a Populus tree surrounding site in Tennessee, USA - Soil MetaG P. deltoides SBSDD5 (SPAdes) (version 2) | ecosystem: Environmental > Terrestrial >... | reverse complement strand
GCGCGCCGGGCGTGAGCATCCAGGGGCCGAGGTCATCGACTGTGCCGAGCGTGTCTTCGAACAGCGCTCCGGGCACGACCTCGTCGTGATCGCCACACCCAACCGGACTCACGCCCCCCTCGCGATGTCGGCCCTCGCGGCCGGGCAGGCCGTCGTCGTCGACAAGCCATTCGCGCCGACGGCGGAGGAGGCGCGACGGATCCTCGCCGAGGCGCAGCGCCGCGGCCTGTTCGTGAGCGTCTACCATCAGCGCCGCTGGGACAGTGACACGCTGACCGTGCGGCGCTTGATCGGCGAGGGGGCGCTCGGCGACGTCGTGCGATTCGAGTCCCGGCTCGAGCGCTGGCGTCCGGTGCCGGCCAGCGGGTGGCGCGAGAGTGCCGAGCGCCGCGACGCCGGCGGTCTGCTGTACGATCTCGGCAGCCATCTCGTGGATCAAGCGCTGCACCTGTTCGGGCCGGTCAAGAGTGTCTATGCAGAGCTGGACCGGCGGCGTCCCGGCGCCGCGGTCGACGACGACGTCTTCTTGGCGCTCACGCATGTCTCGGGTGTCAGATCCCATCTCTGGGCGAGCGCCCTGGCCGCGCAGCCCGGCCCGCGTCTTCGCGTGCTGGGCCGCCGCGCCGCATACGTGAAGGTCGACATCGACGGCCAGGAGGCGGCGCTGGTCGCCGGCGGTCGTCCGGATCGGCCGGACTGGGGCGTCGAAGCGGAAGCGCGCTGGGGTCGACTCGAGGTCAACGGTCAGACGCGGCCGGTGCCGAGTGAGCCGGGCGCCTATCAGCGTTATTACGCCGCGGTGGTCGCCGCGCTGCGTGACGGCGGGCCTCCGCCCGTCGATCCCGGCGACGCCGTCAGCGGCCTTCAGATCATCGCCGCCGCGCAGCGGTCCGCCGCCGAGTCACGCACAGAAACATAGAGGAATGGCGCGTCACGCTGAGGGGCGAAGTCCCCGGCGCCAGCGCGCCATGCCACTCCGTGGGCGCTGTGATAGATTGCGCTCCTACCGTCGAGCGGAGGCGCCCGCTCTCCCACGGCACGTGGAGGTCCACCATGCAATGCCAGCAGTGCCGAACGCTGAACCGAGCAGGTGCGCAGTTCTGCCGGGCGTGCGGCGCCCGGCTCGAGCTGCTGTGCCCGCGCTGTCACGCGCGTCTCGAGCCCGGTGGTAGATTTTGCGACGCGTGCGGCACCGATCTGACGACCGTGACGGCCGCCGGCACCGGCGCGGCGCCGTCCCCTCCCCCGACACCGCCGGCGGCGCCGGTGCAATTCGGCTCGCCCGGCGCGTACACGCCGAAGCACCTCGCCGACAAGATTCTCACCTCACGCAGCGCGCTCGAGGGCGAGCGAAAGCAGGTCACCGTGCTCTTCGTCGACGTCGCCGGGTTCACCTCGCTGTCCGAGCGGCTCGACCCGGAGGACGTGCATGGTTTCATGACGCGCGCCTTCGAGCTGATGCTCGAGGAAGTGCATCGCTACGAAGGCACGGTGAACCAGTTCCTCGGCGACGGCATCATGGCGCTCTTCGGCGCGCCGATCGCCCACGAGGACCACGCACAGCGCGCCGTGCATGCAGCGCTCGGCATCGCCCGGGCGCTCGACAGGTACCACGACGACCTCCAGCGCAAGCAGGGCATCACGTTCCAGACCCGGCAGGGCCTGAACACCGGCCTCGTGGTGGTCGGCTCCATCGGTAGCGACCTGCGAATGGACTACACGGCAGTCGGCGACACGACGAACATCGCCGCGCGCCTCCAGCAGCACGCCGACCGCGGCCGCATCGTCATCTCCGAGAGCTGCCACCGTCTCGTCGACGGCTACTTCCATACACGGGCGCTCGGGGACCTGCGGCTGAAGGGCAAGGCGGAGCCGGTCCGCGCGTGGGAGGTCATCGCCGCACGGCAGGCGCGGACACGTCTCGAGATCGAGGCCGAGCGCGGGCTCACGCCGTACGTCGGTCGCGAGCGCGAGGTGCGCGTGCTGCTCGAGGCGTTCGAGAAGGCCAGGGCCGGGCACGGCCAGGTGGTCTTCATCGTCGGCGAAGCGGGCATCGGCAAGTCGCGACTGCTCTACGAGTTCCGCCGTCGGCTCGGTGAGGAGGCGACGTGGAACGAGGGGCGATGCATGTCCTTCGGCCGCTCCATCGCGCTGCACCCGATCGTCGACATGCTGAAGCGCACGTTCCGCATCGAGGAGACGGACACCGAGGGGACGATCGTCAAGAAGATCGAGCGCGGCGTGCTGCTCCTGGGCGAAGACCTGCGGCCAATCATCCCGTTCATTCGCTACGTGCTGTCGGTGGATTCCGGCGACGCCGGCGTGCAGGAGATGGACCCGCAGCGCCGGCGCGGCGAGATCTTCGACGCGCTCCGGCGCCTCCTGCTCCGCGCCTCCGAAGTCCGGCCGCAGGTGTTCGTCCACGAGGACATTCACTGGATGGACAAGGCGACGGAGGAAAGCCTCCAGTTCGCGGTGGACAGCGTCCCGGGCAACCGGCTGCTGCTGATCCTGACCTATCGCCCCGGCTACGTGCAGCCGTTCGGTGACCGGAGCTATCACACGCGCATCGCGCTCACGGCCCTCACCCAGCAGGACAGTGCGCAGATGGCGGAGGCCATGCTCGGCACCGAGAGCCTGCCGCCGGAGCTCCAGCGGCTGATCGTGCAGAAGGCCGAGGGCAATCCGTTCTTCGTCGAGGAGGTCGTGAAGTCGCTCCAGGAAGTCGGCGCCATTCGCGCCGAGGCCGGCCGTTACACCATCACCCGGCATCTCAACGACGTGCTGATCCCGGACACGATCCAGGACGTGATCATGGCGCGCATCGATCGGCTGGCCGAGGCGCCGAAGAAGACGCTCCAGCTCGCCTCGGTGATCGGACGTGAGTTCACGCAACGCCTGCTCGACCGCATCGCCGATCTTCGGGGCAGCACCGAGGAGTTCCTGCGCGAGCTGAAGTCGATCGAGCTCATCTACGAGAAGCGCCTCTTCCCGGAGCTCGCGTACATGTTCAAGCACGCGCTCACCCACGACGTCGCCTACAACTCCATCCTCCTCCAGCGGCGGCGCGAGCTGCACCACCTCATCGCGCTCGCCATCGAGGAGCTCTATGCCGAGCGTCTCGCCGAGCATTACGAGATGCTCGCCTACCACTTCTCGAAGGCGGAGGACTGGCCCCGCGCGCTCGACTACCTCCTGAAGGCGGCCGACAAGAGCGCCAGGACGTTCGCCAACCGCGAGGCCATCGCCCTGCTGGACCAGGCCCTGGAGGCGGCCGAACACCTCGGCGCCGTCGTGAGCGCCGAAACGCGCATGGCCATCCACCAAACCCGCTCCGGACTCTTCTTCATGCTGAGCGACTTCACGCGCTGCCACGCCGAGGCGGCGCGGCTGCTGGAGCTCGCGCGCGGCGCCGGGGATCCCGTGAAGGAGGCCGCCGCCCTGGCCTCGATGGGGTTCGCCTCGATGTGGGCACACGACTTCGAGCACGCGCTCTCCGAATCGCGGGATGCGATCGAGATCGCCGCGCGCACGGACACGAAGCCAGCCCTGGCGGCCGGGCATCTCACCACGGGATTCGTACTCGCCGTCACATCGAGGCTCGCCGAGGCCCAGCCGGAATTCGACCGGTCGCTCTCGTTCAGCCGAGCCGCGAACGACAAGGTGCACGAGGCGTTCGCGCTCGGCATGTCGGGGCTGCTCAAGAACTGGGAGGGAGACTATCCGGCCGCCGAGCGGCTCACGAGCGAAATGCTCCAGGCCGCCCGTGACAGCGGCGCCGTGCTGCCGATGTACTGGGGGCTCTTCTGTCACGCCGTCGTGCTCGGGGGCAAGGGTGATTACGAGGCGGGGCTGGCCGCCGCCCGGGACGGCGTCGAGCTGTGCGAAAAGATTGGTGACGAGGTCATGTACCAGCGCAGCCTGAACACCGTGGGCTGGCTCTGGAGCGAGCTCGGTGATCTCACGCCGGCCGCCGACTACAATCGCCGCTGCGCCGAAGGCGCGCGCAAGCGCGGCGATCCTGAGACGGCGGCCAACGCCGAGATCAACCTGGCCGACGTCGCCATCGCGCAGGGCGACCTGCCGCTGGCCGCCGAGATCCTCGATGCGGTGCATCGTCTCGCGAACCACCCCGCCACCAGCGAGTGGATGAAGTGGCGCTACTCGACGCACCTCTTCGCGAGCCTGGCCGATCTCTGCCTTGCGCGCGGCGACGACCGCCAAGCGGGGGAGTGGGCCGACCAGTGCCTGGAGATCGCGACCCGCACGCGGGCCCGCAAGAACCTCGTCAAGGGCTGGCGCGCGCGGGGCGAGCTGGCGACGCGCGCGCGCCGGTGGGACGAGGCCGAGAAGACGCTGCGGGAAGCGCTCACCGTCGCGGTGGCGATCGACAATCCAGGACAGCTCTGGCGTACGCACGCCGCCCTCGCTCGCCTGCACGAGGCGCAGCGCCGGCCGGACCAGGCACGCGCCGCCTACGCGGCGGCGCTCGCCGTCGTCGATCGCGTAAGGAGCGGGCTCACCGCGCCGGAGACACGTGCGGCGCTGGAGCGCGCCGCGTTCGTACAGCGACTGACCGAGGGTCTCCGCGCCGCCGGCGGGCCTTGACTCGCCCCGCGCTCTGGCGGTAGCTCTAGGTCAGGTGTCCACCCAAGAAGAGTCCCAGGCGCTCTTCGCGGCCGCCCGTGACGCCGTGCTGATCGTCGACGATGCGCGGACGTTCGTCGACGTCAATCCTGCCGCCTGCCGACTGCTCGGCCTCTCGGCTCGAGAGCTTCGCGGTCGTCGGTTCGAAGACTTCCTCGAGCCGGGGGTCGATATCGACGGCGCCTGGCAGCGGTTCCTCGCCGGCGGCGAGCAGACGGGCGAGCTGCGCGTGATCCGTCCCGACGGTGAGATCCGCCACGTCGAGTACAGCGCGACGGCGCGGTTCATCGCCGACCGCCACCTCGCCATCCTTCGCGACGTGGCCGCCCGCAAGCGCGCGGAGGCCGAGCGCGAGGAGCTGGCGCACCGCGAGCAGCTGCGTCTCCGCGAGACGGAGACGCTGCTCGCGGTGAGCCGCGCACTCGGCTCGACCCTCGATCCGACCGAGACGATGCGCCGCCTCGCGCGCGAGATCGCCCGGGCGCTCGGTGCCGACATGGTGGGCGCATATCAGGCCGATGCGGCCGGCGACAGCCTCTGGCCCGTGGCCGGCTACCACGTCCCGGGCGAGATGCTCGACACTTTTCGTCGCGTTCCCATTCCGCTGAAGAACCATCGCGCGCTGGAGGAGGCCTGGACGGTGGGCCGTGCCGTCTGGAGCGACGACATTCCGGGCGACCGTCGCGTCGATCAGGGCATCCGGCAGCAGTTCCCGCACCAGTCGGACCTCTTCGTGCCGATCCGGATCAAGGAGCAGCCGGTGGGCGGCTTCTTCGTCATCTGGTGGCGCGCTCGCCGATCGTTCACCGAATCGGAGCTCCGGCTGGTGGAGGGCATCAGCGACCTCGCCGGCGTCTTCCTGGAGAACGCACAGCTCTACCGCGAGATGGCGGAAGCCAATCGCAGCAAGGACGAGTTTCTTGCCACGCTCTCGCACGAGCTGCGCAATCCGCTCGGCGCCATCACCACCGCCGTCGCCGGGCTCGAGCGTCGCGAGCGCGGTGCGGACGCGGCGACGGCGCGACTGCGACAGATCATCCATCGCCAGACGCGACACCTGGCGCGCCTGGTCGATGACCTGCTCGATGTCGCGCGCGCGACGGCCGGAAAGATCGCGCTCGACCGTCGCGCCGTCGATCTCAGCGAGACGGCGGCGAGCTGTGTCGGCGCGCTCCGCGAGAGCGGTCGGGCGCGTCGACACCGCGTGTCGTTCAAGGGCGAAGCGGCGACCGTGAACGCTGACCCCACGCGTCTGGTGCAGATCGTGACCAACATGCTCGACAATGCGGTCAAGTTCACGCCGAGCGGTGGCACCATCGACGTGGTGGTCTTCCGCGACGGGCAGGAGGCCGTCCTCCGCGTCAGCGATTCGGGTGTTGGCATCGACTCGAAGACGCTGCCGCGCGTGTTCGACCTCTTCGTGCAGGCCGAGCAACCGATGCATCGGTCCGCCGGCGGGCTCGGCATCGGGCTCACGCTCAGCCGGCGGCTCGTCGAGATGCATGGCGGCACGATGACTGCGGCCAGCGAGGGCCACGGACATGGCGCGACATTCACGGTGCGACTTCCGGTGGACGTCGCAGGCCCGCCGCCGCCAGTCGCGGTCAGCCGCACTGACGAACGCAGCCGGACGATCCTCATCGTGGAGGACAACGACGACGCGCGTGAGGCCTTGCACCTGCTGCTCGAGTCGGTCGGGCATCGCGTGCTGACGGCGGGCGACGGGCGCCATGGGCTCGATCTCGCGCTCCATCATCGACCAGACGTCGTCCTGATCGATCTCGGGCTGCCCGAGCTGGACGGTTACGAGCTCGCCCGCGCCATCCGGCGGAGCGCCACCGGCACGACCGTCAAGCTCATCGCGATCACCGGCTACGGTCAGGCCGCGGACCTCAGGCGCTCGAAGGACGCCGGTTTCGACGAACATCTCGTCAAGCCGGTCTCCGAGAGCGTGCTCTCACGGCTCCTCACGTGACCGCGATTGCCTCGATCTCGATCAGCATCCCGTCCAGCGCGAACTTGCTGATCTCGATGAGCGTGCTCGCCGGCTTGTTGTCCTTGAAGTACTCCTTGCGAACCTCGTTGACCTTCTGGCGGTCGTTCACGTCGGCAAGGTAGACGGTCACCTTCACCACGTCGTCGAGCGTGCCGCCCGCGGCGGCCAGCGCGATCTTCATGTTGTCGAGCGTCTTGCGCGTCTGGGCGGCGACGTCGCCGCGGCCGACGAGCTTGCCGGTCTCGTCGGAGGCGCCGCAGCCCGACACGTAGATGGTCTTGCCGGCCACGACGGCGTCGGTATAGTGACTGATCGGCTCCATGAGCCCCTTCGCGCGAATCAGCTTGTTCGTGGGTGGCATGGTGTCCTCAGAGGACCTCGAGCGCGAGGTCGTGGGTCTTGTAGCCGCTGATCGGGTTCAGATCCATCGGGCACGCGCTCACGGCGGCCACCAGGTTCATGAGCGCGCGCAGCTCCAGCGTGTCGCCCGGCTTGGCGAGCGACTCGCCGAATGTCACCTTGCCGTCCGGGTACGACATGTTCTGGAAGAAGTTGAAGACGTGCGGCAGCTGGTGGCGCTCGATCTTCCACGGCGCCAGCACCTCGAGATAGTTGTCGGCGCAGCTCCGGTGGCCCTTCACGTCGAAGTCGTACTCGTAACGCCACGGGTCGCAGGCGGCGATGAGCATGTCGTGCTTGCCGGTGTCGTCCCGGACGATCTCGACCATCGGCCGGCGCCGGTTGCTGCGCAGCTTGTCGCCGAGCTTCGGGAAAAGATTGCCGATCGACACCAGCGTGTGGATCGGGCTCGAAAGCTCCGTCATGTCGCCCGCGTTGAAGGCAATGAAGTCCGCCACCTGCTTGCCTTCGACGTTGATGATCCTCAGCGTCTGACCTTGCCGCAGCGTGACGGCCTTCGCGGTGCCCTTCGGGATATCGATGCGTGCCATGGTGCCTCCGTCGTACGGCCGGGAATCAGGCGGTGAGAAAATCCAGCGCGGTCAGCGCGTGGACGCGGATGGTATCGAGGTAATCGGTCACCGAGATGTACTCGTCGGCGGCGCCGAGGTTGTACGGCCGCGGGCCGAAGACTGCGACCGTCATGCCGGCCCGGCGGAACACGCGCGAATCAGTTGCCGGCGCGCCGATCGTGAGTCCGGGCGCGGCACCGGTCGTCTCGGCGACGTTCTTGCTCATCAGCGCGAAGAGCTCGTGGTCCGGCGACGAGTAATTCGGCTCGCTGCGACGCAGCACCTCGTAGTCGGCGCCGCGCTCGCCGCGCACGATCCGTCCCACGTGCTGCAGCATGGCCGCGCCGGTCACGCCCGGCGGCAGCCGGATGTCCACGTCGGCCTCGCAGTAGTCGGCGGTGAGGTTGATCTTGGTGCCGCCGCGGATGGTGCCCGGGTTCACGTTCACCGCGGAGAGCACGTCGGTGGTGCCGGCGCCGAGAAGCTCGTCCGTGGTCGCTCGCGCGGTGTCGATCGTCCGGAGGAAGTCGTCGGGCACCGGCCACGGGCGTGTCTCGAGCGCCCCCAGCGCGGCGAGGATCCGCGTCATCGCGGTGATGGCACTCCAGCCGTGGTGCGGATACGCGGCGTGGCTGCTGCGGCCGCGGGTCGTCACGCGGACCCACACGAACCCGCGCTCGCCGAAGCGAATCGTCTTGGGTGAGCTCGGCTCGCCGATGATCACGGCGTCGCCGGTGAGCTTCGGATCGCGGTCGACCAGCCAGTTGGCGCCCCACGGGCCCATCGTCTCCTCGTCGCAGACGACGGCGAGCGTCAGCCGTCCGCGCCACGCCTGCCGGCGCGTCGCCAGCAGCGCGAAGGCCATGACCGACGCGGCCAGGCCGCCCTTCATGTCCGAGACGCCGCGGCCATGAATTTTGCCGTCGACGACGGAGCCGCTAAACGGATCCGCAGTCCACAGGGCGCGGTCGCCGACCGGGAACGTGTCGGTGTGGCCGTTCAGGATGACGTGGCGCCCCGGGCTGGCGCCGGCCGCGTCGATGACGAGGTTGAGCAGGCCGTCTTCGGGCTTGGGCTCGATGATCCGCGCCTCGAGGCGTCGCTGGCGGAGCCAGGCCGCCAGGTACTCCGTCGCCGCGCGGACGTCGCCGGGCGGATTCGGGCTCGGGCGCTTGATGAGGCCGCTCACGAGCTCCAGCGCCTCGTCGCGCCGCCTGTCGATTTCCGCCAGCACTTCCGCGCGTGCGTCCATCTCAGTACCCCCGATCGAAGTCGACGACGTTCCGGAACGGCTCGCCGCGCCGCTGCCGGAGGAGGTTGTCCACGAAGACGTCGGCCACGCGGCGCGCGTAGTCGGCCGGCTCGCCGGCGACGTGCGGCGTCACGAAGACGTTCGGCAGTGACCACAGCCGGCTGTCGGGCGGCAGCGGCTCCTGCTCGAACACGTCGAGCGCTGCCCCGGCGATCCACTGCTCGCCGAGGGCGCGCACGAGCGCCGCCTCGTCGACGACGTTGCCACGCGCAATGTTGAGCAGGTAGGCCGTTCGCTTCATGGCGCGGAGCGCGTCCTCGCCGATCATCCCCCGCGTCGCGGCGGTCTGCGGCACGACGAGCACGACGAAGTCCGAGCGCCCGAGCGCGGCGTGGAGGTGCTCGGGCGCGAGCACCTCGGCGGCGCCGTCCACGGGCGCCGGCGTCCGCTTGACGGCGAGGACATGCATGCCGAACGCGGCGCCGCGGCGGGCGATCTCGCCGCCGATGGCGCCGGCGCCGATGACGCCGAGCGTGCGGCCGGCCAGCGGCACCGACAGGCGCTGCTCCCACGTCGCCGTCTGCTGGTCGGCGAAAAACTTGGGGAAGTGCATGTTCAGCGCGACCATCGCGGCGAACGCGTAGTCGGCCATGAGGTCGACGTGGATGCCGCGCGTATTCGTGACCACGATGCGGCCCAGCCGGTCGCGCGCCGGAAGCAGCTGCTCGGCGCCCGCGCTGGAGAGCTGGATCCACCGGAGCGTGCGCGCCTGGTCGAGCGCGGCCAGCGGGAACTTCCACGCCAGCAGCGCGTCGGCGCCCGCGATGTGCCGGTCGAGCGTGGCGGCATCGAAGCCGGCGGCGATCTCGACATCGTTCACCCGCTCGCTGATCAGCCGGCGCAGCTCTGCGGCGCGGGCGTGGTAGATGAGCAGCTTCTTCACGCGCTAGCCCTTGACCGCGCCGCCGGTGAGGCCGCTCACGTAGTAGTCCAGGAAGAACACGTAGGCCACGACGATCGGCACCGCGCCGATGATCCCGCCCGCCATGAGCGATCCCCAAAAGTAGATGTCGCCGCGGATCAGCTCGGACGTCACGCCGACGGTAATCGTCTTCTTGACGCCGGACGACACGAAGACCAGCGAGTAGAGGAACTCGTTCCACGCGAAGGTGAAGGAAAAGAGGATCGCGCACACGATGCCGGGCAGCGCCACCGGCAGAACGACGCGCAGCAGCGTTTGCAGACGGTTGCAGCCGTCAATGAGGGCGCACTCCTCGATCTCGCGTGGGATCGTGCGGAAGTAACCCATCAGGAGCCAGGTGTTGAACGGCACCAGGAACGTCGGGTACGTGAGGATCAGCGCCCACGGTGTGTCCGAGAGACCGAGCTGCGTCACGATGATGGCCAGCGGGATGAACAGCAGCGCGGGCGGCACCAGATACGTGATGAAGATGCCGACACCGAATGTCGCCACGCCGCGGAAGCGGAGCCGCGCCACGGCATAGGCGGCCAAGATCCCGACGATCACCGACACGACGACGGTGAGCGCGCTGACGAAGAGTGTGTTGGCGAACCAGCGCGGGAACAGCGTCTCCGTCAGGAGAAACGCGTAGTGCCGTAGCGTCGCCCCCTCGCTGATCCAGTACGGGATCGCGTCGAGGTTGTAGAGCTCGGGGTCGCCCTTCAGCGAGGTGACGATCATGTAATAGAACGGGAACAGCGCGAAGAGCACGAAGGGCGCGATGGCGACATACGCCCAGGCGCCGCCGCGGCGCCGCCCGCCGGCGCCCTTACTCATACGCGGTCTGCCGCCGGACCAGCCGCAGCTGCACGATGACGATCAACACCAGCAGCGGGAAAAGGAACAGCGAGATGGCCGCGCCCTCGCTGAGCCGCCCGCTCGTCATACCCGACTGGTGCGCCAGCGTCGAGAACAGGTGCGTGGAGTTCATCGGGCCGCCGCGCGTCATCAGGTAGACGATGTTGAAGTCGGCCATGGTGAGGATAGTGGAGAAGAGCACGACGATGCCGAGCACCGGCTTGACGAGCGGCAGCGTGACGTTGCGGAAGCGCTGCCACGCGCCGGCGCCATCCGTCTCCGCCGCCTCATAGTACTCCTGCGGGATCGCGACCAGGCCGGCCAGGATGGTGATGGCGAAGAACGGCAGACCGCGCCAGACATTGACGACGATGATGGCGCTGCGCGCCAGTGTCGGATCCGACAGCCACGGCACGTCGCTCGTGAGCAGGCCGAGCGCGCGGCCCGTCCAGTTCAGCACGCTGTACGTCGGCTCGAACATCCACCACCACGCGAGCGTGCTGAGCGCGGTCGGAATGACGAACGGCAGCAGGATCGCGCCGCGGATCAGCTTCTCGAAGCGCGTGATGCGCAGCAGCAGCAGCGCCAGGATGAACCCGAGCACGGCCTTCAGCGCGACGGCGCCGATGGTGTAGAGGAGCGAGTTGACCAGCGTGAGCTGAAAGGTGCCGTTGCCCGCCAGGCGCACGAAGTTGGCGAGGCCGACGAAGGGCCCCGGCCGGCCCACCCACGTCTCCGTCACGCTGAACCAGAGCGCAAGGCCGAACGGAAACCCGATGAGTCCGACGATGAGGACCGCCGCCGGCGCGATGAAGCCGTAGCCGGCGGCGGCTTCCGACGAGAGCGCCCGCATCCTCCTCAGCCGGTGACGCGCTTGCGGCCGGCGTGGATCTCGGTGATCTCCTTCTCGGCCCAGTCGATCGCGTCCTTGGTGCTCATGCGGTCGGTGGCAGCGCGCGCGAACATCTCCGGAATCACGTGCAGCGCCAGGACGACCTGCGAGGCCGCCGTCGAAGGCCCGGGATAGGACGGTGGATGCGTGTACTTCATGATGTCCCTGACGAACTTGTACTTCGGATTCGACGACCAGATCGGATGGTGCGTCGGCTTCTCGAGGAAGGGCACATTGTAGCCCTGGCTCGTCTCGATGAACTTCTCCTGCTGGGGCGCCTCGTAGTGGTAGCGCAGGAAGTCCTTCACCGCGTCGACGTTCTTCGAGAACTTCCAGATGCCGAGCATGCCGTAATTCGCCGACGTCGCCCGCTCGACGGGCCCCCGCGGCGGCAGCGCGTGATCCATGACCTCGTGGATGAGCTTGTCCGACCCGCGCACCTTGATGGCCTGCTTCTTGGCCGCCTCGTAGGCGCTGGTCGGGTTGAAGATGAACGCGCACTTGCCGGCGTTGATGCAGCGGTTGTTGTTGGAGTCGTCCCAGGACAGCACTTCCTGCTCCATGCAGTCCTTGTAGAAGCGCTTCATGAACTCCACCGCCTCGACGGTGCGCGGGTTGTTGATGGCGACCGTCTTGCCGTCCTTGCCGACGTAGCTCGTGCCATAGCTCCACATGAGCCCGCGCGTGGCGAAGTTTGCGTCGTCCGAGGCGGCCAGCGCGATGCCGATGGGATGTCCGGCCGCCTTCAGCTTCTTGCCGGCGCGGTAGAGATCCTCCCACGTGTCGGGGACCTTCTCGCCGACGCTCTCCAGCAGGTCCGTGCGATAGGTCATCGGCCACACCGTCGCGTACCAGGGCACGGCCTTCCAGGCTCCGCGGATCTTGAAGTCCTCGGGGTGATGCCATGGACCGAGCTTCTTGCCGACCTCCTCCACGATGTCCGGGACGTCGACCAGGTGGTCGAAGTAGAGGTCCTGGTCGCCAATCCAGAGCATCGCCAGGTCCGCGCCCGCCTGCGCGGTGACGATGGCGGCCTTCTTGGTGTTCAGCTGTCCGGTCGGCACGGCGTCGATCTGGAAGATGGCGCGGTTCTGCTTGCCCCACTCGTCGCCCTGGCGCTTGAGCTCGGCGTCCGACGCGGGTACGAAGTGCGACGACTTGACGAGGCGGATCTCACGCGTCTGGGCGAACGCGGGCGGTTGGCGCGTGGTCAGGATGCCGGCCAGGCCGGCGCTGCCGACGAGGAACTGACGTCGATTCATAACGGTCTCCTCAGGAGGCGATGACAGCGTCGGCGTCGATCTCGATCAAGGCGCCGTCGCGGATGAGCTGGTCTACACGGACGAGCGTGCTGGCCGGGTACTTCCCTTCGGTCCAGAACTTCGAGCGCACATCGTGAATGTCGCGAAGCGACGCGGAGTCAACCTGCGTGACATACACCCGAACGCGCACGATGTCGTCCATCGTGCCGCCCTCGCGCTGGATGACCTCGCGGATGCTCTCGAGCGTCTGCTGCGTCTGCTCGCGCATGGTGCGGCCGGCCAGCGTGCCGTCGGGCCGGACGCCGACCTTGCCCGAGATGGACAGCATCACGCACTCGTTGAGCTGCACCTTGACCGCATCGCAGAACACGGCCGGGACGTTGCTCCCCTTGAGCGCCTCGATGCCACGGCCACGTTCTTTCGCGAGATCGATATGGGTCTTGTTCACGAGCGCGAGTATGAAGTTGTCATATCAACCTGTCAACCGTCGGGCCCGATCCCGCAGGCGCCTTGACAGCGTCTCCGCGGGCGGCGCAGTATCGCGCCGCACGCCGATGGCGATCGAAGTCGCGAAGGTCATTCTCGAGCACGTGCCGGACGGCGCCGGGCTGGAGGCGCCGCGCTCGCCCGGCACGGCAAGCGAAGCGCCGAGCTGACTCCATGGGCGTCTCGAACGGCACGACGGCCCTGAATATCGCCGTCGTCCTCGGCGGGGTCCCGATGCCCAGGGCCGAGCAGATCGTCGACGTGGGAGAGTAGACCTCGCGCATCGGGGCCGCGATCCGGCGGAACGAGGACCCTCGCCTGCTGCGCGGACTCGGCTGTTACGTCGCCGACGTCACGCCGGCCGGCGTGCTGCACGCGGCGGCCGTGCGGAGCCCGCACGCGCGGGCACGCATCCGGTCGATCGACGCCTCGCGCGCACGCGCCCAGCGCGGCGTCCATCTCGTGCTCACGGCGGCAGAGCTCGGCGCGCTCAATCAGCCGACGCCCCTGCTCATCCCGCATCCCGAGCTCACGCACGCACGGACGCCGTACCCACTCGCCGTCGACGAGGCTCGTTTCGCGGGCGAGCTGGTCGCACTCGTGGTCGCTGACGATCGCTACCTGGCCGCGGACGCGGCGCAGCTCGTCGACGTCGACTACGAGCCGCGACCGGCCGTCGTCGAGCTCGAGACCGCCGGCGCGGACGGCGCCGCGCGCGTGCACGCGGACGTCCCCGGCAATCGGGCCGCGCGCCTCGTACAGCGCGTGGGCGACCCGGACGCGGCGTTCGCACGGGCCGCCCACGTCCTCCGCGAGCGGCTCGTGATCGAACGCAGCTGCGGCAGCCCGCTGGAAACGCGCGGCGTCGTCGCCGAGTACGACGCGCGGACCGGAACGCTGCGCGCGTGGATCTCGACGCAGGCGCCCCTGCCGATCAAGAACGGCCTCGCCCGCATCTTCGGCCTGCCCGAGTTCAAGGTCGAGGTGATCGCGCCCGACGTCGGCGGCGGCTTCGGGACGAAGATCATGCTGTTCTATCCCGAGGAGATCCTGGTCCCGGCGGCGGCGATCCGGCTGGGCCGCGCCGTCAAGTGGATCGAGGACCGCTCCGAGCACCTGACGAGCTCGAGTCAGGAGCGCGGACAGATCCACGACGTCGAGGTCGCGATCGACGAGGCCGGCCGGATCCTCGCGTTACGCGACCGCTTCCTGCACGACACGGGCGCGTACACGCCATACGGCATCATCGTGCCCATCATCACCGCAACGCAGCTCCCGGGCCCGTACCGGCTCCGCCACTACCATGTCGAGTTCGAGGTTCGTTACACGAACAAGGTGATGGTGACGCCGTACCGTGGCGCCGGGCGGCCGCACGGGGCGTTCGTGATGGAGCGCATGATCGGGCGGATCGCGCGGGAGCTCGGCCTCGAGCCGAGCGAGGTGCGCCGGCGCAACTTCATTCAGCCCGACGAGTTTCCCTGGGACGTGGGGCTGACCTTTCAAGATGGCGGTCCGACGCGATACGACAGCGGTGATTACCCGACGGGACTCGCAATGGCGCTCGAGCGCATCGACCTTGCGAAGTTTCGCGACAGGCAGCGCGCCGCGCGCGCGCAGGGCCGCTATCTCGGGCTGGGTCTCGCGTGCTACGTCGAGGGGACGGGGATCGGGCCCTACGAGGGCGCCCACGTGCGGGTCGAGCCGAGCGGCAGCGTCTACGTCGCGACCGGCCTCACGACCCAGGGACAGGGACACCAGACGACCTTCGCCCAGATCGCCGCGGATGCGCTGGGCTGCGATCCGCGCGACGTCACCGTCATCACCGGTGATACGAGCCGCTTCAACTGGGGCGCCGGCACG
>Ga0209382_10006379_pt1 | contig 15187 bp, 15 predicted proteins | sample SoiMetdeltSBSDD5_FD_187599 | JGI IMG/M metagenome (GOLD analysis project Ga0209382, IMG submission 187599) | Bulk soil microbial communities from a Populus tree surrounding site in Tennessee, USA - Soil MetaG P. deltoides SBSDD5 (SPAdes) (version 2) | ecosystem: Environmental > Terrestrial >... | reverse complement strand
TCATCGTCGTCGCCAAGCAGCTGCGCGAGCACATCCAGGCTGCCGGCTGGACGAAGCAGGACGTGGCCGAGTTCCTGTTCGAGCGCGCGCGGGTGCGCCGCGGCGAATGGGCCAATGTCGGCAAGGGTGCGATCGTGCGCGACCGTGCCGACAAGATCCATCCGGCGCTCGCCTCGCCCGAGGACCTGCTGGTGGTGGCCGCGGGCGGTCCGGCGGGCGGCTTCGGCGCCGTCATCGCTCCGTGGATGGGCAGCAAGACCAGGGCGGTGACGGCGGCGATCGGCGCCTGCGTCGATTGCGAGCCGCCCAAGCGCTGACGGCGGAGAGGAGAGACCATGACACTGCGCGTGCTCGATCCCACCAACGAGATGCAGGTTGCCGGCGCCCGCCTGGCAGAGCGGCTGACGTCGCTGCAAGGCAAGACCGTCGGCTTCATCTCCAACGGCAAGGAAGGCACGACGGGGTATTTCACCCACCTCGAGCGCATGCTGCGGGAGGATCTCGGCGTGGCCGACGTGGTGTGGCGCACCAAGTCGAACTACAGCGCCCCGGCCGACCCCCATATCGTGCAGGAGATCACCAACTGGCATGCCGTGTTCGCCGGTGTCGGCGATTGAGGCAGCTGCTCGTCGTGCAGTCTGCACGACTCGATCGCAGCGGAACGGCAGGGTGTCCCGGCCTTGGGGGTCATGACCTCGCGCTTCGTCAGCGCCGCCGAGCTGATGGCCCGCGTGCTCGGCATGCCCGGCTATAGGTTTGCGGTCATCGACCACCCGATCAGCAGTGCGTCCGACGCGCAGCTTGCGGACTACGCCCGCGCGACGCTGGAGCAGGCGCGGGGGATGCTGCTGCGGTTGGGGTGAGGAGGGGCATCGCGCAAGTCCCATTGTGCCCGTCAGCGCTCGGGCGTCCTCCCTAGTCGTGGGCCACGCAATGGCGTCTGTAGTGGAGTAACTAGCGGACGCCCTATCGTGACCGGTGATGGGCTCAAATATAGAAGCGAAAAGGCAAAGGCGGAGCTGAGACAGTTCGCGGAGACGCCATGAGAATCTCGCCGACACGATCGGCGAACTTGAGTGTGACCGGCAACCCGCTCGCGAAATCGCAGGCATTGTAGTTGAGCTTCGACAGCGCCAGGACGTCGGCAAGCACTTGCTTGAGATCGGCCTTGCCGTGCGTGACCTCGACGGACAACGGCTTGGGCGTCTCGAAGCCCTGATAGCTTGCAAGCCGCGGAACATAGCCGAGGGTCCACAGGAGGCCGGTGCGCTTGGTGACGAGGATCGCGGTGCCACGCAAGACCGGGGTCGAAGTCTGCGGGCGGAACAAGCGCATGTCATCCTGGCTTTGAATGCGAACACCAATCAGCTGGGTCTCATCGGCGACGGCGGAAGTGAAGCCGCGCCATTCATCATCGTTGAATGTGTGCCTGCCGTGAATGAACAGCTCCGCGGGGTGGTGTCCATGCTTGGCCTTGTAGCCCTCTACCACCGAGCCCATGAGGGACTTGGCCGCTTTTTCGGAGAGGTGATACTCGCGAGTCTTCTCGGAGTACCAGGGGCCTAGGGCACCGCGGAACACAAGGCCGTCCCCCGAATTGAGGAACATCTGCGCGGCGCAGCAGGCCTCACCCGCGGCGGTCGGTGATGGGTTCTTCTTGAAGACTAAACCGACGTAGCACACGCCGGGCCGCACATCGGCCAGGGCCCACGGCTTGGCGTCCATCTTGAAGTACAGCGTCGTGGCGAAGTTCCAGGCAACAGTCGCCTCGTCCTGTAGTCCACGGCGGCGCTGCGCCTTCGCGTCCGTGATTGCTCGATCTTCGAGTGTGCTCTCGAGCGCGAGTTGGAGCGCGATCTTGTCCTGCAACAGCTCGGCCTTGAGCTGGTGATGGAAATTGCTGGAGAACAGATAGGTCTCTGCTTCGTTCACGATTTCGGGAAACAAGTCGCCGCCGATGAGGGCTCGTTTCGCGGCCTTGGCCGAAATGATCGTCGAGCGGGTGCGCTCTGCCTTAGGAGGCAGGCTGACTTGCGGACGACCATACCGGAAGACGACATCGGGCACGACCACGAGCCACAGGTCCAGCTGCCGCTCCTCGTTGCGTACATGATTGCGAATCGCGGCAGCGAACATCGTGACCGTCGACCGGACGGCGTCGGCGCGGTTGTCCTTCTTGATCGCCGCCTCGACTGCCCCGCGATCGAGCTTCAGTTCGGCAGTGCCATGAAGGGGAAGAGCAACCCCGAAGCACTCGGCGAAGCCGGGCCATGCCGGCGCCCAGGACACCAGACCGCCGCTCTTGTCGGTCTTGCCGCGGATGAAGCTTGAAAGGTGCTTGAGCCACAGTCGGGCGAGGCCGACGCCTTCTGGCGTGCCGATGATTCCTAGGCGAACCTGACTGCGGCCGCTCGAGTCCTCGACCGGGCCGAACAGGAACAGCCCGTCCTTGGGCGCTTCCAGCGACTGGCCATGCGCGAAGCTGAGCAGCGGTTCCGAGATGTGGATGGCCTCGAGACTCATGCGTCACTGTCCTCCGCATCGGGGGCGGGCAGTTCCTCTCCTTCATCGTCATCCAACTCGGGCGACAGATGGATCTCTCCGGCGGCGTCCTCCTCCGAGGGGCGTGTTTCGCTCGCGCGATAGGATACGGGTAATTCGGCGCGGCGCGGCAGGGCCGAGACACCGAAAGCCTCAGTGCCAGCGGCTATCGAGAGCACCGGCTGCCCTTCCGCGAGCCAGTGCATGCCGGCAAGCAATAAATCGCGCCACTTGTCGTTCCACCACGAGCGCGTCAACCGGCGGCGCAATCCGTGCGTTGTCTCGCCCGGCAGTACCTTGCCCTCCTCGGAGAGGGCGATGTTGGCATGGACGCGAATGAGCGGATCCGGCCATAGCCGGGTCCGAGCAACCAAGCAAAGGTGCCAGCGCCTCTCCTTGAATTTGCCCGTGAGAATACGATCGATGCGCAGGCCGTCATCGAGGTCGGCAACGACGGAGCCGTTGATCAGACCGTCAGGGAAGTACCACCCCGTTTTGCCGGCAGCGAATTCGAACATCTTGAGGCCGCGCCGCTCAAGCGCGAGATTCCAGTGCTGCCGCACAAGATTGGTGACGTTGCGACGGGCATCGGCTCGATCGATGAAGGGCGTATCGTCGCGGCCACGGACGAGGCTGTCGAAGGGGAGGTTGAACCGCTCGATGAGCGTTGGACCGTGGGCGCTCGCCGTAGCAAACGTCGCGGGATCGCAGAATGTCGCCACGAGCCCGCTGTGCCGGATATGGGGCAGGCGTACGGTCTCCAGCCAGGCGCCAAGCTGGCTCGGGGTGCCCTTGCTGCCAAACATTCTGAGATTCGGCCGCCCGGGAGCGAGGTCGAACCAGTTCGAGACGAGTTTCTCAGCCTGCGGCACAATGGTTTGTCGCGCCGCCTCTTGCGCGGCAATGATGTTGGCGATGAGATCTCCTCGCGCGGAGGCCGATCGGGCCACGCCAGCGTCCTGCAAAGTTTCGAGGAGCAGCGGGAGGCAGGCTGACCAGCTGGGTTGCGCCTCGATGGCGTTGCGGCGCAAGAGCTCGGGCGGAAATTCCGAGTGGGGCACTGGCTTGACGCGAACGGGGATCATGAAACCCGGGTCGTTGAGCTGCCGACCGATCGCATCACCAAGCGCAAGTTCCTTTTTGACGCCCGGTTTGCGGATATGGGGAGAGATCAGCACGATCTGCTTGATGACGTGATGACGGAGCTCGTCTTCGATCTTATCCCAGAAGTCCTGACCACCCTTCAGGGAGCGTAGGTCAACCCAGACGTCATACCCGGCCACAACGAGACGAGCGGCAAGCCAACGAGCGACCTCGTTGTCCTCCGGATTCGCATGCGTGATCAGGATCGTTCGGCGCGTGTCCGCCCCGTGGTCGCTTAGTGACATCATGTGATTCGCCTAAACGGGAGTGTAGCCCGGACAATCCTTTCAGCGCGAGGCCGTCCACTCTTTTCCAACAATCCCGGAGTGCGTGACCTAGGAGGGAGGGTTCAGTCGCGAGATTGACCACCAAAGCGCAGTGGAATCCGTCCCACGCCTCGAGCATCTTGGCACTCGGTCCGGACGTCGGTGGCGAGCAACTGGGTTTGCAATCGCGCGCGGACTGGCGCGCCAGCAGAGGGCACTCTGGCCCACATCGCATCCGACGTGATAGAGCTACGCTCCAAAGGATCGATGACCTGGGCCCGGAGCGGCGCGGTCGCGCCGCGAGGCCTGTCGATCGTCGGTGCAAGAAGAATATCTGACCGGGACACATGAGGAGGAGCGTTCGATGAAAGCCAAGCAGCGAAGAATTACGCGGCGTGGACTGTTGAAAGGGTCCGCGGCGACCGCAGCCGCGACGCTTGCGCCGGGCGTCTACATGCCGGCCATTGCCAACACCGATCCCATTCAGATCGGCTACCTGCCGGCCTTCACGGGCCCCAGCTCCTCGACCGGCATCGGCATCGGTCGAGGCACCGAGCTCGCCGTGCAGGAGATCAACGCCGCTGGCGGCATCAAAGGTCGCAAGATCGAGATGGTGATGCGCGACACGCAGAGCGATCCCACCAAGGCCGTCAATGCCGCCGCGGAGCTGACGCGTCGCCACAAGGTCGCCGTCATGTGGGGGCCGCTCAACTCGGGCGAGACTGCTGCCGCCATCCAGAATATCGCGCGCGATGGCGTGCCGCACATCCATCCCTGCTGGGTCGACACCCTGACCGACCCCAAGAAGTACCCGATGGCGTTCCGCAACGGGCCCTCCAATCAGCAGGTCGGCATCGGCGCCAACCACTACGTCGTCAATGTCTCCAAGGCCAAGAAGGTCGCCATCGTGTCTGACACCACAGGCTATGGCACCGCCTCGCTCGATGCCTACACGCCGATGCTCAAGAAGATCGGCGGCGATGTCGTCTACTCGGCGAGCGTCGATGCCAACAACCCAGATCTGAAGCCGGAGCTGCTGCGCATGCGCTTGGGCGGCGCCGAGGCGATCATGCCGTGGAGCGTGAACGCGGGCTTCCTCGCGCGCATCATCAACACGCGCGCCGAGCTCAACTGGGACGTTCCGATCGTCGGACAGACCACGCTCGGCTCCGGCCAGACCAAGGCCCTCCTTGCCAAGCCGGAATACTGGGAGAAGGTCTACCCGAACAACTTCCGCAACCTGAGCTACGACGCCCAGGGCCAGCTGCCGCCACAGTCGGTGGAGTTCGTCGAGCGCCTGCGGAAGGCCAAGGTCGATTTCGCCGACACGCTCCTGTGGTGGGTCGCTCTCGGCTATGACGGCCCGCGGCTGATCGCCGAGGCGTTGCGCGAGGCGGGCACAGCACCGGCCGACATCACGGCCTACTGGAGCACCAAGGTCAAGAGCTGGAAGGGCGTCTACGGCACCATCACCTGGTCGGCCGACAATCGCGACGGCTTCCAGCAGGAAGAGATCATCATGGTGCAGGCGAACTCGCTGAAGGACGGCGCCTTCAAGCTGGCTCCCGGCTACGCCTGATAGATGCTCGTCGAGTCCATCATCTCGAACGGGCTGGCGGTGGGCGCGGTCTACGCGCTCATCGGCATCTCCTACAACGTGATGTTTGCGGCCTCGCGGGTGTTCAGCTTCACCGCAGGGTCGGTGGGCATGCTCGGCGGCGTGTTCGGCTCCATCTTCATCGCCAAGATGGGTATGCCGGTCGTCGCAGGCTTTCTGCTGACCCTGCTGCTGGGCGCCATCTTGGGCGTAATCACGGAGTTCGTCGCCGTTCGGCCGGTGCTGAAGAGCTTGGACCAGCACCTCTACGTGCTCTCCACGCTCGCCGTGGCGCTGATGATCCAGCAGCTCACGGCGATCTACTTCAGCACGGACGCGGTGCCGTTCCCGCGCGTGATCCCGATCGAGGCCGGCATTGTCGACCAAAAATTCTGGCTGCCGATCCTGGCCTGCATTGTGACCATCCTCGGCCTCGAGTATCTCTTCCGGCACACTTTGATCGGACGCGCCTTCCTGGCAATTGCCGAGGACACCTACGCCGCGCGCGCCCTCGGACTGCCCGAGGTGGGCCTGCGCATGGCGAGCTATGCACTCGCCGGCATGATCAGCGTGCTTGCGGGCTTTGCAGCAGGCCAACTGCTCTTCGCCTCGCTCGCCAATGGTCCACTGCTGAACTTCTACGGCTTCGTGCCCGTCGCGCTCGGCGGCATGGGCTCCAACCGCGGCGCCGTGATCGGCGGCCTCGCGCTCGGGCTGTTCCAGCAGACGGCCAACTACTTCTTCGGCGGTATCTTCTCGTCGGTGGCGGTCTTCATCGTTTTCATCGTTGTGCTGCTCGTGCGGCCCGAGGGCCTCGCTGGTGCCGCGACTGCTCGGCGTGTGTAGGGGCTCGAAACGAAGTGACCGCTGAATCCGTTCCGACCGTCGGCGGCGCCGCCACGTCCTCGACATGGCTGCCGGCCTGGTTCGAAGCGTGGTTTCCCGTCATCCTGCTGGCGGTCGTCGGCGGCAGCCTGCCGCTTTGGGGCGATTCCTTCTTCGGCATCATCGCCACCCGCGTGTGCGTCTACTGGGTGCTCGTCTCGGGCCTCAATCTGGTCGTCGGCTTCGCCGGCCAGCTGGCGATCGGTTGGGTGTCGCTGCTGACGATCGGCGCCTACGTGGCGAGCGCGCTTACCGCCGGCCGCGTGACGCCGGAAATCCCGGCCTATGTCTCCCTTGTCATCGCCGCCTTGTTCGGCGCCGTGTTCGGCCTCATCGCCGGCCTTCCCGCGCTGCGTCTGAGGACTTTCTATTTCGCGATGACGACGCTCGGCCTCTCCACCATCGTCACGCAGATCGCGCTGGCCTGGAGATCCGTGACCGGCGGCGGCGTCGGCATTCCCGGGCCGTCGATGCCGGTGCCGTTCGACACGCCATGGGGCTTCTACTACTTCACGCTCATCCTTGCCCTCTTCTGCACCTGGATGACCTGCAACGTCGCAGCCAGTCGCTTCGGCCGCTCGCTCGTCGCGCTGCGTGACGCCGAGGTGGCGGCGGAGGCCGTCGGCATCCACAAGCCCGGCCTGCTGATGACGGTATTCCTGTTCAGCGGCGCCTTGGCGGGCCTGGCCGGCGGCCTGTTCGCGTCGCTGCAGTCCTACATCACGCCCGATGCTTTCACTTTCGACCTGTCGGTGCTGTTCTTCATCGCCATCCTGATCGGCGGGCGCGGCTCCATCCTGGGCCCCCTGCTCGGCACCGCGGTGCTGACCATCTTGCCCGAGTTCGCGGCGCCGCTGGTGCAGTGGTCCACCTTCCTCTACGCGGTCCTGCTGCTGCTCATCGTCCTGCTCGTGCCCGGCGGCATTGCCGACTTGCTCGATTTCAGGAACCGCAAGCCGCTCGACCGGCATCGCGAGATTCGCCCGCGTCCGGAATTGCTGGGCCAGGTCCTCGGCGACGGACAGCGCGGCAGCGTGCTGGAAATCAAGGGCATCGTGCTCGCATTCGGCGGTGTGCGGGCCGTGGACGGAGTCGATCTGCAACTCAGGAGCGGCGAGGTGCACGGTCTCATCGGCCCGAACGGCAGCGGCAAGACGACGGTGCTCAACGTCATCTCCGGCTACTATGCGCCGCAGCAGGGATCCGTGGCGCGGGATGGCGGCGACTTCACGCGCGAGGGCTCCTACACACGCGCGCGTCGCAAGATCGCCCGCACCTTCCAGACGCCGCGCATCGTCGGCGAGTCGTCCGTCATCGACAACGTGATGATCGGCGCAACGACCGATGGGCGCGCCTCCTTCGTGGAATCGATGCTTTCGCTGTCGCGTCACCGCCGTGACGAGGCGAGCCTGCGCGAGAGAGGCATGGCTGCCCTCGCACTCGTCGGTCTCGAGCGCATCGCCAACGTCCGCGCCGACCGCCTGCAGCACAGCGAGCTGCGCTTTGTCGAGATCGCGCGCGCGCTGATGATGAAGCCGAGCTTCCTGCTCCTGGACGAGCCGGCTGCCGGCCTCTCGGTCGACGAGATCAAGCGCCTGGGCCAGCTCATCGAGGCCATCAGCCGGCAGGGCACGGGCGTGCTGCTCGTCGAGCACCATGCCGACCTGATCTTCGACATCTGCGACCGAGTGACGGTGCTGAACCTCGGCAAGGTGCTGGCGTCGGGCAGTCCCGACCACGTGCGCACGCATCGGGAGGTCATCAATGCCTACCTCGGCGCGTGACCCGCTGCTGGCGGTCAAGGGCCTCTCCGCCGGCTACGGCAAGATCGGCGTGCTCAAGGACGTCGACATCGTCGTCTATCCCGGCGAGATCGTCGCCATGCTCGGGCCCAACGGCGCCGGCAAGACGACGCTGCTCAGGGCCATCTCGGGCCTCCTGCCCTGGACCGGAGAGATCACCGTCGCCGGCCGGAGCCTGGCGCGCGCCGGCCCCCGCGACGTCGTCCGGCAAGGCGTGGTGCATGTCGTCGAGGGCCACCGCGTGTTCACGCAGATCAGCGTCGAGGACAATGTCCTGCTGGCCGGCTACGGCCTCCCGGCGGCGCTGCGCAAGAGCCGAGTCGAGGAGGCGCTCGACTTCTTTCCGGAGATCAAGGCCAAGCGCAACGACCGGGCGGTGACCCTGTCGGGCGGCCAGCAGCAGATGCTCGCCGTGGCGCAGGGCCTCGTCAGGAAGCCCCGCCTCCTGATGCTGGACGAGCCTTCGGCGGGGCTCTCCCCCGTGCTCGTCGATCGGGTCTTGGCGGCAGCAGGACAGCTGCGGGCGGCAGGGACGGCGGTGTTGCTCGTCGAGCAACTCATCGAGAAATCGCTCGCCATCGCCGATCGCGTCTACGCTCTGGCCCGCGGCACGGTGATCCTGCAGGCCCCTGCCGGCCAACCGGGCCTGCCGCAACAGCTGGAGCGTGTGTATTTCGGTGAGGAGGGCCTGCACGGCGCGGCGGCGAATTGAGTGGGCGAACGAGTTGCCGGTCAGCGCCGCCGAGCTGATGGCCGCAGTGCCGGCATGCCCGACTACAAGTTCGCGGTCGTCGGTCCGATCAGCGGCGCCTCCGACGCGCAGCTTGCGGAGTACGCGCGGGCGACGCTGGACCAGGCGCGAGGGATGCTGCTGCGTCCGCGGTGACTCCAACTGTCATCCCGGGCCTTGTGCGCCTTGTGCCCGGGATCCAACCCTCCACGGGCGGGAGCAAGAGGTGCGCTGGATCCCGGCGACACCGGCCTTCGCCGGTGCAGGCAAGCGTCGGGATGACACCCTACGATACTGCAATGCAGTAATGGGCTCCATGGAAGCCGCGCTGCAGCATATTGCGAGGTCCGTGAAAGCTGGAGCCCGCGCTCAGCCGATGCGCCAAGCTTGCGTGCTTGACGGCGGGATCGGCGCGCGTCCACCATCGGCCGGTCAGACGGCAGGAGGCATCCATGATGGAGAGCTCGATGCGGACCAAAGGGGTTATCGGTTCCATGTTTGCCGTGCTCGTGGCCGCCGCAGCTTCAGGGCCGAGCGATGCGCAGCAGAAGGCTCCCGCGCGCGGCAATCATGATTGGGCGGCAAAGGCGCCCGCCGGCAAGCATCACACGCTCGCGGCCACGCTCGAGACGGTGCAGTGGGGCTGGCTCGATCCGCGCGAGAAGCCCAAGCTCACCATCAACTCCGGGGACACGGTCTCGATCGAGACCATGATGCACTCCCACGACAAGATCCAGCCCGGCACGACGATGGAGCAGGTGGTCGAGCTGCGCAAGGCCAACCCCGGCGGCGGCCCGCACTCCATGACCGGGCCCATCTACGTCAACGGCGCGGAGCCCGGCGACGTGCTCGAGGTCCGCATCCTCAGGATCGAGCCGAAGGCCTGGGCCACCAACTTCAACCTGCCCGGCAAGGACTTCCCGACCATCGGCGCGCTCGCGGCCGAGATGCCGGAGGGTCATATCAAGTTCTTCCCGATCGACCTGCAGAAGCGCGCGGTGGAGTTCAAACCGGGCATCAACATCGACCTGCAGCCTTTCCCCGGCACGCTTGCGGTTGGCATCGACCCGAACGACCCCGCGCCTCGCAAAGGCGGGGTGAAGGACGACCCGATGGCGCCGGTGTCGACGCTGCGTCCCTGGAAGAACGGGTCGAACATGGACATCAACGAGCTGCAGGAGGGCTCGACGCTGTTCGTCCCGGTGTTCATCAAAGGCGGGCTATTGTGGACCGGCGACTCGCACTGCCGCCAGGGCAACGGCGAGGTCAACCTCACCGCGCTCGAGTGCTCCTACAAGGAGATCCGTCTCCAGCCGATCGTGCGCAAGGACATGAAGCTGAACTGGCCGTTCATCGAGACGCGCACGCACTGGATCACTACGGGCTTCAACGAGGACCTCAACGTGGCGATGGTCAACGCGACGCGCGAGGCGGTCGAGTGGCTGGCAAATCAGAAGATGGTGCCCATGACGCGCTATGAAGCCTACGGCCTGGTGTCCATGGTGGGCGATTGCCGCGTCTCCCAGGTCGTGGACGTGCGCAAGGGCGTGCACTGCATGATCCCGAAGTCGATCTTCAGCAAGAAGTCTTGAGCTCATCTTGCTATCTGCGGACCTTGGCGCTGGCGCTCGCCACGTTCCTGCCGGCGGCGCCGCACATCGGCCAATCGCTGGAGAAGATCCGGGTCATAACCACGTCCGCCGACCTGAAATCGCTTGCCGAAGCGGTCGGCGGCGACCGGCTGGCCGTGGAGAGCCTGACGGCTCCCGAGCAGGACCCGCATACATTGGAGGTGAAGCCGGCGCAGCTTGCACGGCTGCGGAATGCGGAGCTGATCGTCAGGATCGGTCTCGATCATGAGCCGTGGCTCGCGCGCCTGTCGTCGCCCGGCGTGCCGGTCGTCGATGCCTCGAAATCCGCTAGATTGCTGCAAACTGAAGTCCCGCGCCTGCGAGTCGAGCGGCGGGCGCACGTCCACGCGTTCGGCAATACCCACTACTGGCTCGATCCCCGCAATGCGCACCCGATCACCGCGGCGATCCTTGCCGGCCTGGTTGCGCTGCGCCCGGGCGAGAAGGCGGCATTCGAGGCAAATCGCGATCGGTTCTTGTCGCGCCTGGAGGAAAGGATCGCCGTCTGGGAGAAGACGCTGGAGCGCTACCGCGGCACGAAGGTCGTGGTGGTGCACGACAGCTGGGCGTATTTCGCCGACCGCTTCGGCTTGCAAATCGTGGCTGCAGCCGAGCCGCATCCGGGCGTTCCGCCCTCTCCGGCAGAGCTGGCGACCCTTTTCAAGCGCATGCGCGAGTCGCAGGTGCGCGTTCTCATCGCCGATCCACATGCCAACCCGGCGCTGGTGCGGCAGATCACGGAGAAAGGCGGTGCCAAGCCGGTGACGTTGCTCCCGTCCGGAACCGACTACATCGCCCTGCTCGAGGAGAACGTGAAGCGGCTCTCGGCATCTCTCAATCCGGATTAGGCGGCGATGGTCGAGCTTCTGCTTTGGCCGCTCCTCGCCGGTCTCGTGCTGACCGGCATCCACGCCTACTTCGGCCTCCACGTCCTCGCCCGGGGCGTCATCTTCGTCGACTTGTCGCTGGCGCAGGTCGCAGCGCTCGGCCTCACGGTCGCGATCCTTGCCGGGCATTCCGTGCACAGCGACGCGGCGTATTGGTACGCGCTGGTGTTTGCTTGCGCCGGGGCGGTGCTGTTCGCTTCTGCGCGGCCCTACGAGGCCTCGCTGCCGCAGGAAGCCGTCATCGGCATCGTCTACGCGGTATCCGCGGCGCTTGCCGTGATCGTGCTCGATCGCGCGCCGCTGGGCGCCGAGCACATCAAGCAGATCCTGATCGGGTCGATCCTCACCGTCACGCCGGCCGACGTGGGGCTGCTGGTGCTGCTGTACGGGGCCGTCGGCGTGCTCCACTTCATCTGCAGGCAACCGCTTACCGAGGTCTCGTTCCAGCCGCAGCTCGCCAATTCGTTACCCCGGCGCACCTTCCTCTGGGACGTGGTGTTCTACGCCTCATTTGCGCTCGTCGTGACATCCTCGGTGCGCATTGCCGGCGTGCTCTTGGTGTTCAGCTATCTCATCGTCCCCGCCGCGCTTGCGGGCGTGCTCGTCTCCGACCTGCGGCGCCGGCTGATGCTGGCCTGGGGTGTTGGCGCGCTTCTCACGGGGGCCGGACTCTCCGCGTCGTGGAACTGGGACTTGCCGACCGGGCCGGCCATCGTGGCGGCCTTCGGTGCCGCCACGGCGCTGGTTGCCGTCGGTGCCGCCGCCAGGCGGCTCACGCGCCGAAAAGCCGGCATCGCCGCCTGTGGACTGGGCATCTTCGTCGGCCTCCCGCTCGTTGCTTTCCCGCAACTGGACCAGCCGTGGCTCGATGCTCTGGAGGAGGTGGCTCCCTCTCTTCAGACCGGGTTTCTCACATCCAGCGAGCGCGCCACGCGGATCGAGGCAATCGAGTCGATCGGACGCGCCCGCGCAGAGCTGGCGCGGCTCGGCGCGCTCAACCAGGATGTGCTTTGGGGCCGGGTCGAGATGGAGCCGGAGAAGGCGGAGCGCCTGCGGCAATACCTGATGGGCAAGAGCGAGCTCTCCGCCGGCGATCAGCTCGTGCTGCGTCATCTGCGCGGCAAGGCGCGCGAGCGCCAGCGCTTTGGGTTGGGGGTTCCCGTTCTTGTCGGTGGGGCTGGCGGACTCTATGCCATCCTGCGCCGCCGTCGCCCGGAGAAGACAGCGTAGCGCGTGGTTGTCGGCACGACCCGAGCAGAGGCACCACGAGTGCCTCCCCTGCAACCTGTCATCCCGGCGCTTGTCGCCGGGATCCATCCATCCGCATGCTCCGGCGCTTGGCGATATCTGGATCTCGGGCACAAGGCCCGGGATGACATCTACAGCTCCCGGCGTACGATTGCCGCGCCCGCCGCCATCGCCTGCATCTTGGCGTAGGCGACTTCGCGGGGCAGGTATTTGAGGCCGCAGTCGGGGGCCACGACGATGCGCTCGGCCGGCACGTGGGGAAGCGCGCGGCGGATGCGGGCGGCGACCGTCTCCGGGGTCTCGACGGTCATGTCGGAGAGGTCGAGGACGCCGAGGAGGATGGTCTTGCTGGGGAGCTTCTGCAGGACCGCGCAATCGAGCTTGGCTTGCGCCGTCTCGATGGAGATCTGACGGATCTTGGAGGCCTCGAGCTCCGGCAGGAAGGAATAGCCCGAGGGGCGGTTGTGGATGACGGCGGCGTAGCCGAAGCAGATGTGCATCGCGGTGGTGCCGTTGATGCCTTCGAGCGCGCGGTCGAGAACTTGCACGCCGAAGCGCTTGGCCTTGTCGGGGCGCGCCTGCATGTAGGGCTCGTCGACCTGCACGATGTCGGCGCCGGCCACGAACAGGTCCTCGATCTCGACGTTGACGGCGGCGGCGTAGTCCATGGCGAGTGCCACCTCGTCCTTGTAGTAGTCGTCCTGGGCCTGCTGCGACATCGTGAAGGGGCCGGGCACGGTGATCTTGATCGGCTTGGTGGTGTGGCGGCGCAGGAACTCGACATCGCGCACCTGCACCGGATGCCGGCGGCGGATGGGGCCGACCACGCGTGGCACCGGATTGGGATGGCCGCTGCGGTCGAGCGCGGTGCCGGGGTTGTCGATGTCGACGCCGTCAAGCGCGGTGGCGAAGCGGTTGGAGTAGCTCTCGCGGCGCATCTCGCCGTCGGTGACGATGTCGAGGCCGGCCCGCTCCTGGTCGCGGATGGCGAGCAGCGTGGCGTCGTCCTGCGCCTGCTCCAGCCACTCCGGCGCCACCCGCCACAGCTCCTGGGCGCGCACGCGCGGGGGGAAGCGTAGCCTGAGCTTCTCGCGGTCGATCAGCCAGTCGGGCTGCGCGTAGCTCCCCACCAGCGTCGTCGGCAGCAGTGGCAGTGGGGGCTTCATTGTCATGCTTCAGCGCCTACCAGCGTGAGCCGCCTCTCGATGCGATCGAATCGGCCGTCGATCTTGTCCAAGCGCAAGGAGTGTTCGGCGAGCGTCACGTGGATTTGCGCCACGGACGCCTCCACGCGACCGACGCGGGTCCTCAGCTCGCCCACGTCATCGCGCAATTTCTGCACGTCCTGCGAGATCTGGCGCAGGTAACGCAGCACCGTGCTTTCAGGTTCGCCCGCCATCCACGGCTCCCGCATTTGGACGTCACCAGTCGATGCAGCAATGGGCAAAAAAGCTTCTCCCATCTAGCGCAGGAGCTTCCAGGGAATTGCCATGGTCGCGGCCAGGTTGAAACCGACCATCCAGGTCAGCAGCTGCAGTTTGGCTTCAATCTTCTGGAAGCGCGTCTCGAATTTCGAGCGCAGCGCCTGCGCCGAGGCATCGATGCGGTTGTCGAGGCGCAGCACGCCAGCATCGACATCGGCCTTTGTGGCGACCTCGCGTGCAACCGCTTCGCGCAACGCCTCGGCGTGCGCCTCGGCAAGCTTGCGCTCGACGCCCGCTGCCTCCAGCTTCTTCACATACTCCAGCGTGTCAATCGTCATGGCTCAGCAACTTAGCAAGCCAACGGAGGGCTGGCCATAGTAAGGGTAGTTGCTTGCTGCCCTTTGCGGTCCTCATCCCAGCTCCTTGCGCACGATGGCGGCGCCCTGGCTCAGCGCCTCGAGCTTGGCGAACGCCACCTCGCGCGGCAGGTACTTCATGCCGCAGTCGGGCGCGGGGATCAGCTTGTCGGCGGCCACATGCTGCAAGCCGGCGCGGATGCGCTCGGCAACCGTCTGCGGCGTCTCCGGCTTCGGGTCGTTGAGGTCGATGACGCCGAGCAGCACCTTCTTCGGCGCCAGCTCCTTCAGGACGCCCAGATCGAGCTTCGGCTGCGCAGCCTCGATGGAAATCTGCTCCGCCGTGCTGTCGGCAAGCTGCGGCAGGAACGAGTAGCCGACGGGCTTGGTCTCGCCGGGCACCAGGGCCGCGTAGCCAAAGCACAGGTGCACGATGGTGGGCACCTTCAGGCCCTCCAGCGCGCGGTTGATGGCCTTCACGGCGATGCGCTTGGCCGCATCGGGGTCGTTGCGCAGCCACGGCTCGTCCAATTGAATAATGTCGGCGCCGGCGGCGACGAGGTCGTGCGCCTCCGCGTTGACGGCGACGGCATAGTCCATCACCATCTCGTCGGCATCCTTGTAGAACTCGTTGATCGCCTGCTGGCTCATGGTGAAGGGGCCGGGCAGGGTGATCT
>Ga0209382_10006377_pt1 | contig 15187 bp, 8 predicted proteins | sample SoiMetdeltSBSDD5_FD_187599 | JGI IMG/M metagenome (GOLD analysis project Ga0209382, IMG submission 187599) | Bulk soil microbial communities from a Populus tree surrounding site in Tennessee, USA - Soil MetaG P. deltoides SBSDD5 (SPAdes) (version 2) | ecosystem: Environmental > Terrestrial >... | reverse complement strand
TTGGTGAATTGCGAGGCGCGCTGAGCCAGTCGGCGGGACGCCGACTGGAGCGACCGGGACGGTCGCGCTCCCCGATTTCAACTGAATCGTTCCGGCTTAGCCCGGGTTTGGCGGGAGTTGCAGAGACTCCGGGCGTACCCAAATTCTGTCGCATATGCGACAAAGTTTGGGTGTGCCCTTCGAGAGGTAGCCACGGGTGCGGAAGGTCTTAACTCACTTAAACACCGAAGATCGCGGCTGAGAAGTCGCCGTGAGCTTCACGGACTCTTGGAATTAGCCTTGCGGTAAAGTCGCACGATGATGTTCACCAGCCATTCCAGGAATCCCGCTGGCGGGTCCACGCCGCGGAGCACCTGATCGGCGCGGGCGATCATGTCAACCAGCAACAGCACGAACAGAGTGAAATCGAACCGCGACGTGGACAGACCCAAGACGACTTGCGCGAACCCGTAGTGAAAGATGAACAGGAAAATGACCTCGATCACGACCAGTGCAAACTCCAGTAGAACCGAGGCCGTGGTCATCGACACCGGGCTCAAACCGAACCGTTCGAGCTTGCGGTCCTTGAAGCCCGACCAGAGAAAGCCGAGGAACGGAAAGAACGGCAACAGCAGCGCCCGGCCAAGGTCGTTCCGCTTATCCGACTGGATGAGCTGGTCCCGCTGCGCCACGTATTGCGCGTCGTAGGTGATGTCCAGGTTGGATTCCTCGTGCAGGTCCTCCGGCCACGGATCGAGTTCGTAACTCATGGCGTAAGGCCGTTCCAGGCGGAGTTTCTTCTTCAGGTAATACTTCCGGCCGTCGAAGTAGATCGGGATTTTGCAGAACTCGCGCACCTGCCAGTCCGGCATCTCGCGGGTCGCATGGATGAGCACCGACTCGCCAAACCAGAGCACCTTGTCCGATCCCACCCGCAGGCCTTCAAGGGAATCATCGAAAAAAGGGTTCATCAGGACCGTGCCGTTCAGCGATTCATTCCACGAACAAATCGTCCGGTTTGCGTTCAAAGTGTTCGCCGGCAAAAGCAGTACCGGCAAGTTGAGTGAGACGCAGGGCAACTGGAGCGGGTTTCATAGTCTGAATGTCGCGAGTCTTCGGCCTTCGCCTTCGTCCGTCAAGAGTGGTTTGGAAGCCGTCCATTCGGCCTCCGGCGTTTGGCTTCGGCTCCGATTCCGGCGGACTGGGCGTCGAAACGCACAGTTGCAGTCTGGTGCTGGACTGCTATGCTGCGTGGTCAAAGCCCGGATAACTTGTGCTGAGAATATGAGAAACTTAACAACTTCACGCGTTGGCAGAACTTCTGGAACCAGAGGTTTTACGTTGATCGAACTGCTGGTGGTTATCGCCATCATTGCCATTCTGGCCGGTCTGTTATTGCCGGCGCTGGCCAAAGCGAAATCCAAAGGCCAGGGCATCATGTGCATGAACAACAACAAGCAGCTTTTGCTTGCCTGGCACATGTATGCGGGAGATTACAATGACGCGTGTGCAAACAACTTTACTATTCCCGACACGTTAGCCGCCATCACCAGTGGACGGTTTAATAACTGGGTTAACAACGTGATGACCTGGGGCACGGGGGGCACCGACGGGCGAAGTGTAACCAACGTTGATTGGGTCAAAAATGGGGTGCTCTCCCGGTACACGTCTGCCGCGCTCCAGGTTTACAAGTGTCCTTCGGACACCCAGGTGAGCCCTGCCCAGAGGAATGCGGGCTGGACCCGGCGCCTGCGAAGTAACTCCATGAATGCTTTGTTTGGACTATCAGACAACAACCCGGGTTCCGCGACAGGTCGGGCCTGGTTTGACTCCACTTATCGGCAATTTCTGAAAACGTCGCAGGTTCCCGTGCCGGCGATGACCTGGCTCACGGTTGACGAGCATCCTGATTCGGTCAACGATGCCTTTTTTATCGTGGGCATTAACGCGACCCAGTGGGGCGATCTCCCGGCGTCATACCATAACAAAGCGTGTGGGTTCTCGTTTGCCGATGGGCATGCTGAGATCAAGAAGTGGCAGAGCGCGACATCCGTATACCCCGTAAGATTTCAGTTTAGCGTCAGACCGTTCGATGTCGCAGGCCGGCGGGATTTCCAATGGTACAAAGATCGGACCGGGTACACCTTGTTCCGTTGAGCCAAACGACTCCTTTATCTTGGCGTGAAGACGGGTGTAGGGCTTTGCGCAAGTAATTCCTGGATTCCGTGCGCTCTTCGCCTTAATGGTTCTCAAGTAGCGTCCGATCGAGAACGTCCCGCGTTGAGCTGCGGCACGCGGGTTGGGAGTAGCCGGGACCTGGAGATGAAGTCTGCCCGAGATTCCAGCCAGCCCCGGTGCCTTAAGGATGCTTGAGCCTATAGAAGCGGGCGCCGTCCGCAGTTGAAACGCTCACTTGATTCTGTTGGTTTGTGACCCCGGGTGTCGCCGTGAGGTCGGTCCAGTTCGTCGAGGACAGATCGGGATTCTCTTGCAGCCTAAAACCAGTCGAAGAGGTCGGCCAGTTGATAAGGGCGTTGCTGCCTGAAATGGTGATGCTCAACACCGGCGCTATCGCAGGTCTCCGGGTGTAGATTCGCCCAACGCCAGACACTCCTCCTGCTACAGCTACTAGTTTGCTGCCATCCGCGGAAGAGGCGACCGATGTCCACTGTATCACGGGGGCACCGGCATTCATCCAGGTGACTCCCGAATTCGTGGAGAGAAAAAGCTGCCGGACATCAGAGGCGACAGCCACCAGCTTGGTTCCGTCTGCGGATGAGGCGACGGCAAACCAGTCTCTAACAGGCGCCGCGGTTGCTTTCGTCCAGGTGACTCCTGAATCCGCCGAGGTGTAAACCGGGCCGACTCCCATCGCAACCAATCGCCCCCCATCCGCGGAAGAGGCGACACACTGCCAGTCCCCCAGCGGTACGGCTGGTTCAAACTGCCATGTCAGACCCGAATCCGTGGAGGTCCAGATGGAACCGCTATGTTCTATGCCTGGCTCTCCCCATGTTCTCCTGGCGGCGACTAATCGCCTTCCATCTGCAGAAGAGGCGACCGACTTCCACGGCCCATAGGGCGCGCTCGTCTCGACCCATGTCCATCCGGGATCACTCGATCTGTCCAAAGTGTAGATTGGATTGTTCTGGACCCCATAGGTAGTCGCCACAAGCTTGGTTCCGTCTGCAGAAGACGCAACGGAACTCCAGTAGAATGGAAGAGAGTCGTTGTCGATCCAATTCATTCCCGAGTCTACGGAAGTGTGGAGGGAGCCCTGAAAGATCCCGGCCACCAGTTTCGTTCCATCCGCCGACGAGGCAACACAAGTCCAGTTCATCAGGGGGGCACTGGTCTGCGTCCAAGTTGCTCCCGAATCCACCGACGTGTAAATCGGGCCAGGATTCCCCTGATTGTCACGGGCGACGACAGCCGCGAGCTTGCTGCCGTCCGCGGAGGAGGCGACGCCTGCCCAATTGGTGGTGGGCGCGCTGGTCGGTATCCAGGTTTGTGCGAATATGGGATAAGCAAAGTGAAGCACTCCCCCGAAACCGACTATCGTGAGCAGTAAATCTTTCATGACGTACACTGCCACAGGTCACTACTACCCGACCCGCCGCTTAAGGAAAGGACGAAAGCGGGTCCGTATTCTGACCACTCAGGACGTACTTCGTGTCATCGCCGAGCCGGACTTTCCGCCGGCGGGCGAATGGAGTGGTAGCGATTCACATCCGGTGCGCGAAGTGTCACGGGCTCGTCGTCAGGCCACCGTAACTCCACGCGATCTACGCGGTCGACCTCCCCCAAACCAAAATGCGCCGTGTTTGCGTGCTGCGAGCGGAAGGAATCTCCGGTCACAATTTGTCGAACGATCCTGTGATCGCTTAGGTGGAGTGTCACCCGCACGCCGGTTGGTGATTTACCTTGGCCCATTTCCTGAAACCGGAACCCAATCCAATTGCCGGCGCCGCCTAGCGCATTCTTGTAAGCGCGCAACGTTTGCTTCACTTCCGGCCAGACCTCGAAAGTCGTGACGAGGAGGTCCGGACGGCCGTCGCCATCGAGATCGTCGGCAACGACGCAGCGCGAATCCTGTTCGAGTGCCACACCCATCAGGTGACCGATCTCCATGAAGAACGCGCCCTGCTGGTTGAGATAGAGCCGTTTTTTTCGTAGCCGCCATAAGACCAGCCCTGACCACGCGTGCGGTTGTATTTGCCCGTGAAATAGGTGGTCGCGGTGACGTCATCGACGGAGTCGTCGACATAGATGTCGTGCAACCAGAACTCGGACTCGTAGTCGTGAACGGTCCGTTTCGTCTCGTGACCGTTTGCAATGTAAACGTCCTGAAAGCCGTCGTTGTCAAAGTCGAACGCGCTGCATCCCCACGACCAGCCGGAACGGGCGATCGAATCGCTTATCGGCGTTTGCTCGAACCCGCCATGGGTTCGTGCAAGATAGAGCCGGTTGCCGAAGGTCATTCGGCTTCGCATGGTCCGGTCTTCTGTTAAGCCGGGCCGGATCAAGCCGAGATGGTCCAGCCGGTCAACGGTCGGGGAATTCATTCCAATCATGAGAAAGTCGAGCCGGCCGTCCGCGTTGAAATCGGCTAGCGCGTGCGCCATGCCAAAGGCATGCGGGGCGGAAACCCATTCGGATGTGAGATCGGTGAAGTGGCCGTGGCCATCATTCTGGTAAAGATCGACGCCCGCGAAATCGCTGACGACCATCAGGTCCAGGTTGCCGTCGCCATTCAGGTCGACGAATGAAGCGCTGAAGCTGCGCCGCCGTCGTTTCTCCGCCAACCCGGCAATCGTCGTCGCATCCGTGAAATTGCCACGACTGTCGTTGAGCAACAGGTAGGCGGGATGTCCGTCGTTGGCGTCGTAATAGTAAGGCCTGAGTATCTGGCCGAGTGTGGGAACTTTGTATTGACCGACGAACAGGTCGAGGTCGCCATCGTGGTCGATGTCACCGCAGGTCAGCACCATGGCGTTTTCCAATTTGCTTGGCGACCACACGTGCCGTGCAGGCTCGTCAAAAGAACCTTTCAGAGCGCCTTGGAACAAGAATAATCCCTCCCGCTTCGCGCACACCAAATCGGCGACGGCGTCGCCGTCAAAGTCCGCGATGATCGCCGCGGAAATCAAGCCCGGCGGGTGCTTGCACATGGGTTCGGCCCGGTACCGGTCCTCGCCTTGCCGGCGATAGACCAGATTCACCGCAGGGAGGGCAATTTCCGCCAGGCCGTCGCCATCGAGATCGTACAGAATGAGCGGATCGATGTACAAAGATCTTTCCAGCGGCGCGATTTGTTCCAGGAGGATGGATCGGAAAGGCGGCTCGCCCTTCCGTGTTTTGACAGTCAGACGGCTGGCATCAATCCGCTTTACTGTTGCCAGCTCTTCGCCCGTTCGCTTCGCCGCCCAATCCACGACCAGGTCGCCTTCCAGAGTGGCGCGTTCCGGGCGTGCGGCATTGGTCAAATGAGCAGAGAAATAGAAACGGCTTTGTCGCGGCTGACCGGCTTCGTCTGTCTCGAAGCGGATGTGACGAAACTCCGTTTGCGCGAGCTCCCAGCCCGCGCGCTCAAATCCCCCAACAAAGCTGCGCCATTCTTCGACTGACAGTACAGATCCGGGGCCGGCCGACTGGCGCAATTCGATTCCGTGAGGCAAGGCGTGCGGGGCGTTCCATTTGCCCAACACGATCTCGCCGACGGGGAAGGACGCGGCAAGACTGAGTTTGTTGGTGGCTGTGTTGATGGAATCCCAGAGCGATTCAAAAGTCCGGCCACATTCCTGGGCGATTAATTCCTTCGCCCACACAGTTTCATCCACCTGCCGTTCTCTTGCTTCGAATGCCATGAATTGGGCTGCGAGTCGCTGTCCGATCCGGCCGCTAAGGGTAGCCGAATCATCCGAGGATTCGCGCCTCGACAAAACCAGAAACAGCGCCGCGCCGATTGACGCGAGGGCAACCAGGATGACCAGGCAAAGTTTTTTGGACGAAGTACTCACGCGTGAAAGGGCCGCGTGTCTTGGTAGGATTGACCTCGCGGCCCGTCAAGGAGTTTCGGGTTGGTTGTTGGATTGTTTCTCAAAACGACGCTCTCCTGCGCGATCAATACTTCACCGGGCAGCGTGGATACGGCAGCGGCTGACCCGGGGCGAAAGAAAAACAGGCTCGCATTTCGCGTCTCCGGCGGTATTCTTGGCTCGAAAGCATGAACTGGAGGCGTCACCTCGACCGGCGCGTAAGCAGCCGTGATTGCGGCGGTTTCACCCGCACCGAGCTGATGGCGGTGATGGCTTCCGTCGCTGTGCTGGCGCTCCTCATCCTGCCGTTGATTGCCGGAAGCGACACCAACCGCACTGTAGCCGTCTGTCTCAACAATCATCGGCGGCTGGTTCAGTCATGGCTGCTTTATGCCGACGACTCGGAAGGCCGTGTGGCGAACAACATGGGTTTGGACTTCGTACAGAGCTCCATTCAATCCGGCCGATTCGACAACTGGGCCAATAACGTGATGACCTGGGCGGTGGGCAGCTCCGTCATTGACAGCAGCAACACCAACAGCGAATGGGCGGCCAAGGGACCGATGGTGCCTTACGGTCGCGGGGCGATCGACATTTATCGCTGCCCGGCGGATGGGTACCTTAGCCCGGCGCAGCGCCAAAGGGGTTGGAGCCACCGGCTGCGAAGCGTCTCGATGAATGCGTTCTTCGGGCGCCATACTTCGGGCTTTGGGAACGACCCGACCCGGCAGGAAATGAACTACTTCTTTCCGAACTATCGGCAGTTCATAAAACTTTCTTCTGTGCCGGACCCCGTAAATCGTTGGGTCTTCATCGAAGAGCACTCCGATTCGATCAACGATGGCTACTTCCTGAATACACCTGAAACGGTAACCAGTTGGGGAGATGTGCCCTCGTCTCTTCACGATGGAGCCGTGACGCTTTCGTTCGCCGACGGGCATTCCGATGTGCATCGCTGGACCAGCACCCGAACAATTCTTCCGGTCCGATATATGTTCGTCCAGGGCTCGCTCGACCAGGCCGGTCGTGGCGACTACCGATGGCTTATGGATCGAACGGCCCTGCCGCGATGACCGTGTTTAAAGCGGTTGTTGTCACTTCCCCGCCGCCCACTTCAGGCTGTTCTGGAGGATCGTCTTGAACGCCGGATGTTCGTGCGCCTTGCCGTCGTGGCCGAGGGTGATGCAGACGATGCGCGCCTTGGGATGCCTCGTCACCCAAACCGCTGGATAGGTTTTGCCGTCGGTCAGGTTTTTCCCCCACGCGAGCACCATCGCCGAGGTGCCGGTTTTGTCCGGTTGGTGGTGATACAGTTCGTCGGTGATCTTGAACGGGTCGGGCACGCCCGCCATGATCGGATGTTGCGGTATGTTTACGTGCACCTGGAACTCGCCGTATTTATCGTGGCTCTTCGCTCCGCCCCCCACCAGGACGCGGTTGTATTCAGGCCAGTCGTTCCAGTTGTACCAAAGCGCCGGATGCACCAGCAGCAAGCCCTTCCCGGCATCGGCGAAAGCAAAAATCGCCTTGCGCAACTCCGGGTCGGCCAAGGGTTGATTGTTGCTCAGGTAAAGAACGTCAAGGTCATTCAACGCCGGAAGGATGTCGGCGGGTTTGTCCGTGTATTTGACCGACGCTCTGCCATCCGCGCTCAACGTCTTCACATCTTCCTCGTTGAACCAGCGATTGAAATCGTGTGAGCTGCCGCCGCCGACGATCAGCACTTTTGTCTTCGACTCAGATCCCGCGCGTTCATCCTGTCCTTTTCCAGAGGGAGCGGGCGCCGCGGCGCCAGCGGCCACGGGAGAAACGACCGATGACGCGGACGCGGAATCTCCGGCGAGTTCGGCGGTAATGCCGACAAACGTCGGAGCCACGACGTTGTTGAAGCTCTCGACGCTCAGTTTTTCGACGACTCCACGGCCTTTCACCGGCTTCGCGGCGTAACGGACCTGTCTGCCGTTGTGGCACAGATCGGGAACCTCCTTCGAGCCGGGCACCTCAATCTGAGCGACGTAATCGGCAATCTCGACGCCGTTCTTCAGCACAATCTCTTCCGTGCCGCCGCCGGCGAAATGCACTGTGATCTTCGCGGCATCGAGTCCTTTGTTCTTCTCGCCGTCGAACGGCCACGCCCAGCCGCCCACGCCGCCCAGGATGTGCAATTGGCTCACCGGCACGCCAACCTTGACCTCGACCTTTTGAGGATAACTCCGCGCAATGCCAGAGCCACCCTTCAGAACGATCACGTTGTTGCCCGTCGGGCTTTTCTGAGGACTGACGATGTCGAAGGGCACGTCGCCAAACTTTATCGTGCCGAATTTCTTGAAGCGGAGCGTCTCCTCGCGGGATTCCCGGCTGTTGTAAATGCCCTGGCGCGTGTCCGCCGTAAACGCGGACGTGAGGTCGAGGATGCGGAAACGGAGGTCGTCCGCGCAGATGTAGGCCAGCAGATCGCGCATCCCTTCGGCCCCCAGCGCTTCAAATCCTTCCGGCATGAGCGAGCGGCCCGTCGAGTTGCGGCTCTTGATGTTGTCCTTGCGGATTTCGGTTTCGGCCGTCTGATTGCGCAGCACAACGACCGCCGGGTTCTCGCGCAACACGATGCCGTCGTAGGAAAGGTCGTCCCGGGTCTCGATGCTGGCGCTGACGAAGTTCGGCTCCACGACGCGGTTGGGATCGAGGATGTGGAGCAGCAAATCCGCCGGCCCGTGCGCCCCCATGCCGGTGAGGTTCGGCGCGAAATCGGCGCCGTCGTTCTTGAACTTGTGGCACGCAGCGCAGTTGTCCAGGTAAAGCTTTTTGCCGTTCGCGAGATTGCCGCCCTGTTGCTCGACAACCGGTTTGAATTTCGCGACCAACGTGTCCTTTTCCTTCTGTTCGGGCCCTCGGAGCGCGTCGATCACTTCGCGTGCTTTCGCGGCCACACCCTTGTCGGTGTGAGTGCGCAGGCGGTGCAGGTTTGCCGGACCGAGCGCAAACGTATCGATCTTCTTGTCCGCGAGAGCCTGGATCAGCGAGTTCGCCCAGTCGGCGCGTCTGATCAATTGACCGAAGGCGACTTCGCGCAATTCCGTATCGAGCTTCGGAAAGGCGGCGATCAAGGCGGCTCCCGCGAGGGAATCACCGGTGGCGCCGAGTGCCTCTGCCATCCGTTTCTGGAGGGCCGGTGACGCGGAGGAACCGAGGACCGCGGCAACGTTCGGAACGATGCTCGCATCCATCTTGCGAACGCCGAGCAGGTTCACCGCAACCTGGCCTCTCTGGTCGTCGGGTAGCGACCCGTCCTGAAGTTTCGCGCCGAGCTGGGCGATGACCGGTTTCAAGTCGGCAGCAAGCGAGCCGCCGCTGTCCCAACGGGCGACAAGCGGAAGCGCCGCGCCGGGCAGACCGGGACGCGACGATGCGAGCAGCGACTTGAATGCGGATTGCAATTCCGTTGACCACGCGGGCACCGCGTCTGCTCTGAGATTGGCCGCCAGGCTTTCGAGCGCGACTTGCTTCAAGCCATCGGTCCCGGCTGGCTCTTTCGCGAGTAGAGTGACGAGCCGGGCCGCGAGCGCCGCGTCCTGCTTATTCGCGAGCGATCGGACGACGTGCGAAAGGAACGGGGCGAGGAACGCGGGGTCTTTGGCTTTGAACGCCGCATCGACAAACTGGAGCGGGTCCTTCGCGGCAACCCCGAGCGCGGCTGATTCCAGATGTTTGTCTTTGAGGTCCGGATAGACATCAATCACGGCTTTGGCGATGTCCGCGCCGGCCGGGAACGACTGAAGGGCAATCAACGCCTGGAGCCGCGCGCGGGCATCGGAGTCTTTGAGGAGGCCAACCACGGCGGATTTCTGTTTTTCGCCGCCGCGTCCCTCGGATTCGCTGACGACGCGGAGCGCGTTCTTGCGGAGCACAGCGTCGCTGTCAGTCGCCGCGCCGAGGAGGACGGCATCATCGAGCTTGTCGAGATTGTTGAGCGCCCAGAGCGCGTTGATACGGGAGTAGGGCGTTGAACCCGATTTCACTATTTTTGCCAGCGCCGGCACGGCCTTGCTCCCGGCGCCTTCGCTCAACAGCCGTTGCGCCGTGCCACGAGCCCATCCGTTTGGACTTTCCAGTGCCTTCACCAGGTCGGCGGGCTTCTTCGGGTCGAGCTTCACCGCCGGGAGTTTGCTTGCCTGCTTGTGCTGCACCCGCCAGATGCGGGCGAAATGGTGATCGCGGTCGGGGCGCGTGGCGGCATTGCGCGCGCCGTGGTTGGGGCCGCGCGTGTCGTTGTGGATGGCGGCCTGGTTGTAAAAGTCCACCACATACAACGCGCCGTCGGGGCCGGTGCGCGTGTGGACCGGCCGGAACCAGAGATCGGAGCCCGCGATGAACTCGGCCTCTTCGCGGCCCGTTTCCTTGCCAGCGACATAGGAGACGCCGTTCGGCTTTAGGCTTTCGTTGTGGACGAGACTCATGGTGGTTTCCGAGCAGAAATGCTGGCCATTCCATTTCTCCGGCCAGGCGCCGCCGTTGTAGAGGCAGCAACCCGCTGCCGCCGTGAACATCCCGACCCAGTCGATCTGCACGTAGGCCGGACGGGTGTGCTTCACAGCCGGAAAGATCTTCTGATGGTCGGGCAGGACCGACGACGCGCGGAGGCCGCCAACGTTGCCGCGCGCGAGCACTTTTTCCGGCATCACGACGTGAAGGAAATGTTCGCCGCAGGTGGCGGTCGTGTAAAACACCTCGCCGTCGGGCCCGAAATCAAGGCCCCAGGTGTTGCACGAACCGGAGGCGTATTGTTCGAGCGCGGAGCCGTCGGGCTTGAAGCGGATAATGCCGGCGGTCACGCGGCCGAACTTCCTGGAGCCGTCGCCCGATGTCGGTTCGCCTGCGCTGTAACCGATCGCGCTGTAAATCCAGCCGTCCAGGCCCCAGCGGAAATTGTTGATGACCGCGTGGGTGTCGAAGTTGCCGAAGCCGGTGTAGAGCTTTTCCACCTTGTCGCATGCGCCGTCGCCGTTGGTGTCGCGCAGCCAGAGAATGTCCGGTGCCTGTGAAACGATGACTCCGTCCTTGTAGAAGACCAGCGAGGTCACCAGTTCCAGGCCGCGCGGCACGCCGTGTTCGAAGTCGGCGAAGACATGCTTCTTGTCCATGCGTCCGTCGCCGTTGGTGTCTTCCAGCCATGAAATGCGATCGCGGCCCGGGCGGTCTTCCTTTGCGCCGGGGACGACTTTTTCCGGTTCGTTGATTCCCCAGAGCGCGACCATCTGGTCGTTTTTGTTGATCGTTCGCCCGCCGGGATACTCGGGCGTTTCAGCGATCCACGGGCGGCCTTTCGGATCCCAGTCGAGTGAAATGACCTTTTCGACGAGTGGTTCGGACGCGACGAGACTGACAGTGAAATCGGGATGGACGTTCATCTTCGCCGCCGCTTTCTCCGGTGCGGTGGGACCGCCTTCAGGGTACTTCAGGCTTGCGAGTTCCTCTTTCGAGCAGAGGGAATCCACGTTCTTCCGCTTCCCGGCCCAGGCGATACCGCGGAGCAGGATGGCGCGGTAGTGCGGTGTCTGGAACGAAGTGTATTCGTGACCGGGAAGACTTACGAAGGCGCGGTAAGGCGCCGAACCGCCTTCCCAGGTTTTTTCATAGGTCCAAAGTTGCGGCGCGATGATGAAGACGCTGTGAAAACTCGTTGCCAGCACCTTCACGTCCGGCGCCATGTCCAGGTCGTAATAGATCTCGTCTTTCCAATCGAAGTTTGAAACACCATTCACGATCGGATGCTGCGGGTTCACGAAGTACATGCCGACTTCGGTTTCGAGCCATTTGGTCTTCTTGTCGCCGTCCCAGCGCCAGGCGCCGCCCTGGACTTTTTTGGCCCATTCGTGCTGATCGCCGCTGACCACGCCGTCGTGAACGACCACGAGGCCGCCGCCGCGTTTTAGAAACTTTTCGAAGTCTGCGCGTTGTGTGCCGACCACCTTCATGCCGTCGGCGGCGTAGATTACGAGCACGTCGGTGTTTTCGAGCTGTTGCGCGGTAGGGAACTCCATCGCGCCGTTCACCTTCGCGCCGCGTTCGGTGAGCAACTTGGTCCATTCACCGAGGAAGCGCGGATGATCGTGCTGTCCAGGCCCGTGGGTTTTGACGCCGCCGCGAATGAAAACGCGGAGGGGTTGGTCCCGCTGCGCGAAGGCAGGCAGCGCGGAAAGCAACAAGAGAATAGCGCCAATGAATCCAAGCGCCCGTCCGACAGGTCGGAATCGCCGGGGAGCGCACGCGGCTCGCGTGCAGCGGTCGGCGGGGCGCCGACCGCACCATTGCTTGCCACAACCAGGTTCCGCATCCACGACCTGGCGCAAATCATGTGGCGTTCGGCTTCGTGGCGAGCCGCCGCGAAGGGCACGCGAGCCGCGTGCGCTCCCCGGAATTTGAGGACGTATCTTCAATTTCATGTTCATGGACAACTTGTGGTTCAAGCCGAATCTACCCCTTACAACTGTTTCGCCAACGAAAAACTGGCGAGCGGAACCCACCAGCGTCTATTTGAAACGCACATCAATGTCCCGCCTTCCGAAGCAGGCGGTATTTCAAAAAAACTTCACGCGCGCAAAAGCCCGCAATGCGCCAGCCTTGCCGGCCGTCCAGGAACCCCCGCCGAAAGAGATATCCGCGCAGCCAGCGAAAGGCGGCGTGGCCATACGGCGCCAGCGGCCCGGCGGTTTGGCCCGATTCGTGTTGAGTCTCCGCCCAGAGCCGGGCGTATTTCTCGCAGCGTGCCCAATGATCCGCGGCGTCTTTGAACGAGTAGTGGTAGAGCTCTCCGTGCAGTGAAACGATTCGGCCATCGACTTCCAATCGCTCATGCACCTTGCCCCCGGCGAATTTGGCGCGATCACGGCGGAACAGCCGCACCAGCCGGTCCGGATACCAGTCGCCGTGGCGAATCCATTTCCCGTCATAAAACACGCAGCGGGGCACGCTGAACCCGCTCCGGTCCGCAGCCGGCTCTACCCCTTTGAACAGTTTGATTTCATCACGCAACGCCGCCGACAGCTCTTCATCGGCGTCGAGACTGAACACCCAGGGGTGCCTGGCCAGTGAAAGGACCTTGTTCTTCTGGCCGACGTAGCCAAGCCAGTCCTGGTGCTGCCAGCGAGCGCCAAACTTTCGCGCAATCCTCTCGGTGCCGTCCGTGCTGCCGGAATCGAGCACGATGATTTCGTCCGCCAGATCCGTGCAACTCTTCAGGCAGCGAGGAAGGTTTTCCTCCTCGTTGAGTGTGATCAGGCAAAAGGAGATTTTCATCGTTTCTTCTCTTTTGCCGCCATTTCGAGGATGGCGAGTGTCTCGGAGACGTTCCGATCCAGACTCAAATCGGCGGCGTGCACCGGCGGCGCGTAGAAGCGTCGGGACCACCAGTAAGCGATGGCTTCCACGACGCTTCGGGTGTCGGACGGATCGTCCACCACGTTTCCATTCTCGTTCTCTTCGATCATCTCACCGGCGCCGTTCTGGGCTGACGTGATCACGGGCAAACCGGCCGCCAGCGCTTCAACCACCACGTTGGCCGCGGGTTCGTAAATGGGGAGGAAAACGAACAGATCGGCGGCTGCGTACGCCAGTTCCGTATCGGCCATCGACCCTGCGAAAATCACGTTCGGCGGAGTGTTGGCCGGCGTCCGTCCCTTGCCCACGACGAGCAGCTTCAATGTGCCGGGGACGGCCGGCGGGCTCGGCGGGGGTTGTGCAGGGCGATCTGAAGAAACGCCGGTCAGAGTCGCTCTCAGTGTCGCGGAGACATCCCGGCCCAAGGCCACAAATTGCAGCATCCCTTCCGCCAGACCGAGCGCCAGCGTTTGTCGGTTGATTGACCTGAGCGCGTCGAACAAATACCGGAGGCCCTTTCTTTCCCATCCTGATCCGACAAACAACAGCAGGTAATCGTTCTCCTTGACGCCAAATCGCATTCGGGCTTCGTCGCGGGCGACCCGCTGAAACCGCGCGACGTCCACTCCGTTACGGACCAGGTGAATGCGCTCGTCCGGAAACGCGAAATGTTCCCGAATCTCCCGCCTTACCATCTCGGAGTTGACAATGACGTGGCGTGTGTTGAGCGGATCGAATGTCCCGGCTTCCAATTGAAGCATATTGCGGTGAAACGCGCCCAGCCCTACGAACGGCCGCTTCCAGGCCGGCGCGAATTCCCGCCGCCGCTGGAGCCACACGCGATGGACGCCGTCGCCCGCGCGATACACGTCCTGGCGCAACGTCCGTTCCAGGCTGAACACGCAGTCGAATTTTTCCTTCTTCATTTCTTCGCGGATGGTTTCGGCAAACCTGACCGGGCGCGTTGCGCGCGAACCACCCGCCGGGACCTGGTGGAATGTCACACCGTTGAGTGCCTCGTCCCAGGATTCGGCGAAGAGATGCGGGTCGTGTCCTTGCGCGACGAACGAGCGAAGCAGCCGTTGCAAATACAATTCCGCGCCGCCAGTGGCGGAGAACTGTCGGCGAATAAGCGCGAGTTTCATGCTGCTTCATTTCGCTACGGGCAACCAGGCGAGGTGGGGCGGCGATGCTTCCACACCGGCCAAATCCGGTGGCAATGCCCGATGTTCGCGGCCCGACCGGCAGGCTTCCGTCCACTGGATGAGCCGACCTCCGCGGGAATCCATCCGCACCGCCGCCCAATCCGTCCGTTTCACGCGCAGCGGCGGAAACAGCGATACGGTTGGGGGCCCGAGGACATTTGCCGCGTAATGTGAAAAGCTCGACAGCGGAGTTGCCAGTAATACGGAGCAGCACGACAGCGAGAACAAGTCGACCACTGGATGCATCTCGGCATGATGGCCAGTGCCTTCGCGTTCGTAGGGATTGCGCGAGCGTGCCTGCACGATGTCGAAATTCTGCCGCAATCGCATAAACTCGTTACCGTTGCCGGAAAAACTAAGGTAAAACGCCGCGTTTTTATGGCGTTTGACCAACGCACCCATCGCTTGTTCGTACCACCACAGCGGCACGGCGGGATGTTTCGTCGAATTCGTGTCGTACTGCTCCGGATCGCCGAGGGGATAATCGCCGCGCCGGATGTGGACGCCAACCACGGGCCGCTGCGTCAACGGCGCAAAGACCAGGCGAATTTCACCGGCAATCTGCGGGCGGATCTGAAGACGCTCAATTGT